>JACCDS010962998.1_pt1 | contig 20514 bp, 13 predicted proteins | sample 7446441 | NCBI WGS metagenome assembly JACCDS01 (sample SAMN15323445, study PRJNA562643) | freshwater metagenome | isolation source: river surface water | place: USA:Blue River Watershed | collected 2017-08-17
ATCCATTGCACCGTCAGCCAGGCCAGCAGTACCGACACCAGCAACAACAACGCGCGCCCGGCAGCCGATTGCAGCTCGTCCAACACCCGGGCCAGTGCCAACAGTGGCCAGTGCCATAAATAGAGTGGATAGCTGATCTTGCCAAACCAGACCAGCAGCGGGTGGGACAGGATGTGCTGATTAACCCAACTGCCGCCATTGGCCGAAATCACCAAGGCGGTGCCCAGCGCGGGCAGAATCGCCCAAATCCCGGGAAAGGCGCGCTCTGTATTAATCAGGGCAAAGCCTGTGATCAGCAAGGCCAGCCCAAGCCAGCCCGGCCATTGCGGCCCGGGCCGGTAGTGGCTTGGGCGATGCAGATTGATATAGGCCAGTACGCCACCGATCATCAATTCCCAAAAGCGCGCCAGTGGCAAATAAAAGGCCGAACCCGGGTTCCGTTCCAGCCAATACAGATTGGCGGCAAACGACAGCAAGCCAACCGCGGCCGTGATCCACAAAAACGACCAGTTGCGACGCCACACCAGCGCCAGCAGCAGCGGCCAAAAAATATAAAACTGCTCTTCAATTGCCAGACTCCACAGGTGCAACATCGGCTTGCTCTCGGCGGCATTGTCAAAATACCCGCTTTCGCCCCACAGCACGAAATTCGAAATAAAACCACTGCCAGCGGCGATATGCTTGCCCAGTTGTTGCAACTCGTCGGCCAAAAGTACAAACCAGCCAAAGGCCAGTGTTGACAACATGACCGTGAGCAGTGCCGGAAAGATGCGCCGGATGCGCCGGTCGTAAAATTCCACAATTGAAAAATGGCCCCGTTCCAGATTGGAAAAAATGATGCTGGAGATCAAAAAGCCGGAAATCACAAAAAAAATGTCAACCCCGATAAACCCACCCGGCAAGCGGTTTGGAAATGCATGAAACAGCAGCACCGATAGCACGGCAATCGCGCGCAGGCCATCAATGTCCGGGCGATACGCCATGTGTGGGGTGTGCTGTCTGAGGTGCTGCCCACTGGCAGACGTGGTGCCGCCGACCTGATCGGCAGCGGAGGCGGCACTGGCGCTATTGGCACTATTGGCGATATGGGCGGCGTGCGCTTCGGTCATGGTCAGGAGCAATGGTCAGGAATAAATAAGGGGGGCAGGGCAGTGGTCGTGGCGCTTGCCTGGCAAGCGGGCCTGGTGCCGTCAGTCCGGTTGGGCAAGGGAGAATTGTATCATTTTACTGACATCATGCTGCGGCAGCTGCCATTGCGGCACCGGCCTTTACACCGGTTGGTCAAGGCGCTTGGTAAATACAACGATTCTGCGGCTTTTTTGCCAAATCAGGCAGGCAAGGTATCTCGCTAGTAACAGCCGGATCAAGCAAAAAAACTTTCCTATGAAAAGGATTTGACATACAATGTAATCGCTTACATTTAGCTTTTATCCAATGTTATTGCCGAATGGTAATTTCGATGCCATCAAGAAAGACGGTAAGGCATGAGACAGCAAGCGAGAGCGACACATTGCCATTAACCAAAAAAACAGGAGCCAGTATGAAAAGCAGCAACGTCCCCAATCAGAAACAAAAATTCGCTTTATCTGCCATCACCGCCGGGATCTTCATGGTCTGGGGCGCACAGGCTTTGGCCAGTGTGACCAATCCGGTGATTGGCAAATTGCTTTGGTCGGAAGAGTTTAATGGTACCGCGCTCAATACCAGCTGGTGGACCGCTACCGATGGCAACGGTTGTCAAATTAATCTGTGCGGTTATGGCAATCAGGAACTGCAATACTACAGCCCAAACAATGTTTCCATCGCCAATGTGCCGTTTGAATCTGGCACCCGCGCCTTGGCACTGCGAGCACAAAGCCAGACCGTGGGCAGCAATGTATTTACTTCGGGCAAAATTAGCTCGTCTGGCAAGGTGCAAGTGCAATACGGCATGGTTGAAATGCGCGTCAGTACGCCCGAGGTCGGCACCGGTTTATGGCCCGCCGGGTGGATGTTGGGCACCAACCCGCAAACCTGGCCACGCAATGGTGAAATCGATATCATGGAAACCGGGCATAGCGCGGCGCAAAGAACCATGGCCGGTACGCCACCGATCAATAATTATGTCGGCTCCAACGTCATCACCTACCAGGACGCCGCATGCGTGCCCGGCAACCCCAGTTGCGCCGCTTCCACCGCGTGGCAAACCAAGAACTGGTATATCTCGACCCTTCCCTTGACCAATCGCTTTCTCACCTACCGCCTGTACTGGACCGATAGCCAAATGCGCTTTACCGTCACCGACAACGGGGTAGAGCATGATATGTACGCCAACCCCTTGACCGTGAATTCAGCCGCGCTGCAAGCGCCGTTTTACTTGCTGTTTAATCTGGCGGTGGGCGGCAACTTTACCGATGCCCCCACCCCCGCGCAAGTGACCGCACCTTTGCCGGGCACCATGTATGTCGATTATGTGCGCGTGTATGAACTCGATGGTTTGGGCAGCGTCAAGGTCGGCAATCCAACCGTACCCGAGGTTGGAAAGTTCGGCGTGTTCACCGACCTCAGCGCAGTTGACGCCAAACAAGAACCGGGCGTGAGCGCCGATGTATGGAACTGGAATCAAGCGTCCATGTCGGCTGGCAACACCGCGCCGTATGAGGGCAGCAATGTAGTGGCCTGGAACTACACGGCGGCCAATCAATGGTTTGGCAGCAGCATTCAATCGCGCCAGATTCGCGACATGAGCAATTACCGCGCCAGTGGCGTGATCAAGCTAAAAATCAAGATACCGGCGAGTGTGGCTTTCAAAGTCGGCATTGGCGATACGTATACCAATCAAAATTCGGTCACGTTTCCGGCCAATACTACCGCTTATGGCTTGGTGCGGGATGGGAATTGGGGCACGGCCACCATCCCGGTGTCTGAAATCGCGGGCAGCCTGATCGCTTTGCAATCGATGTCTGATCTGTTCCAGATTTTTAGCGTTGATGGCAGTTTGCCGACCACCAGCTTTCAATGGGCGGTAGACGATATTATCTGGGATACCGGTACGGCGACACCAACACCAACACCAACACCAACACCGACACCAACACCGACGCCGACACCAACACCGACGCCAACACCGACACCGACACCGACACCGACACCGACACCAACGCCGACACCAACCAGTGTTAGACAAACCAGCGCAACAAGCCTGCTGTTTTCAGTCAACACCACCAGTTGGGCCGACGTCCATTACTCAGTCAATTCAGGTACCCAACAAAACTTCCGCATGGTGTACGCCAATGGGAATACCTATTCCGTTACCGGCCTCAAAAAAGGGGATGTGGTGCGATACAACTTTACGTACTGGGATGTGGCCAAGAACTATGCAGTCGATACCGCAGTGAAAAGTCACACCATGAATTAACAGCAGGAGTGATAGTCCTCAAAGCGGCCATGACGAAAGTGATGACCGCTTTGTTTTTGGTGGCGCACGAATAGGATCGGTAAGGTCGGAATCACGCATTAAATACTTCCCAATGAGAAAAAGTGTGACATACAATGTAAGTGATTACATTTGGCCTTTTCCCAATAGCCTTTTCGATTGCCAGTTTCGATGCTGGCAGGCAAGGCGGCGAGGTATGGTAAGGCATGGGGCAGCCAGCGAGAGCTGCACATCGCCATCACCGATAAAATAGGATTCCGCATGAAAAGCAACAAAGTTCACAACTAGAATCAAAAAATCGTTTTATCTGCCAAAAATTCCGCGCAGGCAACCATTCCTGCAACAGTGGCGGCGATGTCGCCATTGCCATTGTTTGTGGTCTTTTGTTTGTGGTCTTTTTCGACGCTTCCGTTTTTTGCACCTCATCCCGTGGTAGGATAATTGGAAGTTATCTCATTTGAGGAGACAATCTTGATTCTGAAACATGCCCCTTCACCAAGTTCACGAGTTGTTATTGGCTTGGACGTGGTAGCCGCACGGCTGCGTGAGCTTTCGCCGACTCTCAACGAAGAGCTTTTGCTTGAGGCCAATATGCGCGGCCTCGAAAGTCGGCTTGAAGCCACGCCTGCGCATTCACCGACAGCCGCCGGGACTTTTCACTGGCATGATTACGTGGCGGCGTTGCGCACGGAACTCAGTTTGCAAGGGTGGGAAATTAAGAATCACAAGAATTGTCCCTTTGTTATTTCTCCAGATAAAAGCATCATGCTTTTGGTGATGACCGGTGACAAAGAGACGGGTAATAAAGATGGGCACCCTACGAATCAGGCGGATAAAGGCAATGTACTCCAGGATGCAATTCAGTTGGAATTGTTCGATATGCAAGCTGGTGATTCCGGTACGCAATTATGGGTTTTGCTTTATCATGTCGAGCGTGATTTGAATAATAATCCCAGGGAAATTCGTACCGAATTGTCTCAGCCCTCGCGGTTCGAAAGAAAGAAAATTGTCGATTGGTCCGAACGCATCATTTTGCGCGTGCTTGATATGGGCGCACCATCCGAGATTGACATTGTTGTGCCCGAGAGTCCAATTGTGGTGCCGGTTGAGCGCCACAACAACTAGCAATTTTGCATTACTGGTAAAAATGTTAAATCCAACACGCCTCGAATTTGCCCGCAACCGCCGCAAATGGACAAAAACCCGACTTGCCAAAGAACTGGGGGTTGGGCTTCGTTCGATTCAAGGCTATGAGTCGGGTGAGTATGAGCCGGAAGCCGAGCGACTGGAGCGAATTGCTGCCTTGTTGCGCTTTCCGCCAGAATTCTTCTTTGGTGATGACTTGCCCCTTATTGGTGAGCATGCTGCCAGTTTTCGGGCGTTGTCCAAAATGTCTGCGGCCTTGCGCGACAGTGCTTTGAGTGCGGGTGTGATTGCTTTTTTATTGAATGACTTAATCGAAAGTTACTTCAGGCTTCCTCAGGCAGATTTGCCGGATTTGAGTGATTTGTCGCCAGAAGATGCCGCAGCAACCCTGCGGTGCATGTGGGGCTTGGGCGAAGCACCGATCGGTAACATGATTCATTTGCTCGAATCCATGGGAGTTCGCATCTATTCCTTGACGATTGAAGCAAAAGAAGTGGATGCTTTCAGTGTCTGGCATGAAAATAAGCCGTTTGTGTTCCTAAATACCTACAAATCAAGCGAGCATAGTCGATTCGATGCGGCACATGAACTCGGGCATCTGGTGCGTGACCGCCACAGCATGCGCCATGGTACTGCCCACAGCCCCGAAATGGAGCGGGAGGCAAATGCCTTTGCTTCTGCCTTTTTGATGCCAAGAAACAGCATCATTGCGCATAAGCCCAATTTTCCAGCCTTGGCGCAATTGATCCGAATAAAACGTGTCTGGGGCGTTTCCCTTGCGGCCTTGGCTTACCGGATGAATCAATTAACGTTGTTTACTGAATGGACCTACAGAAGCTTGTGTATTCAGATTGCAAAGGCGGGCTACCGTAGTCATGAACCGGAACCCATGAAGCCGGAACACTCTCAATTGTTGGCAAAGGTGTTCGATTTGCTGCGGGCAGAAGGTATCAGTCGCACGGATATTGCTAGAAAACTGAATGTTCATGTTGATGACCTCAATAATCTCACTTTTTGTTTGGTTACCTCAGAGGTAGCACCATCCGCTCGCAGTGTGCCTGACGTCGTAACAGGTGGCGGCGCGCCCCCGATGTTGCGATTGGTTAAGAAGGCTAGTTAGGCCGTTATTTGCCAATGCTTGATATTTTGTGGGCAAATATTTCAAGATCAGGTGATGTTCGATGCTGTCAAGCAAGGCGGCAAGGCATGGGACAGCGGGCGAGAGCGGCACATTGTTATCACCGATAAAAATAGGACTCCGTATGAACAGCAACAAAGCTCGCAACCAGAAAATCGCTTTATCTGCCTTTAGCGCCGGGATCTTAATGATCTGGGGCGCACAGGCATTGGCCAGTGTGACCACGCCGGTGATCGGCAAATTGCTTTGGGCGGAAGAGTTTAATGGTACCGAACTCAATGCCAGCTTGTGGAACGCTACCGATGGTAACGGTTGCCAAATTAATCTGTGCGGTTACGGCAATCAGGAGCTGCAATACTACAGTCCAAACAATGTTTCTATCGCCAATGTGCCGTTTGAATCCGGCACTCGTGCCCTGGCACTAAAAGCACAAAGCCAGACCGTGGGCAGCAATGTGTTTACTTCGGGCAAAATTACCTCGTCTGGCAAGGTGCAAGTGCAATACGGCATGGTTGAAACGCGCGTGAGCACGCCCGAGGTGGGCACCGGTCTATGGCCCGCTGCGTGGATGTTGGGTACCAACCCACAAACCTGGCCGCATAATGGTGAAATCGACCTGATGGAAACCGGGCACAGTGCGACGCAAAGAGTCATGGCAGGCAAGCCATCGATCAATAATTATGTGGGTGCCAACGTCATCACCTACAATGAGGCCGCTTGCGTGCCCGGCAACACCAGTTGCGCCGCTTCTACCGCGTGGCAAACCAAGAACTGGTATGTTGCGACCACCCCTCTGACCAATCGCTTTCTCACCTACCGCCTGTACTGGACCGATACCCAAATCCGCTTTACCGTCACCGACAACGGGGTAGAGCACGATATGTACGCCAAACCGTTGGCCGTGAATTCACCCGCGCTGAAAGCACCGTTTTACTTGCTGTTTAATCTGGCGGTGGGTGGCAACTTTACCGATGCCGCCACCCCGGCGCAAGTGAGCGCACCTTTGCCGGGCACCATGTATGTCGATTATGTGCGCGTGTATGAGCTCAATGGTTTGGGAAGCGTGAAGGTCGGCAAGCCAAACTAGTGGCACGGCGTGCTTCCAAAAAGCTCGACGAATGACTACTCACCTGCTGCGCCAACCCGGCAGGTGAGCCGTTTGCACAATGCCTTGCGATATACGATGAAGCCAGATTTCTCGGCCAGCTTGTCATACAGTTGCATCGCCACTTGATTGGTTTCGTGAGTTTGCCAATAGACGCGCGGCGAACCATCAATCCGTGCTTGTTGGTATACCGCATTAATGAGCGCGCGACCGACACCCTTGCCTCGGGCCTGTTCAGCAGTGAACAGGTCTTGCAGATAGCAGGTGGGGGCGATTTGGGTTGTGCTGCGATGATACAGAAAGTGCGTCAAGCCGAGCAAGTTGCCAGAGGCTTCCGCGACTAACGCATGCATTGGCTCATACGCGTCAAAGAAGCGCGACCAGGTCATTTGGGTGATCTCGGGCGATAGCGCAGTTTCACCGGCACGGCCATAGAAGGCGTTGTAGCCCTGCCACAGCAGTAACCACTGGGCGTAGTCTTCCTTTACGGCGGCGCGGATGATGAGTTGGCTATTCATTAATGAGACTCCGTTTGTTTGAGTCGGATACAGCTACGATAGATGGTGTGGTTTAACGCCAAGCCCGATCAATAATCTATGGGGCATGTTGATTTTTTGAATACGAGCGGATCAGCAGGGCCAACCCATCCTTGAGGTTTCGGTATGTCTTCCCGGTCAAAGCTTGCTACGCATGCCTGTCCATTATGTTTGTAATGAACCGTAAATTTTTCAAAATTGATTGATTCTAGCGTAGCCAGTACCAGTTCATGCTTTTTTACGAAATCGATGAGGACATCAGAATCTTTCATGTGTTGATATTTTGGCGGCAATGCTGCGGCGGCTATCGCGGGGGCAAGGAGCAATAAAAAAAGAAGCGGATTTGGTTTCATAAATTGATTAGGCGATAGGCCAGCGGTTGAAGAAATAGGTGATCGCTAACCGCATTCGCTAATGGCAGATAGCGACTTCATTGTTTGAATTAGGCCAGGCTCGGTTCCGAGAATTTGTTTTGCCAGTTTTCGATTCGTGTCGTTTGGAACCAATAGAACCCGAAGGTCTGCGGGATCAATGATGCCATAGTTGTCCAAGTCTTTACAGCCTGAGCCGCCGCAATAGGCTTGAAAAACCAGCATTGGTTTTCCTGATTTTGTTTTTTGACAAGCCATGCCGATGTAGTCTATGTTGCCATCGTAACGAAGGATGGTGGAACGACCATCACGCTTGACAGAAATGACGGATTCAATACAGCCGGAGTGACGCGGACTTTTTTCAAAGGTAAGCTCACCAGTTGCACCGCCACAGGATATTGGCGCAGCACAGCTATTGGTAGAAATGATGAGTAGAACTGCTGTGGCGAAAACCCTGTGCATGCATTGGCTCCTTGTGAGATGGGCTGGCCAGAGGTGGCGCAATTTTTGAGATGGATCGGTCGTGTTGTCGGATAGCGCGGTGTGTCGCCGTGCCCCGGCACGGTTCAATGCAGGCACCGTGCCCGCCCATTGCAGGCGGGCACAGGTAACACTTCGCTTACACGCCGGTGCGTGTCAACGGCGCTTTCAACGCTTCACTGATACTGCTCAGGCTTTCGGCCAGATGGGCTTTGGATTCCTTGCTCATCGGCTTGTAAAGGGCAGATGCAATCTCTTTTTGCAATTGCACCGCATTGTCACGCAGCAGGCTGCGTGCATCGGCCGGGGTAGTCGGCGTCGGGCGCAACAATGTGTTGGCCAGACGTTTGACGTGTTCGCGCTGCAAATTGCGCCGCATCGGCGAAATTTCCTTGCCGCCTTTCAGCTCGCTCCAGATGGAAGCGTACAGGCTGTCGTACAGTTCCGACAGCGCCAGTACCTTCTTGCTGTCGCTAACCTTTTCTTGCGAATCGAGCAAACGGTGCGCTACGCCATCGGAAAGCAGTTGATTCAACACACCGCTTTGCAGGCTCAGCACACTGCTGGCAATCGATACGTCACGCAGTTGACGCCGGTCTTCAAAATGATCCGGCCCGAGTCGCGACACCAGTTCCGGGCTGATCTTGAAGCTGTCCGGTTTGAACAGGCTGTTGGTGATCAGGTTCAAGGCTTCGCGCTGGCGTTCGGTCGAAATCGGGGTGAACGGCACCTTGCCGCTACCGGCGTGGTCACGCACGAAGCTGACGCCACCAATAAACTTGGCGGCGGGCGGAACCGAACGGGCGAATTGGTTGAAACCGTATTCGAAGCTGCGGCGCAGTGTGTCATAGCTCTCGCCCGGTTTCAATTTTTTCGTTTGCAACCGATCCCACAGCTCACGACTATTGGCCAGCCGTTTCTTGGTATAGGCCAGTGGATCAGAGCCCAGATCGAATACGTTGACATCCGGATCGGACAGGTAGCCACCGGCATCTTCATCGGTGCCATAGGCCAGCAGTGGTTCGGTCGAGCGGGACGCAATTTTGGCCAGTTCGGCTTTTTCATTGGCCGGATCAATCGGCTTGTAGGCGTATTCAATTGCCCAGTAATCATACGGGCCAAGGGTGGACATCACGTATTCGCCCTGGGGTTCGCCCTTCAGTGCAATATTGAACGGGGCGTAATCCATTACCGAACCGGCCATGCCGTGCTTCTTGGTGAATTCCGGGTCGGCCAACTGCTTGAGCGTATAAATGGTGGAGGAACGGAAATTGTGGCGCAGGCCGAGCGTATGCCCGATTTCGTGCATCATCACGTCCTTGACATAGGCTTGGGCCAGTGCCTCGGCCTTGGGGCTGTCCATGCCAAATTCGCCGCGTGCTTCAAGCAGGTCGAGCGCGAAGTTAAATTCGTTTGGCGCTTCCATGCCATAGGTACACCGTGCCTGTTTGCCATGGGCATGGAACGGGTGGGCCAGCGTTTCGAGCGGGGCTTGGCCATCTTCGCCAATGAAGCGGCGTGCGCCTCTGGAAAACACTTCGGACATGCCGATGTCGGCATCAAGGATTTCACCGGTACGCTCATCGACATGGGATGGGCCGATGGCAAAGCCGACATCGGCGCCGAGGAACCAGCGGATCGAGGCATGGTTGGCATCGAGCGTGTCGAAGTCATCGCCGTCTTGTTGCTGTTTTACAACGAGTGCATTTTTAAAGCCGATTTTTTCAAATGCCAGATTCCATTCCAAAACGCCTTCGGTAATCGATTTGCGATATTTGAGCGGGATGTTTTTGTCGAGCCAATAGGTGATTGGTTTGACCGGTTCGGACAGGGCGGCTTGTGGGTCTTTCTTTTCCAGACGCCAGCGGTTGACCATGTGGCGCCGATTGTTGGGCGTTGTGTCATCGGTGAAGTCTTGCTGGGTGCTAACGAAGTAGCCAATCCGGTCATCAGCCATGCGCGGGGTCATGGGGGTGGCGGGCAGGGCGGCAAAGTTGTAATAAAAACCGATGAACATGCTGCGTGGATCGGGCAGGGAACGCGGCAGGCCGGGTTGGGGCACGGGCGAGGGCATCAACGGCGGCGCAGCTATCCGTGCCAGGCCGTAATGGGCGTTGACTGGAATGCCGGTCAGGTTGTCGTCGGCGCGAATTTTGCCAATGCTGCTGTTGCGGGCATCGAACGCATACGGTTGACGAAAGGCAAAATCGAGTCGGGTGGCATAGGCCGGAATGTCGGCCAGCAACAGCGCGTTGGCATCGACCAAAAAGGCCTTGTTATCCGGGTGCGCAGCGCTGACCACGGGGGCGCTGGCGATCAGGCTGTCGGAAAATGCCTGGGCTACCGAAACCGCCTGCGGCGTGTTGGCTTGGGCGGTAAAGCCGGTATTTTTGGCGACCAACTGAATCTGGTTGCCATTGCGACGGAAGTAGGCCAGTTGATTACCGACCATTTGGCTGGCGTACAGACCGCGTTCACCGATGCCGTTGGTGGTATTGACGGAAAAGAAGAACGGCTTGTCCAGTTGTTCTGGCCGAATTTCCAGCCAAACTTTCTCATCTTTGGTGTGAGTCGTGAAAAACCCCTTGGTTTCGGTGCTGCCCTTGAGGACGTCCTTGTATGGCTTCAGTTCACCGGGTGCTGTGGCGGGTGGCTTGCCTGGGCCGGATGCAGCGGATGCAGCGGCGTCTTGGGCATGGGCCGGGCCAAAAGCGGTTAGGAGGCTGGCAGCAACCAGGGTTAGCATGAATCGGTTTGGATGGAGGAAAGTGGTTGTCATGGTTATCGTTATAGGTGGTGGGTGAACGGTGGGTGAACGGTGAAAAAGTGGGTTGACTACCGCGCCGCAAATAAGTTCCGTGCAGGCAAAAGAATAGCTGGCTTGGCGCAAAGCCGTTACTGTAGCCGATTGTGGCGCATTATGGGAAATTTTGGATGATTGTGAGCGCTTGGGGACGCTTGGATCGGGGGGGCAGGGTGGTGTGCTGTCGGGAATCAGGGGCCGCCGACGAGGTGTTGCCAAGCGCTGTTGCCAAGTGGCTTAGCCCGGTGCCGCCCGGATCAGGTGGGCGGCTGGCCGGGTTAAATTAACGTGCCTGATAAAAATAATAGGTGGCGCGGTAATCCATGCGTGCGACTTTGCCCAGTTGCTCCTGGCTGCAATCATGATTGGGTGCTTTGCCAGCGGCGGTATTGACGCGTTGGATGCTTTTTACACCGGCGAATACACCTTGGCCATCATTGGCTTTGGCACTGAGCAACAACCAGGGAATGGCATTGCTGTCGGGCGCGTTGTCACGCTGTTTGAGTTCGGCAACGACCTTGCTGCCATCATTGCTCTCAAAGGTTGGGCCGGCATAGTGTTTGCCAATGCGCCGACCATTGCGATCGTACAGATCGGCTTCCGGTGCCTTGAACACCCATTCAAATTTTCCGGCGGCATTCGTGCTACAGGTGTAAATCTGTACGCCAGTGGCAATCGCTTCGGCGGTCATGACCTGATCCGACGGAACACTCAAACTAACCGGCACGACCGGAGCCTTGCTCACTTCGGAGGCGGCACAGCCTGTCAACAAGAGTACCAATGAAACAGTTGCTGCTTTTACCATTTTTCCATTCCCTATGCTATGATTGTATAAATTCGTCCCATGGCGGTTTTGGAAAATCGATTTTTGTTATCCATGCCTTGGCCCGTAATATATTTAATGTGCTTTTTTTTGGCGAACCCGTGATGTAAGTCACGGATTTGCAGCCATTATGTCGGAGCCAAAGCAAAAATCATTACACATCAAGCCAAAAAAATTGGAAAACAGTAAAATCAATTCTGAGTGGAAATATTTCGTTGGTTTTATGCTGAACTTTGTCGGTTTTTTATGCCCTTTTCTATGCCCTTAATTGTGTAAGTGGGTCAGGATTTTGTCGAGTCGTACCGCATCATTGGCATTGAGCAACGCTGGCTGCTCGCACAACTGGCGCAACAGCGCTTGGGGTGAGTGGGATTTGTGGCCGGAGCGCAGCGATGACTGCAACACCGCGACCTGGGTTTTCAGGCGCTCGGCTGCCAGTTCGGGCGGGCTTTCAAGGCCCAGTTCAATCTCAAGGCGCAATAGGTTGGCCAAAAAGGCGTTCGTCGATTGTGTCAATTTGCTGTGCCAGTTGGCGCCGGCCTGCAGCGCTGCCTCAAACCGGTTGCTCAATATGGTTGCCAATTCTTTGCCAATTGGCGCGGCGCTGGTCCAGCGTTCGCGCCACGGCTCATCGGCTTGCATGGCCTCGGGTTCGGCATGGCGTGCCTGCTCCAGTTGCTGGCACAGATGCAGCCTGGCCAACAGGTATTGTTGTTCGGCCTGACGCGCCTGGCGTTTGCTGGCATCCATTTTGTGTTGCAGCGCTTGCCGTGCCGCATGGAACCGCTGTTCAATCGCCTGCTCCTGTGCCCGAGGAACGCTGCCGATTTGTTGCCAGCGTTCCTGCACACTTTTTTGCAGGCTGGCCTGAGCCGCCAGATCGAGGTTGCTCGCCGCTTCCAGTTCGGCACACAGCGCCTCTTTTTGTTGCAGATGGCTGCGCCGTTCCGAATCAGCGGCCTGGGCCGATTCCTTGCGGGTGGCATACACATTGTCGCAGGCCTGGCGAAAGCGCTGCCATAGCGCCTGTTCCGGTTTGCGTTCGAGTGGCAGGGTTTTGGCTTGCTCTTGCCAGCGTTCCTGCAATTGGCGCAAATGCTCAAGGGCATGGCGTTGCTGCGGATCGCAGGCGATGACTTCGGCAATCAATTGTTCGCGTCGCGCCACTTCCCGCTGCCGCTCCCGGGCCAGTGGTTCGGCACTGGTGGCCATCAAGCGCCCGAATTCGGCATCGAGCCGCTTTTTGTCCTTGCGCTCGATCGGCCCCAACAGGTGCCACGCCTGATGTTGCCGCTGCACGAAACTTGCTACCTGTTTCCAGTCGGCGTGCCCGGCATCGAAGCCGGTATTGAATTGTTCGATTTGTGTCAGCAGGCTTTGCGCCTGCTGCAGGTTCTGTCCGCGTTCTTCGGCCAGTTTTTTAAAGTGTGCGGCGGCCGGGGCATACGCTTGGGTGCAGGCCAAATCGAAGCGTTCCCACAGTGGCTTGGGTGCGGCACCGGATGCGGCATCGAGTTTCTTCCAGCGCTCACGCATGCTACCGACTTTTTGTGCCAGTTCGGCAATCGCCAGCTTTTGCCCTGCCAATTCTTCGACCGACTTGATTAATTCTTCGCGCGATACATTGCCGCCCCACTTGGCCCAGCCCTGCAGCCGGTGCAGTTCAATCCGGGCGTTGCCGATTCGTTGTGCCTGACTGCGCGAGGGCTTGATGTCTTTCAGCTCGCGCAAGGTTTTGTCAAACTCGGCTGCCGCATGCAGCGAGCCTTGTTCCAGTGCCTGTTCCAGTGCATCAAGGGCCGCGGCAAACTGTTGTAGTCCGGCCGGATCGGGCTTGCCGCGCCGGGGCTCGTTCTGGTCGATTTCGGCCAGAACGCGCTCGGTCGGGCTATGTTCTGCGTGCTTATGTTCGGCCCGCTTGTGTTCGTGCTTGGCTGGTGCCGCGCTGGCCGGGTGGTGCAGGGCGATATCGGCCAAGAGTGCCTCAAAGCGTGGGGTCAACTGTGCCAACGGATCATCGGCAAGCTTGGGCAGGCTGTGCCATTGGCGTTTTAGTTCGGCTGCGACCAGGGTGGCAGGTTCTTGCGCTTGCCATTGTTCGAGCAGTTGACGGTACATTTGCGTTTGTTGTGCCTGCTGTTCCAATTGACTCGCCAATTGAGTGGCTATCTGTTGCGCTTTATTTAATTCTTGATCAAATTCACTGAGCAAGTGCTTCGGCACCGATTCAATTTCAGGCTCGCTTTGCCAGCGTTGGGATTGCTGTGCCAATTGTGCCAATTGATCGAGCGGCACGCTGCTGCCGTCCAGCGCCAACTGGCGCAAGGCAGCCAATTGATCGCGAATTTGGCGTTGCAGTGCCAATTGCTGTTGCAGTCGTTCCGCCAATTGCGCACGTACCTGCTCGAAGCTGGCGCGCAGCCGGTCTGGATCCTCGCCGCTGCCACTGGCCAGTTGCCAATGGCGATCAAGTTCGACCACCTGGTTTGGCGTCAAATGCGGGTCGGTCAGCAGTTTTTGCGCGCTATCGGTGCAGGCTTGCCATTGTTGCTGCAAGTTGGCTTGATGGGCCAGTGCCTGCAGTCGTTGGTGCATCAATTTTGCCACACGCCGGTCGGTGTTGCGCATCGCTTGCCAAATTTGTTCCAGTGCCGCCTTGCTGTGTATCGCTTCGGCTGCCACCAGTCGCGCGTCGGCAAACGGGCAGTGCAAAATAAATTCGGTGGCCTGCGTTTCGTCATGGGCTACCTGTGCCGCTTTGGCCAGTGCTGCCTGCTTTTCCTGTTCGCGACCGGTCGCCGCGCCCGTCGGGGTGACCGGGGCAGGTGCTGGCGCAGGGGAAACAGGACTGGCTGGGGTGGCAGGGGCGGTGGCAGCAGGTGGACGTTTAAAAAGGAAATCGAACATATTGGCAATAAAATAGGAGCAAGCAAGACCGTCATCATAGCAAGGAGTGAACGATTGCACCAATGACATTCGTGTTTGGCACGTTTTCGGATGCATCGCGCGGCAATTCCGGTCATGAAACCCGGCCTGGTGCATCGCAGATAGGTATTTAATTAAGGAAAGAAAGCAACTTGCTATGCTATTTTGCCATTGCGGCTTTTTTTGTGCTGAACCCTGATCAGAATAAGGTATGATTTGCGCTTGAGCTTTTGCTTTGTATGGCTGGATATGACCTATTCTTCTTTTTCTGACCGTTTTGCGCTGGTGTTCGATGATCCCAAGGTCGAACAGAGTTTCCTTGACTATTATGAAACCATCTATTCCAGTTTTGCTCGCGTCAGTCTGAGTTTGGCTATTTTGATGCTGTTCGCCAATTTTTTGATCGATACGGTCGAATACCCCTATTTACAAGCCAATCACTGGCGCATCATCATCGGCATCCCGCTGGCACTGGCGGCCATGTTTTATACCTTTACCCAGCGTGCGCACGAACACTGGCAGGCGGTGATGAGCCTGTTTATCGTGGTGTTCGCGCTGTTCGATTTTGGGCTGCTGATCAAGATTGATGCCCAGTTGGGGCTGGGGTTGGTGTCTTGGGTTGGGGTGCTTAATTTTGTATTTTTGCAATTGTTTTGTTTTTTGATTTTGGGTCTGCAATTTCGTCAGGCTTGCATTACCGGGGCCTTGGTGTTGGCCAGTTTTCTGCTGGCGATGTACTGGTCTTATCGCCCCACGCCAAAATTGTTCTCATATTATGGCTTGCAAGTGATTGCGATGTTTTTTCTGATCGCCTACATGGGCTGGTGGCGCGAGCGGCATATCCGGATTCAGTTCAAGTTTGTGCAGCAGGTCGAGCAGGAACGGGTCAAGTATCAGGCGATTTTGGGCAGTATTTTGCCCAATAACATCGTCGACCGGATCAAGGCCGGTGAGCACACGATTGTTGAGGAATATGGCGAAGTATCGATCATGTTTGCCGATCTGGAAGGGTTTACCTCGCTGGCGGCACGGGTGGGGCCGAAGCATTTGATTGAAGTGCTCGATGAACTGTTTACCGAGTTCGATAAAATTTGTTCACGCCACGGTGTGGAAAAAATCAAGACCATTGGTGACTGCTACATGGCGGCCTCGGGCATGTTAAATATTGGCAACGGCCAGATTGATCCCGTGTACGGTGCCATGTGTGCTGCCCGGGAAATGGTTAATTTCTTTACCGAATATGTGCGCTACGAAGGTTTGCCGCTCGGCATTCGGGTCGGCATTCATACCGGGCCAGTGATTGGCGGGGTACTTGGCAATACCAAGCCGCATTTTGATGTATGGGGCAATACCGTCAATTTGGCCAACCACATGGAATCGAACGGCAGGGAAGGGATGATCCAGGTATCGGAAACGACCTGGTTTCGGGTGCAAAAGAGGTTTGAGTTTTTGCCACGGCGTGATGTGGAAATCAAGGGCAAGGGACGCATTGCCGCCTATTTGCATGATCCAAAAACCGCGGCCTGCGCCGAGCGCGATGGCCGTGCCGGTTGCGGGGTGGTGGTGGAGTTTCCTGATGCGGCGGCGCGCTCATAGCCGTCGCAGGTTTATCCGATCGAGTCAGGTGCCAAGCGGCTACCCCTGCACCCTTTTTAGCCTTGACCTGCCAGTGTCGCAATGACTGGTGTATGATCCGAGGGCTGTTCCCATTTGCGCGGTAAGCGGTCAATTTCGCAGGCGCTGCACTGGTTTGCCAGATCTTTCGAGAGCAGGATATGATCGATTCGCATCCCCTTGTTTAGCCGAAAGCCGAGTGCGCGGTAATCCCACCAACTAAACGATTTGGGCGCTTGCTCAAACAGGCGAAATGCGTCAGAGAGCCCCAGATCGAGCAGGCTGCGCAGGGCTTGCCGCTCCGCGTCCGATACCAGTATCTGGCCTTCCCATGCCTTCGGGTCATGCACATCTTCGTCAGCCGGGGCAATATTGTAGTCACCCAACACCGCCAACCTGGAATAATGTTGTTGCTGTTCGGCCAGCCATTGGCGAAATGCACCCAGCCAGGCCAGTTTGTATTGATATTTGTCTGAATCGAGTGCCTGTCCGTTGGGCACATAGGCACACACAATACGGGCTCCATCAATCGTGGCCGTCAGAATCCGTTGCTGCTCATCGGGAAAGTGTGGGTTGTTGCACACCACATCGGTGATTGGAGTTTTGGCTAGAATCGCCACACCGTTATAGGTTTTTTGCCCGCTGAACACCACTTGATAGCCCGCCGCTTCGATCTCGGCTTGTGGAAACTTGTCATTGGTTAGCTTGGTTTCTTGCAGGCACAGAACATCGACCGGATTGGTTTGCAACCACTGCAATACCTGTGGCAGGCGAACTTTGAGGGAATTGACGTTCCAGGTGGCTATTTTCATGGTGCTTGAATGGGATGCGACCATCGCCGATTGGCCATGGCCTGAATCAACAGGAAAATCGGGCCGGTAACGCTACCGGCCCGGTGGGTGAAAATGTTGCCCCGAGTCAGGGCAGCCCCAGAGTGAGACTATTTACCGGCACGTTCCGCCAAAAACTGCGACAAAAGTGGCACCGGACGGCCGGTTGCGCCCTTGCTCGCGCCGCCCTTCCAGGCCGTACCCGCGATATCAAGGTGGGCCCAGGTATATTTGCGGGTAAACCGTTCCAAAAACGCGGCGGCCACGATACTGCCGCCACCGGGGGTGCCGATATTGGCCAAATCGGCAAAGTTTGACTTCAATTGGTCGTAATACGCGTCTTCAATCGGCATGCGCCAGGCGGTGTCACCGACTGCCTTGCCTGCGGCCAGCAGGGCATCGGCCAGTTGGTCATGTGCTTCGTCATGGCGCGTGAACAGGCCCGATTTGTGGTTGCCCAGCGCAATCACGCAGGCACCGGTCAGGGTTGCCACGTTAATCACGGTGGATGGATTGAAGCGTTCGGCGTAGGTCAGGGCGTCACACAGAATCAGGCGGCCTTCGGCGTCGGTGTTCAAAATTTCGATGGTCAGACCGGACATCGAGGTGACGATATCGCCCGGTTTGGTGGCGCGGCCCGATGGCATGTTTTCGCAGGTGGCAATCACGGCAATTACATTAAGCTTGAGCTGCATTTCGGCGATGGCACGCATGGTACCGAGCACAGTACCGGCACCACACATGTCAAACTTCATTTCATCCATATTCGGGCCGGGCTTGAGCGAAATGCCGCCCGAATCAAAGGTAATACCCTTGCCAACCAAGACGATCGGCTGTTCCTTGGCCTTGCCACCCATATGCTTTAATACGATGAACTTTGGCGGTTCGTCGCTGCCATTGGCAACGGACAGGAAGCTACCCATCTTCAGTGCTTCGATTTGCTTGCGCTCTAATACGTCCACTTCCATTTTGTAGTCCGACGCCAATTTCCGGGCGACCGTGGCCAAATGGTTGGGGGTGCAGTAATTGCCGGGCAAATTACCCAGGTCGCGCGTCAGATTGCTGCCGTTGGCAATGGCCAGACTCTTCGCCAGTTGGGCCTTGGCTTGGGTGGCTTGTTTGGCATCGACCCCAATTTTGAACTTCTTGACCCCGGACGTGTTTTCTTCGCGCGTGCTTTTCAGCGCATCGCTGCGGTACGCCTGATCGTGCAAGGCCATTACCAGCGCATGCACCGTATAGCCTGCGTCACGCTGTTTCACGCAATCAAGTGGTAAGGCGATGATACCTTCACTGGCACCCATGCCGGCAAAACTCTTGGCCATGGCGTCGAGCGCGCTGCCAAAATCTTTTTCGCTGACAGCCTCTTCCTTGCCCAACCCGACCAGTAACACCCGTTCGGCAGTGACACCGTCGGGCTGACGCAACAACAGGGTGCTACCGGCCTTGCCGCTGATGTCGCCCGATTTCAGGGCTTCCGACAAGGCACCCTTGGCATCGAGCTCCTGAGCGGCACCAGACAATTTTTTGTTCTCGAACACGCCAACGGCGATCACGCCGGTCTTGCTGGTGGCAATCGTGTTTTTGGCGTCGAATGATTTTATGCTAAAGTCCATATGGTTCTCCTATTTATACCCGCCATTATAAACGCCGAATGATCTTTCAACGCGCATTGCAACGTGAATTAGTCAGTACTGCCGGTGCAGTATTTACTGCCGTGTTCGCCATTTCTATCTCTGTCGCACTGGTCAAGATACTGGTTCGTGCGGCCGGCGGCAAGGTCGATCCGGGCGATGTGCTGGCCCTGCTTGGCTTCGCGACCCTCAACTCCCTGCCGATGTTGCTGATTTTGACCGGCTTTGTCGCGGTCTTGATGGTGGTCACGCGTAGTTATCAGGATTCGGAAATGGTGGTCTGGTTTTCTTCCGGCATGAGTTTGACCCAGTGGGTTGTGCCGGTGCTGCGCTTTGGCCTGCCACTGGTGTTGTTAATTACCTTGCTCAGTTTTTGGGCCACACCGTGGGCCAACCGGCAAAGCAGCCAGTTTAAGCAGCGTTTTGAAAAACGCGAGGATCTGGCGCGCGTGACACCGGGCAAGTTTCAGGAATCGGCTTCCTCGAACCGGGTGTTTTTTGTCGAGGGTTTTTCGGGCGACGCAAGCCGGGTGCAAAACGTGTTTGTCAACAGTACCGACAAGGGACGCAGCAGCGTGATTGTGGCGCGCGAAGGCATCATTGAGACTGACGCTACTGGCAACAAATTTTTGACCATGCATCTGGGGCGGCGCTATGAAGGGGTGCCGGGGCAGGCCGATTTTCAAATGATGGAATTTGAAACCTATCGGGTATTGGTGGCCAGTAAAACCCAGCCGCTGGTCGATGATACGGAGGCCAGAACCCTCGCCACCACCGATTTGTTGTTTGAGATGAATGGTGCGAACCGCGGTGAATTGCTGTGGCGCATCGGCTTGCCGTGCATGGGCCTGGTGTTGATGTTGTTGGCCATTCCGCTCGGCTTTGTCAATCCGCGGGCCGGACGCTCGGCCAATCTGATTATCGCGTTGTTGTTGTATATTACATACAGTAATTTGGTCAGTGTATTTAAGGCGAGCGTGGTGCAGGGGCGTTTGCCATTTGCCATGGCCTGGTGGCCAGTGCATCTGGCGGCTTTGATCCTGATTGTGTTGCTGTTTTCATGGCGGGTCAATGTCAATAGCCGTTTGCATCCTTCGCTGTGGTGGCGCGCCGTCATGCGACAACTCGGGCAGCGGCAAAGGGGTGGCAATTGAGAGTTTTACAAAAGTATCTGGCGCTGGAGATTTTGCAGGCGGTGCTGTTTGTGCTGGTCGCATTGCTGGCCCTGTTTTCCTTTATTGACTTGACCGGGGAAGTGCAAGATGTAGGCAAGGGCGGTTATCAAATCGAGCACGCCTTGCAGTATGTGGTGCTCGGTTTGCCCGGCTATATCTACGAGTTTTTGCCGATTGCAGCGTTAATTGGTTCGATTTATGCCCTGGCCCAGTTTGCCGCACGCTCCGAATTTACCATCATGCGCGTCTCGGGCCTGTCGACCCGAGGAGCGGTTGGCATGCTGATCAAAACCGGGGTGCTGCTGGTATTGGCCACCTTTTTATTTGGTGAGGTGATCGTGCCGATTACCACGCGCGCCGCCGAAAAATTGAAGCTGCAAACCCGTGGCGGCACTATTTCCAAACAGTTTCGTACCGGATTATGGACCCGCGATGTGATTCGCGCCGATGGCATGCGCGGTGAAGTGGTGGGTTCGCGCTTTTTGAATGTGCGGGAAAACCGGCCTGACGGGCAATTGC
>JACCDS011646870.1_pt1 | contig 20507 bp, 18 predicted proteins | sample 7446441 | NCBI WGS metagenome assembly JACCDS01 (sample SAMN15323445, study PRJNA562643) | freshwater metagenome | isolation source: river surface water | place: USA:Blue River Watershed | collected 2017-08-17
CTGACCGACTCCACCGTGCTGCGCAATATAGGTGTGGCCCTGGGGTATGCCGTGCTGGCCTACCAGTCCCTGGGCGCCGGCCTGGGCAAGCTGGAGCTCAACAGCGATGCGCTCGCCGCCGACCTCGACGCCTCCTGGGAAGTGCTGGCCGAGCCGATCCAGACCGTGATGCGCCGTTACGGCGTGCAGGGTGCCTACGAGAAGCTCAAGGAGGTCACGCGCGGCCAGACGGTCACGGCCGAAGACCTGCACCAGCTGATCCGCAGCCTGGAGATCCCCGACGCCGACAAGCAGCGCCTGCTGGCCATGACGCCGGGCAGCTACATCGGCAAGGCGGCCGAACTCGCAAAGAGAGTGTGACCCCCTGAGCGGCTGACGCCGCTTCCCCCTGAAAGGGGGACAGCACCAGTGGCCCGGCAAAGCCGGTTCCACGGTGCTTCCCGCAATTACCCTCCTGCACTTTATGGCCATCAAATCCACCATCTTCAAGGCCAATCTGCAGATCGCCGACATCGACCACGGCTACTACGCCGACCATGCCTTGACGCTGGCGCGGCATCCGAGCGAGACCGACGAGCGCATGATGATCCGGCTTGTTGCGCTGGCCCTGCAGGCCCATCGCCTGCAGACCGAGCTCGGTGGCGACGGCACGCTGGCCTTTGGCGCCGGCCTGTCGGACCCGGACGAACCGGATGCCTGGCTGCGTGACTACACCGGGCAGACCCGCCTGTGGATCGAGGTCGGTCAGCCCGAGGACAAGCCCCTGGCCAAGGCCTGCAGCAAGTCCGACGCGGTGCTGGTCTATTGCTTTGCCCACGCGGCCGAGGTCTGGTGGCGTGGCATCGAGAACAAGCTCACGCGCCTGGACAAGCTGCAGGTCTGGCGCGTGCCCACCGAAGCTTCCCAGGCCCTGGCCACCATGGCCGAGCGCAGCATGCAGCTGCAGGCCACCGTCCAGGAGGGCGCCTTGATGCTGGGCAATGGCCGGCATCAGGTGGACATCGAGGCGCTGCGCTGGAAATGAGCCCGGGCGGGCCGCGGTACTAGGCCGCAGCTGGCGCTTCTACCCGCCCCTCGGCCGCCCGCTCGGCGTAGCGGTTGAAACGCCAGGCATCCCCGTGCAGCGTGATGCGCCGCCAGGTCTGCCGCTTTTGCGCAGGCCGCATCTCGGTCCACAACTGCACCTCGTCGAAGGTCCGGCCGCAGCCCTTGCACTCGGGGTCACCCTGGCTGGTCGAGCAGATCGCGATGCACGGTGTGTCGGGCGTGCTGTCGTACCAGGCCAGCCAGGCGTGCAGGGCCGGCTCGGGCATGCTGAACTCGTCGGCTTCCTGCTCACGGAAATAGACCATCAGGGCATAGACCTCGGCCAGCGCACGCACCGGCTTGGCCAGCGTCACGCCGTCAGGCGTTGGCTCGCGTTCGCGCCAGTAATTGATGGCCGCTTCGATGTCGGTGATGTGGATGCCTGCCATGGTGGAGACGCAAAGGTGCAGGATCATAGCGCCTGACCTGTCATTGCCTGGACCACCCCAAATCCCTGCATCGCATGGGCATTTGCCGGCCATGCTCCAATCCTGTCCACGAAGGGGAGTAGCTCCCGACCGCTGCGGCCACCTTGCCGCCGCGTAGAACAGCAAGTCGTCAATACGGAGTCCATGCGGCTCCCGGCTTGCTGGGCAAGCGACGCATCACGTCATGCCGGGCAAGACCTTCGACTCGAACCTGCGCGGGGTTCCGTCGAAGCGCCACTTGCAGCCCTGCTGCCCGCATCGCTTGATCGTTCCTGCCAGGTTGCATCGACAACAACCCGGAGTTTTTCATGGAACTGTTTTCCACCCCCTGGTGGTCCGCCCTGCTGGCCATCATCCTGATCGACCTGGTGCTCGCTGGCGACAACGCCATCGTGATCGCCCTGGCCGCCCGCAATCTGCCCCCGCATCTGCAGAAAAAAGCCATCGCCTGGGGCACGGTGGGCGCCATCGCCGTGCGCTCCGTCATGACACTGGGCGTGGTGTGGCTGCTCAAGATTCCCGGCCTGATGCTCATCGGCGGGCTGGGCCTGGTCTGGATCGCCTACCAGCTGCTGGCCGACCAGGACGACGCGGGTCACGGCGCCCCGGTGGCCACGACCTTCTGGGGCGCCATGAAGACCATCATCGTGGCCGACGCGCTGATGGGCGTGGACAACGTGCTCGGCGTGGCCGGCGCCGCCCATGGCGCCATGGATCTGGTGGTGCTCGGTCTGCTGATCAGCGTGCCCATCGTGGTCTTCGGCAGCTCGGTGGTGCTCAAGCTCGTGGAACGCTTCCCCATCATCATCCAGCTGGGCGCCGCCGTGCTGGCCTTCACCGCCGCCAAGATGATCGTCAACGAGCCGCTGCTCGATCCGGTGTTCGACCCGCACATGGCCGTGCGCTGGATCCTGTATGCGCTGGTTGTCAGCGGTGTGCTGGCTGCCGGCTGGTGGAATGCGCGCCGTCCTGGCGAGGAACCCAACTGAAGCAGCGGCGCCTGCGGCCGACCGGGGCACCACGCTCCGGATGCTATGCTTGCCCGCCATGAAGCTATTGGCGAAATGGCTGCTCAGCGCAAGCGCCCTGCTGGCAGTCACGCATCTCTACAGCGGCGTTGAACTGCAAGGCTTCGCGGTCGCCCTGGTGGCGGCACTGCTGATCGGCCTGTTCAACATCTTCCTGCGGCCCCTGCTGATCCTTCTGACCCTGCCGGTGACGCTGCTGACGATGGGCCTCTTCCTCTTTGTCATCAACGCGCTGCTCTTCTGGGCCGCGGCGAGCCTGCTGGACGGGTTCCAGGTGCGCGGTTTCGCGGCCGCCCTGCTCGGCTCCTTGCTGTACTCGGTGTTCAGCCTGGTGATCGACTCAGCGCTCGAGCGCCTGTTCCCGCAGCAGTAGTTCGATCTGCCGGCTGCGCGTGTCGATGATCGATGCCTCGATGTGATCCACGTTAGCCCCCTGCCGGGCCAGTTCCTGCGCGGCACGCAGGCGATCACGGGCAGCGGCATAGTCCAGGTGAGCGGCATGCATCTCGGCCTCGGCTCGCACCGCCCTCAGGGTCTGGCCTTGGGCGGCATAGGCAGCGGACAACAATTGCCAGGCCTGGGCATCGCGCGATCGGCTGGCCAGCCAGATCTGCAACTGCTCGGCGGCATCGCGCGCCTGCCCGTTCTGCGTCCATGCGCGCGCGCGCAGAAACAGCAGCGAGCGCGTCGCAGTCTTGCCTGAGCCTGCTGCCGTTGCCGTTGCCGTTGCCTCCAGCAGCGTACTGGCGCGTCGCGGATTCGCGGCCGCCAGGGCCAGCTCGACACCCAGCAGACGGGCTTGGGAGGCGGCCCGGGCATCGCTGCGCACCAAGGCCTCCAAACGCTCCTGCCAGCGCTGCGCCTGCTCGAACTCACGCAGGCCCTGCGCGCCCAGCACGGCCGCATAGAAAACACCCGCCTGCTGCACAGGCGACATCGTCACGATGGTCTCGCCCTGCGCCTGCTGCAGGGCAGCGCGCAGGCTGTCGACTTCGGGATTGGCCAGCATGCGTGCACGCGCCGCCAGCATGGCATGCACCATCGTCAACGGAAGTGCGGCAGCGTGCGCCTGCAGTTGCTGGCGTGACTGCAGGTCGGCGATGCGCTCGGTGGTCAGCGGGTGGCTGCGCAGGTAGGGAAAGGCCCCGGTGTCATTGAAGCGGTTAGCCTGCTGCAACTTCTCAAACATGCCGACAAAACCCCGCGCATCAAAGCCGGCCTGTGTCAGCACGCCATAACCCACACGATCAGCCTCGCGCTCCATGTCGCGCGAGAAATTGAGCTGCCCCTGTACCGCAGCCGCCTGTCCGCCGACGATCATCGCACCTGCCGCTCCGGGGTTGCTGGCCGCCGCCAGCGCACCCAGAATCATCGCGCCGATCAGCCAGGGCGCCTGGTCGCTCTGGCGGCTGATGATGCGCACGATATGCCGCTGCGTCACGTGGCTGAGCTCATGCGCCAGCACCGAGGCCAGCTCGTCCTCGCTGCTCACCACGGCGATGAGCCCGAGGTGCACGCCCATATAACCACCAGGCAAGGCAAAGGCGTTGACACTGCGGTCCCGTCCGAGCACGACGCTCCAGGCAAAACGCTCCTCCAGCTCGGGCGGCAGCTCACCGCGCTGGCGGGCCGCGGCCATCAAGCGCTGCCAGATGTCCTGAACGTACTCTCCCAGGATGGCATCGTCGAGGTAATCCGGATCACGGTACAGTTCCCGCGCGATCCGGTCGCCCAGCTGGCGCTCGGCGCTGATGCTCATTTCCACGCCATCGCCCAAGGAGGGCAGCGAGGATTGCGACCACGCCGGGGCCAGGGCCTGGGCGACAAGCAGCACCCAGGCCAGGGGCTTTGGAAGCATCGGGCTGCGGCGTTTCAAAAGGAATCCAGAGGGATGAAACCGCGCACCTCGGCGCTGGTCGCATCCAGCAGCACGGTCCAGAAAGACTTGCGTTCCACCATGGGCAGGTAAAGCAGGGCGTTTTCCTGCTGGCCGGTCTGGGCGACCGCAGTATTTATCAGGGCCTCTTGCTGCGAGAAGCGCTGTTTCAACTCGGCAACCGGCTTCGCCTCGGCCAACACCCGCTGGCGCGCCTGGGGATAGGGTTGCCAGAGGTCCGCGCGCGCGGCCAAAGGCAGCCCCCGCAAGGCCATCAAGGTCGCTTCGAATTTTTCTGCATCGTTCTTGAACGGCCGCACGGCCAAAAGGGTAGGCCCCATCCATGGCATGGGACGCACCTCGCTCGAAACCTGATCCAGCAACTCCGCCGGAACCTCGACCGCATGGACCACCGTGAAGCGATCGGACTCATAGACCAGATGGACCGGCCGGGCAGCTGCCACCACCCACAGGCCATATGTCAGGGCAGCCAACTGGAATGCACCGACAAAAGCCAGGTCACGGGCCAGCACAGCACGCGGCTTGCCACGATTGAAAACGGCCAGAGTGATCAGCGGACCCAGGATCACGTCCACCGTGACGACCATCAGAAAGAGCTCGCGCCCACCCGAACTGTCGCGATAGGGATAGGGATACCAGAGCCCAAACACCAGCAGCGCCGCAAGGGCTGCAATCAAAAGACTGAGCCCCAGATGGATGCCGCTGGCCTGAAACCGGTCTTTCCAATGGAATGCGCTGGCTTGGGTCATGCTCGTATGATGATCGAAATATGCGGATCTTTTGTAAAGCCGGGATTTTCCATGAATTCTCTGACCCATTTTGATGCTCGGGGCCAGGCCCATATGGTCGACGTCGGCGCCAAGGCCAGCACCCGACGCATTGCCGTTGCCACGGGACGTATCGACATGCAAACAGCCACCCTGGCTCTCATCGAATCCGGCACGGCCAAAAAGGGAGACGTGCTCGGCATCGCCCGCATTGCAGGCATCCAGGCCGCCAAAAAAACCAGCGATCTGATCCCCCTGTGCCATCCGCTGGCGCTTACCCGCGTGGCACTGGAATTCTCGCTGCATCCGGCCACCGGGGCACTGCCACCCCACGTGGTCTGTACGGCCACCGTAGAAACCGTCGGCCCGACCGGCGTGGAGATGGAGGCGCTGACCGCTGTCCAGGTCGCCTTGCTGACCATCTACGACATGTGCAAGGCCGTCGACCGCGGCATGACCATGACGGATGTACGCCTGCTGGAAAAACATGGCGGCAAGTCCGGCAGCTTCGTCGCACCAGCTTGATTGATGCAAGCAGCGACTCGATCCGCGCATGACCGGATCGCGGCAGCCGCCATCCCACTGCAGTGTTCAGAACATCGGTGTACAGCCTTGGACTATGATCGCCGGATGTGCAGTAGGTACGCGCCATGAAGATAGTCGCTGTCGTTGGCTTGGGCTACGTGGGCCTGCCTTTGGCCGTGGCCTTCGGCAAGCTCGGCCCAACCATCGGGTACGACCTCTCCAGCAGCAAACTGGAAAGTTATCGCCGCCACATCGATCCCAGTGGCACCGTCAGCGCAGGCGAGCTGCGTTCAGCCACACAGCTGCGTTTCTCGTCCCAGGCCAGCGATCTGGCGCAAGCGGATGACATCATCATCGCCGTGCCCACGCCGATCGATGCGGCCCGTCACCCGGATTTCGGCCCCTTGATCAGTGCTAGTGAGAGCGTCGGCGCAAATTTGAAACCCGGCAGCACCGTCATCTATGAATCCACCGTGTACCCGGGTGCCACGGAGGAGATCTGTATCCCCGTGCTTGAGCGCACCTCCGGGTTGAAGTGGCGGCAGGACTTCCATGTCGGCTATTCGCCGGAACGGATCAACCCCGGTGATCAGCAACACACCTTGGCCAACACAGTCAAGGTCGTCGCCGGCGACAGCGACGCCACACTTGCGCATGTCGCCGCCCTTTACGAACAAGTCGTTCCCGCCGGACTGCATCGGGTGTCCTCCCTGAAAGTGGCCGAAGCCGCCAAGGTCATCGAAAACACGCAGCGCGACCTGAATATTGCGCTCATGAACGAGCTGGCCGTCATCTTCAACATGCTGGGCCTGGACACCCTCGAAGTGCTGGAGGCCGCTGGAACCAAATGGAATTTTCTGCCCTTCAGGCCCGGCCTGGTGGGCGGCCACTGCATAGGTGTCGATCCCTACTATCTGACTTACAAGGCAGAGCGGCTGGGCTATCACCCGGAAGTCATCCTGGCCGGGCGACGCATCAACGATGGCATGGGCAAGTTCATCGCCGAACAGACGGTGAAACAGCTCATTCAGGCTGGTAACCCGATCAAGGGCGCCAAAGTCAATGTGCTGGGTATCACCTTCAAGGAGAACGTGCCTGACCTGCGTAACTCCAAGGTCTGGGATTTGATTTCAGAGCTGCGCTCTTACGGCCTGGAAGTATTCGTGCATGATCCGGTCGCCGATCCTGCCGACGCGCAGCAGGAATATGGCTTGGCGCTGTTGCCTTGGGATGGGTTGCCACAGGCGGATGCGATCATCCTGGCCGTATCACACGCGGTTCTGTTGAGAAAACCGCTGGATGACTATCTGGGCAGGATCAAACCGCAGGGCTGCTTTGTGGATGTGAAGTCCCGCTTCGATGCCCAGGCGCTGCAAGCCGCCGGCTTGCGGGTTTGGCGCCTGTAAGGCAGGGTGTCCGTGCGCTCCATCGTTCTGAACCCATGGAAGATCGTCGCTGAAGTCTGGCAGCACCGGTATCTGTTGGGCCAGCTCGTCAAGCGGGATGTGTTGCTGCGCTATCGCGGGGCGATGTTTGGCGTCTTGTGGATCTTTCTCAGTCCGCTGTTAATGCTGACGATATTCGCCTTCATCTTTGGCCAGGTTTTTCAGACGCGCTGGCCTCAACAAAATGACAATCTGCCTTTCTGGTTGCTGCTCTATAGCGGCTTGATTACTTTCAATGTCTTTTCCGAAGCAGTCTCGCGTGCCCCCACGTCGGTGCGCGGCTACCCCAGCTTTGTGAAGAAGATCATCTTCCCGGTGCACATTCTGCCGCTCGTACCGCTAGGCGCCGGACTGGTACATGCCACTTTCAACTTCATGATTTTGCTGTCTGCACTGGCCTGGGTAGGCGGCTTGCATCTTCAGGTTCTGCTATTCCCGCTGCTGTTGCTGCCGGTTTTGCTGTTGGCCATGGGATTCTCCTGGTTCATGGCGGCCTGGGGCGTGTTCATCAAGGACATGACGCAGATCGTGCCGATGTTCGTGCAGATGCTGATGTTCTTGTCGCCCGTGTTCTACCCGGCAAGTGCAGTCCCCGCTGCATTGCGCCCGCTCTACCAGTTCAACCCGCTTGGGACGGTGATCGAAGCCACCCGCTCCGTGATAAGCGGCCAACCGGTTGAATGGGAGGCCTGGTTCATCGCTCTTGCCTTTTGCCTGGTAGCGTTGATCCTCGGCCACGCCTTCTTTCAGCACAGCCGCGAGGAGTTTGCCGATGCACTCTGAGGTCGCAATTTCTGTCAAAAATCTGACCAAAACTTTCCGTATCTTTGGTCATCCCGGGGACAGGATCAAGCAAGCCTTCACCTTTGGGAAGCTGCGCTTTCACCGAGAATTCACGGCGATACAAGATGTCTCTTTCGACATAAAAAAAGGAGAAACCGTCGGCATCATCGGCCGCAATGGCTCCGGCAAGAGCACCTTACTGCAGTTGGTCTGCGGCATCCTCAAACCTACCTCAGGCTCTGTGGAAGTAAATGGGCGAATATCGGCGCTGCTGGAGCTGGGCGCCGGATTTAATCCGGAATTCACGGGCCGCGAAAACGTCTACTTTCAGGGGGCCTTGATGGGCCTTTCTAAGGAAGAGATGGCGTTTCGCTTCGATGAAATCGCCGCTTTCGCCGAAATCGGCGATTTCATCGACCAGCCAGTGAGAGTTTATTCAAGCGGCATGTACGTTCGCCTTGCCTTTGCCGTCGCGGTGCATGTTGATACGGAGATACTGGTCGTTGATGAGGCACTAGCTGTGGGGGACGCCGGATTTAGATCCCGTTGTTTCCGCCGAATTGGTGAACTGCGCGACACCGGCTGCACAATTCTTTTTGTTTCTCATTCGATGGAGCAAATTGTCTCTTTGTGTCAGCAAGCGATCTTGATGGATGGAGGTGAAGTTCTGCTTTTCGGTCGATCCGCTGCTGTAGTGAATCAGCATCAAAGTCTTTTGGGAGCGAGCCCGGACGCTCGACCTATGCTTCGAAAAAAGCTACAGCAATTGTGTGCTGTCAACAACGCGTCAGTTGCTGAGATGGCGGAGCCTGCAGATCAGTTAATCGATGTCAAAATTTTGGAGTGCTACGACTCTTCACTATATTCACAGGATACGCTTCCGTATGAACCAAATGGAGCGTTGATCGATTCAGTTCAAATTTTTGCAATATCAGGGGAAAGGGTCAACCAGCTGCTTTCTGGTCGGACATACCGGTGTGCATTCCGCGTTCTCTTCACCAGCGATGCCGCGAGTGTCCGCTGTGCCATGCTGATCAAGACCGCTGGAGGTGTGGATTTGGGTGGCGCCTATTCGGCACCGACACCAGCAGAGTCCATTCCGGTCGTTCGATCTAACTCTGTCATCGAAATGGAGTTCGATTTCAAATGCATGTTGAATTCGGGTATATATTTCTTAAACGTTGCTAGTTTCGGTAGCGTGGGTGGCATGGAGTTTGCGTTGCACGGGATAATCAACGCAGAGATATTTCGAGTTGTAGCCGCTCCCGCATGTTCAACTTTAGCGATCGTGGATTTTGACTGCCAAGCAACGCTCCGAGTGCTTGATTTAAATGGAAGTTGATGGCATCTCGTCTAAGAGTATTAGACTGGGGATTTGGCTTTAAGTTTCCCCCAGTTTTTAAGGGCCGAAGCACATCATATTCCGCTTCGAATAATACAGGAAACTCTGAATGAGATTAACTGGATACTATGGCCGCCGTGAGATTGACATCGTTCGTCGCATCCTGACCGCATATTTTCAATACAAAGATTTTGGAGAACTGCGCCGAATACGCGATCGTTACCTAGAGCTGATGCAGTGCTGCCTTACAGGGAGCATCTACGAGGATCCTCCGCTCAAGGTCTCGGGCAGCGAGCAATTTAATTCAGAACTCCGTGAGTATGGATGGGATTGGCCCTCTAAAGCTCACTCCATGATCGGTGGCAAGCGCATGAAAAACCTTCGTGCGCTTGCAGAGCGCGTCATATTCAGCGGTGTTCCCGGTGATTTTATTGAAACTGGAGTTTGGCGCGGGGGCGCTTGCATCTTTATGCGCGCAATCTTGAAAGCTTATGGTATCGAGGACCGGAGAGTCTGGGTGGCCGACTCTTTCGCGGGATTGCCTCCGCCAGACGCAGCGTTATATCCTGCCGATGCTGGTGACACATTTCATACATATACGGATCTCGCCGTCTCCATTGATGAAGTTAAAGGAAACTTCAGTAAATACGATTTGTTAGACGGCCAAGTGGTCTTTCTAAAGGGTTGGTTTAAAGATTCATTGCCCGCAGCACCCATCAACCAACTAGCTATCTTGCGCCTTGATGGGGATATGTACGAATCCACAAATGATGCCTTGCAAAACCTTTACGACCGACTTTCTCTGCGCGGGTTTATTATTGTAGATGACTATCGTGTAGTAGCTGGGTGCCGTAAAGCTGTTGACGATTTTCGTACTGAGCGCGGAATTGAAGACCAGATTATTGAAATTGATGGCGTCGGCGTATATTGGCAGAAGACAACGAGTTGATATCGCCAATCATTGCTGCTCTTGTGTTTCCTTCACATGGTTGTGCCTTTATAGACAGTTGGATGTTACTCATAATGAAAAATCAGCGCCACAAATATGAATACGAAGTGAACCCCAATACTGCAGCCTCCAAAGTAGTCCAAATGGTAGGCGGGAATAAGCGTGTTCTTGAACTTGGCTCTGGTCCGGGATCAATCACCCGGCTATTGAAGTACAACCAATGCCGTGTAACGGCGCTCGAACTGGATCCGCAAGCGATCACAATTGTCTCTGAGTATTGCGAGAGGGTTTATCCCTGTGATCTGAACGATCAAGACTGGCCTCTCAATCTGTCCGATGCGGGCAAGTTTGAAGTGATCGTTGCCGGAGATGTGCTCGAGCACTTGTATGACCCTTGGGCTGCACTGCATAAAGTGCGCCCATTGCTCTTGGAAAACGGCTATGCCGTCGTCTCCCTGCCTCACGTAGGCCACAGCGCCGTAGTTGCGTGCCTTCTGAATGAGGATTTCGAGTACCAACCATGGGGTCTACTTGACAAGACACACATCAGATTTTTTGGAATAAAGAACATTCAAAAACTGTTTGACGATGCGGGATTCAAGATCATAGAGGCAGATTTTGTGATCAAGACGCCCGAACAAACTGAGTTCGCCCAGCGCTGGCGTCAGCTCTCATCGGCAGCCAAACAAGCACTTTCTTCCAACAGATTCGGCACGGTCTATCAAGTCGTGGTCAAGGCCGTACCCAACTCCGCGCCAGGCGAGGGGTTGCAGCTTGCCGCGCAACCGGTTCCATCTCCGATAGTCACCTCTTTCAGCACAGGAGCCAAGGGTAGCCGAGTACTTGGGTTTTTTATTTCCTTCTTGAGCTTGCGCATGCGGCAGAGAATTGCACGGGGACTTCAGCGAGTTGGTATTTGGTTTTGAAATAGATTACCTAGTTGTTACTCCTGCATCATGACCGCCTCGACAGAATCTAACGACGCAACTTTTCGGCGGGAACCCGGTCGTGATCTCCTCCAACCACGAGTTATTGCTTTTTACCTGACACAGTTTCATCCGGTTGCCGAGAATGACGCATGGTGGGGAAAGGGGTTCACTGAATGGACGAATGTAACTAAAGCCAAACCACTCTTTGAGGGGCATGATCAGCCTCATCTGCCGACCGATTTCGGTTTTTACGATCTTCGGGTGCGTGCCACCCGGCGCGATCAGATACGTATAGCAAAGCAGTTCGGTATTGACGGCTTCTGTTACCACTACTATTGGTTTTCTGGAACTCGCCTCCTCAACCAGCCTCTTGAGGACATGCTGGCCGATCCGGAAAGCGATATGCCCTTTAGTCTTTGTTGGGCGAACGAGAACTGGACCCGGCGATGGGACGCGGCCGAGCATGAGGTACTCATCGCTCAGCGCTACCTGCCAGACGACGATCTCAACTTCATAAAGAGCCTAATCCCGTTTTTTTCTGACCCGCGCTACATCCGCATCGATGGGAAACCATTCTTAATTGTCTATCGGCCCCAACACCTTCCTGACGCCCGAAAGACGGCCGTCATCTGGCGAGACTATTGCCGCTCAGTTGGGATCCGTGAAATCCACCTCTGCGCAGCGCTGACTCACGGCAATGAGGACTACGCTCAATTCGGCTTTGACAGCGGCGTCGAGTTTCCGCCGCACAACTTGAATTGCCAGAACGTGGCAAATCAGATCTCGTTCTATGAGCCATTTCGTGGTTCCGTAGTGACGTACCAGGAAATTGCACGCGACTACGTGAAGCGGCAATATCGGAACAACAATGTCTTCAAGAGTGTATTTCCTTCTTGGGATAACACCCCACGCACGGGAAATCGGGGTGTCATCGTTCTCGGCAGCACGCCGGCTAACTATGAATACTGGCTTGCCGAGACCATAAGAAATACGATGCAGAACTACCCGAACCAGGAGCGGTTGGTCTTCATCAATGCCTGGAATGAATGGGCTGAAGGGTGCCATCTCGAACCGGATCGTAGATACCAGCATCAGTTTCTTGAAGCCACGTTGCGTGCCAAGAACGGGCTGACCAGGCTCCAAGGATTTTCTGCAGTCGCTTTTCCATCGCTTTTCGGGGGTAAGAAGCGGACTTTGTTGCACGACTTGCGCTGGGTTCTTAGCTACCATACGCTGGTGCTTGTTGGGCAACTGGCAACCTGGCTGAAAAAGTATCCTCGCCTCAGAGGAGTTGTCAGGTGGGCATTCAACGGGTGGCGTTGATTGGCCCGCTATTTCAGATGGGGCAAGCCATGGCGACACAGCATCCACAGTTTGTGGGGTGTCTGTTGGAATACGGACCAGAAGGTCCGTATTCCAATCTTTCTGTTTGCCTGAATCTGTCGTCGAAGGCCATAAAGTCTTCGTCGCTCTTGCCAGAGTGAGCCCAGACAAGCAAGATAGATGTTCTGAATTATTCTCGCCTCGCGCTTGATCAGTGCCAGTGTTGCGCCTTCCACTACTAGCAGCACAAGGTGGAGTGGAAAGATTAGATGGAGCAACGGTGCTGGGTATGTCAGTACCATGACAAAGCACTTGTTGCGCTCTGACAGCGCCCGCCGCCGGAAAGTGGTGGAAAGTCGATTAGACGTTACCCGGTTGCCGCCGAAGCTTGCGCCTTGCCAATGGCGATAACCAGAAATTGGCACAGCGCGCACCGGATAGCCAGCGAGTCGGGCGCGGCAGCACAAGTACAGATCTTCTGCGATTGAGCCAAACCATGGCGGAAATCCGTCCAACTCCTCCCACATGCCCCTTGGAATCCACAGACACGCGCCGATCACCATGCCAACGTCACCAAGCGCCGGGTCGCGATTAGGCACCAGGTTGAGAAACGGGTCGAGTAGGGCACCCATGTCCACCAGTTCACCACTCGCCGCATCATACTGAGGCAGGCTCAGGATGGCCGACTGATCGAGTCGATTTGCCTCGGCAAGCAAAGTTTGCAGTGCATCCGGGTAAAGCGCCGCATCGTTGTTGAGCAACAGCAGGTATTTGCCCCTGGCCTGCGTGGCCATGCGGTTGTTGGCAATGCAGAACCCGACGTTGCTCTCGCTGACGATCAGCCTTGCTTCCGGGTGGTGCTCACGAATGTAAGAGGCCGAGTTATCAGTTGAGGCATCGTCATGCACAAGGATTTCTACGGAGATAGCGCCGAGCTGATCACGCACAGAGCGGATGCAGTCGTCGATCACTTCCATGCCGTTGAAGTTGGCGATGCACACCGACACAAGTGGCAAAGTATCCGTCATGGAGGCAAGCATTCCAATGGGCATGCAATGTCTTCCTGCCGTGGCATGCAAGTTGGGGGCGACGCAGACGACACTTCAGTGTTCATGCGTGCCTCGTATTGGATCACTGAGAAGGTGTGCATACCGGCTCGCGATCACCGCCCAGTCGAAATGTTGCATGACATGTCTCCTGCCATCAATCGCCTGTTGCGATCGCTGGTTTGAATCCATCAATTGCTGCACGACGGCCTTCGCGATTTCTTTCGAGTCTTTCTGTGGCACAAGTAGTCCTGTACTCTGTTGCAGGACAACATCCCTTATCGCTGGCAGATCTGAGGCTACGACAGGACATTCGCAAGCCAACGCTTCGACAAGGACAAGCCCGAGTCCTTCCTGATCTCCCTGCTCGGTGATGGTCGAAGGCGCGACGAAAACGGTTGCTCGCCGGTAGAAGTCCGGAAGGTCCGAGTTGCTGATGGCGCCATGGAACGTCACTGCGCGCGCAATTCCGAGCCGGTTGACTTGCTGGCACAAGGCGCTCATCAAGGGGCCGTCACCGACAATGCGTAGGCGTGTGCCCGGCACTTTCCTCAGGATTTCCGGCATCGCCTCCAGCAGGTATGCGACACCCTTTTTTTCCACCAAACGCCCGACGAATAACAACTCGTTTTCTGCGCGGCTAACATCGGTGTCGGGCGTGAAGTCACATCTTGTATCAACACCCATCGAAATGATTTGCAGTTGCTCCGACCGTGCTCCCAAAGCCCGTGCGAAACGGGTCATGGTGTTGCTCACCACCGTCATCTGCGATGAGCGGCGTATGACCCAACGCTTGATTAAGCTTGGCAACCGTCCCGTCAAACCCATGAGATCGCCGCCATGCGAGGTGCAGATCAAAGGTGGCATATTTTTGACGAACAAACCAGCCAACACCACGCTGAAGCCTTGAGGGATCAGCCAGTGTGCGTGGATCACATCCACCCGTTCATGCTTCAAAATTCGCACCAGCGCAATGACTTGTGCCGCAAAGAAAAGTGGAAGCAAGAGATAGCGCCAAGGGGCCTGTTTGAGGTTCGCGAGAATGCCGCCTTGATAGGTAAGCGTTTGCCAACGCGGGAAGAAGTAGCGGAAACGTCGAACTTCAATACCATCCATCTGCTCATGGAGCTTGGCGCCTTCGGCGTGCGGTGCGAGCACAATGATGTCGAACTCGTGAGCCAGCCTACTACATAGTTCAAAAACAAACGGCGGCTCTTTATCACCCTGCCAGCGTGGAAAGGTGGAGGTCATAACCAGTACGCGTTTTCTAGCGTGCATTCTTCTTGGAAGATGTCCCGACAATCTTCACCCTAGTCCTCTCGATTCGTAGTATCGATATCTTTGTAGTGCAGCGCCGAGATCTGCTCGGACACGATGCCAATCAGGAAGGTGAAAACAGCCGAGATGAACAGCAGCGCGCTCATGTTGGTGAAGCGGCCTGCACTCAGATAAGTGTAGGCGTAGTAGAACAGCCCCATGGCAAAGAACCCGCCGCTGATCGGCAAAAAGAGTTTTTGCGGCGAGAACAAGGTGCCGATCTTGATGATGATGAGCAGGAAACGCAGCCCGTCACGCAGTGGGTGAATATGACTGACGCCGCTGCTGCGCCGCGGTACATCGATCGGCAGGTAGGCGACGCTGTAGCCCGCCCTGAAAAAGCTCATGGTGATCGTGGTTGGGTACGAGAATCCATTGGGCAGAAGGTACAGGAATTGGCGAAACTTCGAAGTATTCACCGCTCTGAAGCCCGAGGTCAGGTCCGCTATCGGTTGAGCCACCATCCAGCTGGCAAAGCGGCTGAAGATGTCATTGGCTACGGCACGATGTAGATTGGCTTGCGAGCCGCTGCGCCTGGCGCCGACAACCATGTCGTAACCTTCGTTGAATTTTTTCAACAGGGCCGAAATATCTTCTGGTTTGTGCTGCCCGTCGCCATCCATGAAAACGATGATGTCTCCACGCGCTGCGCGCGCACCGGTCTTGATGGCTGCGCCATTGCCTTTAGGGTAGGGATGGCGCAGGTGTTTGACGCCGGCTTGGGCACACATGGCGGCCGTCTCATCGGTTGAGCCGTCGTCGACCACAATGATCTCGGCTTGGCCCATCAATGCAACTAGACGCGGCAGCAGCACGCGCAGACTCTCGACCTCGTTTCGGGCCGGGATAACGATGGATATTTTTCCGGATGAGGTCATTCGAGGATGGTCAATGGGTGAGCGTGTCACTGGATCTTAAGCGCTGCCAGTAGCTCCTGAATGGTTTGCCGTTCTTCAGCAGAAAAATTCTCACTATTCAATTCAAGTAGCAATTTCCCCGCCCGTGCCTTCTCGCCTGAGATCAACAGCAATTGCGCCCACTTCAGCCGGTTGCTCAGATTGCTGGGGTTCAGCACGAGTGACTGGTTCAGCGCCTGACGTGCCGCGTCCATGTCGCGGTCGTGCAGCCACAGGTAGTCAGCGTGCCAAGAATGGAGCATGGCCTGCACCCATGGCGAGACGCCGGGATTGGCCAGCGCGGCGGCGAACAAGCCGTCCACCTCGGTTCGGCTCAGACACGGCATGCTGTTAGTCGCCATTTCCTTCAAGCTATACAGCACGGTCCGGTCCCCCGGCGCGAACGGTGTTTCGCGCAAGCGTCGCGTCAGCTCTTTGACTTCAGCGGTTGCTGCCGCTAGCCCGGCTTTGCAGTTCAGCTGGATCAGACCGAGCAAGCCCATCTTGAAGCCTGCATCGAGGGCGAGTGCCTGTTCGTAGTGCTGGCGCGCCAGAGCATAAATTTTCGAGTCCGGCACGGCCGCTTGCGGCAGATTGCCGAGCGCGACAGCAGCCTCATGGCGGGCGCGCGATGATGCCGGGTGATGCTCGGCTTCGATCAGCGTGCGCTGCAAGTCATTGCCAAACTGCTGCGAGCGCAGTGCGGTGAGTAGGGTCAAACTGGCCAAAAACGCTGCGGTCGCGAAAAGAGCAAGAGTTCGATAGTGTCCATGGTGCTGCAAGGCTTGCAGCAACAAGCCGCCTGCCATCAGTGCAGGTCCAAAGAGCGGCAGGTAGTTGCGGTGTTCGTGGGCGATCTCTAGCGGCAGCACGGTTGATTCCAGCGCATGGCCAATCAGGAACCAGGCGATACCGAACGCGACCAAGGGCGCTCGCTGCCGCAAGCGCCAGACCAGCCAAAGCAGGCTGCCCAGCACCAAGTGGGCGGGCAGGGTCGTCCACGGCGTCAAGAAGTCGGTGGACAGCGCGATATCGTCGTGGTACAGGCCAAACGCCGACAGGCGGGGCCACACGATCAAACCGAGGTAAACGCACAGCACACGCCCCTCGGTCAACATCCGCTCAAGCAGCGAAAAGCTGCGGTGCTCGTAACCCGCCCACAGCCATTGCGCACGCGGCGAAAGCAGATAGGCCAATGCCGCCATCCATACCAGCGCGCTCAGCGCCGCAAATACACGCGCGAAGCGGTCAAGACTACCGTGCGCGCTGCGGTGCAGCGTCAACTCCCAGGCCAGCGCAAACAAAGGAAACAGCGCGCCGGTCTCCTTGCTCAAAAACGAAAACGGCCAAAGAATCGCCCAGGCAACAAAGAGCTGGGCTGCTCTGGCGCGGCCATGGCCCTGGCGCCCATGGACATGGAGCCACAACGCCGCCAATAGAAAGAGAGCCGACAGACTCGTCATGCGCTGCACCACGTGCAAGACGGGCAGCAACTGCACGGGGTGCAGCAACCACAACAGCGCCACAGCGCCAGCGGCCATCTGGACATGCTGCGGTTTGGCCAGCGGATGGGCGGCGCGCAGCAGGTGCAGCGCCAGCGCGAACACCAGCCCGCCGCCACTCAGGTGAATAGCGAGATTGGTCGCCTTGAAGGCAAAGGGACTGAAACCGCTGAAAAAGTAATTCAGCGCAAAGCTCATCTGAGCCACCGGGCGACCTGTGGGCCCTGCCGCACCGCTATACCAGGCCTGACGCAAAGCCTCCCACGACAGCTCGGTCATCCGGATCCCGTTGGCATAAAGGATGCTCGGGCCATCATCGAAGAAGAAGCCGCCCTGCAGACCCGGCCCGTACACGGTCAGGGCCAGCAGCGCCAACAAACCGGCCCACAGCAAAAACGGCACCCGAATGCGCATAGTCTTAGCCCCCATGAAAAAGAAAAAGCCCCTTGGCTCGTACCAAGGGGCTTTGCCTCAACGCGTCAGTGGATCAGAAGTCCTTGCAGGAAGTCGGGCGGTACTTGGCCGGGACCGGACCGGTGCCGCCACCGCAGCTCCAGATCACCTGGCCCGTCGCGGTCACGGCTGTTCCGCGCAGAACAACGGTCTTGCCGGCTGCGTCTGCCGGTAGGCCGGACGCGGTGTCTTTGGTCGTCACGATGATATCGCCGACGGTGTCACTGGTGCTCGTATAGGTGACGGAGGCGACGTATTTGGTCGATTGATCCTGCACGCCCATGGAGTCCGCGCCTTTTTGCATGGTGGAGAATTGCGAGTAGGCCTCGGACACGGCAGTACGGCCAGAGGAGCCGGCCAGGATGACTTCAGACATCTTGGCGCGGACCATGTAGTCTTGGTAGGCCGGCAGGGCCACGGCGGCCAGGATACCGATGATCGCGACCACGATCATCAGTTCGATCAGGGTAAAACCCTTTTGCAGAGTGCGTTTCATGAAAAGCTCCTTAATAGACAAAGAAAAAAAATGCGCCAGTCCGTCATGCAGATTTCATGCCAAGCATCGAAACAGCTTTGACATCGTGATTTGTCGCCATTTGACGACAGAACAGCATGTCTTCAGCTCGTAAGGCACAAACCTCGCTCCGCGCCTGACTTTTTTGTCGCTCAAATTTGTCGCTTCCGGGTTTCCTTCTTGGCTTAGCCTACTTTCTGCATCAGCCATTTGGTGATGTCATCGGCATAGTCAGGCTGGACCCCTCCGTCAATCAGCGCCCACTTGAATTCGTTGGCCAACTGGGCTTTCTTGTACATGTTCAGCTTGTGCTGCTGTTTGAATTGCACGATTTGAAACACCATTTTCTCGAGCGCGGCGTCCACCTTCTTGGCGAAATCCCTGTCCGTCTTTTCAGCCGCCTTGGGAACTCTCTCCAGAAAGAACACGGCCAGCGTTGCACCAAATTTCTTCGATGCCGCCGCATCAAACCAAGCCCATGCCATGGCGTCTCCAATCCCATGTCGTTGAATGTGTCATTATAAAAGTCATCTTCGTCATTATTCCTCAGGGAAACAGAACCAATGGGACTTTGGGATCGACTGACACAGATCACCCGATCTGACCACGCCACTGCGCGGCACACCGATGCTGCTGCCACCTCGGGTGAACAGCTGCTGGAACAAGGCATGGAGCAGGAACGTCTGGGTCGATTCGACGAGGCATTGCGACTCTATAACTCGGCCATACACCGTGAACCGAGCCTGGCCCGCGCCTACTTCAGCAAAGGCAATATTTTGCTTGATCGTGGCTTGGCCGCGGAGGCCTTGGCCGCCTACACCACGGCCCTGCGCTACAAACCTGATTCCGCAGGCAGCCACTACAACGTGGGCAACGCCCATATGAGCCTGGCGGACCCCGCGGCGGGCGCGGCGTCTTATCGTGAAGCCTTGCGGCTGCGACCCGATTTTCCCGAAGCCCAGTCCGCCCTGGACGCAGCGCTGGCCATGCGCGCCGAATCCGCCGAGGCCGCGTTCCAGCAGGGCCTGGCGGCCCAGGAGCTTGACCAGTCGGACCGCGCGGTCTTGCTCTACCGCCAAGCCTTGGCCCTCGACCCCCATCACGCCCATGCGCACAACAACCTCGGTGGGCTCTTGCTGCGCCTGGGGCAGGCAGCCGATGCCACGCTCAGCTTGCGGCAGGCATGCGAACTGGCCCCCCATGACGGTGTGCTGCGACTCAACCTGGGCAACGCGCTCGAATTGCAGGGCTTGCAGACACAAGCTCTAGCCTGCTACCAGATTGCGACGCAACTCATGCCCAAGCATGTGGACGCACACATGCGCCTGGGCAGCATGCTCGACGCCTTGCGCCAAAGCGCGGAGGCTGTCAGCAGTTACCAACGCGCGGTGGAGCTCGAGCCTGACAACCACGCGGCCAATTTGGGCCTGTGCGGTGTCTTGATTGATCTCGGGCAGTTCGATGCCGCAGAAGCATGTTGTCGTCGCTTGCTGGGTGTGGCGCCCGACAGCGCCGGGGCGCACAACAATCTCGGCCTCATACTGAAGAAGCGCCAGCAACTGAACGATGCTGTTCTTTGCTTTCGACGGGCCCTGGCGATAGACTCCAATTTTGTGGATGCCCAGATAAACTTGGGCGTGATACTGCTGGCGCTAGGACAACCCGATGCGGCAGAGGCATGCTTGTTGCGCGCACTGGAAATTAAGCCCAGCTCGAGCGCTGCTCACTCCAATTACGGCAGCGTTTTGCAGAGCCTGGGCAAGTTCAGCCAAGCGGAAACCTGCTACCGCCGCGCGCTTGAACTTGATCCGACCCTCGCTGTCGCCCATAACAATCTGGGTCTGGTCTACAGCGCAACGAGAAGACTTCACGCGTCCGTGGCATGCTTTCGACACGCCATAGAGCTTGCCCCCTTGTATGCCGAGGCAATTGCCAATCTGGGGGGCGTTCTGAAAGATCTCGGCCTTCTGGACGAATCCATCACGACCCTACGGCAGGCGCTTGCGATCGACGGAAATTGCGCGACGGCGCACAACAATCTGCTGTTCATCCAGAACTACATGGCGGACCAGCCCGCCGAGCAATTGCTGGGCGACGCCCGCCGCTTTGGCGAAGTCTGCACGCGGCTGGCGCACCCCTGCACCGACTGTCCCAACCCACCCGAGCCTGTGCGCCCTTTGCGCGTGGGCCTGGTCTCGGGCGATCTGTGCACTCATCCCGTGGGTTATTTTCTGGACGGGGTCCTCAGCGCCCTCGCATCTCAGGGAACCCCTGGCC
>JACCDS011024818.1_pt1 | contig 20499 bp, 18 predicted proteins | sample 7446441 | NCBI WGS metagenome assembly JACCDS01 (sample SAMN15323445, study PRJNA562643) | freshwater metagenome | isolation source: river surface water | place: USA:Blue River Watershed | collected 2017-08-17
ATCGTGCGCCGCGGGCCGGGCGCGTTGGTTTTCCAGACCGGCAGCAGGTTGTAGCTGTCGGGCGCGGCGCCGGCGGGCACCTCGGCCCCGGCCGCGGCCGCAAGCGTCGCCAGCAGGTCGACCTGGCCGACCAGCGCGGCGCTGACGCTGCCCGGCGCCACCACCCCCGGCCATTTCACGATGAAGGGCACCCGGTGCCCGCCTTCGTGGAGGTCGCGCTTGACCCCGCGCAGCGGGCCCGAACTGCGGTGCTGGAACTTCCGCATCCGCTCGTAGGCGTAGTGTTCCGCACCGTTGTCGGCGGAGAAGACGACGAGCGTGTTTTCCGCAAAGCCGTTCTCCTCGAGCGCGCGGAGGATGCGGCCGACTTCGGCGTCGGTCTGCACCATGAAATCGCCGTATCCGCCCGCCTGCGACCGGCCGCGGTACGCCTCCGTCGGCACGATCGGGGCGTGCGGCGCGTTGAACGGCGCGTAGAGGAAGAACGGCTCGCTCCGCCCCTTCTGCGCCGCGATCCAATCGACGGCCTTGCCGGTGATGTGCGGGACGACGCCGTAGAAATCCCAGCCCGGCGTCATCGGGCCCGGCCGAGCTTCCCACGATCCTTCCGCCGTCTGGGGCGTGATGGTCAGCGGCACACTGGGAACGGTGATGACGCGGTCGTTTTCAAACCACGCATAGGGCGGGAAATTCGGGACATCGTCGCCGAAGTAATAGTCGAAGCCGTGCGCGAGCGGGCCCCCGGAGACGGGCTTGGACCAGTCGAAATCCTCCGGCGCGTACACTTTGTTTGCGCCCTTCGCGGCCGCCTTCGGCTGCGCGCCGGGCCTGAGGATGTCGCTCCAATTCCAGCCGAGATGCCATTTGCCCACGCAGGCGGTGCGGTAGCCCCGCTGTTTCAGCACCTCCGGCAACGTGATTTCGGCGGCATCAAGCACGGGGGCCTCGAAGGAATTCACGATGCCGTGGAATTTCCGCCAGTGGAACCGGCCCGTCAGCAGCGCGTAACGGCTCGGCGTGCAGATGCCCGAAGAACTGTGCGCATCGGTGAACCGCATGCCCTCGCGCGCGAGGCGATCGAGGTGCGGCGTCGGGATCTTCGATTCCGGATTCTGGATCGCCAGGTCGCCGTAGCCCATGTCGTCGGCGTAAAGGATGACGATGTTGGGCCGCGCATTCGGCGCCGCGGCGGCGGCTTCGAGCGCGAGGACCGCGCCGAAGCCCAGGAGGACGGAAAGGAATTTCATCGTTGGAATCGGTCGGAAATCACGGGCGCGGACCGCGCATCGCGCGCGTCCGGCAAGAACGGCTCCCGCACGGGGAAGGCGCCGCGTTTCATTTGATCGGCCCCGGCTCGAAGTCGCTGTCGTTCACCCAGCCGGCCCGCGGCTTCTCGCCCGCGATGAACTTCTCGTAGAACCCGGCGCCCGAGGTCGGGCGGTAAGCGTCGAAGATCTGCCCCTGCCCCGCCATGCGCGGATCCTGTTGCGCCTTGAGCTTTGTCTCCAGGCGCAAGCGCAACGCCGCCAGCCGGGCCGCCTGCGCGGGATCGGCGGCGAGGTTGCGGACGCAGTCGCGATCGCTGCGCAGGTCGTAGAGTTCGTCGCCGGGGCGCAGGCCGAAGTTGAGTTGCCAGAAGCGGTCAGTCCGGTTGGCGCGACCCTGCTCGAGCAGCAGCGACTTCGTGGGGCTGCCGTCGGTGTCGAGGTAGCCGGTCTCCGGGTTGCCGGCCGGCCAGCGCGCCGGCTCGTAGTTGCGCAGGTAAAGATAATCGGCGGTGACGATGCCGCGGATCGGATAGCCCTGGTCGCGGGGTCGGCCCACGTCGGTGCGCTCCTTGCCGACGAGCGCATGGTCGCGGGCGGCCAGCACCTGGCCGGACTTCGGGCTCTCCAGAATCGGACGCCAGCTCGATCCCGTGATGGGCATCATGCCGCTGTCTTTCCACGCGATCCCGGCGTAATCGAGGACGGTCGGCGCAAGATCGGTGAAGTCGACGAAGTCGTCGATAACGCGGCCGGGATTCGCCGTCCCGCGCGGCCAGCGGACCGCGAGCGGCACGTGATTGGAATCGTGATACGCATAGCCCTTGGCGCGCGGGAACGGCATGCCGTGGTCGCTGGTGACGATGATGATCGTCTGCTCGAGCAGGCCGCGGCGCTCCAGTTCGGCGATCATGCGGCCGAGGTGGCGGTCCGTGTGCTCGACCTCGTAGGCGTAGTCGAGCATGTCGTGCCGCACCGTCTCATTGTCCGGCCAGTAGGCGGGGACGCGGTCGATGTCCGACAGTTTCTTGCCGCCCTTGTTGACGCCGACCCGGAACTCGTAGCCGCGGTGCGGCTCGGTGGAGCCGTACCAGAAGCACCACGGGGCGTCCTTGGGGGCGGCGTCGAGGAAGTCGGCGAAGTTCGCGGCGTAGTCGGTATTGCCGATCGCCTGGGCGGGCGGCTCGGCTTTGCGCCGGTCGAAGCGTTTGCCGGTGATCAGGCGCGGTTTGCCGGCGGCATCGTTGGCGATGCCCGGGCCCCAGCCCTTGCCGGTGATGCCCATGTGCCAGCCCTTTTCCATCAGCACCTCGGGCCAGCTCTTCAACTTGGGCGGAAACACGGCCATGTGGTTGCCCGCTTCCTCGTTCTGCCAGAGATGGCGGCCGGTGAGCACGATCGCGCGGGACGGGGCGCACTTGGCCATCGGCGTGTAGGCGTTTTTGAACAGCAAGCCCTCGCGCGCCACGCGATCGAAGGCCGGGGTGTTCACCCAGCGCGTGCCGTAGGCGCCGGCATGCGGGCCCCAGTCGTCGGCGATGGCGAAAAGGATGTGGGGGCGCGTCGTCTCCGCGGCGGGCAGCGCGGACCAGACCGCGAGGCCGAGAAGGAAGGGGAAAATGCGTCGGGTCATGGGTGGAAAGGGAGCGGGCGGTTCAATTGTTCGTTTTCTTTTTCGCGCCGTTCTTGGCCGGGTCGTCTTTCTTGCCGCCCGCGGCGCGCGCGAGGTAGCCCTTGAATTCCCAACGCTGCTGCCAGTCCGCGAGGTACGGCTGGTACCCCGGCGTATCGTACCAAGCGACCGGCTCCGGATCGGACGGGGAAACGTTGCCGCCCGGATAGTCCTGTCCGGCGAAACTCGCGCTCACCGTCGCGTCCCACGCGAGCAATTGCTGCTTCATCCGCGCGAACACCTCCGGTTGCTCCGCGCCGAGGTCGCGCGATTCCTTCGCGTCGGCGAGGAGGTCGTAGAGTTCGAATTTGCCGCCGGCCAAATTGTCCGTGAGCAACTTGTAACGGTCGTCGACCAGCGCGCGCCGGGCCAAGTAACGGAAACCGATCGGCGCGCGGCGCTCGCCGATTTCGCGCGCGAACAGCGGCTTCAGGCTCAGCCCGTCGAGCGGCTTGGTCAGGGCGCTCGCCGGCAGGCCGACAATATCGGCCACCGTGGGCAACAGATCCATCACGCACGCCGGGTAGTTCGTGATCCGCGGCTTGATCGCCGCCGGCCACTCGATGATTCCCGGCACCCGGATGCCGCCCTCGAACACGCTCCCCTTGCGGCCGCGCAGGCCTCCCACCGTTTCCGGCACGATCTCGGGCAGACCACCGTTGTCGCTGCAAAACACGAGGAGCGTGTTCTCCGCCAGACCGAGATCGCGGAGCTTCGCGCGCAGCGTGCCGATGCTGCGGTCCAGCGCGACGAGTTCGCCGTAGTGGTTGGCCGAGGCCTCGTCGAGCTGCGCGAACGGCGCCTTGTCCGCCGGGAGCGCCCGGAACGGGCTGTGCGGCGAGCCGTACCAGATCACGGCGAACATCGGCTTCCCGCCCGCCCGGTGTTTGCCGAGGAACTTCACGGCCTCGTCCACCGCGATCTCCGAGGAGTCGCCGCGCATTTGCTCGAACTTCCCCGCCCGGCTCAGCAGCGGATCCACGTCGTAGAAATTCGAAACCGACACCCATTCGTCGAAACCGAAGTGCCCGGGGCCGAGAGGATCCTCGGCCAGAATCGGCGCGCCCGGCCCGCGATGGCCGTTGAGGTGCCATTTGCCGAAATGGCCCGTGACGTAGCCCGCTCCCTGGAGCGCCTGCGCGATGGTCCGCTCCTGCCGGCGCAGCGCATAGCCGTGGCTCAGCACGCCGGTGCGCGCGTGGGATCGGCCCGTCAGCACCGCCGCGCGCGTCGGCGAGCAGACCGGCCCGCCGGCATAGAAGCGTTCGAAGCGCAGTCCATTCGCCGCCATCGCATCGAGGTGCGGTGTTTTCAGCACCGGATGGCCGCGGTAGCCGGTCTGGCCCCAGCCCATGTCGTCGGCCATGACGAAGACGATATGGGGCCGGTCGGCGGCGGCGGCGGTGCCGGCGAACGCGAGGGCGGCGAGAAAGACGAGGACGGTTTTCATGGTCGGGAGCATCAAAGCTTTTTCGATTTGTTTTTGCCCTGCCCGGTCAACGGGCCGGCCGGCGGGGGCGTCAGGCCGTCGTCGGGCTGGTTCCACAGGCGCCACGGGTCGTGCAGGCGGCGCATCTCGGCGAGCAGGAGCGCCTGCATTTCGGCGAGCTTCGCGGCGTGTTTCGGATCGCCGGCGAGATTGACCTGGTGCGGTGCGGGCTTGGCGCCGGTGAGCGCCGTGACGTTTGCGGCGTGATGCTCGGCGAGAAGTTCCTCGGGGTTTTCCCGGAGGTTGAAGAGCTGCGTCTCGCGCACGCCGCCGTTCATCACGTCGTACTGGATGAGTTTCCAGTCGCCCTGTTTGACCGCCCGCATGCCGGGCTTGGTGCCGCCGTTGTAAACGCCGTAAAGCACGTCACGGACGGTCCGCCGCGCGCCAGTGAGGACAGGCTTGAAGCTGATGCCCTCGTTCGTTTCCGGTGCGGCGATGCCCGCGAGGTCGCAAAGCGTGGCGAGCACATCGAGCAGGTAGATGTTTCCTTCGGCGCGGCTGCCGGGCGGGATGCCGGGGCCGCGCACGATGAACGGCACTCGCCACGTGTGCTGGTAGAGGTTCTGTTTCCCCTGCAGGCCGTGGCGGCCGATCGCCATGCCGTGGTCGGCAGTGTAGATGACGTACGTGTTGGCAAGTTCGCCGGTGGCCTCGAGCTTGGCGAGCACGCGCCCGATCTGGATGTCGATGTTTTCGCTGCACGCGAACTCGCGGCCCAGCTCGTTGCGGATGGTGCGCTCGTCGCGCCGTTCCCAGACGCCGCCGACGGCAACCTCGTCGCGCAGCCCGGGGTGGCCATGGTGAAACGGATGCGCGGGCAGGTAGTTCGCCGGGAGTTTCGGCTGCCGCGGATGGGCGGGAGGCGGCTGGCTTGGGTCGGTGTGGTTGACCGCGCCGTACTTCGCCAGCAGAGCCGGCGTGCCGTCGCGTTCGTCGTGGGGATGGGAAAAGCCGAAATAGATGAGGAAGGGCTTCGCGTCCTTCGTCGCCTCGCGCTGCGCGAGATAATCCATCACGCGATCGCCGTGCCAGGCGCTCCCGGTTTCGGCCGTGCCGCCGCGCTTGGTCGCGTCGTGGCGCACGGTGAAGAGCCGGTTCGCCGCCTCGTAGCTGTTGCCCTGCTTGCAGGTCCGCATGGTGGCGTAGCCGGCGCGGTTGAATACGGCGGGAATGGTCTGCTGCTCAAGGTTCGGCGGGCACAGCCCTTTCGCCAGCGCCAGCGGCGCGTTCGGCAGATGCCACACGGTGCGTCCGCTCATGATCATATGCCGCGAGGGCGTGCAGACCGCGCCGCTGAACGAGCCCATGTGGTACGCGCCGTCGAGGACCATGCCCTCGCGGGCGAGTCGGTCGAGGTGCGGCGTCTCCAGCGGCGACTGCGGATTGTAGCACTTCAAATCCCACGGCGACTGGTCGTCGACCAGGATGAAAAGCAAATTCGGGCGCGGGCTCGCGGCCGCTCCGGCGACGAGCGGCAGCAGCAGCATGGCGGCCCACGCGAGCAGGCGGCGGAGAACCTGTCGGCGGAGCCGACCGGGCAAAACGGTTTGCGCCGTGGCGGTGCGCAGCTCGGACTCCGGCGCGAAGATCGAAAGCGGTCCTGGCATCATGGCTTGGACGTCGCGGGGGCGGTCTGTTTCGCTTTGCCGGACTTGGGGGCGACGGCGGGGAACTGCGGGCCGCGGGCGAGCTCCGCGTGCAGCTGTTGCACCACCTCCGGGTTCGCCGGGGCGTGGTTGCGCGTCTCTCCGGGGTCCTGCGCGTAATCGAACAGCTCCGATTGTTTCGCGCCGTCCGGCGCCTGCGACGCGATCAGGCGCCAGCGTTCGTTCCGCACCGTCCGTTGGCCGTTGGTCCAGAAGCCGCGCGCCGGCTTGAGGGCGGGCGCGCCGGGTTGTTCCAGAAAGGGCCGCAGCGTCTTGCCGTCGAGCGCGGCCGGGAGCGGCAAGCCGCAGAGATCGGCCAACGTCGGAAACACGTCCACCGTCTCGACCGTGGCGGCCGCCGTCGCTCCCGGCGCCCGCAGGCCGGGCGCGCGAATCAGCAGCGGCGAACGCAGCGCGTTTTCGTAGAGGCAATGCTTTCCCCAGATCGCATGCTCGCCGAGCAGAAACCCGTGGTCGCCCCAGACCACCACGATGGTCTCGCGGCGCGGATCCAGCCGCTCGAGCGCGGCCAGCACGCGCCCGACCTGGGCGTCGACATAGCTGACGTTCGCCGCGTAGGCCCGCCGCAGCAGCTTCACATAGGCGGGATCGGCGGCGACGTCGCGGCCGCCGTGGCCGTAGTTGTTGCGAAATTCGCCGCTGGCGTGCCACGTCGAGGGCCACGCGGGCTTCGCCGCTTCCGCCGGACTCAGCGCCGGGATTTTTTCCGGATCGTGCAGGTCGAACCAACGCTGCGGAGCCGCGAAAGGCAGGTGCGGTTTGAAGAAACCGACGGCGAAGAACCACGGTTCGGTGCCCTGCCCCAGCGCCGCCAGCGTCGCCTCCGCTTCCGCCGCGATCCAGGCGTCGGGATAGGCGCGGTCCGGACCGTCGAACGCCTCCCAGGCGGGACTCTTGCCGGGCACGCGCGCGACGCCGTTGGCGTAGCCGTGCATGATCCGCTCCGGCTCGCGCCACGGTGTATCCGGAATCCAAGTGCGGTCCCACGCGCCGGGCAATTCCTCCGGCCCCTCCGCCCACAGGCGGCCCGTGCGGCCGCCCGGGTGATGCGTGATTTTGCCGAGCGCGAGGGTGCGGTAGCCGTGGCGCTTGAACCAGGCCGGCAGGTTCGCGTCGCCCCAGCGCGGGTGCGTCGTCGCGATGGCGCTGTTGGCCACGTGGGCCGGTTCCGAGGGATAGCGCCCGCGGAGCAGCGCGTTGCGCGAGGCCCCGCAGGTCGGCACCTGCACATAATGGTGGCTGAAGATCCGCGCCGTCGCAGCAAAGGCGTCCAGCGCCGGCGTCCGCGCGTGGGCCGCACCCATCGCACCCAGGTCGTTGCGCAGATCGTCGATCGCGATGAAGAGGACGTTGGGCCGGGCCCGCTCCGCCGCGGCCGCGGGCGCGGCCCCGGCGACGCCCGCCCAGGCGAGCAAAACAAGGACCCCGAATCGGCCCGGAAACGCGAACTTGGTTCGAAAGCTAGACATAAAAGGGACTCGTCCGGGATTTGGCCGCGACCGGAGCACCTGCGCCGCCGCCCCGCGCCGCGGCCGCTTGGGCACAGGGTGTATATTGTCCGCCGGAGAAGCGGACCACGGGGCAAAGGACGGGCACGGGCACGGCCCGGAGAGAGGGGTAAGGCATGGGGCTGATGCGAAACTCTGGGCCGCAAACAAAGAAACGACGGGGGGCTCCGTCCGGACAAAAACAGGTCGGGTACACCGAAGACATGCAGCCTCCCTGGGCGATGCGGACACTGCGGGAGACGTCATTCAAAGCAGTCCCGGCCGTCGGAAGCACCTGCACTGCCGTGCGGAGTACAAGCCGACTTGCCGGAACCAACTTTTAGCCAGCGGGTGGGCAGACCCTCGCGGGCCGCCCGGCGGCTGTGAAGCAAATTCCTCGGAAATAACCTCCCGGCCCGCCGCGCCTCTCCGAGCTTTCAACCTTCACCTTTCAACTTTCAACCGGGTCCCTCCGACCCGACGCTCAACTCCATCATCCCCCCCTCAGACCACGCAGGTCTTCAGCGGCACCGGATCGATGACCTTGGTGCCCGGCAATTCCCGCGCGAGTTGTTCCACGAACCAGTTCCGCGCCGCCGGATCGCCGTGCGTCAGGACGATGCTGCGCGCCTGGGTCTGCACCGCGAACTGCAGCAGCTCGTCGCGTTCGGCGTGCCCGGAGAGTTCGAAGCGCTCGACGCGGGCATTCACCTGGGCTTTCACGTGGATCGCGGAAAACTCGAACTTCTTCCCCGGCGCGGTGGCGAGCAACTTGCCGCCGGGCGTATCCGGATCGCAATAACCGACAAACCCGATCGTGTTGCGCGCGCTGCCGAGCAGGCCGGAAGCCAAGGTGTAGCTAGGCGTCCGCTCCACGAGCATGCCGGAACTGATCAAATAGAGGGCGTTCTGCTTCGGATCGACGCCGGGCGACAGTTTCCGCGGCAGCGGTTTGACCTGCAGGTCCTTCAAAATCCGGCGATCGAACTGCACGTCCTTGGTTTTGCGGGAGACTTCGTCGAAGAGGTCCGCGAGCCCCATGCCGAGGCCGGCCACATAGATCGGGCAATCGATCAACCGCCCGAAGCGCCGCGCGTCGTGGAACACCGAGATGATCTCCTGCATGCGGCCGAGCGCGAACACCGGCAGCAGAAAAGAACCGCCGGCCGCGATCGTCGCGTTGATGGAAGCGACCAGCCGCGCGATCTCGTGCACGCGCTCCTTGCCGAAGGCGCGCTCGGTCGTGCCGCGCGTCGTCTCGATGATGAGCGTGTCGAACTTGCCCGCCGGGAACCGCGCTCCCTTCAGGGTGCGCTGGTCCTCGAACATCACGTCGCCCGTGATGAAGATCTGGCGGGTGCCGTGCGTGATCTCCACCGCCGTCGCGCCCGCGACGTGCCCGGAGCGGTGGAACATGATCTCGATCTCGTCCTTCCGGCCGCGCGACTTCATCGCCTTGCGGAACGGCAGCGTCGTGAACCGCCGTCCCAGCCGCTCCACCTCTTCGTGGGTGAAAAGCGGATACCCCGGGACGTTGTCCTCCTCCTTCTGCTTGAGCATCACGTTCGCCGAATTGTGCAGCATCTTCTCGATCAGAATCCGGCTCGACGGCGTCATCAGCACGGGGGTCTTCGGGTGCTGCCGCATCACCACCGGCAGACCGCCGATGTGGTCGAGGTGGCAGTGGGTGACGATGATCAGGTCCAGCTGGACGTTGCGCAGGAAATTGATGTCCGGCAAAGCGCCGACGCCGGGAGTCTTGGGATTCAGGCCGCAATCGATCAGCAGATTGAATTCGCCGATCTGGATGAAAAGGGAGTTGGCACCGATCCCGCCGTGGCGGTTCAGGTCTGTTAGTTTCATGAAGCGGTCCATCGAGACGGACGAATCCGCCCGGAGCAAGCCGCGGGAGCAGCGATGTTTGTTTGCGGTCGCGCGGGGCCGCGGTCTTTCCTTTTTCCCATGCGAATCCCGCCCCTGCTCGCCGTGCTCGTCTGCGCCGTTCTCCCCGCCTTCGCCGCCGACCCGGCGGCCGCGCCCCGCGACGCGCGGGTCTACAAACGCGTCGGCGACCGCGAACTGAAGCTGTCCGTCGTGCGGCCCGCGGATTGGAAGACCGGCGACCGCCGGCCCGCGCTCGTGTTCTTCCACGGCGGCGGCTGGACCGGCGGCGCGCCGACCCAGTTCGACGAGCACAGCCGCTACTTCGCCTCCCGCGGCCTGGTCTGCATCCAGGTGCAGTACCGGCTGCTCGACGCCAAGTCGGCCCAGCCCCCGGATGCCTGTATCCACGATGCGCGCACGGCGATGCGCTGGGTCCGCGCCCATGCCGCCGAGCTCGGCGTGGATCCCGCGCGCATCGGGGCCGGCGGCGGCTCCGCCGGCGGCCACCTCGCCGCGCATGCCGGACTCGTCGACGGCACCGACGATCCGTCCGACGATTTGAAAATTTCCGCGAAGCCCGCCGCCCTGCTGCTCTTCAATCCCGTCCTCGACAACGGTCCCGGCGGCTGGGGCACCGCCCGCGTCGGCGCGCGCTTCCCGGAACTGTCGCCCGCGCACAACGTGAGCCGCGACGATCCGCCCGCGATCGTGTTTCTCGGCACCAAGGACAACCTGATCCCGGTCGCCACGCTGGAGCGTTTCCGCGCCGCGATGCGGCAGGCCGGCGTCCGCTGCGACCTGCACCTTTACGAAGGCGAAGGCCACGGCTTCTTCAACCACCGCGGCCTCGGCGGCGGCAAGGCCTACGCCCTCACGGTCCGCGAGGCGGACCGCTTCCTCGCCTCGCTCGGCTGGCTCCGGGGCGAACCGACTTTGCCCGCCCCGGCTCCCTGATTCCGGGAACGGAAAACCGGATTCAGGCCGGCGCCATGGCCGGGTAATCGGTGTAGCCGACGGCGTCGTTGGTGTAGAACGTCGCCGGATTCGGCTCCACCAGGGCCACGCCCGCCCGGATGCGTTCCACGAGATCGGGATTGCTCACATAGTGATGGCCGAAGGCCACCGCGGCCAACGCCCCGGACGCCACCGCCGCCGCGGCCTCGGCCGGCGCGAAGCCCATGTTGTTCACCAAGGCGCCCTTGAAGGCCGCCCGCGCCGGCGTGACGACGTCTTCCTTCTGCACGCCGAAGAAATCGCCGCGCATCAGGTGCAGAAACGCGATGCCGCGCCGGTCGAGTTCGCCCGCGACATAGGCCGTCAGCGCCGCGGGATCGCTGTCGCGCATGGCGTTGAAACTGTTCACCGGCGACAGCCGCACCGCGACGCGGCCCGCGCCCCAGACCGCGATGGCCGCATCGGTGACTTCCAGCAGGAGCCGCGCGCGGTTCGCGATGGAGCCGCCGTACGGACCGGTCCGCTGGTTGCTCCCGTCGCGCAAAAATTGGTCGAGCAGGTAGCCGTTGGCGCCGTGGACTTCCACGCCGTCGAAGCCCGCGGCCTTGGCATTTTCCGCCGCCTGGCGGAAGCCCGCCACGATGCCCGGGATCTCGTCGTCGCGCAGCGCGCGCGGCGTTTCATAGGGTTTCTTGCCCTGCGGCGTATGGATTTCGTCGTTGGCGATCGCCACCGCGCTCGGGGCCACGGGCTGGGCGCCGCCGTTGAGCAGGGAATGGCAGGCGCGGCCACCGTGCCACAGTTGCGAGAGGATCTTGCCGCCGCGCGCATGGACCGCGGCGGTCACGCGCTGCCACGCCGCGACCTGCGCCGCGGAATAGATGCCCGGCTCGCGCCCGCCGAAGGCCGAGTTGCCGGCGATCACCATGGTCGCCTCGGCCACGATGAGGCCGGCGGTCGCGCGCTGCGCGTAGTACTCGGCCATGATCGCCGTCGGCACATGGTCGGCGTCGGCGCGGCACCGCGTCAGCGGCGCCATCAAAATGCGGTTCGGCAGGTGCAGATCGCCCAGGGCGACCGGCGTGAAAAGAGCGGCGTGGTGCATAGTTGGGAAACGGGAAAATCAGGACACGCGGGACGCACGGAAACGCAATCCTCCGGCGTGTTTCGCACCGGCGCGCGGCCGATTCGCCGCTTGCTCCGGTCCGTGCCGGAACCGCATCCTGCGATCTCGTTTCACCACGACTATGTCCACGAACGCCTGCCCCGCCTGCACCCTCGAAGATATCCTCGGCCATCCCGACCATTGGGAATGCGCGACCTGCGGTCACGAGTGGCCGAAGACCGCGGCGCCCGAGGCGGCCCGCGTCGTGAAAGATGCCAACGGCAACGTCCTCGCCGACGGCGACTCGGTCGTCCTCATCAAAGATCTCAAGCTCCGCGGCGGCTCCGGCGTGCTCAAGGGCGGCACCAAGGCGAAGAACATCCGCCTCGTCGACGGCGACCACGAGATCGATTGCAAGATCGACGGCACCGCGATGGCGCTGAAGGCCTGCTTTGTGAAGAAGGCCTGAGTGCTTTCAGCGGTCAGCTGTCAGCGATCGGCTATCAGCTTTCAGCGATCAGCTTTCAGCTATCAGCATTCAGCCATGGGTCGGCGGCGGATGGCTTTAGGCCAATCGCCTCGGCGGTCGGTCTCGCTCGGTCAGCGCCGGGAACGCAGGCCCGCCGTCGCCGCGATCTCGATGAACACGGAGGCGGCTCCGCCTTCGGCCACGCGGTCGATCGCCGCCCCGACTTCCTGCAACGCGAGCGTTTCCGCGCCGGCTTCGTCCGCCCCGACGCGGCAGCTGAAATCCCACCACGTGAAGCCTTCGGGCAGTTCCTTGTCGCGCTCGCGGCGGACATATTTGTTCACCTCGTGACGGATCTTGTCGCGCACGCGGGCGTCGTCCTTGCCCTCGGCCCGGAGCGGAAAATGCTTTCTCATGGCCGCGCAGCGTTGGCGCCGCCGGCTTCGACACAACGCGAATCCGGCGCGCGGCCGGAACGGCGACGCCTCACGACTCGTCCGGATCCGCGATCTCGACCGGCGTCTGCGCCTCGATTTCCTCGATGGTCGTGAGCCCCAGCAGGACCTTGACGAGCCCGTCGTAGCGCAACGGCCGGTAGCCGATGCGCGCGGCCGCCGCGGCCAGTTCTTCCTGGCTGGCGCGCCGGCCGATCAGGGTGCGGACCCGGCGGTTCACGAGCAGCAATTCGTGGAACGCGATGCGGCCCTTGAAGCCGGTGTGGTTGCACAACGCGCAGCCGCGGCCGCGGTAAAACTCGACCTCCGGAAGCTCGTCGTCGTCGAAGTGGCGGCGCAGCACGTCGTCCGTCGGGCGATAGGGTTCCTTGCAGTTTTCGCAGATCCGGCCGGCCAGGCGCTGGCTCAGCACCGCGGAAACGGTCGGCGCCACCATGAAGGGATCGACGCCCATCTCGCCCAGGCGCACGAGCGCCTCCGGCGCGGAGTTGGTGTGCATCGTGGCCAGGACCAGATGGCCCGTGAGCGCCGCCTCGGTCGAGATCTTCGCCGTCTCGAGGTCGCGGATTTCGCCCACCAGCATGATGTCGGGGTCTTGCCGCAGCAGCGCGCGCAACATGCGGGCAAAGGTCATATCGATCTGCGGCTGCACCTGCGTCTGGGTAATCCCTTCGAGCTTCAACTCGATCGGATCCTCGATGGTCGAAATATTGACGGTGCGGCTGTTGAGTTCGCTCAGTGCCGCGTAAAGGGTCGTGGTCTTTCCCGAGCCCGTGGGGCCGATGACGAAAATGATGCCCGCGGGATTTTTCAGCACCCGTCGGAACGGCTCCAGAATCGAGCGCGAGATCAACATCCGGTCCAGACTCAGCAGGGAGCGCCGGCTCATGCTGCCCAGAATTCGCACCACGACTTTTTCGCCGTACTGCGACGGAATGGAGGAAAACCGGAAATCCATGCTGGTCGTGCCCAGCGGCAGCGAAAAACGGCCGTCGGTCGGGAAGCGTCGCTCCACGATGTCGATTTGCGCCATGATCTTGAAGCGCGTGACCACCGCGGCGTGCAATTTGCGCGAGAACCGCAGGACGTCGCCCAGATTGCCGTCGATGCGGTAGCGCACGATCGATTCGTCGGCCCAGGCTTCGATGTGGATATCGCTCGCTTCGCGGCGCAGGGCGAAATGGAGCAGGGCGTCGATGAAACGGATGACCTGGTCGTTTTCCGCGAGCAGCGCGATGCCGCGGGCGCGGCTGCCGGGGTCGGCGCCTCCCGTGAACAGGTCCACGCCTTCCGCGGCGTGCAGCGCCTCGGCCAGCGATTGCTCGGTGGCGTAGTGCAGTTGCAGGAGGCCCTGCAAGTCGGCGGGAAACGCGAAGACCGGACTTATTTCCACCTCCGCAATGGCCGCGAGGCGTTTGACGAGCAGCCGGTCGTTCGGGTCGGCCATCGCGACCGTGAGCGCCTCCCCCAGCAGATAGATCGGCAGGACGCCGGTCTTTTTCGCCACGTCCGCCGGCAACCTGGCGACCGCCTTGTCGCTGATCGCGACTTCGAGAGGATCGACGTAGGCGACCCCGATCAGGCTGCTCCAGAGTTGCCCCGCATCGTCCTTGCGCAAGAGGCCTTGCTCGACAAGGCGCACCAGCAGGACCAAGGGATCGTTCGCCGCCGCCGCCAGCCCGTCGAGATCGCACGCGTGGGTGAACGTGCGCCGCGCGCGGATGGCCGCGAGGAAAGGGGCATCGAGATCCGGCTTCACCGGGACTGGCGGGTCTTGGCGCGGAAAATCTTCCGGATATCTTTGCGGTGGAGCTTTTCCGTCCCCAAGGAACCCGATTGGCGCTCGGCCGTCACTTCGACGAGCATTTCTTTCAAGGAATAGCGCACCTCGTTGAGCGCCGCGTGGCGCCGGGCCGCCGGCTTGGTGGGTGCGGCGCTCATGGCACGGGCGCCGCCGCGTTGGGGTCCCCAAAGCGCGCCCGGACAATCTCGAGCAAGGCTTCGGTCAACTCGTCCTCATCGGTGTCTTTGAGGATGTAGCCGGCCGCCCCCTTGGTCAGGGCATCTTCGACCACATGGCGCGCGCTGACCGCGGTCAGCATCACCACCTCGGCTTCGGCGTCCGCCCGCAGGATCTGTTGCAGGACGTCGAGGCCGGAACACCCGATCAGATTGATGTCGAGCAACACCAGATCGGGTTTCTGCCCGGCATACACGGCCAGCGCGGCGGATTCGTCGCCGGCTTCGAATACTTCCAGATCCTCGAAAGTGGAGCACAACAGCAGCCGGACAAACGTCCGCAGGTGGGGCTCGTCGTCGACAACGAGGACTCGGGTGGTTGCAGCCATGGACTGGACTGGGACGGTGCTTAACCCCCGGGCGAGGTCGAGTCGGAAGTCGCGGCCGCCGGCGGCCGCGCCGGCCAACGCAACCAAAAGCGGGCGCCGGCGCCGAGTCGGCTGTCGCAGCCGACGCTTCCGTGATGCCGCTCCGCGATGGTCTTCACGATCGAAAGTCCGAGTCCCGTCGAGGTCTCGCCGCCGGTGGGACGAGCGGTGAGTTTCTTGAATTTCCGGAACAACTCGGCCTGGTCCGCCTCCGACAGCCCCGGCCCGGCGTCGCGGACCGAAAACTCGATCTCCTCCCGGCCCGGGACCGGACCGGCTGCGACCTGCACCCGCGTATCCGACGGCGAATACTTGATGGCATTGCTGAGGTAGTTGTCGAACGCCTCGCGCAGGAGTCTGGGGTCGGCTGTCACGGGCAACGTCGCCGGCACATCGACCTCGAGGGCGATCCGCTTGCGCGTTGCCGACGCCGTGTTGAAACGCACGACGTCCCGCACCAACGCGGCCGCGTCCATCGGTTCGGGCCGAAACACCACCCCGCCCTGCTCCAGCCCCTCGTTCGCAAGGATCCCGCGCACGATTTCACCCATGTGCTTCGCGGACGAATGGATGCTGCCGAGCATTTCCAGCTCGTCCTCCGCCGACGCTTTCGGGTTCGGCCTTTGCTTCAGCCGCAGCATCAAGCCCGCCATGCCGGCGATCGCGCTCAGCGGATTCTTGAGATCATGGGTCGCGATCGCGAGCAACTCGCTCTTGGCCGCCGTCGCCGCCGTCGCGAGATCGCGCTGCGTCCGCATCTGCGCCTCGGCCCGCAATATCTGTTCCTGATGCAGCAACGTCTGGCGCCGCATCGCGACCACGGTTTGCGCCACCCCCAGACTGACGACGAAGGCCAGGGCGAGGGCGACCCCTCCGGTCCACCATACCTCCTTCATTTGGGCGAAATAGCGGTCGAGCGCGTAGTCCACGCCCACGTAGCCGACCATGCGCCGTTCCCCGTCGAACAACGGCGCCCGGGCCTCCAGATAGCGGCCGTGCGCGTCCGCATAGAAATCGGGCGCCAACCAGACCTCGCCCCGGCGGAGCACCGGGATCGACGCGGCGCCCACGGCCGTCGCCGGATCCTCGCCAAGAAAGGGCAACAGGTCTTGGCTGCGACCCTTCGCCAGCTGGGCCGCCCTCACCTCCGGATCGACCGAGGTTTCGAGCACGAGCACCTGCGGCCCGCGGGCCGGAACGCGGGTCGTCCAAAGGTATTGGATTTCCGGATGCGCGCGGTGGAACGCGAGCAGCGGCCGCAGGACGCGCCGATACTCCGGCCCGTCCTGCTGCCCGGGCCGGACGAGCAATTCGTGCCGCTCCACGTCGACCGCGCTCGCGGCGACCAGGGCCAGGGCGCGGACTTCCCGCCGGATCTCCGCCTCGCGGTGCCGCAGCGCGCCCGCCACCACGTAGGCGGAGACCAGCACCGTGCCGCCGAACATCGCCCCGAAAAAAAGCAGCCCCAGCGCGCGCGGGCGTTGGCGGGAGAGGAATTGGGGCAGCGACATCGGCCTTGGCGCCGGAGGATCGGGGTCCTTTGCGGCGGAGGGGAACCGTGGGGCGGGCCTTCCCGCCCGCAAGTTGAAACTCCGGCACGCGGCAGAACCCGCTGGACCACGGCGATGGCGACGCTACGGTCGCCCCCACTCCGCCGACCAACCATGACCCTCGTCCAACGCACTATCCTTTGGCTGGGCTGCAACGCGCTGGTTGCCGTCTGGATCTTGCCTCCGATCTACACGGTCCACGCCGACGGCACCCGGCTCGAGGCCAACTGGGAGTACCTCTGGCACATCCCGCACGAATGGTCGGTCAGCGTCCCGCTCACCGCCTTGCGCCTCATCAGCGTCGTCGTCTTCACCGCCGGCATGTGGTTCGTCTTCCGGCCCAACGCCAAAACGGAGGCCGCCAAATGAACCGCGTGCGCCGCAAACCGCTTTGCCCGAACCAAGCCCGCCGCGGCTTTACCTTGGTCGAGATCATGATCGTGGTGTTGGTGGTGGGGATTCTCTCCGCGTTGGCAGCGGCGGTGATCGGCCGGATCAAACAACGCGCGGCGCTTACGCTGCTGCAGAACAACCTCAAGCAACTGTATCAGGCGAAGGAACACTACTTCACCGAGACAGGTGCCGGCGGCCCCGTAAGCGTCAACCGACTGATCAAGGAAGGCTATCTCAAGGAATCGATGCAGGACCGCCTGTTCGGTTCCGGAGCGCTGGAAACCAAGATGGGCTGGCACTACGGTCGCCGCTTCGTCGCCGATGAGCCGACCTACGCCTACCAGGGGGCGCAACCGTCCCCCGGCAATCCGCCCGCCCTCGCCGAATACTACCCCGGTCCGCCCACTTCCTTCGCCGCGGTCTTCGCGGGTGCGGGCACCCCGGTGGCGGTCGCAAGCTCGATCCCGAAACCGGTTGCGCCGACGGCGCAGCTTCCTCCGCCCGGCCTCAAATCCGGCACCGCCGCCGGCGCACCTTGGGTTGCGACCGCACCGATCGTCTTGCCGCCGGTCCGCGAGGATACTCCCCACGCCTTCACCCAAGCCGAGCTGCTCAGGCTCACCGGAGCCGTCAATCCCGGCGGCACGGGCTCGCCGGTGGTCGAGCAAGTCCGGGTGGATGCCGCGGCGGGAACGATTACCCGACAAGCGGACGGCACGTTCCTCTTCACGCCGGCGCCAAACTTTCACGGTTCGAACCTGAACATCGACATCACGGTCCGCAACGGGGCGGGCTCCAATGTCGCAAGTGCATCGGTAGATGTAACTCCGGTCGTGGATGCCGCGCGGCCCACCCTGCAGGTGGAGGCCCGGCAACAGGTCCTTACCTTCGGGCAAGATGGCTCCGGCGCGGTCTACCACGCCGGGAACCTTCAGACCGGTGGCGCCATGCAGGCCTTGGCCGTCGAGTTTACCGTCCTGGGCGGACCCCAAGTCGCGAGCAGCGCCGGGCACGGCGCCACCTTCGTCAGCTATGCCACGGCCCAAACTCCCGACGAATTCTACGTCTGGAATCCGGGAGATCTCACCGTCCGGGTTCGGGGCACGGAATACGCAACCGGAGTCAATACCCAGGTCGATTCGGCCAGTCACCGTTACACGGTGCTTTGGCAGGGACAGACGGGACGGCTTCAAGTTTTGAAGGACGGCGTCGCGGTGTTCACGCGAGACGGCGTGGCCCAAGGCGCCACGATTCCGGGCGACGGCAAGCTCGTGCTGGCTCAAGATCAAGACAGCTTCGGCGGCGGATTTGCCGCCCAGGATGCATTTCACGGCCAGTACCTCGGGGCCACCTTTGCCAAAGTTGTCCCGGACCCGGCGCGCTTGGCGGCGAACGGACTTGGCGCTGCGCTCAAAGGTGATCCGGGGCTCATCATCGACGTGGCGGCCTCGGCCGGCGGTTTTGTGGACCTGACGGGGCGGCACCAGATTCAGCAGCAGGGGTCGATCGCCTCGACGTCCCAACTGGTGGACACTTCGGTGGGTTCGGTTCGACCGGGAGCGATGCTGAACCTGAATTTGAACGCGGGCGGACCGACCGACCGCGCGGATCGGGTCTCCGGGATGACCATGTCCGGACTTCCCTCCGGCTCTGTCCTCAACGACCGCCACGGGCACACCCATACGGTAAGCGGTCCGGGCGAGAGAATCGACGTAAGCGGTTGGTCCGTCGGAACGGTCACTGCGCAATTGCCACCCGGCGTCACCGGCACCTTCCGACCGGCGGTTCAAGTCGTAACCACCGGACCCGACGGCCAGACTGCGATCGCCACCAGCGATACGACGCTTCAGGTGGCGAATCGTTGAACTGCTGCGGTCCGTGCCGGCCGAAACGCGGCCACAGGTTTGAAGCTCTCTGCGGCCCCGCGCGCCAACGCCCAATCCTCCGGGATCCGGGCTCCCGCCAGACAGAGGGAGCGTCGCCGTGGCTCCCGCCCCGGGGTGGAGCGGTCGCTGCATCGCCATGCCGCTTCGCGCTCGGTCGTTGCGTTCGCCGCGGCGGAGCCGCAGCGTCGCCGGTTCGTCCCGCCCGGCGGGCGTCTCCGCATGTTCCTTTCCTTCCTTCGGCGCCTCTCCTCCGCCGCCTGCGCCCTCCTCCGGCGCGGCGGCGCCCGCACGGGCGCCTGGATCCGCGCCCGCCCGCGCCTCGCCCCTTGGGTGTATCCGACCAAGACGGACGCCGAAAACGACGCCGCCTACCGCGAGTTCAACGCCGGCTACTTCGGCCAGTTCGGCGAACAGGAACGCATGCTCGCCGACCGCCCGCGGATGGCCTTCTACCACGCCGCCGTGGGCCGCCACGTGCACCCGGGCGACCGCGTGGTCGATCTCGGCACCGGCACCGGCATCCTCGCCGCCTTCGCCGCCCGCCGCGGCGCCGCCCAGGTCTACGCCCTCGACCATTCCGATATCCTGGAGCACGCGCGGCGCCTCGCCCGCCACAACGCCCTGCCCCGCGTCGAATTCGTCGCGCAACACAGCCGCGATTTCGCCGCCGCCGAACGCGTCGACGTCATCCTCCACGAGCAGATGGGCGATTTCCTGTTCGACGAAGGCATGGTCGCCAACGTCCTCGACCTGCGCGACCGCGTCCTGAAACGCGACGGCCGGATCATCCCGAGCCGTTTCGAATTTTTCTGCGAACCCGTCCGGATCCGCGACGCGCGCCGCGTCCCCTTCATCTGGGAGCTGAAGGTCCACGGCTACGATTACTCCTGCCTCGAAAAACACCGCCCGCAGGAACCGCACTACTATCGTTTCAACAGCAGCGACCTCGCCGTCGTGGAGTGTTTCCTCGGCGCCGCCGAACCCGCCCTCGCCTTCGATCTCATGACGCTCGAGGCCGACGAACTCCCCCGCGAACTGCGCCTCAGCCGCACCGTGATCCACCCGGGCCGGCTCGACGGCTGCGCGATCTTCTTCCGCGCGCTCGTCGACGACGACCTCGCCCTCAGCTCCAGCCCCCTCGATCCGGGCCGCGCCCCGCATTGGGGTTTCCGCATTCTGCGCTGCGAGGAATCCCACTACGCGGCCGGCGACACCGTCGACGTCCTGCTCCGCGCCCCCGATTGGTCGGAACCCGACACCTGGCGCTGGGAATGCACGCGCCGCCCGGCCGCTCCGGCCTGACGTCGTGGCAACCCTGCCGATGAAAATGAAAACGGACCCTCGCCTTGGCTCCTGACACGACGTTGTCACGGGCGATGTTATCCTCGGCCGTCTTCTCCCATGCCCGCCGCCAAGCCTCGCTCCCCCCGTTCCCCTCGCGCCCCCGCCCTCCGCGTCCCTGATCCGGCCCACCTCCGCCTGCCCGCGGCCCCCGGCTCCATCGCCAAAGGCAGTTCGCTCGCGGCCTTGCTCGACCGCGAGGCCGTCGCCTGCCTCGCCCACAATCTCGCGCTCGCGCACCCGGAATTCGACGCCGCCGGTTTCCGCACCGCCGCCCTCGCCGGCCTCGCTCCGCTCGGCATTTTGCACCGCGGCGCCCATCTGGCGGCGGCGATGCGCCGGTTTTTGCCGCCGGATTTCGAGGCGGCCGCGGAGGTGATTTTGCGTTCCCTCACGCCGCCGCTGACCGCGACGTCCGACCTCGGTCTCGGCGTTTTCTTCTATCTGCCGCACGTCTCGTTCGCCGCGCAGTTCGGCCTGGACCCCGCCCAC
>JACCDS012227254.1_pt1 | contig 20494 bp, 19 predicted proteins | sample 7446441 | NCBI WGS metagenome assembly JACCDS01 (sample SAMN15323445, study PRJNA562643) | freshwater metagenome | isolation source: river surface water | place: USA:Blue River Watershed | collected 2017-08-17
AACACCTCAAGAAATAGATTTCGCCCATAGAATAATGGAATCATTTCAACTCGAGACCGATGATGACGAGGGACTTATTGAACTTATATCTAAACCATCGGACTTCATGTCATTCCTAGTACACATCAAGAGAATTCTTGACCAGTACAATAAACAATCCTCAGCAAAGTGAACTCGTTTAAGAGACATTCGAATCCGGTAAAATTTCTGCCGGATTTTTTTTTGATATAACGAACATCATGTGGTGCAGCAAGTTTTATCCAAAAAACGTATTACATCAATAATCAGAAATTGGTTTTGAACTTCCACTATAGCATCGTCTTGAGGTTTAAAAGTGATTAATTACTTCAAACAAGGGAGGATTCGGGGCAGGGAGCTGATGCAGGAAGTGTTATTAACACGGGGGATGTCATAAATTTTAAAATCGGTATTGATAAGTTCCCTTTTTGTACTAAATGGCACCCTTAAAATGTTGATTTTCAACTAAAACAAAAAATTAGCATTGCCTTTTGTTCCTTTTGCCGTAGCATAGCACCAAAAAAGGAACCATGCACACAACAAAAATTAAATCTGCCGAACATCTTGAAGAACACGAACTGAATAAACTCCTTAAGTATCTTTCCAAGAATGAAGATTGGATATATTATACCATCGTTCGCCTTGGTGTTTCAACCGCACTTCGTTTTTCAGACCTTTCGCAAATTCGTTGGTCTGACATTCTTTATAAAGATGCTCTCATCATCATTGAAAAGAAAACAGGCAAGCTACGAGAAATTCCAATTGGCAAGGAACTTTCCGAGAACCTCTTATTCTTATACAGGAAGCTTGGTCAGCCCCCATCATCAGAACCAGTGGTTCCCATTACTATTAGGGCTATCAACAAACAGATTAAAGTACTGGCCTACAGAGCCGGTATTCGTGGCAAACGAATTTCAACTCATACCTGGCGTAAAACCTTTGGACGAGAAGTTTGGAAACGAAACAACTATTCCGAGGCTTCGCTTATTAAACTTTCCTTCCTGTTCAACCATTCCTCAACTGCTATTACCCGCATATACCTTGATATAACCAAAGAAGAGGTTGGGGATATGTATGCAATACAGGATTTGTTTGCGTATTAGCAAAAGCTAACGGTTTGCGGCTTGGCGAAGGGCGGGATTTTTAGCACAAATGTTCATTCGAAGCACAAATGTTGAACCTTGCAAAAATGTTTCTACGAAGCACGAAACCCCGCCTTTTGCCAAACCGCTGTTAGCATTAGTGGTTCTTTGTTCGTCCGTCATTTTGATAGTTTTAAAATTTTAAATGCTCCTTGTCCAACAATGAAAAATACAATTGTCCCAACGATAAGGTCAGGATATTTTGAGTTTGTCAAGTAAACAAGTCCGCCTGCTATAATTACTCCAAGATTTACAATTACGTCATTGGATGTAAAAATCATACTTGCTTGCATATGTGCGTCTTTGCTTTTACTTTTTTGCAGTAAATACAAACAAAGTCCGTTGCCGATAAGTGCAAGAATTGAAATAATTATCATTGTCTGAAATGCAGGAATTGTTTCACTACCTACAAATCGTCTGATTACTTCAATGAAACCGAAAACGGCAAGTGTCAACTGAAAATAACCTGCTGATTTTGCGATGTTCTTTTTTCGTGTCATTGTCCCACCAATTGCAAAAAGTGCAAGTCCGTAAACAATGCTGTCGGCAAGCATATCCAAGCTGTCCGCCACAAGTCCCATTGAGTTTGAAATAAAACCTGTTGTCACTTCAAGAGCAAAAAAGAAAAAGTTGATAGCTAAAACTTGCCAAAGCAATTTTCTTTCTCGGTTAGTGTTGTCTGTCGTTGCTGTGTAATTGTCTGCCGAAACGCTGTCAATAAGTGAAGTGTCAAATTTTAAGTTATCAAGTCGCTGAAAAATTTGGTCGTGATTGTCTGTGTGAAAAACGGTCAGTTGTCTGTTTGCAATGTCAAATTCTAACGAGTTGATGTTTGTCAAGTCGGCAAGTTTCATCCGTATCATTTGTTCTTCGGATGGGCAGTCCATTTTTGATATTTTAAATGTCGTTTTCCTCATTGTCTATTGTTGTCGGCTGGTGCGTCCTACCATTACTGCTAACGTTTTGCGGCTTGGCGAAGGTGGCGATTTTACCACTGAACTTTCATACAAAGCACACCCTTCAAATTTACGAAAAACTGTCATACGAGCACTGAACCGCCACTTTTGCCAAACCGCTGTTATCAGCTGCCCTTCTGTCTGTCCGAAGTGTTGTCGTTGTTGAATATACACTGAATTGTCCACGTTGTTTACGGTCTGGCCTGCTGCGAACGGGTGCGGTTGCTTGCACTCTCTTTTGCTTTTGCTGCGTTTGCCTGTGTGTGGTGGCAAAAGCAAATGTGAGTGCAAATGCGTTAGCTTTGTATGCTGTGTCGTCAAGATTGTTGGTTTCATTGTGCAATTGCAATTTTATTTTCAAACTTCATCAAATTCAAACTTGTCAAAATTACGATTAATGTCACTCCCACGTCTGCGGCAATAGCAAAAACTAAATTGCTGTAACCTACGAAAGCCAATGTGATAAAGATAATTTTTACTGCTATTGCTCCGATGGTGTTGAATTTTATTCTGCGTAATGTTTTTTGACTTAACCGAATTAAAAACGGTATGAGTGAAAGTTTGTCGTTCATCAATGCAATATTTGCGGTTTCTATTGCTGTGTCGCTACCTGCTGCTCCCATTGCTATGCCTACGGTGGATTGTGCTAAAGCTGGTGCATCGTTTATGCCATCGCCTACCATTGCTACGAATTTATACTCCTGTAAAAGTTCTTTGATTTTGTCGGCTTTGTTTTCGGGTAACATATTGCCGAATATTTTTTTGATGCCTACTTGCTCGGCTACATAGTTTGCTGCTTTTTCGCTGTCGCCTGTAAGCATAACGGGTTCTATGTTCATTACTTCTATTTCTTTTAATGCTGCTGCACTGTCGGGTTTTATTTCGTCCATTAAACCTATAATACCTGCCACACCATCACCAAAACTTACTACTACACTTGTTTTTCCTTGTGATGAAAGTTGCTCTACAATTTTTTCGGCTTCGTTGTCTGTTGGTTGATGTTCTTTGATAAATTCCAATTTACCAACATAAATTGTTTCGTCCTCACACACCAAACATTTTGCTGTTGCCCCTTTTCCCATTATGCTTTTAAATGCTTCGGCTTTGTGTGGTTCAAATCCTTCTTTTTTGCTTGCATCTACTATTGCTTGTGCCAATGGGTGTTCGCTGAAAATTTCTGCTCCTGCGGTGCAAGCCAAAAGTTCTTCTCGGCTTGTTCCGTTCAACGGAAAAATATCTGAAACAATCGGATTGCCAAAAGTGATTGTTCGTGTTTTATCTAATGCAATTGCTTTGATACTTGCCAATGCTTCAATGTATTTTCCACCTTTTACCAATGCTCCTTTTGCTGATGCGTTTCCGATGGCTGCATAGATTGCAACTGGTGTAGATATAACCAATGCACAAGGACAAGCGATAACCAAAAGTGTAATTGCCTGTTGCAACCAATGATTGAGGTCTAATTGCAAAACGAAAACAGGAATTACGAAAACTAAAATTGCCATTGCAATAATGGAAGGTGTGTAATACTTTGAAAATTTCTGAATGAATTTTTGTGTTTCGCTTTTATTGCCCTGTGCTTCAAAGGTGAGGCGAATGATTTTTGAGAAAGTTGTATCAACAGAAAGTTTTGTTGTTTCCATTTCTATAAAACCATTTTTGTTTAGTGTTCCTGCAAAAAGATTGTCGCCAATGTGTTTGTCTTTTGCAATTGGTTCGCCTGTGATGGCTGCTTCATCAACCATTGTTTCGCCTGAAATAATTTTGCCGTCCAACGGTATCATTTCACCTGCTTTGACTTGAATGATTGTGCCGACTGCAATTTTATCAATAGCCACATTTGTGTTTTCTGTTTTTACAAAAGCGGTCTTTGGTGCTTTGCTTACTAATTCATCTAATGCAGATTTTGAATTTTCTATTCCAATATCTTCTAAGCGTTCACCTAAAACATATAGCACTATTACAACTGCTGCTTCGGGATATTCACCCAAATAAAATGCTCCTATAACTGCAATGGTCATTAGTAAATTGATGCTGCTGAATTGGAGTTTGAAGATTGCTTTTACTCCGTTCCACAAAACATTGTAGCCAATGCCTAAAATGAATGCAGCGAAAACAAATGGTGCATAAGGCATTGGAATATGAATGCCGATGATGGAAAGAATTTCTAACGCAACTACTATTATGATTGCTGAAAGTAGAAAAATGAATTTTTTGTCTTTGATTGGTAGTTTCATTGTTTGTAATTTTTTGTTTAACTTATAAATAATTTTAACAGCAATCTTTTCCTGTTTGAATAGAAGGACATTTTACTGTGCCATAACTGCAATAAACACAACAGTCGCCTTGTTTCGGTTTTAAAATCTTTTTACAGTTTTCACATTCATAAAAAAACTGGCAGGCATCTGTTGGCATCATTTCTTTTTTCTTGTGTCCGCAGTTTGGGCAAGTAATTTCACTTTCAAGTTCCACTGTCTTACCATCAATAACCTTGCAAGTGTCGCAAGAGCCGTGAAGTTTGTTACGTTTGTAATTCCAAAGTGTGGCGACAAACAAGCCGAACATTCCTGCATACAAAAAGTAAGTCCAGTGGTCGGAGTTGTTGAAATGATAGCCATAGAAAACTAAAAGTCCGCTTGGAATTGCAACAAACAACGGATAAGTGCAACGATGTTTGCGATACGAAAAGTAAAGCCCTGCCACGGAAACTAAAACCATTGCCTGAAAAATCCACATTGTCCATCCTCCAAAAAGTTCGGCACTTCCAAAACCTAATGCTGATGCGACAAACGCAAATAATGGAAAACAGCAAGGAGAAAGTAATGCAGTAAGAAACAGCCCTGCTGTTCCGAATTTGTCTATGTTGTTAGTAAGTTTCATTTTCGTTAATTTTAATGTGCGTGTGCTTCGCCTTTGTTATTCATTTTAGCCAAAATGAAAAATGCTCCATTTACAACTACCTTGCTGTTGGCAGGAATTTCTTTGAGCAAAGTAATTTCACTGTAACCTACATCGGTTGTGCCTTTGCGAACTGGAATTTTTTCAAAAGTTGTTCCTTCTTCTTTGTGTTTAGGTTCTTCTTTTTCACTATGCTGATGTCCGCTTTCATCGTGTTTGTGTTCGGCTGTTTCAGCTTCGCTGTGGTGTTCTTCTTCGCTATGAGCATCGGTAACAATAAAAATATAGTCCTGCCCTTCGTGGTTTACAATGGCGTTGGTAGGCACGGCATCAACGGTGGCATTTTCTAAACTTACCAATGCTGTTATGCTCATTCCGTCAATCAATCCTTGTTTGTTGCCTTTTACCATTGCGTGAACAGCAACAGCTTTGGTGTTTTGCTCAAAGGTGTTACTAATGGCGTAAACATCTGCATCATATTCTTTGCCAGGATTATTGGTAAGGGTAAAATGTATTGTTTGCCCAACTTTTAGTTTTTGCAAATCTTTTTCATACACATACAAATCCAAATGCAGTTGGCTGTTGTCCACTATTTCGGCAATGGGGTTGTTTGCATCTACATAGCTGCCGATGTTTACCATTACATTGCTTATTGTGCCGTTTATGGGGCTTGAAATATTTACAACTGATTGGATATTTTCGCTTGTGAGTGAAGCGGTTTTGATACCAATAAGTTCTAACTGCTTTTGCAAACTCGCTTTTCGGGCTTTCAAAGTTTTCAGTTCTGCATCGGCTGACTGCAAATTTTTCAATGCTCCTGCATTGCCTTGTTGCAATTCTTTTTGTCGGGCAAATTCCAATTGTGCCAACTCTGTTTTTGAAGAAACACTTAAAAATTCCTCTTGCATTGTGATAAAAGAATTGTTTGAAATGGTGGCAATGGTTTGTCCTTTGCTCACCGAATTACCTGTTTGAATCAAAATAGATTTTATTACACCGCCCAATGATGCTGTGGCGTTTGCCATGTTTTGATTTGGCACTTTTAATAATCCATTAGCTTTTAACGAAGCGGTTAATTGTTTTTTCTCGATGCTGCCCAACTCTATTTTTATAGATTTCATTTGCTCGGCTGTAAGCATTGCCGTGTTGGTGTTTTCGTGTTCATCGTGATGCTCTGTTTCTTCTTCCTTCGTTTCGGTTTTATTGCTAGTGCAGGATGCAAATACTATGGATGTTGCAAGGGCTGCTATGAAGATTATATTTTTCATTTTTGCGAAATTTTATTTATTGATTAAGAAATTGATGTTGACAATGGATTGATTGATTTGATTAACTGATTGCAGATAACTTAACTGCACATCGGTGGCGGTTTGCAAGGCTTGTAAGTATTCAATGTAACCGATGTCGCCACTTTTGAAACCCACTTTTGCGGTGCTGATAATTATATCGGCATTGGGCAAAGCGGTTGATTTGTAATAATTGTATTGCGACAAATTCTGGTTGTATTGCTGAAAGGCATTTTGCAACTGGTTTTGTAAAATCAGTTTTCCGTTGTCAGCTTCTTTTTGCAATGCTTGTTGTTTATAGTCAAGCGATTTTATTTTGGAAGTGTTGCTAAAAAATGTAATAGGAATACTGATACCTACATTAAAACCCTGAAAACGTTTGCTACCGTCAAAATTTACATCTGCTCCATTGATGTTTTGCACTCCGATTAACGACTGGTTGAAATAACCCACATTAAAATCGGGCAATGTAGAAGCCGTTTCTAACTTTTTGTTTTGTTCTGCAATTACTGCTTGCTGATACAATACTTTAAGCGATGGATTATTTGCAATTAGGGTTGTGTCAAACGAACTGCTTAAAACAAGCGGTTGCCAATTTTCATTTACGGTTATTGTAAAATCTTCGCTTGTATTCATTAGTGTTTTAAGCGAATTGTAAGCCGTTGCAAAATCTGTTTCGTTTTGTTTGAGCAACTGTGAAAGTTGTCCCCGCTTGGTTTCGGCTGTGGTTTTCTCCAACAAATTTGTTTCACCTGTTTTGTATCGCAATGCTGCTGCACTCACAAAATCATTATACAAACTATCTAAGTCTTGCAGTTGCTTTTTAGTTGTTTGCAAATACTGCAACTGATAAAACCAATATTGAACCTGTGCTTTTATTTTGTTGACTGTGGCTTGCTGTTGCAATTGGCTACCTTGCAATTCTGCTTTATACAAACTTGATTTTGCGGAATAGTAAGTAGGGAATGGAATACTTTGCGAAACCTGAAAAGCCTTGTCCTGATTAATGCTGTTGTATTGCCCAAACTGGAAATTGACATTTGTTTTGGGTAATTCAAACACTGATTTTTTCAAGATGGTAGAAGATTGTACATTTAGTTGTTGCGATTGTAATTCCAAATTATTTTTCAATGCTGTGGTTATTGCATCATCAACAGAAATGCTCTTTGTTGTTGGCGATTGTGCATTGGCAGCATTAAAAGAAAGCAAAGCAAAAACTAAAATGCTTGCCGTTGAAATATTGATTTTTCTTTTAGATGAAAATAGAACATACAACAAAGGCAAAACAAATAGAGTTAAGAAAGTTGCTGTAAGCAAACCGCCTATTACAACGGTTGCCAATGGTTTTTGCACTTCTGCTCCTGCACCGTGTGAAAGTGCCATTGGTAAAAATCCCAATGATGCAACGGTGGCAGTCATTAACACAGGTCGCAAACGGATTTTAGTTCCTTCTTTTATGCGTTGGATTATGTCTGTCATTCCATCTTTTTCCAACTGGTTGAAAGTTCCAATCAGCACTATTCCATTTAAGACTGCTACACCGAACAATGCAATAAAGCCAATACCTGCCGAAATGCTGAAAGGCATATCACGAATGAGCAAAGCGAATACACCACCAATTGCACTCATTGGAATGGCGGTATAAATTAGAGCTGCCTGTTTTACTGAACTGAATGTGAAATAGAGCAACATAAAAATGAGTGCTAAAGCTACTGGCAAAGCAATCATTAGTCGCTTGGATGCTGCTTGTAGGTTTTCAAATGTTCCTCCATAGGTGTAATAATAACCTTCCGGTAATTTTACTTTTTCATTCAGTTCTTTTTGTATGTCGGTAACTACACTTTCTACATCTCTGCCTTTGATGTTGAAGCCCACCACTATTCTACGTTTGCCATCTTCACGGCTAATTTGTGCAGGCCCCAATTCCATTTTGATTTCTGCAACTTGGGATAATGGAATTTGCGTTCCGTTGGTAGTTGGGATATACAAATGGCTCACATCGTCAATGTTGTTGCGGTGTGTGCTGTCAAGACGAACTACTAATTCAAATTTGCGTTCATTTTCATACACAACTCCTGCACTTCCTCCAGCAAAAGAAGTAGAAACAATGTGGTTGATGTCCTCAATATTCAACCCGTAATTGGCAATTTGAGAACGATTGTATTTGATTACGATTTGTGGAAGTCCTGCCACTCGTTCAACACTTGGTTCGGTTGCACCGTCCACACTTTGCACAACTGAATTTACTTTATTAGCATAACTTAAAAGAGTGTCCATATTTTCGCCAAAAATTTTAACGGCTACATCTTGGCGAATGCCTGTCATTAGTTCGTTAAACCTCATTTGAATGGGTTGGTTTTTTTCAAAGAATACTCCAGGAATTGTGTTTAGTTTCTCTTCAAACTCTTCTGCCAAGTCATTATACGAAATGTCACGTTTCCATTCGCTTTGCGGTTTTAAAATTATCATCATATCTGTAGCTTCGGGTGGCATTGGGTCAGTTGGAACTTCGGCAGCACCTGTTTTTCCAACCACCATTTTAACCTCGTCATATTCTTTGATTAGTCGGGATGCTTGCATTGAAGTTTCCAAACTTTGCGAAAGTGATGTGCCTTGTGGGAGAATACAATGAAAAGCAAAATTGCCTTCTGCTAATGTTGGAATAAATTCACCACCCATTCTTGAAAATATAAATACCGAAACAACAAATACTGCAACGGTTACACTCACAATTACTTTTTTGAAACGGATTGCTTTTTCTAAAAGTGGTGCATATATGCGTTGAAAGAAATTCATCATTCTATCACTTAATGTTTGCTTGTGCGAAAAGCTTTTTGGTAAAAACAAAGCACACATCATTGGAATATAGGTAAGCGATAAAATCAATGCTCCGAAAATGGCAAAACCAACGGTTTGAGCCATTGGGCTAAACATTTTTCCTTCAATTCCAATAAGAGTAAGAATAGGAATGTAAACTATCAGGATAATTATTTCTCCAAATGCTGCACTGCTTCTGATTTTAGAAGCAGATTGAAAAACCTCTTCATCCATTTCTTGCTGTGTTAGTTTGCCAATTGCTTTTCGCATACCTAAATGGTGTAAAGTGGCTTCTACAATAATTACTGCACCGTCCACAATTAAACCAAAGTCAATTGCTCCCAAACTCATAAGGTTTGCACTAACGCCAAATACATTCATTAAGCCCAATGCAAACAGCATTGATAAAGGAATAGCGGAAGCTACAATAAGTCCTGCACGAAGGTTTCCAAGAAACAGAACTAAAACGAAAATTACTATTAAAGCTCCTTCAATTAAGTTTTTTTCTACAGTGCTGATGGCTCGGTTTACTAAATCGGTTCTGTCAAGGTAGGGTTCTATTACTACATCTTTTGGCAATGATTTTTGAATGGTTGCCATTTTATTTTTTATTCGGCTAACCACATCGGCACTATTTGCACCTTTCAGCATCATTACAACTCCACCTACAGCATCTACTTCGCCGTTGTATGTCATAGCGCCATAACGCACTGCACTACCTAAATGCACTTCGGCAACATCTTTTATTAGGATAGGAATACCGTTTGGATTGGTTTTAACTACTATGTTTTTGATGTCGTCAAACGAACCTATCAAACCCACTCCACGAATGAAATAGGCGTTTGGTTTTTTGTCAATGTATGCCCCACCTGTATTTTCATTGTTCTTTTCCAATGCAGTAAATATTTCGGGAATGGTTATTCCCATTGCAATTAAGCGGTCGGGATTTACGGCAACTTCGTATTGTTTTAGTTGTCCGCCAAAGCTGTTTACCTCCGCAATTCCTGCCGTTCCGTAAAGTTGTCGGGCAACAATCCAGTCTTGCATTGTCCGCAAATCCATAGCTGTGTATTTGCTTTCTCTTCCTTTCTTTGGATGAATAATGTATTGATACACTTCGCCCAAACCTGTGCTAACAGGTGCTAATTCAGGTGTGCCAACACCTTTAGGGATTTTGCTTTCGGCTTCTTTCAGTCGTTCGTTTATTAGTTGTCTGGCAAAGTAGATGTCCACTTTGTCGTCAAACACAACGGTAATTACCGAAAGTCCGAAACGTGAAATGCTTCGCAATTCCTCCAAGTCAGGAAGATTGGCAATGCTTTGTTCAATTGGGTACGTTACCAACTGTTCCACCTCTTGTCCTGCAAGGGTTGGGCAAACCGTAATGATTTGCACTTGATTGTTGGTGATGTCGGGAACTGCGTCTATTGGCAGTTTGGTTGCACTCCACACACCCCAAACAATGAGTGCAAGTGTCATCAATGCAATGATGAATTTATTTTTTATGCTGAACGCAATTATTTTGTCTAACATTATTTTAATTAGTTTAATGAATGAATACACGGTTACTTGCGGTGCGTTAGCACCGTAGGTAATTTTTGTTTTGTTCCGCTGAAAGCGGAACATCATAAATTCATTAACTGATTTTAGGCGGTTGCCAAATGGAAAAGGACACTTCGGAAGAAAAGAATGCCTTATAAATACTAACCTTTTGAGCTACTGTCGGGAAATATTGTGATAAGTCGGCTTGAAAGTGTGTAAAACTGCAAGATTGTCCGCAGCAAGCACACATACAAAAAGGTGAGCAATGCTCAGTGTCGCTGTCGTGGCTTGAATGGTCGGTTGTTGCAAAAGTGGATTGGCCGGTACTCTGATATTTACAGTCGTCCTTGTCGCTGCATGGCATAACTGACAAAGCCAACAAGTAAAAACTAAATATGAGTGTCAACACTTTTTTCACGAGGCAAATGTATGTAAAAAATCTGTTGGTTTGACACAAAACTGTCGGGTGGTACTGGTGCGGTTGGGCAAAATAAAATGTGCTGCAAACATGGGTCGGCTTGTGTGTTGCTTTGCAGCTCTTTTAATTTTGCGAAGGGATAGCCAAACGGCTTTGCCGAAAATTGCACTGTCGGCTGATGGTTGCACGGTCGGTCTGTTAGGGTTGCTGATAACGGTTTGCAGCTACAAGAAGTTGGCGATTTTCACCACAAATGTTCATACGAAGAACGAATGTTTGATTAACCACAAAACTGTCATACGAAGCACTGAACCGCCAATTTTTTGTAGGTGCTGTTATAGGCTGGCGTTCTTGTCTGTCGTGGGTTACAACCATTTTTATGTCGTCCGTTTGTGTCATTTGTCGAGTGCTTTTTTGGGCTTGTGTGTCGGGTGTTTTATTTTTTTTGAAGCGTTGGAAATTTTTTAAAAACAATTTTTCTTTTGGGTCGGCTTTGCAAGCTCTATTAAAAACTTTGGTCGTGTGTCAGCTTGTGTGGTTTTTAATTGTGCTTGCAAATTGCGATGGCTTTAATAATTAAATGTCAGTCCTACTCCAAAGCCCATATCACTATCGTAATGTGTTCTAAACCCTAAATTTTTACTTGCTATATAATTTAAACCTACCATATATTCCTTGTCTGTATTTACCATAAATGAGGCTCTAAACCTTTTTGAAAGCGGAATGTCTTCACGTCTTAATTGTACTCTTACATTTCCATCGTGATAGACTTCTGTTTGTAAAATGAGCAATAGTGGCAAAGTACAAGCTACCCCTAAACTAAACTGTGTCCGATTGTCTTTGGTGTTTGTCTGACCGAAAAGATTGCTTTCAGGTTCTTCGTGTTTTCTGTAACGCCAATCAAAACCAATAAAAGGCATTAGCCATTGGTTTCTGCCTATGTATCGTCCTATGTGGGTTTCAGTTTCATATCCGTGTCTGTCGTGATAACCTAATCGCCACTCCGTAAAAAAACTCCAACGGGTATTTTGTAGCATTGCCATTCCGTCATTTCCGTTGGTTGCAAAGTCGTTTTGGAACATAAAATGAAGTTCGTTGCTTTCTCGTTGTAATTTTTTATAAGCCCATTTTTTGTCAGGCAACAAGGGGTTGGGTTCTTGGTTTTCTGTACTAAAAACACGGTTCATTCCTGCCATCATATGGTAGAGAATATGGCAATGAAAAAACCAATCGCCATCTAAATTGGCTTCAAATTCTATGACATTGGTTTCCATTGGCATTATGTCCAACACATTTTTAAGCGGTGCATAATCACCTTGTCCATTGATAACCCTAAAATCGTGTCCGTGTAAGTGCATTGGGTGTCGCATCATTGAGTTGTTGTAGAGCGTAATCCTTACGATTTCACCTTTTTTGATTAGAATTTTATCGGTTTCTGCAAGTACTCGGTTGTCCATACTCCACACATATCGGTTCATATTGCCTGTTAATTCAAATCTTAATTCCCTGACAGGTGCATCTTTTGGTAAAGTAGTTTTTGTGGGTGATTTCAGCATTGCGTAGTTTAATGTAACAATATCATTGCTTGGCATTGTATGATTGCTATGGTCTGAATGTTGAGATGATTTTGGTTTATTTTCTCCTGTAATTTCAGGGTACATTACTGTATTCATATCCATTTGTTGCAACGTCATATCCATTCCCATATCGTTCATTGTACCGTCCATTTTCATCATATCGTTCATCATTTTCATTCCTTCAAAATATTTCAGTTTAGGTAATGGACTTGCCAACTGTTTGATGCCTGAACCAATATAAATTGATGCTGATTTGGTTCGGTCTTCTGGTGTTGCCAAAAATTCGTAAGAAGTATTTTCTGCGGGAATTGTAACGATGACATCATAGGTTTCTGAAACCCCAATAATCAGTCTATCTACTACAACAGGCTCAACATCATTGCCGTCATTGGCAACTACTGTAATTTTCCCACCTGCATAAGTGAGCCAAAAATAAGACGATGCACCACCGTTTGAAATTCGCAATCGCACCTTTTCTCCTGCTTTGAATTGGGAAAGTTGGCTTTCAGATGTTCCGTTAATCAGAAATCTATCATAATACACATCACTCACGTCCATTGCTAACATTCGTTTCCATTCGTTGGTCAATTTAGTTTTGAAATGCCCTGCGTTTATGGCTTCTCCATAACTCTGAACGGTGTTTTTTTTGATGGCAAACCAATCATTGGCATTGTGCAACATTCTGTGAACATTATCTGGATTGTAATCCGTCCATTCGCTTAAAATGATAGGTACAGATGGTAAATCGTCAATCCCTTTTCTGAAAGTGGGGTCATTTTCCCGTTTAAGCAAAACCATTGAACCGTACATTCCTATTTGTTCTTGCAGTCCGCTATGGCTGTGATACCAATGTGTTCCGTTTTGAATAATTGGAAAACGATAAATGTGTGTGGTATTAGGTTCTATCGGCATTTGGGTTAAGTACGGAACGCCATCTTCTTTATTGGGCAAATACAAACCGTGCCAATGCAAAGATGTACTTTCTTTGAGCCTATTGTGTACGTGTATTTCTGCTGTGTCGCCTTCTGTAAAAGTAAGTGTAGGCATTGGAATTTGTCCGTTTACGGCAATGGCTCGTTTTTCTTTACCTGTAAAATTTACGATAGTGTCTTTTACATAAAGGTCATATCGGACTACTTTTTGGGCGATAGTGTTTGTAGTAACCAATAGTAAAACAACTATCGGCAACAGTTTTTTATAAATATTTTTTTGATTATCCATTTAATAAATTTCATTTTTTGTTCCATTAAAATAGGAGAATGTGCCAATTGCTGTATTGATAGATTTTGTTACCAAAACATTGTCAAAACCTGCCTTTGAAATAAAATCGGGCATTAATCCTTTCACGTTATCATTCGTAGTTTTGAATCCATCTAACAATTGAACCAATCTAAAAGTAAATCGCATCAATTTGTTTTGTGCTTTTCCCCAATCTGCAATTACGAGCTTTCCATTAGGTTTCAAAACTCGATTTAATTCTTGTAGACAATTCAATTTTGTTTCAGCATCTAATTGATGAAAAACCAAACAACTGTAAACTTTATCAAAACTGTTGTCCGTAAAAGGTAAAATACCACCATCATATAAATGCAATGGAAGTTCAATTTTATTTTTTGCCAATTTATGTTCGGCAATCGCCTTTACTTTGGGGTCAATATCTAATCCTTCTAATTTTGCCTTTGATTTTGCCTTGTTCACCAAAATCAAATTTTGTCCTGTACCAAAGCCAAATTCTAAAATCTTTTCGTTCGCTTGTGGATTGATTTCTTCAACCAAAAGTCTTCTGAATTTTTTTTCGGGCATAGTGATTTTAATTGCCAAATCGTAGAAGGCAGTTAAAAAATCGTAACCCAATGCGGGAATATATTATTTATTTTCCATCAGCTTTTCTTTTTTTCAAATTGAAGAATGTGTAATATAAATTTAAGTATATTCCATTTGGTGCAGTGCGAAGCATTGAACTATATAACTCTTGACGATATGCCAAATCTATACGAGCTTGACTATTGAAAATAAACTGTATTGCTGGAACAATATCAAAAAATGTCTTTCCATTTTCATTAATGGTTTGTCCTACAAACTCTACCATTAAGTTTATGTTGGTTTGTTTAAAACTAATGTACTTTTTAGGGTACATCAATCTGCCAAATGAAAGCGTATAATTTGTTGCGTTGTCGCCAAAATTATTTGGAAAATCATATTGTGGTTTGTTGTCGAATGCTTTTTCATAACTTACAGATGTACTTATTGCCAATTTTTTGACCAGCTTTGTAGCTATAATTCCTGTCTCAAACCCTGTGTTATGTCCTAATATTTCTATCTGTTCTTGATGAATATCGGCTCTGTTAAAACTATATCTACCATAAGCAGCTAATCTGAAATGACTGTTTAAATCATCCGTAGAATAAAACCTATATTTAGCCATAAAACTTCCACCTTCGGCATATAATTGATTGCTTCTATTACTTATAAACGCTGAACCACGAAACATAAGGTTTTTAGATAAACCATACGTTACTTCTGGCATCAAGTGATAGTTAAAGCCTTTTTCAAACTTCTCTTTAAACGAAGATTGCATTATGTTAACAGCAAGTGAGTTTGCAGGAACACTACTAGCAGGGTCAGTTACAATAAACAATTCTTGACCGTGTGTTTTCTGAAAGCCTAACAGAACGATAATGATTATAATCCATCTCATTAATTTAATATTTTAATGTGAAAATCATTTTCATTATTAGCTGAATAAGTTGCAATGTCTTTGTATGTCTTAGATAGCTTTTTAAATTCTTTTTCTGTTACATAACCTTTATCTAAAATTTGAAACTTTATTTCTGCTTGTTTTTTGGGCTTACCATCAATGAGTATATAAATACTTTGGTCAAGAATTTCAGATGATGCCGTTACTATAAATACCCCAATAAAAAAACCTGCTTTTTCTACTTTTTCTTTAAACGTCTTTGGGTTTATTGTGTTCCCTTTTTTTAAGAAAACAATAAACGTGTTTGTATTTAAATCAGTTTCTACACTATCAACTTCTGAAATTGACTCTAATTGTTTAAATATTGCATTGGAACACATTGAACAAGTTAACCCTGTTGCTCGAAGTTCGATTTTTGATATTTGTGCGTTACTCATTGTAGCACTTATCAAGAGGATTATTATGATTATTAATCTTATTTTATTGAATTTATTATTTTTCATTTTATTATTTTTTAATTGGATTAGAGTTGATAGAAGAGCATCATACCGCTCATTGCTATCATTAGTGCATCTTCAATAATGGTAACTGTACTCATTGGTAAATTGAACACTGCACCCAAACAAGCACACTGTATTTTCTTTTTGTTTAATACAGATTGCAATACCCCAATGATGCTGATGCTCATTACAACAAATGTTATACTATTGGTTATAAGCGGATTGAAATTTACTACAAAAGCAATACCCAAAGCCAATTCTGTAAAAGCATAGATGTATGCCCAAGCGGGTAATCGCTTTGCCACTATATCATACATTACATAGCTTTCGGTAAAGCCTTTTAGATTGAGCATTTTGAAAAACGAAAACACCAAAAAGAAACCCGCCATAAAGTGTCGCATCCACTGCATTGTATCAAACTTTTCGTTGGTAAACTGCACTAATATTGTTACTGCTGATATATAAAAAAATATAAGCAAAATTGGCTTGTAGGTGGCTAACCAACCTTTGGTTTGTTCTGCCAACTCGTTGTGTTGCAATGCAGAAATTTGATATTTTTCAGGCAAGGCTTTTTGCAACTTATCCAATGGAATATGTTTATCCATTGTGATAGTAGCAGAATTTTCATCTTTTGAAACTTCAATGCTTACCACATTTTCCACCATCAACAAAGATGATTTTACTTTTGCTTCACAACTTGCACAGGTCATTCCTGCTACTTGATATTTGTGTACCATAATCTTGAATTTTAAAGGTTAAAAACTATTGCACAAAGTTCCGAAGCTGTCCGCACACACTTGTTGTGGTATTTTGGGTATGAGTTGTAACATTTATAAATCTTCAATTTGTTTTCGTTTTTTGTCTTTTAATTGCTTGTAATGCGAAGGTGAAAAACCCGTAACTTTTTTGAATTGATTACTCAAATACGCCACACTACTATAATTCATCTGAAAAGCAATTTCACTCAAAGTCAATTCATCATACAGAAGCAACTCTTTAACCTTTTCTATCTTTTGATGGATAAAGTATTTTTCAATGGTCGTATCTTCTACTTCCGAAAACAAATTGCTTAATGATGAATAATCTTGTGTCAATTTGTTCGACAAATAATCAGAAAGATTGATGTTGATTTGTGCATTTTGTTGATGCACCAATTCAATTATCAAAGTTTTGATTTTATCAATCAATCGGCTTTTCTTGTCGTCAATCAGTTCAAAACCAAAACCTTTCAAGTGTTCTGCAATTTCACTTTTTTGCTTTTCTGAAATGGGTGTTACGGTTTCTACTTCGCCTAAATCAACTGCAAGTAGTTGAAGTCCGAGTTTTTCCAACTCAGACTTCACTACCATTTTGCAGCGACTACACACCATATTTTTGATGTATAGTTTCATCTACTGCTTTATGGCTATGCCATTTGGTTTTGAACCAACGCTAATGTTTTGAGAAACTGTGTGCGTAGCAACATCAACAACTGAAACGCTCCCAGCACCTTGATTAGTAACATAGGCTTTTGTACCATCGCTGTTAAAAGCGATTGCGTGTGCATCGGCACCCGTTGTAATATTACCTTGCAATGTCCAAACACTACCTACCAAGGTATAATAAACAACTTTACCATTTGTGGCATCAGAAACCCAAAGTTCGCCACTCGCTGTATGATAAGCCACATACCCTGGTTTGAAGCCTAAGTTTATGGTACTTGTTACATTCATTCCTGAAACAGAAATTTCTGAAATCGTTTGACTCAATTCATTGTCCACATACATTTTGCCATTGCTTGCACTCCAAGCCCCAACAGGGTCAGCACCTACGGTTAATGTAGTGTGAATCATTTTTGTGTTTGCATCAATCAATGTTACGGTTCCGTCCATTGTATTACAAGCAAATACCATTGAGCCATCGTTTGAAAAAGTAACTTCTGAAAGTCCTTTGCCTACATTAATGGTGTTTTGAAGTGACCAATCAGATGTTTTGTAAACCAAAACTTGGCTTTGAATAGTATCCATTTGACCAATCCATAATTCTGTTCCTGCACTATTAAAAATAGCATTGTGTGGTAATTTTGATAAAGAAATTTCTTTGTCTATCATTCCTGTAAGAACATCAATAATCTGTACTTTTAAACCAGCAGTAGCCCCACCGTGACCTGCGTGACCACCACTAAGGTCTGTTGCTGTAATAGCAACAGCCAATTTGGTTTTTGCTGGGTTCAAATAAATATGATGCGGAAAAGTAGCACCGTTCAAATTAATAGTTTCAGTTACAGTATTATCAGAAAGTTTGATGACTGATATGTTGTTTGAAGTACCATTTACTATATAGGCTGCTGGATAATTTATGTTAAGCATTGTATGTCCACCGTGAACCATATCATCCATATCGTGTTTTTTACACGAGGATATTGTGAAAGCAAAAATTGTAGTAGCAACTATGGCTACTATTGAAATTACATTTTTCATTTTTTTAAATTTAAATTTTTGAAAATTATTTAATGGTTTCTACTGTTTTACCACAAGAAAGCATTTGCGAACCGTAGTATGGATTTTTAATAGCATTTTCTTTGCTCAACCAATTAGCACCTTTACCGTCATTAAACATTGGGCAGTTTTGGTAATATATTGGAGTTTCAGTTTTCGACACTTTAATTAAATCGTACATATTTTTTGAAAGTGTTGCAAAATGGTCTCTTTGATGCCCCACATCTTTGGTTTCTTCGATGTGTTCTATATCAAATTTTAAATCCTTCATTACTTTCATCCAAACAGTGTGTTCTTCCTTAGTTAGTTTATCCATCTGCACAACATTAATATTTGTAAGCAATTCTTTAGCAATCGAAGAAGCTAATTTCCCATCAGATTTTACCAAGGCATCTTTTAAGGCAAAGTAGTTTTCAAAAATCACTTTTAACTGATTTGTTTCTTGCCTAATTTCTGTTGGGTTTTCTTTCGTTGGGGCATCGTGATTATGCGAAGAATGGTCATTAACAACATCTGTTTTACCGATAGTGGTTTTGTTAACTCTATCATACTGGCAACATCCGTGCAGTTTGCTGTAAACATCATCGGGAGCAAGAAATTTATCGCTGTCATAACCTGCCAAAGCAATACGTTTCAAAATTTCGTCTTGATTTGTTTTCGTACTGTCATAAGTTATGGTTGCCATTTTAGTGTCTTTGTCCCAATCTACTTTAGCTATTTTCTTAATGTTTCCAGCTGTTTCAATTGTGGTTTCACACATTCCACAGTTACCGTAAATTTTAACGGTTTCGGTTTTAGCATTTTTTACTTGGGCTTCACAACTTGTAAGCGAAGTAGATGCAATGCAAAACATCATTGATATTTTATTAATTATTGACATTTTTTTGAATTTTGATTTTGATAAGAATTGAAAACACAATTACCCGAGCCACTGAAATAGTGTCGGCAAACTTTAGATTTGTCAAAAAAATCAAATACGGAATACCCGATTGAGAATGTAGAGCGGTTGCTTTACAAAGTTTGGAGGATGGTCGAAGTAGTATTCTGTTGCAAATGAAGGGAAGCAAGAATAGCAAAACTCAATTGGGGAAGGTAGAGCAACATCAATGTTAACCGAATTTGAAAAAGCTAACAAGCACTCTTGTGCTTTTGCTTGTTCGTCATCAACTTCATAAGAAAAAGTTTTGTCTTCACAGCAGTTCTTCTTCATCTTCTTGCTACCACAAGCACATTTGGTTTTCTCTGAAGTACCAAAAGTGAGTGATGCAAATTCACCACCACAGTAATGCACAGTAACATTGACACCAAAGGTTGGTATCAAGTATAAAAGGAGCAATATTGTTACTACGAACTTTTTCATTTATTGTGAGACGCAAATTTAGATAAAATATTGTTTGGTGTCCATTCTATTTTTATCGAATTCATTTTCAGTGCGTTGGCTAAAAAGTGGCTCTTTTGGTTTTGCGAAGCGTTGGCTTGTGTGTCGGGCAAAACCAAATGTGCCACTTCTGCGGCTGGCTAAAATTGTTTTTAAAAAATGCGGGGCGGCAAAAAAAAATAAAACACGAAGTGTTGGGCTGTCGTGTCGGAAAAAAGTCCGCTGTTAAGTTTATATGTTGTTCTGTCGTTACGATAATTTCCTGTCAGTTTAATGGTTGTTGTGTCGTCTGTTACGCTTGCCTATAACTTGATTATATACGAAACTATCACAATCACACAGGAATTGCAAAATAATTTTAGAGTCCTGATTTTCTCGCATTGACGGAAATTGCAGATTGCGTAATACCAATTGTAAAAAACACACAGTAATTTCGTTTAACCGTTCAAATCTGAAGCTTGGTGTTTCAATCTGTGCCAGTTTTTTGTGCCATGTTTTCATCAAAAATCCCAAAAAATCCTGAATTATAAAACAACAATAAGATTGAATATAAATCACTTACAAAATATACCGCAATATTCATAACCCTGAGGTCGGGGGTTCAATTCCCCCCTTCGCTACAACAACAGAAAAGTCATCAGAAATGGTGACTTTTTCTATTTTACCCAACCCCCAAATTGTGTAAATTTGTAAGAATGCAATACTTGCAAAGCCCATTCATCAGCGCGCTATCAAAACCTTGGAACAACCTCGTTTCGAGATACCTGTTGGCATTCCTGGGCTTTAT
>JACCDS010163400.1_pt1 | contig 20486 bp, 20 predicted proteins | sample 7446441 | NCBI WGS metagenome assembly JACCDS01 (sample SAMN15323445, study PRJNA562643) | freshwater metagenome | isolation source: river surface water | place: USA:Blue River Watershed | collected 2017-08-17
TCGGCGATGCGGCGATTTTCAGCAGCAGTCCGGCCGCCTCGTCGGGCTTGGGCGCATGGCCGAAATACTCGCTGCCGAGCTCGGCAAAGCCGAACTCCTCGTCGCCGGCGACTTCCCACAGGAAGGCGACGTCGATCTCGCCGGCCAGCCGGTTCGCGCTGGCGATCATGTCGGCCGCGGACGGCACATCGAATTGCAGCAGCACGTCACGCGAGCGCACTTTGGTGCGCTTGCCCGTCGGCGTCTCGACCTGGAACGCTTCGCCCTGCTGGCTCAGCACGGTACCGACCTTGAAATCGCCGGACTCTTCAAAAAATAAATTCATTTTTCTTCACAAAACCTGACCACCTCGTCGAGGTAGTCATCAAAATCGGAAAGGCCGTGATCGCTTCCCTCGATCACGTGCTGGTGTGCGTCGGCATAGCGCGCGGTCATTTCATGCCAGTCGAGGACTTCATCGCCGGTTGCCGCCAGCAGCAGGTAACGCTGCGGGCGGGTGATGCGTTGCGCCGTCAGCTCTTCGAGTTCGGCGATGTATTCGGCACGGAACCAAAAGCGCTCGTCGGAATGCCAGGCCTTCTGCTCGCCGATGTATTTGGCCAGGTCGCGCGCCGGCCAGACAGCGGGATTGATCAGCACCGCGCGGCAGCCGGTCTCCTCAGCCAGGGCCGTTGCATAGAAGCCGCCGAGCGACGAACCGATCACGGCCAGCGCGTCGGCCGGATTCCCGCCGGCGCACTCGCGCAACAGCGTACGCACCAGCGCCACCGCTTCGCACGGCGACGGCGGCAGTTGCGGGCAGACAAAACGCGCGGCCTCGCCGCGTGCGCTGAAATAGTCATGCAGCCGGCGCGCCTTGAACGACGCCGGTGAGGAACGGAACCCGTGCAGGTAAACGACGGTACGCAAGGCTCAGGGCTTTGCGGCCAGCGCGTCGAGCAGCTTCTGGTGCACGCCGCCGAAGCCGCCATTGCTCATCACCAGCACTGAATCGCCGGGAAGGGCGGCAGCGGCGACGGCATCGACCAGCACCGACAAATCGTCGAAGGCTCGTGCCCGCTCGCCCAGCGGCGCCAGCGCCGCACCGAGGTCCCAGCCAAGCGCGTCCTTGCCATTGCCCTTCGCGCCGTAGCCGAATACCAGGTCGGCGTCCGACAGGCTGCCGGGCAGCGCATCCTTCATCGTCCCCAGTTTCATCGTGTTCGAGCGCGGCTCCAGCACGGCGAGGATGCGCGCGCTGCCGATCTTGTTCCTCAGCCCGGCCACCGTCGTCGCAATCGCGGTCGGATGATGCGCGAAGTCGTCGATCACGGTCACGCCATGGGCAACGCCGCGCGTCTCCATCCGACGCTTCACGTTCTCGAATGCGGCCAGCGAGCTGATCGCCTGTGCCGGCGGCACGCCGACGTGCCGCGCAGCGGCGATCGCGGCCAGCGCGTTCCAGCGATTGTGCTCGCCCGTCAGCGACCACTGCACGGTGCCGGCCAGCTCGCCGCTGAACCGCACGTCGAAACTGCCGTCCGCATGTTCCTGCAGGGTCCAGCCGTCATTGCCGGCGAAACGCTCGACTTCGCTCCAGCAGCCGCGCGCGATCACGCGCGCCAGCGACGCCTCGCGGCCATTCACCACCAGCCGCCCGCACGATGGCACGGTGCGGATGAGATGATGGAATTGTGTCTCGATCGCGGCAAGATCCGGAAAGATGTCGGCGTGGTCGTACTCGAGGTTGTTCAGGATCGCGGTGCGCGGACGGTAATGCACGAATTTGCTGCGCTTGTCGAAGAAGGCGCTGTCGTATTCGTCGGCCTCGATCACGAAAAAGCCGCTGCCCTGCCCGTCTTCGCCGCCGATACGGGCAGAAATGCCGAAGTTCAGCGGCACACCGCCAATCAGAAAGCCCGGATGGTAGCCGGCGTCCTCAAGAATCCAAGCCAGCATCGAAGAGGTCGTGGTCTTGCCATGCGTGCCGGCGACCGCCAGCACCCACTTGTCGCGCAGGATGTGCTCGCCGATCCATTGCGGCCCGGACACATACGGCAGTCCGCGGTCCATGATCACTTCCATCAGCGGATTGCCGCGCGAGACCACGTTGCCGATGACGTACAGGTCGGGCTGGAGGCTGACCTGCTCCGGCCCGAAGCCTTCGATCAGTTCGATCCCCTGCGCACGCAGCTGCGTGCTCATCGGCGGATAGACGTTGGCGTCGCAGCCGGTAACTTGGTGGCCGGCCTCTTTGGCCAGCACGGCCAGCCCGCCCATAAAGGTGCCGCAGATGCCGAGGATGTGGATATGCATATAATCTGAGTGGCGCGAGCGCTTGGACAAGTGCGGGATTTTACCTGACGCCCCCCATGCGCCATCGGCGAATCTCGGCATGGCCTGCGTACCGACCAACCCGGCGTCTGTGCCGCCCCGGCGTTGTTGCACGATCACCTACATCTTTCCAAATGACTATTTACTATCCGGGCGATGCCGAACTCCTGCGCGCCGAAATCGCCGCCGCCGCTGCGCGCATGATTGCCGAAGATGGTGCCGATTACGGTACCGCCAAACGCAAGGCAGCCCGGCTGGTGCTTGGCAACCAGAAAGTGAAAGGCGACATCCTGCCGGACAATGCACAGATCGAAGATCAGGTTCGCGAGTATCAGGCTTTGTTTTTCGGCGAGGAGCACGCACAACGGGTTCGGCACCTGCGCCGACTGGCCATCGAAATGATGGAAAAGCTGGCGGAATTTCAGCCGATGCTGACCGGCGCCGTGCTCAACGGGACGGCGACCGAGCACTCCGACATCCATCTGCAACTGTTTGTCGACAGCGGCAAAGAGGTCGCTGTCTTCCTGATCAACGCCGGCATCGACTACGAAGTTTCTGAAACGCCGCATTTCCGCCACCCGGATCGGATGGTGGAAACTTTGTCATTTATGTGGAAGAAAGAAGCGATTCACCTGACGCTGTATGATCGCGATGACTTGCGCGGCGGCGGTGGTCGCCGCGCGCCCGACCGGGCTGACCTGCCGACCGCCCGCGCACTGCTGGAAAACGAAGGACAATGAAAAAAATTTTCGCTTTTTTCGTCTTTGCCACTCTTTTTGTCGGCATCGGCGCTTACTTTGGCAACAAGCGTCACGAGCCTGCGGCACCGGCCGCAACGGCGGTCGGCGCGCTGATGCAATCGTCTTTCCCGGACGCAGACGACAAGCCACGCAAGATGTCCGAATGGCAAGGCAAGACCGTACTACTGAATTTCTGGGCCACTTGGTGTCCGCCCTGCGTATCGGAGATGCCCGAACTGGTCCAACTGCAAAACGATTTTTCCGGAAAAAATCTGCAAATCATTGGCATCGGCATTGATTCTCGCAGCAATATTCAGGATTTTTCCAATAAGCACCATATCAGCTATCCGCTGTTGGTCGCCGGAATGGAAGGCACGGTGGTGTCCAAACAGTTCGGGAATGACACCGGCGGCTTGCCATTCACAGTGCTCATCACACCGGAGGGGAAGGTGCAAAAAACTTATATGGGGCGACTGGACATGCAGAAAGTCCGGGCCGATTTGGCGCCATTGTTACCCCGATAAGCGTTTCCACTTGCCATTGATCTGCATTTTGCAGGAAAATGCCCCCTTCGTCGTCAAAACACGGCCCATTCGATGGCAAAAAAACTGCTCCTGCTGAACGGCCCGAACCTCAACCTGCTCGGCACGCGCGAGCCCGAGGTCTACGGATCGACGACACTTGCCGACATCGAGCGGGCAGCCATCGTGCAGGCGCAGGCCGCGGGAGCGTCGCTGGCGCATTTCCAAAGTAATCATGAAGGGCAGCTGATCGATTGCATTCATGCAGCGCGTGTCGAAGGCGTGGACGCGATCGTGATCAACCCGGGCGGACTTACCCATACCAGCGTCGCCTTGCGCGATGCGCTGGCCGGCGTCGCGATCCCGTTCATTGAAGTGCATATTTCGAATGTCCACCGGCGCGAGCGCTTCCGCCACCATTCGTATTTGTCGGAACTCGCGGTCGGCGTCATCTGCGGACTTGGTGTCGATGGCTACCGCCATGCGATCGATTTCGCGCTGAACAAGATTTAGGCAACACCCGACATCCACCGGTGCCCACCCCGCCCTTTGTCAAAGTGAGCGGGCATGAAGGGCGCCGGTATTTATCAACCTTGCAGGCAGACCCCCATGGATCTAAGAAAACTCAAGACACTGATCGACCTCGTGGCTGAATCCGACATCTCGGAACTGGAAGTCACGGAAGGCGAGAGCAAGGTGCGTATCGTGAAGAACGCCGCACCGGCGCAACAGAGCCAGGTCGTGATGATGCCGTCGGCACCGCAAGCGGTTGCTGCGCAGGCAGCACCTGTTGCAGCGCCAGCGGCTGCACCGGCAGCGCCCGCCGCCGAAGCGGCGCCGGTCGGCCATGTGGTCAAGTCACCGATGGTTGGCACCTTCTACCGCGCTTCGGCACCGGGCGCCGGTCCTTTCGTCGACATCGGCTCGACCGTGAAAGAAGGCGACACCCTGTGCCTCATCGAAGCGATGAAGCTGCTTAACGAAATCGATGCTGATGCCAGCGGCACGATCAAGCAGATCCTCGTCGAGAACGGGCAGCCGGTCGAATATGGCCAGCCGCTGTTCATCATCGGTTAATCCGCAGCGCCTGCGCTGCCGGTCACGGCCGCGGGCGACGCCAATCGGCATCCCTCAAAATGTTTGAAAAAATCCTCATTGCCAACCGTGGTGAAATTGCGTTGCGCATTCAGCGCGCGTGCCGCGAGATGGGCATCAAGACCGTCGTCGTCCACTCGGAAGCCGACCGCGAAGCGAAATACGTGAAGCTGGCCGACGAATCAGTCTGCATCGGCCCGGCGCCATCCGCGCAAAGCTACCTGTCGATGCCGGCGATTATCAGCGCCGCCGAAGTGACTGACTCCGAAGCGATCCACCCGGGCTATGGCTTCTTGTCCGAGAACGCAGACTTCGCCGAGCGGGTCGAGCAATCGGGCTTTGTGTTCATCGGCCCGCGCTCCGACTCGATCCGCCTGATGGGCGACAAAGTCTCAGCCAAGCAGGCAATGATCAAGGCTGGCGTGCCTTGCGTGCCAGGGTCGGATGGCGCGCTACCGGACGATCCGAAGGTCATCGTGCAGACGGCACGACGCATCGGCTACCCGGTCATCATCAAGGCTGCCGGCGGCGGTGGCGGGCGTGGCATGCGCGTGGTGCACACCGAAGCCGCGCTGCTGAATGCAGTCACGATGACCAAGACCGAGGCTGGCGCCGCATTCGGCAATCCGGAAGTCTATATGGAGAAGTATCTGGAAAATCCGCGCCATGTGGAGATCCAGGTGCTGGCCGACGAATTCAAGAATGCCGTCTGGCTGGGTGAGCGCGACTGCTCGATGCAGCGCCGCCACCAGAAGGTCATCGAGGAAGCGCCGGCGCCAGGCATTCCGCGCAAGCTGATCGAAAAAATTGGCGATCGCTGCGCCGAAGCCTGTCGCAAGATCGGCTATCGCGGCGCGGGCACGTTCGAATTCCTGTACGAGAACGGCGAGTTCTATTTCATCGAGATGAATACCCGTATCCAGGTTGAGCATCCGGTCACGGAGATGATTACCGGTATCGACCTGGTGCAGGAACAGATCCGCATCGCGGCCGGCGAAAAGCTGCGATACCGTCAGCGAGACATCGTGCTGAAGGGCCATGCGATCGAATGCCGCATCAACGCAGAAGATCCGTTCAAGTTCACGCCGTCGCCCGGTCGTATTCAGGCATGGCATGCGCCGGGTGGTCCGGGCATACGCGTCGACTCGCATGCCTATGCCGGCTACTACGTGCCGCCGAACTACGACTCGATGGTCGGCAAGGTGATCTCATACGGCGCAACCCGGGAACAGGCGATCCGCCGCATGCAGATCGCGCTGTCGGAAATGGTCGTCGAAGGCATTCAGACCAACATCCCGCTGCACCGCGAACTGATGGTCGACGGCCGCTTCGCCGAAGGTGGCACCAATATTCATTACCTCGAGCAGAAGCTCGCCAACAAAAAGTGAGTCAATGAGCTGGACTGAAATCGTCATCGAAGCGCCGCGCGAACACGCCGAGCAACTGTCGGACGCGCTGATGGAAGCCGGTGCGCTGTCGGTGTCGGTGGAAGATGCGGACGAAGGCACGGAAGCCGAGCGGCCGCTGTTCGGCGAGCCCGGCATGGAGCCGGAGCAGCATGCATGGGAGCACAGCCGGGTGGTCGCACTGACCGACGCCGACAGCGATGCCGGCGCACTGGTCCGGGAGGCCTGCGAACAATGCGGCATCGCACAGCCGCTGTCATTCACGCTGCGCAGCGTCGCCGAGCAGGACTGGGTGCGTGTCACGCAATCGCAGTTCGAGCCTATCCACATCGGCCAAAAAATCTGGGTCGTGCCGAGCTGGCATGAAGCCCCCGAGCCGGGTGCGCTGGTGCTCGAACTGGATCCGGGTCTGGCATTTGGAACCGGCAGCCATCCGACCACGCGACTTTGCATGGAATGGCTGGAGCAAAACGCGCACCCCGGCGTATCGCTGCTCGATTACGGCTGCGGCTCTGGCATTCTCGCCATGCTGGCCCGCAAGCTGGGCGCCTCGCCGGTCGACGGCGTCGACATCGACCCGCAGGCCATCGTGTCGGCGCGCGATAATGGCGAGCGCAACCGCTGTGAAGATATCCACTGGTTTCTGCCGGAAGCCTTCGGCAGCGAACGTGCGACAACTTGCTACCAGATCGTGGCTGCGAACATTCTGTCGGGCCCGCTGAAACTGATGGCCCCGATGCTGGGTGGCCGTGTCGCACCGGGCGGCGCGCTGGTGCTGTCGGGCGTGCTCGCGCGACAGGCCGATGAAGTCATCGCGGCCTATGCGCCGCACATGGCGCTGTCGGTCTGGGCCGAGCGCGACGGCTGGGTTGCCCTGGCCGGGCGCAAGGAAGCTTGATGATGGAACAGCTCGCCACCCGTTGTCCGCATTGCCAGACCGGATTCCGCGTGACGCAGGCGCAACTCGACTTTCGAGCCGGACAAGTCCGCTGCGGTGTCTGCCGCAACCGCTTCGATGGTATCGCACAGCGATTTGACTACCTAGGCACCGGGCCGACCACCGCCAATCTGCCCACCGCTGAGCCGCAAGTGACTTTAGCGGAAACTGAGCCAGCGACTGATTCGGCAGCAGGCTCGGCACAGGTGATGGCAACGACGGCCCCGGCTGTGTCCGCCGCGCCGTCGATAACCGCAATGCCGGCAGCGATCGTTCCCGATCATGCCGCCCCGATCGTCACCGTCAACTTCGGCGGGGCGAACGATGCACCCTCGGCATCCGCTGCGGGTTCGTCAATGGAGGCCGAACTGGATGCGCTGTCACAGGCGATCGCAGACCTTCGGACCAAGCCCTGGGCAGGACTGCCGCCGGCACCCGACGCAAATCTCGGCACGCCAGCAAATCCGGATACCGATGACGAGAACGATGGCCTGGGCGTCAATGCCTTGGACGATACCAGCACGAGGGCCCACAACAACGCCCACAAGGATCCCCTGCTGGCCTTTGACGGCATCGCACCGGAATCCGTCGTGCTCCAGAGCACCCGTCGCCGCTCGCGCGGGCGGCGCATCTGGAAAATCTTGCTGTGGACAGGTATCCCGTTGCTAACGCTGACGCTCGCAGCGCAAGTGCTTTATCAATTCCGTAACGATATCGCTGCGCGCTCACCGCAGGCGGCACGACAGTTACGTACGCTTTGTGTGCAACTGGGTTGCACGATTCGGCTGCCGATGCAGCTCGAAAAATTATCGCTGGTTTCCAGCCAGCTGGATGCGGCACCGCTACCGGCGCCTGCCGTAAGTACCGAGAGTGCCGATAGCGCGGGCAATAGCATCGCCGACAAGCCACGGCTGCAACGAATGACCCTGGTGGCGCTGTTGCGCAATCAGGGCAACACAGCGCAGTCATGGCCGTCGATTGACGTACAGCTCAAAGACACGGACGGCAAAGTCACCGTACGCAAGGCCTTCCTGCCGGCGCAATATCGGCACGCGGACGAGGTCGCAGCCGGCATGTCGCCTCACTCCGAAATAGAGATCCGGATCCCGTTCGAGCTTGCCGGCGAAGTCCCGGCAAGCTTCGAGGCGACCCTCTTCTATCACTGACATTACTGATCACCCAAGCAGGCCTCCACCCGATGACTTCCCTGATCTGCGGCTCACTCGCCTTCGATACCATCATGTCCTTCCATGGCCGCTTCTCTGAGGCCTTGCTGGCGGATCAGCTGCACAAGATCAATGTTGCCTTTCTGGTGCCCGGAATCCGGCGCGAGTATGGCGGCTGTGCGGGGAACATTGCATACAACCTGAAACTGCTGGGCGGTGATCCACTGATCATGGCCACGCTCGGTCAGGATGGCGCCCCTTATCTCGATCGTCTCGGCAAGCTCGGCATCGCTACGCGCTGCATTCGTGCTTACGACGATGCCTATACTGCCCAGGCCTTCATCACGACGGATGCGGACAACAACCAGATCACCGCCTTCCATCCGGGTGCCATGTCGAACTCCCACCATAACAAGGTCCGGGATGCCGGCGCGGTGAAGCTCGCCATCATTGCACCGGACGGTCGCGACGGCATGATTGAACATGCGCGCGACTGTGCGGCACTCGGCATACCGTTCATTTTCGATCCGGGCCAGGGACTGCCGATGTTCTCTGGTGACGAGCTGAAAGAATTTATCGAACTGGCGACCTATGTCGCCGTCAACGACTATGAAGCCGAACTGCTGACCGAGCGTACCGGCCTGACGCTTCAGCAAATCGCAGACCGCGTGTCGGCACTGGTCGTCACACGCGGCGAACAGGGTGCGGAGATCTTCACCGCCGATGGCAAAGTCGATATCCCGGTCGTCAAAGTCGAGCAGGTAGTGGATCCGACCGGCTGTGGCGATGCATTCCGCGCTGGCATGCTGTTTGGCCTGACCCGCGGCATGGACTGGCTGACGATTGGTCGCCTTGCATCACTGATGGGCGCATTGAAGATCGAAAGCCAGGGCGGGCAAAATCACGCGCCGACGGTCGAGCAGATTGAACAGCGCTTCCAGAAAGAATTCGGCTACCGATTCTGATAGCTGGGTGATAGCCGGTCGAAGTAAGTGATGATTGGCAAAAGCCCGGCCGACGCTTGCTGACGCGTCGACCGCTGATCTCAACCGTCCGCGCCAAACCCTCTGGCGCGGTAGCTGCCGATGCTCAGTACAAGCCCAACAGCACGCTTTCGGCGACGAATACCAGAATGCGCAGCGTGAGGAAGGCAAGGATGGGCGACAGGTCAATGCCGCCGATCGATGGCAGCATGCGTCGAAATGGCCGCAGTAATGGCTCGGTCAGTGCACGCACCACCGGCGCGATCGGCGCGCTCGGATTCACCCAGCTCAGTATCACTTCGATGATGATCAGTCCGATCAATCCGTACGCGATTGCATGCACCAGCGCCAGCAGGGACATCAGCAACCACGCATTGACGACAAACGCCGAGCGGACGCCCAGCTGTATCGCAGTGGACACCAGCAGCACGATGAAGGCGCCGATCAGGCTTGGCCAGTCGTAACCGCCAACGCCCGGCAGCAGCTTGCGCAAGGGCAGCACCAGCCAGTCTGTCAGCCGGAATATGAACTGGCCCAGCGCGACAGGCGGCCGCACGCGCACTGCCTGCATCCAGAATCTGAGTAGCAAGAGTCCGGCGAGGATGGTCGCGGCGGTGTCGATAATGAGATTGAAAATGGAATGAATCACGCGTTCACCGCTTATCTGCGTTGAGTGTCTGTTGAGCGCCTCCGACAAAACGTCGATGGCCTGGCGAGCCGGACTCCCGTGCGTACAGCATGGCAGCATTCAAACGGACACGGATGTAGGTGCAAAAAAAACCGCTGCAGCCCTGCGGGCATGCAGCGGTGATTTTGCCTGAAGCGATTCAGGCCGCCAAACAGGACACGCTTACGGACGTGCGCCAGTCGGAAACGGCCAGGCAGCTGCCGGGCTCAGCACCGTCTTTGCTGCCGATGCCGGCGCAGCAGCCGGCTTCTTAGCTACCGACTTTTTTTTTGCGGCGGCTTTTTTCGGCGCTGCCTTCTTGGCTGCGGGCTTCTTGGCCGCGACCTTCTTGGCTGCCGGCTTTTTCGCTACGGCCTTCTTGGCCACCGCTTTTTTCGCTGCCGGCTTCTTGGCTACAACCTTCTTGGCCGCTGCCTTTTTCGCTGCCGGCTTCTTGGCTACAACCTTCTTGGCCGCTGCCTTTTTCGCTACCGGCTTCTTCGCTGCGACTTTCTTGGCTGCCGGCTTTTTCGCTACGGCCTTCTTCGCAACTTTCTTGGCTGCCGGCTTTTTGGCCGCTGCCTTTTTCGCTACGGGCTTCTTCGCTGCGACTTTCTTGGCTGCCGGCTTTTTGGCCGCCGCCTTCTTCGCTACCGGCTTTTTGGCTGCCGGCTTCTTCTTAGCTGCAGGTTTCTTCTTCGCTGTTGCCATTTCTTTCTCCTTCACGTGATGTGATATCACAGGGTACAAGTAGGAAACCCGACCAGGCCTGAGACCAGGGCGGATTATTCATCGGCACAAGCATTTCTCTCCTGCTTGCGCTAATGAATGCGGCACCAGCTGAACTGCTGCATCTCCTCGTCGATGCAGCACTTCAGCTAATCCAGCCAGCCGTCTGACGCGATGACGTCATCGCAGCAGCACTGCGATGACGCTCGCATCCGGCACGGCTCGCCCGGCGCAGGAACGCGGCAATGGCCGCGCCCCCGTCGGCCTCAGGCGAACACACGCCGCTCGGGCTGGCTAAAAAAAACGCCGGCAACAAAGCCGGCGTCGGAATCCAGTAGCAGAAAGGCCAATTCTTTTTTCGAAGAATACGCGTCCGTGCCCGACATCGTCGGGCCGATCTGCGCAGTCAAAAAAGTCGGGTTAGGTCGGGGACTGTCCATCAAGTACAGCTTCTGCCTTTCCTCTTTCAGCCTCTCTGCAGTCACCGCCGGCTACAACCGGCGGCTGTCGAAACTTGAGGTGGCAGCGCCCAGGCTGCCACTACAGAACTCAATCCCAGCTGAGCGCACCACCGGTCTGATATTCGATGACACGGGTCTCAAAGAAATTGCGTTCTTTTTTCAGATCGATCATCTCGCTCATCCACGGGAAGGGATTCTCTTCCTGCTCGAACAGCGCTTCCAGACCGATCTGCATTGCGCGGCGATTCGCGATGAATCGCAGGTAGCCTTTGAACATTGGAGCATTCAGGCCAAGCACACCACGCGGCATTGTATCCTCAGCGTAGCGATATTCCAACTCTACAGCGTGCAAAAACAACGCTTTTATCTCTTCCTTGAATGCCGGCGTCCACAAATGTGGGTTCTCTAACTTGATTGTATTAATCAAATCGATCCCGAAATTGCAGTGCATCGACTCGTCACGCAAGATGTACTGATACTGCTCGGCCGCACCGACCATCTTGTTCTGCCGACCGAGCGCGAGAATTTGCGTGAAGCCGACATAGAAGAACAAGCCCTCCATCAGGCAAGCAAAAACGATCAGCGATTTCAGCAGCTGCTGGTCTGCTTCGACGGTGCCGGTCTTGAATTCCGGATTAGTCAGCGTGTCGATGAACGGGATCAGGAATTCGTCCTTGTCGCGAATCGACGAGACCTCGTGGTACGCATTGAAGATCTCGCCTTCATCCAGACCGAGTGACTCAACGATGTACTGGTAAGCGTGCGTGTGAATCGCCTCCTCGAACGCCTGTCGCAGCAGATACTGGCGGCACTCGGGCGCAGTAATGAAGCGATAGGTGCCGAGCACGATATTGTTTGCCGCCAGCGAATCGGCGGTGACAAAGAAACCGAGATTGCGCTTGACCAGCCGGCGCTCGTCCTCGGACAGACCGTTCGGGTTCTTCCACAGCTCGATGTCGCGCTGCATGTTGATTTCCTGCGGCATCCAGTGGTTGGCGCAGCCGGCAAGATATTTGTCCCATGCCCATTTGTACTTGAACGGCACGAGCTGGTTGACGTCGGTGGTGCCGTTGATGATGCGCTTGTCGACTGCCTTCACGCGGTTGCTGGCGTCGGCCTGCGCGACCGTGCGCGCGAGTATGCCGGGGTCGAGCGCTGCATCCGCATGCGTCGCGAACGGTGCGGCCGATGTCGCTGACGCCACGGGCTGAAGCTGTGGCACGGGCGGGTTGGCACGTGGTGCGGTCGCGGCGGTTGCTGCGGTTTCGTCATCCCATGAGAGCATGGTGTATTCCTCTGTTGCTTGTGTAGGTAAGGATAATTCTTTGCTCGCCGGCCGGCTTGATCGAACTCCTGTCGATCGCCAGCCAGCTCCGTCATTTACTGACAGGCCTCGCACTCCTCGAAGCCCGGATCGCCCGGACGCAGATAGCAAGCCGCACCGTCGGTGACTGCCGATGCGGCGGCTACCGGCGCGGCAGCGGCAGCCGCCGCCGCAGACACTGCCGGCATCTCCGAAGATACCGCGTTCAGCGCACCGGCCTTGGTGGTCGACTTCTCCGCATGCGTCGCGCCAATTGTACGCAGGTAGTAGGTCGTCTTCAGGCCACGCAGCCACGCCAGCTTGTAGGTCTCGTCGAGCTTCTTGCCGGACGCGCCCGCCATATAGATGTTCAGCGACTGTGCCTGGTCGATCCACTTCTGGCGGCGCGATGCGGCTTCCACCAGCCAGCTCGGATCGACTTCGAACGCGGTCGCATAGATCTCGCGCAGATCCTGCGGAATGCGGTCGATACGTGCCAGGCTGCCGTCGAAGTATTTCAGGTCGGCGACCATCACTTCGTCCCACAGGCCGCGCGCTTTCAGATCGCGCACCAGGTATTCATTGATCTCGGTGAACTCGCCGGACAAGTTCGATTTGACGTACAGGTTCTGGTAGGTTGGCTCGATGCATGCGGACACCCCGATGATGTTCGAGATAGTCGCGGTCGGCGCGATCGCCACGCAATTCGAGTTGCGCATGCCGTGACGCTTGATGCGCTCGCGCAGGGCCGGCCAGTCCATCGTTTCGGACGTATCGACCTCGAGGTAGCCACCACGCTCCTCGGCCAGCAGTTTCAGCGAATCCTGCGGCAGGATGCCGCGATCCCACAGCGAGCCGCGGTAGGAACTGTAGGTGCCACGCTCTTCGGCCAACTCGGTCGATGCCATGTAGGCGTAGTAGCAGATCGCTTCCATCGAACGATCGGCGAATTCAACGGCTTGCCGCGACGCATACGGTACACGCATCATGTGCAAGCAATCCTGGAAGCCCATGATGCCCATGCCGACCGGACGATGGCGCAGGTTGGAGTCACGCGCCTTCTTGACTGCGTAGTAGTTGATATCGATCACGTTGTCGAGCATGCGCATCGCGGTGCGGATGGTCTTCTGCAGCTTCACCTGGTCGAGCTGGCCGTCCTTCATGTGAGCGGGCAGGTTGACCGACCCGAGGTTGCAGACCGCAATCTCGGCATCATTGGTGTTCAGCGTGATTTCGGTGCACAGGTTCGAGCTGTGCACGACGCCGACGTGCTGCTGCGGCGAACGAATGTTGCATGGATCCTTGAAGGTGATCCACGGGTGGCCGGTCTCGAACAGCATCGACAGCATCTTGCGCCACAGGTCCGTGGCGGCGACTTTCTTGAACAACTTCAGCTCGCCGGACGCCGCCTTCGCCTCGTAGCGAAGATAGGCTTCCTCGAACTTCTTGCCGACCAGGTCATGCAGGTCGGGCACATCCGACGGCGAAAACAGCGTCCATTCACCCTTTTCCATCACACGCTTCATGAACAGATCCGGGATCCAATTGGCCGTGTTCATGTCATGAGTTCGGCGGCGATCGTCGCCGGTGTTCTTGCGCAGGTCAAGGAATTCCTCGATATCCATGTGCCAGGTCTCGAGGTAAGCGCAGACCGCGCCCTTGCGTTTGCCGCCTTGGTTGACCGCGACTGCCGTGTCGTTCACCACTTTCAGGAACGGCACCACGCCCTGAGATTTGCCGTTGGTACCCTTGATGTGGGCGCCGAGCGCACGCACCGGCGTCCAGTCATTGCCGAGACCGCCGGCGAACTTCGCCAGCAGCGCATTTTCCTTGATCGCCTCGTAGATACCCTCCAGGTCATCCGACACCGTGGTCAGGTAGCATGATGACAGCTGCGAGCGCTGCGTACCGGAGTTGAACAGGGTCGGGGTCGAGCTCATGAAGTCGAAGGTCGACAGCAGATTGTAGAACTCGATCGCGCGCGCCTCACGGTTGATCTCGTTCAGTGCCAGGCCCATCGCAACGCGCATGTAGAAAGCCTGTGGCATCTCGATGCGGGTGCCCTGGATATGCAGGAAGTAACGGTCATACAGCGTCTGCAGACCGAGATAGCCAAACTGCAGGTCGCGCTCCGGTACCAGCGCCTCGGCCAGCTGCTTCAGGTCGAACTGCGCGAGCTTCGCGTCAAGCAGGTCGGCATCGATACCTTTCTTGATGAATTTCGGAAAGTAGTCAATGTAGTGGTCCTTCGCATCGGCCTGCGCAACTTCCTGGCCAAACACTTCCTTGCGAATGGTGTGCATCAGCAGCCGCGCTGTGACCTGGCTGTAGGCCGGATCCTTTTCCATCAGCGCGCGCGCCGCCAGGATCGCCGACTTGTACAGCTCTTCGACCGGCACGCCGTCATACAGATTGCGCACGGTCTCCTGCAGGATCGCGTCAGCGTCGACATGCTGCTCCACGCCGATGCAGGCGGAAGTGATCATTTTCTTCAGTTTGTCGAGGTCGAGCGGCACGCGCTGGCCGTCGGCGACGATATTCAATGCCACTTGCGGCTCGGTCGCCGCCTTTGCCGCCTGCTGTTGCGCACGCTCTTCCTGCCGCTTAGCGCGATACAGCACGTAAGCACGCGCGACATCATGTTCGCCCGAACGCATCAATGCGAGCTCGACCTGGTCCTGCACGTCTTCGATATGGAACGTGCCGCCGGCCGGCTGGCGACGAATCAGTGCAGTGACCACCATCTGGGTCAGCTGCTCGACCAACTCGCGCACACGCGCCGATGCGGCGCCCTGGCCGCCGTTGACGGCCAAGAAGGCCTTGGTCATGGCAATCGAAATCTTCGACGGCTCGAAGCCGACCACAGCGCCGTTTCGGCGGATGATCTTGTAATCACTGATGGCCGCTACCGTTGCAGCGGTGGACGGCGACAGGGTCGATGCGATCGGCGCAAATTCGTGGCTGGCCTTGCCTGTGGATTCTTGAGTAGTTAGCACTGCGCCTCCTGATGGTGAAACGCCGGGTATATCCGGACGTAATTGACCCGTTGTTCGAAACAGACCGGAATTGAACTTCCGGCGCCGTTGTGGATTTTTGCTTCCCTGCTGTCAGGCCGCACGCGTCATTGCGCAGGCTTGCACTGGAAATTATTTGTTGCCGATGGGCCCTGACCAGACCCCTAACATCTCGGAATCTTCCGAAAAACGCTTTCGCACTTGCAGTGTCTGATCAGCTCAATTGAAACGCTTCGGTACTAGATCTAGTAGACGATGCGATAACTGACACTAATTCTAGTGCCCGACCGGACAACTTGCAACCGGTTTTTTAGATTGGGAAACTCAAGCTTTGCTGACCAATGGACAGAAGAGTCCGATCTCCTGTTTGCAGTGCCGCAAGCTCATCGCGAAAGCGCACCCAGTCAAAGTGCGGACCGGGATCCGTCTTGCGACCCGGCGCCACATGTTCGTGGCCGCACACGGCAGAAATCGGATGTTGCGATCGCAGCGCGTGCGACAAGTGAGCCAGAGTGCGGTATTGCGCATCGCAAAAATCAGCGAAGTCACTACCCTCCAGTTCGATGCCAATTGAGAAATCATTACAGCGTTCACGGCCACGGAACCGGGAGACGCCCGCATGCCAGGCGCGCGCATGCGTGGGCACGAACTGCACCGTCTGGCCATCGCGGCGGATCAGGAAATGCGCGGAGACCCGCAGTCCGCGCAACCGATCAAAATACGGATGCGCATCACAATCGAGTCGGTTGGCGAAGAGATCCTCGATGTAGTCGCCGCCAAACTCACCGGGCGGCAGGCTGATGTTGTGCACGATCAGCAGGCTGATCTCCGTGCCCTCGGGCCGTTCGTCGAAATTAGTACAGTCGGCGCGCCGCGCTTGTGGGCACCAGCCGTCGGCATCGAGGGTGTGCGTTGGTTCAGTCAAGTTCATCGATCGCGAGGCGCTGTATCCGGTAGCGCAACTGCCGCAAGCTTATCCCAAGAAGCCCGGCCGCGCGGCGGCGGCAGTACCGCGACTCGCGCAGCGCACGCGCCACCAGCTCGCGCTCAAGCGCATACAGATGCTCGCTCAATGGAACCGACAGAGGCAAGGGTGGCGCAGCGACAATCCCTGTGTCGGTCGCACGGACCGGACGATTCAGCCCACCCGCATGGGCGGCAAGGCCGCCATCAGCGGCATGGAGCTGCTCGGCAGTGTCGGGACTGACGGGCCGTAAGCCCGCATCGAAATGCAAGTCGTCAGCTTCGATCTGCGCGCCGCCCGTCAGCGCGAGTGCACGCTCGAGTATGTTCTCGAGCTCGCGTACATTGCCTGGGAAGTCATGCGCGCGCAGCCGATCGATCGCGGCGTCCGACAGGCGCATGGGCCGCACGGACGGCCGAGCGCCACTCAGACGTGCGAGGATCGCGTTGCATAACAGTGGCAAATCGTCGCAGCGCTCACGCAATGGCGGCAGCCGTAACTCGATCACCTGCAGCCGGTAGTACAGATCCTGTCTGAACGTGCCGCACCGTACCGCGTCGGCCAGGTCGCGATTGGTCGCCGACACAACGCGCACGTCGACGGGTTCCTCGCGCTGCCCGCCGAGCCGGCGCACGCAGCGCTCCTGTAATACGCGTAGCAACTTCACCTGCATCGTGGCCGACAACTCGGCCACCTCGTCGAGGAACAAGGTGCCGCGGTGTGCGGCCTGAAAGAAACCGCCACGCTCTTCATGCGCACCGGTAAATGCGCCGCGCCGATGCCCGAAGAATTCGGACTCCATCAAGGTCTCTGGAATCGCGCCGCAATTGACAGCAACGAAGGGGTGCGCGCTGCGGCCGCTGTGCGCATGCAAATCGCGCGCTGCCAACTCCTTGCCGCTGCCGGACTCGCCGATGATAGCCACCGCCGCATCGCTGCCCGCAATCCGCAGGATGTGCTCGCGCACAGCACACATTCGTGGCGAATTACCAAGCAGACGGAAGCCGGTTTCGACGAGAGGTGCCGCAGCAGTCGGCATGGAGGAGGAACATTGAAACGGAAAACGCGCAAGCGTACTGCATGACGAAGCGCTGCGCATCTGCGCGCGAGCGAAATGCAACAGATCGTGCGGTTGTTGGGAAGAACCGGGCAGGACGCCCGGCAGCCGATGCCCGTGCACCCAGGCAAGCCATACGGCTCAGCGCACACAAGCCCGGACCCGACCTGCTCTGCTCTGGCCCGCGTCAGCAGAACCACGTCAGCAGAACCACGTCAGCAGAACCGAGGCAAGTCAGGACGACCGCTGCCTGTCGTATTGCAGCCGATGCTCGTCGCCGCAGAAATGCAGCGAGCCCGGTCCGGCAAGCGCCTCCGACTGCGGCAAGTGGATGCCACAATGAGCACAGCTCACCATCTTCTCGGTGGCCACTTCGGGTTGCGCTGGAGCGGGCGGCGCCTGCGCTGCCGGCTCATCCTTCGCGCGTTGCGCGGTATACCAGCGCCAGGCAACATAGGCCAGCACGGCGAACAGCAGATACTTCATCCGACCGCCCTGTGCAGCACAACCTCCAGCACGAAGCGGCTGCCGACATAAGCGAGCAGCAGAGTCAGGAAGCCGATCAAGGTAAACGACAGTGCCGTTTTGCCGCGCCATCCTCGCCACTGACGACCGGTCAGCAGCACGCCGAACATCAGCCACGACAACAGCGTGAACACCGTCTTATGCTCGAGCCGGAATGGCTGGCCAAACAATTGCTCAGAGAAGAACACGCCCGACAACACGGTCAGTGTCAGCAGCGCAAAACCGATGCCGATCATGCGGAACAGCAGGCGCTCCATCGTCAGCAGCGCTGGCAGTCGGTCGATCGCTACTGACAGCCAGCTGCGCGGCGTGGCAGCGCTTGGCAGCGAATGCAGGCGCGACTCCTGCATCGCCATAAGCACGGCATGGAAAGCGGCAATCGTCAGCGATCCGTAGGCCAGCGTGGACAGCGCGATATGCCACGAGAACAGTGCAGACTTGCCTGCCAGCGGAATCAGGCTGCCGGGGAACAGCAAGGGCAGCAGGGTCGCAACCGCAGCGATCGGCAGTACCAGCCGGCGCAGCCCATCGACGGTGAGATTGCGATTCTCGATCCAGTACGCAGCCACCGACAACCACAGCGCAGCCGACAGCATGACCGCGAATCCCAGCCGGAGAAAATCAGGGGCGACCACGAGTCCGGCCAGTGCAGCGCCATGCAACAGCCAGGCAGCAGCCGTGCCGATGGCGACCAGCTGGCGCCGCTGCTCGGGGAGCACCGCGCAAATCAAATAGAGAAGGCCGGCGGCCGCAAAGGTGAAAGAAGGCATTGGTTGAGTGTACACCAACGCCTCGCCGCGACCGGGTGGGGGTGCGGTAAAATCATGGGCTGATTTTCCTCTGCGGACGTGCCATTTTGCGCGCCGCCCTCCCTGCCCGGATTCATCAAGACCATGCTGAACAACCTCACCCAACGCCTCTCCAAAGTTGTCAAAACCATGCGCGGCGAGGCGCGGCTCACCGAGTCGAACACTGCCGAGATGCTGCGTGAAGTGCGGCTGGCGCTGCTGGAAGCGGACGTCGCGTTGCCGGCCGTACGTGACTTCGTCGCCAAGGTGAAGGAGAAAGCCCTCGGTGAAGAGGTCATCGGTTCGCTGAGTCCGGGCCAGGCACTGGTGGGCGTCGTGCACGACGAACTGGCCAAGCTGATGGGCGCGGACCTGGGTCCGGAAGCGTCGCAATTGTCGTTCGCCACCCAGCCGCCTGCGATCATCCTGATGGCCGGCCTGCAGGGCGCGGGCAAGACCACCACCGTCGGCAAGCTCGCGAAATTTCTGCAGGAGCAAAAGAAGAAAAAGGTGCTGACCGTGTCGACCGACGTTTACCGTCCGGCAGCGATCGGCCAGCTGCAGACCGTCGCATCTCAGGTCGGTGCGGACTTCTTCCCGTCCGAACCCACGCAAAGACCGGTTGACATTGCGCTGGCCGCCGTCGACTGGGCCAAGCGCCATCATCACGATGTGCTGCTGATCGACACCGCCGGTCGCCTCGGCATCGACGAAGCGATGATGCAGGAGATCCGTGCGCTGCATACGGCGGTCAAGCCGATCGAGACGCTGTTCGTCGTCGACGCCATGCTCGGCCAAGACGCGATCAATACGGCACGCGCGTTCAACGACGCACTACCGCTGACCGGCATCGTGCTGACCAAGCTCGACGGCGATGCGCGCGGTGGCGCCGCGCTGTCTGTACGCCATGTGACCGGCAAGCCAATCAAGTTTGTCGGCGTAGCCGAAAAGCTCGACGGACTGGAGGCCTTCGACCCGGACCGGATGGCCAACCGCATCCTCGGCATGGGCGACATCCTTGCGCTGGTCGAAGAGGCCAAAAAAGGCGTCGACATGGCAGCTGCGCAGGACCTCGCGCAGAAGATCAAAGGCGGCGGCAAATTTGATCTGAACGACTTCAAGGTACAGCTTTCACAGATGAAAAAAATGGGCGGGCTGTCCGGGCTGATCGACAAGCTGCCCGCACAATTCCAGCAGGCCGCCAGCGGCACCAACATGGACCAGGCAGAGAAGCAGGTCCGGCGTATGGAGGGGATCATCAATGCGATGACCCCGCAAGAGCGCGCCAAGCCTGATCTGATCAAGGCTTCGCGCAAGCGCCGCATTGCCACCGGCGCCGGCGTTCAGGTACAAGAGGTCAACCGTTTGCTGTCGCAATTCGATCAGATGCAATCGGTGATGAAGAAATTCAAGGGCGGCGGCATGATGAAGATGATGCGCAGCATGAAGGGCATGATGCCCGGCATGCGCTGAGAGGCTCTCCCCAGGGGCGGCCTACAGGTCGCCCCTTTCGCTGACTCCCCGCACGCACATCCCGCCCGTCTCATTCCCCGCCTGCCCCTCCTCGCTGTCTCGCTCCCGGTTACCACCTTTCCCTACACTGCGGCATCGTCCGCCGACCCCGGATACGAGCCTCGCACCACAGGCTGTCAGAGCGGCTCCACCAGAGGGGAAAAAGCGAAAATTCCCTCTAAAAACACTTGCATCCCGAACAAAACCCTAAGACTATTGGCGGTGCGTGAATCGGCGCAATTTTTCACCATGACAGCATAGGAGGTTCAACAATGGCTACAGCCAAGAAAGCGGCAGCTAAGAAA
>JACCDS010203389.1_pt1 | contig 20484 bp, 15 predicted proteins | sample 7446441 | NCBI WGS metagenome assembly JACCDS01 (sample SAMN15323445, study PRJNA562643) | freshwater metagenome | isolation source: river surface water | place: USA:Blue River Watershed | collected 2017-08-17
GAGTCAATACTCGGTCTCCAAGGATTACGGTGACCCATCGTATAAATTTCTGGCTTCGTCTTAGGCGTACCAGGTGCAAATAAATTTCCTTTAGGGATAGTATACGTTCCATCCGCTTCTGGATGAATACGTAAAATCTTTCCACGCAAATCATTCGTATTCGACGCACCACGTTGATCATCCCAATACGCTTGACCCGGACGCTCATCAATAGGCGCATAACCATCTGAATTACTATTACTTGTATTATTACCCACAGTTAAGAATAAGTTTCCTGATTTGTCAAAAACCATTCCACCACCCGTATGGCAACACTCTTCACGCTGCGTAGGAACCTCCAAAAGCACTTTTTGTTGCTCCACTAACAATTCATCCCCACGCAATTCCATACGAGCTAAAATGTGCTTAGTCTCTGTCGGATGGGCATAATACAGATATAACCAGTGATTTTTGCTGAAGTTAGGGTCCAAAACAATACCCATCAATCCCTCCTCTGCCACACGCTCTTGACCCAAACGGTTCTTGTATTTCGTGTTGACATTTAAGTGAGCAATCGTTTTCGTCTCTTTGGTCTTCGTATCATAAGACTTCACATCCCCTTTTCGCTCTACGAAAAGAATACGTCCATCCGGCAAAAAGGTAAACTCCATCGGTTCATCCAATTTGTCTACCAAAACTGACTTGACAAAACGATTTTCATCGGGGGCCTGAGCAAACGACTGCAGCACAGGAAAAGCCACTAAAAGGGCGAGGGTAATTTTCTTAATCATAGGTCTAATTTATTATTCTACAAAAATGATACAATAATCGGATTTTAAAATTGTTGCGATAAAATTGAGACGAAATCCCGCTGAAGCGAGATAATAGAGTAGAGAGTATAGATTGTAGAGTATAGAGTAGAGAGTAGAAATTTATTTTCAGACTTCGGACTCATTTCCTCCGGACTATTTATCTTTGCTCTATACTCTATACTCTCTTATCTATTATGAAATCATTCCTTACTTTCCTTCTCCTCCTCCCCACTCTCCTATTCGCTCAAACAAATAAAGACGAATCCGACATCAAATCTGTCCTGAATACTCAGATTACACTTTGGAACGCTGGCGATGTGAAAGGCTTTATGGAATATTACGAAAAATCCCCTAACCTGAAATTCATCGGAAAAGGGGGAGTAGTCTCTGGCTGGGAAGCCACATTGGAACGTTATTTAAAATCTTACCCAAATCGTGAGACGATGGGAACGCTAGATTTTGACATTCAAGAAATCGATGTGACAGATGGAAAAACCGCTTGGGTATTAGGTAAATGGCATTTAACTAGACCAACCGTGGGTGACGCTGGAGGATATTTTACCTTGTTGATGAAGAAGGTGAAGGGGAAATGGTTAGTGGTGAGGGATCACACCTCGTAAATTATAGGGTAGCCACGAAAAATGTGCTTCGCAATATTTTATCGTAACTACCCCATAATTTACTCTCTATACTAGTATAAGACTTATCTCCTACAGCAAAAAGATAGAAGCATTCACATTTCAGAACTCATCCCCGGAGGGGATACCATCTTTATTCTTTTTGCTTTGTGCTCTATGCTTTAAATTGATACGCGTGAAAAAACATAAAACATCTCCCCCGCAATCTGTCTCGATCTTGCATCATATTGCGCAGCCTCTTCAGCTGTGTCATCAAAAGCTTTAGGATCCTCATATCTCACTGGAATTCTAGCTTCTGCACCTGGAATAAACGGGCAATTTTCGTCAGCATGCGAACAAGTCATGATGGTCGCGAAAATGCCATGCGGGTTAATGACATCATCATAGAGTTTCGAAAAAAGAATAATAGGCCGGGAATCCTGCGTGTGTAAAGCGAAATAAATGGGGTTGGAATGCCCGTGCTTAGACACGATGAAACCCATGCGTTCTAAAGACGCCACAGTGCGTTCATTGCAAGCCGTTACTTCTACCCCGCCAGAATAGCATTGGGCTGGGATTTGGAAATAGTCGGCAGCGGTTTGGGCCCAGACTTGCGAGAATTGGGAGCGGCGCGAGTTGTGGGTACAGATGAAATTGAGGCGGATAGGCTGCTCTTTTTTGCGTTTGTCTTTGATATAATCGATTAAGACTTGTAGAATTTCTCGGCGCTCGGCTGGGATGTCGAGGGAGAGAATTTGGTCCAAATTTTGGTTTAATGTATCCTTCATTTTAGCAACATCCAGAGCCTGGAGCACAAGCATTTGCGGCTTGCACTTCGGCGATTTTAAGTTTTGGTTTTTCTACTGCAACTGCTGCGGGTGGCATGCAGCAAGCAGAGGCATCTTGAGCAGCATAGTGAGGGTCATTGAATTCTGCATCTTCATGGAAATAATAGACTTCCCATTGAACACCATCAGGATCCGTCGCCCAGAATTTGTCTTGAACGGCAAAGCAGCAGGAAGTGCCTATTTCTTCTTTAGAAACAAGACCTTGTGTTCTGGCTATTTCTAAGCGTGTTTGCATTTCTTCCGCCGTCTCCACTTGGAAACCCAAATGACCAAAGTTTGCCTGAACGCGTTCAGGATTCTCAATAAACGAAATAATCAGAGAGGGACTGTCTAACACGTATTTCGCGTAGCCTGGCTTCACTTTCGTAGCTGGCTGACCGAAAAATGTTGAGTAAAAATTCACCGATGCCGCTAAATTGCTGACATACAGGGAGACATGCATTCGTGGAAAAGTTGACATATTAACAACAGTTAGATTTTTGTGCAACAAAATAATTTTCGAAAAACTCCCCAAAAAGCTGGCTAAATTCTGCCCATTTTTCTGGGTTAATGCAATAACAAACCGAAACACCTTCAATGGTTCCTTGGATGAAGCCGACTTCTTTCAACTCTCTTAAATGCTGAGAAACGGTAGCTTGTGCTAAACCTAATTCTTGAACTAGATCTCCATTTATACAGGTATTTGATTTTACTAAAAACTGTAAAATCGCCACGCGTGCTGGATGTCCGAGTACTTTGGCCATCTGAGCGATCGCATTTTGTTCTTCTGTAAAGAGGTCTGTTTTAGTGATTCCCATTTGCTTGATTATTACATTGCAATATTACGATGAATGAAAGAAATAAAAAAGGCCGAAGCCTAATTTATTTTAATCTCTATAATTCAATGCGGGTTTACGATCCCCTAAAAGAGCCTTGTATTTAAATTCAGCCCCTTTTCTCTTCGTCCATTCTGCTTTAGCCGCATCGATCAGTGCAGGATTCTTGAATAAATCCATGGCGGTTCCTGCTAAGGTTTTGGCAGCTACTATCATCCCTTTCTTCCCTATGCTCATTCCACCCGCAGCCACTGCCTGCCAGCTATGAGCCGATGTACCTGGAACCCAAGTCGCTGTTCCTAAACCGATTGTAGGAACTACCCAGCTCACATCACCCACATCTGTAGAACCTCCCCCACTAGGATCCGGACGACCCGGAACCACAGAGGCAGTCGATGCTAAATCAGTTTGCAACATACCCGTGGTTTGCTGCATTTGTTTCGCAAAAGCTAATTCTGTCGGGTTCAAGGTGTATCCACCGACGGTTTGCAAGTTTGAACTCATGACAGATGCTAACTTATCGTTTGGCAAAATTTCATATACTCCACCGATGACCTCTAGCTCATAACGTGTGCCTGTTCCTAAAGCGGCACCCTCGGCTGCTTTTTCCAAGCGATTCCACACATCCGTTACGATATCGCGTTGCGGAGATCGCACGTAATAGTAGACCTCAGCGTAATCTGGAACAATATTAGGGGCCTTGCCGCCATTCGTAATTACATAGTGAATTCGGGTAGAAGACGGCACGTGTTCGCGCATCATATTCGCCATAAAATCCATGGCCTCCACCGCGTCTAAAGCAGAGCGCCCTCTTTCTGGAGAAGCAGCTGCGTGCGACGAAAGTCCATAGAAGCGAAATTTACCTGTTTTATTCGCTAATGAGGAACCCGTTGAAACCGAATTCGCATCGCTCGGGTGCCAATGCAACATCACATCTGCCTCATTAAATAATCCTTCACGCACCATATATACTTTGCCGGATCCACCCTCTTCGGCTGGACATCCGTATAATTTAATCGTTCCTTTTCCTCCTGTTTCCTTTAACCATTCTTTGATGGCAATCGCCGCAGCGGAGGAACCTGTTCCAAATAAATGGTGGCCACAAGCGTGTCCAGAAGCACCACCTAACGAGCGTTTAGTCGGAATAGAATCTTGTGATAAACCTGGCAAGGCGTCGTATTCGGCCATAATTCCGATGACCGGTTTTCCTTGTCCATACGTAGCAACGAAAGCGGTAGGGATGCCTGCCACGCCAGATTCAATAGTAAAACCAGCCTGCTTTAAGGTTTCCTGTAAGAGCGCTGAGGATTGTTTTTCTTTATATCCGACTTCGGCGAAGTTCCAGATTTTTTGTGCTATCGCACTGTAATGCGATTCTTGCTGTTGAATTCTAGCTAAGACTTTCTTTTTGTCAGCATCTTGCGCAAATACGTGTAGACTAACAAAAACCAGTAGGAGTATTTTTTTCATAATTGAGGGATGATAAACTTAAATTTAGCAGGAAGAACTTGGAAATCAAATTGATTTGACGTTTGGACTTCTCCGTCTACCTGAGCACTAAGGATACGACTTGTTTTAATATTAATATTTTTCGTTTGTGAAAATTCCACTATGGGAAGGTTTACGTGTTTTCCCGATTGGATGATGGGCATGTAGTAGAGGCGTTTCCAAACAGGAATAGGGTCACAAAATAGGACATCGAGCAGGCCATCTTGCACGGAGGCTTTGGGAAAGAAATGAAAGCCTCCACCCGCCCTAGAGGAATTGAACACCATGCAAAGGAAAACTTCTCGATTTCCTTGAATTTGATAGGTTTTAAACTTCAATAAGTTTGGAATAGCTGCCAAATAATACCCCAAACCTCCCTTAAAATAGCGAATAGAATCCATTGATTTCAAAACGTCCCCTTCAATTCCGATCCCCACACCATTTAAAAAAAGTTGGCCATTACAGGAACCAGCATCGAAAGATTCTGAGTGCCCAGCTAGTATGGCGTCTAGGTGTTCTCGCCTCGATCGCTCCCCAAACAATTTCCAATAAAAATCATTCCCTGTTCCGCCTTTGAATAAGGCAATCGGCTTGTCGAGCGAAGGGTATTTGTTCACAAAATAATTGAACGTTCCATCGCCTCCCATGACCCATACTTGATCAAAATCCCCTAACTCAGAGGGCCACTCTTTTATAAAAAGCTGAATTTCCCAATCCGTTTTCTCTACCTTTACGGTCTGCATTACCCAAGAAAAATAATTTGCAATCGCAACGGTCTTTTTTAAGGGATTAATTAGAAAAGCTATTTTTTGACTCATCAGCATAGAATTGTTTAAATTTAACATAAAATAAATCAATATGTCAAATTCCCTACCCACTGCCCTCATCACCGGAGCCTCCCGCGGAATCGGTCGTGCCTTAGCTTTATTGCTGGCTCAAAATAATTTTCAATTAAGTTTAGTCGCGCGAAATAAAGGAGAATTGAAAGATCTAGCGGCAGAAATAACGGAGATCGGGCATCGTCCTTTGTATTTCGATGGGGATGTTTCGGATGAGGCTTTTGTATCAAATGCAGTGGAGAAAACGGTGCATACTTTTGGCCATATTGATTTTGTGATAAATAATGCTGGCGTTGGAGCTTTTGGACCTACTGAGTCCTATTCTGCTACTCAATGGGATCAGGTTTTCGATACGAATGTAAAAGGAACTTTTTTGTTTTGCCAAAAAGCGCTTCCGCACCTAAAAGCCGCTAAAAAAGGCCACTTCATTACGATTGCATCCGATGTAGCGAAACGTGTTTTTGACGGAGGCTCGCTTTATTGTGCCTCTAAATATGCACAACACGCGTTCACAGAGGCGCTAAGAAAAGAGGTACGGAAAGAGGGGATTAAAGTAAGCACGATCTATTCTGGTTTAGTCGATTCCCATTTTCACGCGGACCCAGCTGGAGACCCATCTCACGCAGGTTGGTTAAGCCCAGAGGATATGGCGAATAGCATTTATTTTGTGATGAATCAGCCAGCACATGTGGTAATCGATGAATTGATGATACACCCCTTAAATCAAGAATATTAAGTCAACAGTGTAGGACAGTTTGCAGGACTAGATTAGAATTTTTAAATTTAATCTACTAATAAACCTATCAAACATGTCCCAGTGGAAACCTTCCCTAAGTTTTAGCCAAATCGTCAACATGAATGTTGGATTTTTTGGCATTCAATACAGTTTCGGATTGCAGCAGAGTGCCGTCAACCCCATCTATGATTTCTTAGGGGCTAGTCCAGACGAAATTCCTTTATTAAATCTGGCAGGTCCTGTGACCGGTTTATTAATCCAGCCTTTCATAGGCGCCTTAAGTGATGGAACCTGGCATCCTAAGTGGGGTCGTCGCAAACCCTATTTTTTCATAGGAGCCTTATTGTGCAGCATTTGCCTTTTATTATATCCTTTCTCGTCTTCTTTGTGGATGGCGGCCAGCTTATTGTGGATCTTAGATGCAGGAAATAATACGGCCATGGAACCTTACCGTGCCTTTGTAGCTGATAAATTGAATGAAGAGCAACAGCCCACTGGGTTTCAGATGCAGAGTTTTTTCACTGGTTTTGGCCAAACACTAGCCAACCTATCCCTCTTCATTTTTCCGATGATCTTCATCGGAAAGACGGGTTCACTTCCTACCTGGGTCTATGCCTCTTTCTTTTTAGGGGCCGTTTGTTCCATAGGATCCATCTGGTGGAGTATGCATACCACCTCAGAAATTGAACCCACCCCGGAGGAAATTGCTGAAATCCGGGCAAGAAAAACAAGTGTACTTCAATCAATTCTCGAAATTTTTCACGCAATAGGCGAAATGCCTAAAGTGATGTGGCAATTAGCGTTAGTGTACTTATTCCAGTGGTATGCGCTTTTCTGTTATTGGCAAAATTCCTCGAAGAGTATCGCCTTATCCGTTTGGAATGCAACGCCAAAAGATAACCCTGATTTGTATGAAAAAGCCGTTTCCTGGACCGGTTTAGTGAACGGTTGGTACAACATTGTAACGTTCTTATCAGCACTCGCATTAGCCGGTTTTGCCAAGAAATACGGGGCTAAATCGGTACACATGATTTGCCTTATTCTAGCAGCTGCTGGTTTCCTTGCCTTCCCTCATATTGAAGATAAAAACTTATTATTTTTTGCGATTTCAGGCTTCGGAATAGGTTGGGCGAGTATGATGGGAATTCCCTATTTATTGGTCGTAGGTGATATCCCGAAAGAACGGTATGGGGTCTATATGGGAATTATCAATATGATGATTGTGATCCCGATGATTCTTCAAAATCTATCATTTGGCTATATTTTAAAGCATTTTTTAGACAACGATCCCAGAAATGCGATTACCTTTGCAGGTGTTTTATTAGCCATTGCTGCCCTGGCAACAGCCTTAATTAAACCATCCCCAACTAAACAATCCGCATGAGTGTCATTTGTATAGGCGAAGCCTTGATTGATATGATTTGTACTGACAAGGGTTCTAGCCTTTCAGACGGTCAAAATTTCTTAAAGAAACCCGGAGGAGCTCCTACGAATGTGGCGGCAGCTATCGGCGCCTTGGGTGGCGAAGTTAGCTTAAGTGCGAAAGTTGGGAATGATCCATTTGGGCGACAAATGATCTCAGTGATGCAAGAATTTAACGTGGATACTAAACACGTTCACTTAGACTCGACATCATTCACCACTTTTGCCTTCGTTTCCTTGATGTTAGATGGAGAACGCGATTTCGTTTTTAACCGCGGCGCAGACGCTGAACTAACGGAATCTGAAGTATCTTCTATTGATTTAACAGGCGTGAACATTGTTCATTTTGGTTCAGCGACTGCATTTTTAGACGGCCCTTTAAATGCCGCTTATTACTCCTTGAAAGAGCGAGCGAAAAAAGACGGAAAAATCATTTCTTTCGATCCGAATTACCGCCATTTACTGTTTGGGGATAAAATACCATCCTTTATCAAGCAAAGTATGATTTTCTTGAAAGAAGCCGATTTTACAAAGCTTTCGGATGAAGAAGCGATGTTAATCACAGAAACGGCGACTTTAGAAGAGGCGACCGAGGTATTATTGACCCTCTGTCCCGGTGTTTTTGCGATTACCTTGGGTAAAGAAGGCACCTTACTAGGTTTAGAAGGTAAAACCTATGTAATTCCGAGTATCCCGGTAAAACCTGTGGATACAACGGGTGCAGGCGATGCCTTTGTAGGCGCAGTGCTTTATCAATTAGATGGATTAAAATTCCAAGACCTTGATTTTGTTGCTTGGAAAAAGATCGTGGAAAATGCAAATAAGGCAGGTGCCAGAACCTGCGAATACCTAGGGGCGATGGAGGCCTTCAAAAATTTGAATAATAGTATTTTTAATTAATCTAACGTGTACAATTCCGATCTCCAAAAACAAGCAAATGCGCTTGTAAAATCATATAAAATAAAAGACACTGGCTTTCAAGAACGATTGACTGCGAATCTTGATGATATCCATAACCACTTTCAAGCGCTCTATGGGGATAGCCCTTTGTTTACCGATTTAATCCAAACCATTTTTAACGCTTACACCGAACGCAGTCTTGAACTTAAAAAGCTGGATGAATCAAAAGCAAAGAAAGAGGAGAATTGGTTTTTAAGTCAAGATCTAGTCGGAATGAGTTTGTATGTGGATCGCTTTGCTGGCAAAATCACGGATCTACCCGCCAAAATTCCCTATTTGGAGAAACTAGGTGTAAATTTTCTTCACCTCATGCCTTTGTTTAAAAGTCCTGAGGGAGAAAGTGATGGAGGATATGCGGTGGAAGATTTTAGGGTAGTGGAGGAAAAATTAGGAACGATCGAAGATTTACGTGCGTTCCAAAAGGCACTTCAACAAAAAGACATGTACTTGATGATCGACATTGTATTAAACCACACGTCGCATCACCACGAATGGGCCAAGCTAGCAAAAGCAGGCATCAAAGAATACCAAGATTATTTTTACATGTATGACGACCGGCGCATTCCTGATGCGATGGAGGAAACCATGCCAGAAATCTTCCCTGAAAGCTCTCCCGGTAGTTTTACGTATGACGAAAAGTTAGACAAATGGGTGATGACCGTTTTTCATCATTACCAATGGGACTTGAATTATACCAATCCTAAAGTCTTCATAGAAATGCTCGCGAACGTCTTTTACTACGCGAACTTAGGAGTAGATGTGGTGCGCATCGATGCTCCAGCCTTCATTTGGAAACAAATGGGAACATCCTGCCAAAACCTACCCGAAGCGCACCAATTATTGCAATTAATTAAAATGTGTGTGGAGGTTGCAACACCTGGAATGGCCATATTAGGCGAGGCCATTGTGGCTCCTGCCCAAATTATGGAATATTTTGGGACAGGTCGTTTTGCTACACATGAATGTGATTTTGCCTATAACGCCACTCAAATGGCTGTTCAATGGGATGCATTAGCGACCGGAGATATCCGCGTGATGCATCACGCTCAACATGAATTAGTCCGAAAACCAAAAGGTGCCACTTGGTTAACCTATACGCGATGCCACGATGACATTGGCTTAGGTTATGATGATTGGATGATCGAGCAATCTGGGTTTAATCCATACGATCATCGCACCTATATTAAAAACTACTATAGCGGCGGCATTGAGTCCCCTGCAGTTGGAGCCCTTTTTGCAGTGAATCCGAAAACTCAGGATGCACGCCTTTCCGGGTCTTTAGCTTCCTTATGTGGTTTAGAGAAAGCTATCAGCTCAAAAGATGCAGCAGCTATCCAGACATCTATCAATAAAATAACGCTAATGCAGGCGCAAAGTATGTTTGTAGGGGGCGTTCCTATGTTATTTTACGGGGATGAGGCAGCTTACACAAATGACTATTCCTATTTACAGGATTCCGGAAAATCGTATGACAACCGTTGGATGCACCGCCCGCTGATTGATTGGAAAAAAAATGCAGCTGTGGACGAACCAAATACGGTAGAAAACAGAGTATTCACTAATCTACAGAAACTAATCAAGCTGCGTAAATCGCTGAAGGTAGTAGCGGACTTGAAAAACATTCATTGGTTAGAGGTGCACAATAATTCTATCATCGGTTTTGAGCGTTACCTCAAGGGAGAGAAAGTCTATTTCTTATTCAACTTTAGCGCACAGCCACAAGAAGTGACCTATTATATGTTAGGGGCTTTCGGAGAACGCGCAACAGTTATGAAAGACTTGTGGTCTGGAAAAACTATCCAAATCGGAATGGATCACGACCATTTGGCATTTAATCCTTACCAGTTTTATGTCTTAAAATAAAAAACATCCCCCAGAAGGGGATGCTTTTTAAGAATCAAAATTCAATCATTAAACACTAAAAACCTGTAGGCGGATTATAAAATTGCGTCCAAAGCCTTCTTGCTTGTGCGAAGGCTTTCGAATGCGTCTTTCGGGAAATCGTGTTCTACAAAGAAGTGCTCTAGGCCTCCTGATTTCGCCGCGGCAAAAATGCGCTTGTAGTTCACAACACCCTCTCCCACCGGGAGAATATTTTTAAATTCTGAGTCGAAATCTTTTATATGACACAAGGGGAAACGCCCTGGATGTTGTTTAAACAATTCCACCGGATCCACACCTGCCTTTGCAGCCCAACCTAAATCAAGTTCAAATTTCAATAAATCTGCAGGAATTTGAGAGGAAAATACGTCGAAGGCTTTTTGGCCATCCACCACTTTAAATTCTGCATCATGGTTATGGTAGCAGAAGTTTAAACCCGCTTTCTTCGCTAATTCACCTACTTTAGTTAGCGTGACCACTGCTTGTGAAACCTCGTCTTTCGTCTCAATCGGAATATTTGCACAAACTAAGTATTTTACACCTGCCTCCGCTGCGTTATCCACCGATTGCTGTGCATCATCACGTAGATTCATCATCTTCGGGAAACGAGACATATCCATACCTGGACGTGGTTTTAGCGGGGCACCTACCACATGATGTGAAACCCAATTAAGACCCAAATCTTTATTTAAGGCCATGAACTCCTTACCTTTCATCCCATAAAAGCCCGGTAACATCGAGAACGCAGATTCAATTTCAGTATAACCTAAATCTGCTATTTTCTGAAGATTTCCCTTCACGTCTTGGTCGAATTTTCCAAAAAAAGTAAACAATTGAATACCCACCGGACGGCTAGTATACGATTGAGCTGACAAGAAATGAGGAGCTAAAAGGCTAGCAGCAAGAAAGGAGCTAGATTGCTGAAGAAATCGTCTTCTCGAGTTCATAATTGATAGGTTTAGAGGTAACAGATCAAATTTAATGTATTTTATTGATACAATAAATTATTTTTTCCATTTTTCTCCAAAAACCGTCCTAAAAGTCAACTCGCTGGCCTGAATGGATGTGTTGTTTTTATGCCAAGCAAAGTCGCCTCCATCCTTATGGCAATCCACATAATACACCCGGTGGCCCCAATTAAGCACTCGATCACCCGATTGGTAGATAGGCGCATCGGCCATATTTTTATCAAAAGAACAGTTCACTAAATAAAATTGTGCCTCCCGGTGGTAGCGCCCTAACTTATAACCCGGATCCCCGATGAACCGACAGTTCTTCAAAACTGTCTTTGCCCCTTGCTCCCCTGATCCATCATGCCAAATCGCTGCACTCGTATTATGACACACAAAGGTGCAATTCTCAGCCAACGCATACCCGCGTGGACAATACAAATCCACTCCTCCTTCAATCAAACAGTCATTTAAATAATACATCCCCGCATTCACATCCCACGGACTTACTGTATCACCCCCACCAGACCTGATCGTGCAATGTTCGAAAGACAAACGTGTGGCACCCGGCATCGTCCTCACCGCAAACTGATGACCATCCATACGCACGATTTTCTCTCCCTCTTTCTCCCCTTTTTCTCTTGGTAAGGCATACTTTTGGACAGTCGTTGCGCTTTCTTTACCTGCTTCATTCAGGCAAGGAATCGTCACATCTTTGGTCACCGTAAATCCATAGTCATTCACAATCGTCAGCTGCTGAAACGATAAATCGTGCCCTTTGATATTCAAAACACCCGCGCCATAATCATCTGGATTAGCACAACGCCAAATATCTCGCGCAATCGTCTCTTGCAAAACCACACCATCCCGGCTTTCCCCTAAAAAACTCAAGTGGTGCTTTAACGAATCAATGAAAACCTTTTCTCTATAGTGCCCATTTTTGATAAATATCTCTTGTCCTGGACGCGCGGCATCCACTGCCTCCTGTATTGTCTTAAAGTCAACGCCCACGACAAGTCGTTTGCGCATAAATCGATCCATCCGTTCAACCACCTGATCGAACCAGTGATTCATTAACACAAACGTATGTGGCGATTTTTCGAAGGTAAAGTATTCCGTATGAATCCCAAGCACCGTCATCTTTTGTATGAAATCTGTTCGTCCTGCATGCATGCGCTCGACACCAGAATTCAAAAACAAGACAGGAGGATCACCTTTCGTAACATGACTTAAGGCTGACGCCTCTTTCCAAATCGCCTCGCCTTCTTTTTTATTGTATCCGAAATAATAGGTTGCTGCAGAGGTGCGTTTGCTATCATCCCCCTCTCCCGATTCCGGATGAATGAAAGCTAGAATTCCATCGATATCAATTACTCCATCTACTTTCACCCCTTTTCCATAGGTATTTTCATCTTGGACAGATCCTAAAAGGGCAGCCATTTGCCCCCCCGCTGAATAACCACCTACATAGATTTCTCCTACATTTTTACGCTTCGAAACCCACTGCAAGGCTGCTTGTGCATCCAGCATCGCTGCAGGGTACAAGGCTTCTGTGGACAAACGGTATTCGACTAAAAAGACCCGATAGCCACGATTCGCTAAGGCCTTTGCTAGTGGAATATGTTGTGAACGATGTCCTGTTCGCCAGCCTCCTCCATGAAAAAAGACCAGAGTGGGGAGTTTAACAGAGGATGAAAGGGCATATTCGTCTATTGCTAGTTTTCTCTTTCCTATCACTTTGTACACTGAACTTTGAACTTTGCTCTTTGAACTTTGCTCTTCGCTCTTTGAACTTTGAACTTTGCTCTTTGAACTTTGCTCTTTGCTCTTTACACTTTGAAATTCGGCTAGACGCACCGTAGGATCCTCTTTCAATAGATTCTGCCAGGCTGAATAATTAGTAAAGGAGGTGTCAGATTTACCCGTGATGCCCGATTTATTTTGAGCTACAAGGCTCAAAGAACTAAGCATCAATAAAATAAGGAGTTTGCGCATAATTTGTAAAGGCTAAGTTTCGATTATTCTAATCATTCTTCCTAATTTAAGGGTCTAAATCAAGAACTATGAAAAATATACGCGTGCTCGTGGTGGGTTGCGGAAACATGGGAGCCTCTCATGCGAAAGCCTACCAGAACGTAGCAGGTTTCGAAATTTGTGGACTCGTTTCCCCAGGAAAAAGTAAGGACGTTTTGAATGAAGCATTAGGTGGGGGCCAAAAGCTGTACAGCGACTTTTATACCGCACTAGCCGATTCAAAACCTGATGCCGTTTGTATCTCTACTTACCCAGATACGCATGAAGCCTATTCCATAGCCGCCTTAGAAGCGGGATGCCATGTTTTTTTAGAAAAACCAATCGCCGATTCACTGGCAGGTGCGATTCAGGTAGCGGAAGCCGTACAGAAAAGTGGAAAAAAACTCGTGGTAGGCTATATCTTACGCCACCACCCATCTTGGATTAAATTCATTGAAATCGCGAAGAGTATGGGGAAACCACTCGTGATGCGTATGAACTTAAACCAACAATCTCACGGATACATGTGGGATGTCCATCGGAATTTGATGAAATCTTTAAGCCCTATTGTCGATTGTGGGGTGCATTATATTGATGTGATGTGCCAAATGACACGCTCCAAACCCCTTCGCGTTTCAGCCATAGGCGCGCGAATGACTGAAGACATTCCAGCGGGCAATTATAATTACGGTCAACTTCAGATTTACTTTGAAGATGGATCCGTGGGCTGGTACGAGGCTGGCTGGGGTCCCATGATCTCACAGAATGCGTATTTTGTGAAAGACGTTTTCGGGCCTAAAGGTTCCGTTTCCATTGTAGCGAAAAATGCCGGCGGCGAGGGTAAATCAGACGACGTCGAATCCCACACTAAAACCGAATCTTTACGTGTTCACCACGCAGATATTGATGCAAATAATGAATTCACCCGTGAAGACGAGTGGGTTAATTTAACCGATGAACCCGATCACCAAGGTCTTTGCGATCGCGAGCAAGCCTATTTCTTACAAGCTATAAATGAGAATATTGACCTAACGGATCATGTGGAGGACGCAGTTAACAGCCTTCGCATCGCTTTTGCTTGCGATGAGTCAGTTAGGACGGGAGAGATGGTTAGACTGTAGTTGGCAGTCGGCAGTGGACAGTGGACAGTAAGCTATCAACCGAATACTGACTACTAGCTATTGATTACTAGTTTCTGTCCACTGACAACTGCCCACTGACGACTGTCTGCGGACTAGTTAAACTAAAAAAAAGGTCTCGAATCGAGACCTTTTTTTTAGTTTAAATACTTGGCTAACCAACCTTGTATCTCCGCATAATGGAACTTCGAATTATCTGGATTCAGGATCCAGTGGTTTTCACCTGGGAAGACGATTAATTTACTTGGAATCTGTAGACGCTGGTGAATGCTCCAGTTCTCCAAGGTATTATTAATTGGTACCCGGTAATCATTCTCGCCTATGGTTAAGAGCATCGGTGTTTTGAAATTGGCAGCGAAGCGCATAGGGTTTTGTTCTTTCCATGTTTTGGTGGGTACCCACGGTGCGCCCCCATTCATCAATTCTCTACCCCAAATCACATCCGATGTCCCCCATTGTGCCTCCGAATTCACTAAACCAGCATGAGAGATTAAACATTTGTAATGCGATGTAGTCGCTTGCATCCAGTTCGCTAGGTGTCCTCCATAAGACGCACCACCTGCTGCTTGTTTGCTAGCATCAATATAGGAGAAGCGTTTGATGGCATCAGCTGCGGCTTCTTGGATTTCTTGACCGGGTCCTTTGAAAGGGTCAAACTGAATATCTTGAGCGAATTTCTCGCCATAACCCACAGATCCCGTGTAGTCTGTCATGACAATTACGTAACCGGCAGAGCCTAAAATATAGGGATTCCAACGGTAGCCAAATACATCCTTAAACGAACTAGCTGGTCCACCGTGCATTAAGACGAATAGTGGGTATTTCTTAGAAGGATCAAAACCCGTCGGTTTCAAAACAACCGAACGGATGTTTTTTCCACGAGATGATTTAGTCCAAATTACCTCCGGTTTATTTAAATCCAATGAAGATAATACCGCGTCATTTGCCTTTGAGATCGCCTTTAATGAACCGTTCATAGATACCCAAGCCTCTGGAGGAGTCATCATATTTTGGTATTGGTAGGCAAAAACACGCGGGTTTGCGGATAAGCTTAGTCCTGAAAAAGATCCCGTTTCAGCCCCTAAAATTGACTTGACTGATCCATCACTAATTGAAATTTCGACGATTCGATCTACACCTTGGTCTTCAATACTAGCGAAAATAGATGAACCGGCCATTTCCATGTCGTTGATAGGACGATCGAGGGTGGCGGCTAGCTCTTTTTTGGCAGAATTAGAAGTGGCATCAAAACGGTATATGCGGCTCAAGTAATACAATTTATTTCCGTTCGCCGAACCGGTCGCAATCAAATATTTCCCGTCTTCTGTGTATTCTACAGATGAATAATCCGTCTCATCATTCACGAGGGTGGTTTCCTTTCCGCCAGAGATACTAACTGAATAAATATTCGATTTCGAAGATTGATAGGCCGTAGTATTGTATTCAGTGGTGGCAGTGAACACAACTGATTTTCCATCTGGGCTGAAATGATAGGATCCTAAACGAAAGCCAGGGGATTGAACTAGGGTAATATCTTTCATTAAATTCACGGGTTGAGCTCCGGCCTTTAAATCCATTACAAAAATATGACTTTGCTTTTCGTCTAACCAAGCATCCCAATAACGCACGGGGAAGGATTGGTAAACACGGGCTTTGGTCTTAATTTTCTTCTTTTCATCCGCTAATTTTTTGCTAGCGGAATCCGTAAACGCGGTAGGAAAAACGCGGCTCGAGAAAAGGATATGAGATCCATCGGAAGAAAACTTAACATCACTCACACCAGTTGAAAGGGTGGTTAAACGTTGGGCTTCTCCGCCAGCTAAGGGTAAAACATATAGTTGAGGGGCCTCATCTCCATCACGCTTTGCAGTGAAATAAATTTTATCCGAATTGGATGACCACTGGTAATTGTCTTCACCTCCTTTGGAATTCGTCAATTTTCTAGGTGCTGAGGACCCATCTGCAGCGGCAATCCACAGATCAGAGGTTTGCTCGTCGAGATTATAGGATGTTTCTACCCGGGAGTAGATTAGGTGGCGACCATCAGGTGAAATTTTAGGGGATCCCACTTTTTTGAGCTTGATCATGATCTCGTGGGTCATTGGCTTTTGGCCGTTTACAGAGAGACTAAATGCCAAAAAGCAGGACAGAATCAATAACATTTTTTTCATATAGGTAGTTTAGATTCTTTAAATTAATTAATTTAATGCCACAACAACCTTTTTCAAATGAAAAATAATTACTTACAACTCGTATTAGTGGGCTCCATGTTACTAAGTGGTAGTCTCTATGCACAAGAAAAACCGGGCAAATTCATTGACCGAGATAATATGAATTTCAGTGTAAAACCTGGAGATGACTTCATGGAATATGCGAATGGCCCATGGATCAGAAAAAATCCAATCCCAGCTAAAGAAACACGTTGGGGAAGTTTTAACCAATTACGCGATTTCAATATCAATGCGGTTAAAACGATTTTAGAGGATTTAAGAGGAACAAATGCTGCTCCAGGATCTATCGAGAGAAGAATCGCTGATTTCTATTCGGCAGCTATGGACAGTGTCACCATCGAAAAACTAGGGTACACTCCGATTCAAGCAGATTTACAACACATCGCAGGCTTAAAATTCAAATCTCAAATCGTTACAGAGATTGCAAGAATGCGTTCAACGGGTGCAGGGTCTCCCCTATTTAGCTTTTACATTGGTCAAGACCGCAAAAATGTAGAGAAAATGGTTCCACAATTAGGTCAAGGTGGTACCTCCCTTCCTGATCGTGACAATTACCTGAAGAATGATCCACGTAGCTTAAAAATTCAGGAGGCGTTCAAAAAATATGTAACGACTTTATTTACCTTAACCGGAACTCCTGAAGCACAAGCGAAAGCAAATGCGGAGACAGTTTTCCAATTAGAAAAGAAATTAGCAGAGGCTCAAATGGCACGCGTAGAGATGCGTGATCCTTACAAAACGTATAATAAATTTGCCTTTGCAGATTTCAGCCAAAAGACGCCTGCATTCAACTGGGCTTTAACTTTCCAAGACTTTGGAACAACTGCTCCTGATTCTATCTTAGTAGGTGCACCTAAATTCTTTGAGGCAGCGAATAAATTATTAATCGAAACACCGGTTGAAACATGGAAGACGTATTTAACATGGAATTTATTGCGTGGTAGCGCTGGGTATTTAAGCTCTCCTTTTGTGAAAGCTAGCTTTGCTTATTCACAAGTATTATCAGGCCAAAAAGTTCAGACACCAAGATGGCAACGTATGTCTTCAATGACAGATGGCACCATTGGTGAGTTATTAGGTCAAATTTATGTAGCAAAATACTTCAAGCCAGAGGCGAAAGCAAGAATGGTGGAATTAGTAGCTAACCTACGTAAAGCATTTGCTGTTCGTATCAATAAATTGGATTGGATGAGCGCGGAGACAAAAGAAAAAGCTTTGGCAAAATTAAATGCCTTCACTCCTAAAATCGGATATCCTGACAAATGGAAGAACTATGATGGTTTAGAAATCAGTGGAACGGAGTTTTATGGTAATGTTCGCCGTGCTGGTGCATGGGGCTTCCAAGAAAATCTAGCACAATTAGGCAAGCCAGTTGACAGAAGCCGTTGGGGTATGACGCCACCGACTGTAAATGCTTATTATAGCCCTGTGATGAATGAAATCGTATTCCCAGCGGGTATCTTGCAATTCCCTTTCTTCGCGGCTGATGCGGACGATGCGATCAACTACGGTGGTATCGGTGCGGTAATCGGACACGAAATGTCACACGGATTTGATGATTCAGGTAGCCAATACGACAAAGATGGAACACTGCGTAACTGGTGGACGAAAGATGATTTAGCGAAATTTAAAGCTAGAACTGAACTTTTAGGCAAGCAGTTTGATGCGTATACAGTGCAAGATACTATCCATGTAAATGGTAAGTTAACGATGGGAGAAAACATCGGTGATTTAGGTGGATTGAATATGGCTTATGAAGCATTCAAAATGACTAAGCAAGGTAAGTCAACGAAGAAAATCGACGGATTATCACCTGATCAACGTTTCTTCTTAGCTTGGGCTCAGGTTTGGAGAGGTTCATCTTTACCAGAATCAGAGGTACAACAAGTACAAACGGACCCTCACTCACCTAACCAATACCGTACAATCGGTGCTCCTGTAAACATGGATGCTTGGTACAAGGCATTTGATGTGAAACCGGGAGATAAGTTGTATAAGAAGCCGGAAGATCGGATTAAGATTTGGTAATTCTCTAGATTAGAGATAATAGAGTAGAGAGTAGAGAGGGCGGCCTTGCGGGCCGCCTTTCTTTTTAAAGCATAAAGAATAAAGCACAAAGCATAAAAATGCAACGTATATAAAAAAAGGCGACCCTGCGGGTCGCCTTTTTTTTCTTAATTTTCTCTCTACTTCACGTATTTTTCTAACCATTGGAATTGCTCCCATAGCAGGTGTAATACGTTTTCTTTTCCACGGTAGCTATGTGCCTCGTAAGGAAGATAGACAAAGCGAGTTGTTCCACCATTACCTTTCAATGCCGCATAAAGTCGTTCTGAGTTGATAGGGAATGTACCCGTGTTATCGTCTTGCTCGCCGTGCACTAATAAAATTGGTTCCTTGATTTTATCCGCATAGCTAAAAGGACTCATCTCATAGTACAATTGCGGTGCTTGCCAGTAGGTACGATCTTCGTTTTGGAAACCAAAAGGTGTCAACGTACGATTGTAAGCACCACTGCGTGCGATACCCGCTTTAAATAAATCCGTGTGGGCTAATAAGTTTGCTGTCATGAAGGCACCATAACTGTGACCACCCACGGCCATACGCTTGCGATCGCCCACGCCTAATTGAACTAAATGGTCAATCGCCGCTGAAGCATTTAAACGTAACTGATCTACGAAATTATCATTGGGTTTTTTAGACGCATCTGTCGACACAATTGGCATCTCGGCATTATCTAAAATTGCATATCCCTGAGTCGCATAATAAATTGGCGACGCCCAGCTTAAGGTGGTGAAACGGTCTTTGCTACCCCGTATTTGTGCCGCATCTGCTGCCGAATTAAATTCACGTGGATAAGCCCAAATCAATACCGGTAATGGACCATCTTTCTCTTTGTTATAGCCTTTAGGTAGATATAAATCCCCCGTTAAGTCTACACCATCCGCGCGCTTATACTTGATTTTCTCTTTGGTGATACCCACTAAATTCGGATAAGGATTTTCGAATTGAGTCAGCGCTTTATCTTGAGCTGGATTCAATAAATTCTTGATGAAATAGTTAGGCACCTCCGTTTGGGATTCTTTTCTACTTAAAACAATCAATTTATCTGCATCAATAACCTCTTCCACTTGCTCAAAATAACCCGGTTTAGCACGCCAAACAATCTCGTTCTTCTTCGTCGCTAAATCAAATTTTGCGATAAACGGCAGATCTCCTTGATCGGATGATCCCACTGGGTTGTTCATCAAAATTTTAGTTCCGTTATCCGTAAATTGAATCACATCGCGACCTAACGCATTTTTTGTCAACACTGGACTCCCTGGATTGCGGTAAGCATCGGTAATGTTTCGCTCATACAAAAGCTCCAATGTTCCATCGGCCGGAGAATAACGACTTACTTTAGACGTTTGCTTTCCACGTAAGACCTCCGTCACTAAAGCCACTTTATTATTTCCCCAAATCACGCCAGAAAAACGAGTCTTTGTTTTAAATAATTCTTTTGCCTCTTGAGTGAAGGGAGCTGATAACGAATAAACCGCATCATGGGATTCTACCTGCTTTTTAATCAAACCACTGTCAAGTGGCATCGCATACACAAGGGACGCAGGCTCATCATCGCGCCACTCGAATCCGCGAGGTACATTTTGCACATTATCATTCCCGCCTGGAGCACTTTCCGCAGAGGGTAATTTAGCAATCTCTTTGATCATTTTTCCGTCCAAATCAAGCACTTTCACCGTTGTAGGAAATC
>JACCDS011019942.1_pt1 | contig 20477 bp, 14 predicted proteins | sample 7446441 | NCBI WGS metagenome assembly JACCDS01 (sample SAMN15323445, study PRJNA562643) | freshwater metagenome | isolation source: river surface water | place: USA:Blue River Watershed | collected 2017-08-17
CATCAAGAGCAGGGCAACCCCCCTGATCAACAATTGGTTGACGATATAGCCGCGCTGCATCAAATACGCGACAAGTTATTGAAATCCAAGGATATTGCTTGGCGGGCGCATCAATTGCGAGACGAGAACGATGAACAGCGCCGCGCGCGCCAGCGCATGTCGGGATTGTTTTTGTGCGGGGTAAGTGTGGTTGGCGCCGTGTTACTGATCTACTTTGCACTGCTGTAAGCGGCAGCCTTGAAATGCAATACGGGCCTACCCCAAGAGGGCAGGCCCAAACACCTTAGGCAGCAACAGCGGCATCGATCAGTGGCTTCAATTCACCCTTCTCGTGCATTTCGGTGATGATGTCACACCCACCAATCAACTCACCTTTTACCCACAGCTGTGGAAAGGTTGGCCAGTTGGCAAACTTAGGCAGCTCGGAACGAATATCCGGGTTGCTCAAAATATCCACATAGGCAAAACGCTGACCACAGGCCATCAAGGCTTGGGAAGCGCGCATCGAAAAACCACATTGCGGTGCGCTGGGTGAACCTTTCATATAAAGGATCACAGCATTGTCACTGATTTGCTGCTTGATTGTATCTAACACGTCCATCTTAACTACCTCGATGATCTTCAGGGAATGAGGGGGCGACAGGGCAAGGTCGGTATATCCGAGTGTTTTGCTCAAGTATTGCCATTTTACCCTAGCCGACCGCCGCAGGCCAATCGGGGGTGATTGCCAAATCGCGGTTTTTGCTTATTCTGTGGTAAGGCTGTTTGCCACCTACTCCACCTTTCAAGGGTATTTTTTGCTGTGAAGTTCACTCTGCGTGTTCAGGTTTTTTTAGTGTTTACACTCTTTGCGTTGTTGTTAACCGGCGGGTTATACCTTTACTCGCGCTTGAGTTTTGAAAACAGTTTTAACAACTACATGGAGCAAAAAGAAGCGGCGCGCAATGCCAAATTAATCGCAGCGCTGGAGCAGCACTACCTGCTCTATGGCAACTGGGACAGCTTCAAAAATAATCGTCATTTCTGGCCAATGTTTGTGTGGCAATACTCCACTAACTGGCGGCAACGCAACGAGCGTCCAATTCCCCTGCCACTCCCTCCTGAAATAAACCCTTATTTTGTGCCGGAGGATAACAACCCCCATCAGTTGCAATTTTTTTTGCGGCGCAACACTCAGGAAAACCGCCGGGATGATCGCAATCCTACTGTGCGTCCCGATGATTTTTTGCGGCACCAGCCCTATCGGCGATTTATTTTACTCGATGCTAAAAAAACACTCGTTAGCGGCAAAGAGTGGCGCAATGAAACCTATTTTTATAACGACCTCATTCTCACCATAGATGGCGACAGCAAAGTCGTTGGCTACCTGGGCACGCCAATGAACCCGGCCCTGCGCGACTTGCGCGATAACGAATTCGCCAAACGCCAACAAAACCATTTTTTAATTACAGCCTTAGTAGCCTTGGCGATTGCACTTGCCTGCGCGATTCCACTTTCCTATTTATTGACACAGCGGGTAAAAAAACTCGCCACCCATGTGCAGCGTTTAAGCAGCGGCGATTATACCCAGCGCCTGCCCAGCAAAGGGCAAGATGAAATTTCAAAACTGGCCGAGCATCTCAATCATTTGGCGCACACACTTGGGCAAAGTGAACAAGCACGCAAACGCTGGGTTGCTGATATTTCCCACGAACTGCGCACACCACTCGCGGTGCTCAAAGCCGACTTGGAAGCGCTGGAAGATGGCGTGCGAAAATTTGATGCCAAAGCGATTGCGCGCCTGCAAAAACATGCGGAGCGATTGGCCAGTCTAGTTAATGATTTGTATCAGCTATCACTCACCGACATTGGCGCCATGAGTTACCGTAAGCGCGATTGCGATCTGGTTGAAATTGTCGAGGAAATCAACGTTTCGCTGCAAAATAAGGCTATGCAACAGGGGCTTTCATTGGAAGTAAAAATGCCCAAACACCCCATGAATGCCTTTGCTGACCCAGAGCGTTTACACCAACTGTTTTTAAATCTATTTAACAACAGCATTAATTACACCCAAAGTCCAGGCACGATTCGAGTGCAATTGGAATTGCGGTTGGAACAAGGAAAAGCCAGTGCTGTCTTTATGATTGAAGATTCAGCGCCCGGTGTAGACCCAGCCCTGCATGAAAAATTATTTGAGCGACTCTACCGTGCGGAATCATCGCGCAGCCGTGAAACTGGTGGTGCCGGTTTAGGTCTGAGTATTTGTCGCAATATTTGTGAAGCCCACGAAGGCCGTATTGACATTACAACCAGCGAACTGGGTGGGCTGAAAGTTTCCGTTTATTTACCCCTGCAGGAATCCACATGAATATATTAATTGTTGAAGATGAAATTGACCTGGGCGAAATACTGCAAGACTATTTAACCAGCGAAAATTTTTCTGCCACCTTGGTTAGCGATGGCGAGTTAGCACTGCAAAAAATCCTCAGCGAAAAATGGGATTTAGTATTGCTGGATGTAATGTTACCCAATCGCGATGGTTTGAGCATTTGTCAGGAAGTACGCAAGACATCGCAAGTGCCTATTATTATGACCACCGCCAAGGTGGAAGAAATAGATCGCTTACTCGGATTGGAATTGGGTGCGGACGATTATATTTGCAAACCCTTTAGCCCTCGCGAAGTGATTGCGCGGGTAAAGGCGGTGTTACGCCGCACCAATAAAACCGACGAGCAACAAGACGCAGGATTCCGCTTGGACAAAGAACGCCAATACGCTTGTGTGGGTGACCAGTGTGTGGAATTAACCAGTATTGAATTTCGGATATTGGAAACACTGCTACTCAATAAACAGCGTGTTATTTCGCGCGATGTGCTGCTTAAGAATGCCTATACAGATCACCGTATTGTGAGTGACAGAACCATGGATTCACACATCACCAAACTGCGCAAAAAATTATCGCCCATTTGCAATGATGATTTAATTCACTCGGTGTACGGTGTGGGTTATCGCTTGCAACTGCCGTAATAGTTCCGGACTTAACCTGCATCAGGGATGATGCTGTGCCACGGGCAACAAAAAACTCAAACGGCGCAAAACCGTTCAAAAAACATTCATTCCTCCTCAATTTTTTCCTGCCAATATCAAGTTCCACAGTTTTTGCACAGTCATAAAGCTTGCACAGTCTTTGCAAACTACTTTCACGATTGCAGCCTAATTATTAGTTGGGAGTCCGGTCATACTACTAACACTAGCGACCACTCACCAACACAGGAAAATAACTATGCAGCAGCAACCCATTGAGCAACCAGCAGAACACTCAACCAAACCATCAATCGAACAATCAGCCCTGGTACAAGCAAATACCGTAGACAGCGAACGCCGCAAAACACTGGGCACACTTGGATTATTCAGTTTGATAGGCGCAAGCGGATTAATTGGCTGTGGTGGAGGTTCAGGCACCGCGAACAACAACACAAGCAACAGCAGCAGTTCCGCAGCGACTACTACATCAACCGCCAGCTCCACTCAAGTCAGCAGTGCAGCAAGTAGCTCGGGCAGTTGCACCTTAATTCCCACCGAAACTATTGGACCATTTCCGTTATCAACACTGTTAAACAATTCATTGGTACTGCGTGAAAATATCGCAGAAGATAAAACCGGCGTACCCTTACAGGTGAAACTAAAATTGGTGAACGTCAATAACAATTGCAGCCCGGTTTCGGCGTATGTGTATATCTGGCACTGTGATAAAGACGGATTGTACTCAGGTTATTCCAGCAACAACAATGCAGGGCAAGCAGGTAAAACCTATTGCCGCGGCATTCAGTACACCGACACAAGCGGCGTTGCTCATTTCACTACCATTTACCCTGGTTGGTACGCAGGGCGCATCACACACATTCACTTTCAAATATTTCTGACCACCTACAGCAGTACTGCACAGTCTACTGCGATTTCACAAATGGCATTTCCTGCGGCGGTTACAACGGCTGTTTATAACTCATCGCTTTACACCAAGGGACAAAATACCTCGGTCACCAGTTTTGCGGCTGACAACGTATTTAGCGATGGAGTGGAGTATCAATTGGCAACCGTCACTGGCAGTGTCGCCGAAGGTTATGTTGCCGAGTTGGAGGTGGGAATCGCCGTGTAAGGCGCCGCACCTGAATCAGGGTCAGGTGCGGAACTGATTGAGCAGCGAGTCCAGTTTATGAATTTCCCGCTCAAGGTGTTCACGGGAATGACTCGCTTGTTCACCCACGTCAACATTGTTGCGCGCGTGCTGCAAAATAGTTTGCATGCTACTGGTGATTTGCTGCATGGAGTGTTTTTCCTCTTCAGAGGCGTTTTCAATTTGTGAATTCATGTGCTGGATTTGATTCACGGCGGTGACAATATTGGAGAAGGCAGTGGAAGTACTGGCGATTCGCTCTTTAATCACCAAGGCTTTTTGTTGCGCGCCGGCCATAACCTCTACGGCTTTATTAGAACCTTGCGTCAAATTATTGATGATGGTTTCAATCGCCTTGGTGGATTCCTGTGTGCGCGAGGCAAGGCTGCGCACTTCATCCGCCACCACGGCAAACCCACGTCCGGTTTCACCCGCACGCGCCGCTTCTATCGCGGCGTTTAATGCGAGCAAATTGGTTTGCTCTGCAATACTGCGAATCACTTCCAGCATGCTACCAATGTTATGGCTGTCCGCGACCAGTGCAGAAATTACCTGCGAGGCGTTGTCCACTTCCTGCACGACTTGATCAACCCCTTCCTGTGCGGATGCCACGACGCGATTACCCGCTCCGGTTGTGCTCACTGCATCTGCCGATGCACGGTTTGCACCTACGGCCGCATTCACAACCTGATCCAGCGTGTGTGAAATAGTGTCCACAGCCCGCGCTACTTGCGATATTTCGTGAAGCTGCGTCTCACACCCCTTGGCGGTTTGGGCGATGGATTCGGTGATTTGCACACTGGCAGCCGTCAGGTTGTGATTGCTGGATTGCGCCTGATTGATCAGTGACTGTAATTTTTCCACAAATCGATTGAACGCAAAGGCGAGGCGCCCAACTTCGGTTGTCGTGTTTTCACCGGACAAGCGCGCAGTAAGGTCACCAGAACCCGAGCCCAGTTCACGCAAGTTATCCGTCACCCGCGCCAAGGGTTGTAAGATCATACGAGAGGCAAAAACAAAAAATACAATCGCCATAAAAATGCTGATGATAAATGCACCCACTAATTTCGCATGTGCGGATGTCTGCAGGCTATGTACATTGCCCGTTTCACTTTCTACTTTTGTATCGGCCTCTGCTTCCATATCGCCAATAAACGCCAGCAATTGATCCAACTGATTATTTAATTGTGCGTATTCCGCCGCAGCCGATTGGCCTGTTTGCAATTTGTTAATTAACGCCGTGCGCGTGCGGTGGTAATTTTCCAGTTGCTGATTCAGAGTCGATACAGTGGTTGCGCTCATCAACCCGGACGCTTTCATGCGTGTGAGCGCTTCATTTTCCATCGCAATAGCATCATTTAACTGGGACTCCAATTGCGAGAAGGAATTTTCAGCGTGATAGAGTTTTTGTAGCGCAATAATTTGCGCTTCCAGGCCGATCTGTCCTTCCATTGCCCCATCGGCCGCATTCCAGGCGGGGCCGGAAATATAGTCCAGTAGCCCACCCAGTTTTTGGCTGGCACTCAGCCCTACAAAGGTGTTTATCCCCAATAGTGCAACAAACCCGCCGATCACCAACATAATGGATTGCTTAATAGTCATTGCTTCCTCGCAAATACAGTTTTATACCGTTTAGAACTCAATAAATAATCGCGCCCCTATGGCCAGCGCGTCATCCAGGGTTTTATCCATGGCGGGGTGTTGAATGTAGTACACACTGGCTTGAGCGTTGAGATAATCCACCAATGGCGAGTAGTAGGTTAACTCCCATGCGGTCTCTGCACGCTGTAGTTCCGTGTTGGCTGCAAGGTATGGATCGCCATTACGCGCTTGCGCAACGGCGATGCCCAAGCCATCGCCGTTGCGCCAAAAATCGGTAAAGGTAATGCCGGTTCCGGCGTAGTATTCGAGCTGGTTAAATTGATCGTCGGCTCGTCCCAGTTGTAAAAAGACGGCAGCGATATCGTTAATATTTTTTTCAGCAATCAGATAAACACCGCTGTTGCTATCAATCAAGTTACCTGTCACAACACTTTCCACTTCTGCACTGTGTTGCCAGGCACCCAGTGCAATCTTATCGCCAGCAGCAGGGGTCCAGCCCCATTCCATGGCACCAAATAAACCATCACCACTGTTGAATTGAATATGGGTACCGCGCGGGTTATTCGGATCGCCGGGAATGCCGTCATAAATAGCGGCTAAAAAATATTGTGTCTCGCTTTCCAGTGTGAGGTGCAACGCCGTTGCTGTGGTGGAAAAAATAGAAGGGCCAACCTGGGACGTATCCGGCCCTATACCAAAGGAGGGGTGAGTGAATAAACCGGCAGCATCGAGTGAGTAAAATGTCGAGTTGTAATCATGCAAACCGAACAGTACTTTCACATGATCATCCATAAAATAATGCTGATACCAAAATTCATATACCTTGATCGCTTCATCCGTCGCGATGTTGGATATACCCTGCACATCGCCCGTATAGTCCGACGGATTTTTACCAGCATTACCAAGCACATACACGAACCATTCGCCGTTTGCCCACCAGCCTGCGGCTTCTGTATCCAGTGCCAGGGTAAGGTCAAGGTTGGCCAGCTCACGGCTACCTTTTTTAACACCGCCATCCACGACCCTCACCGACTCCAGCGTCAAGGCACCGGCCAGGGCATAAGCAGGATTGTGTTCAGCCGACTCATCACCCGCAAGCGCATGCGCGCCATAACAAGTGCTCACAAAGAGTGCAACAAGCGCAGGCAATGGTTTCATAAACCCTTATTCCCTCTACAAAAAAGTTCGGCACTGCGTGTCACAGCCATCGCCAGAGGACACCGTAGCTAGGAGTATAGACAGAGAATGAAACAGTGAAAAAAAAGCGCAAAAATATCTGCGCTTAATAGTATGAGGGAATGTAAAACCGTTTTTTTAGATTCAAAACCCTAACCCGGCGATTGCTGCTGCGCGAGTTTCCTTTTGGTGAGCGCTGTGGCTTGGTGTTCGAGCGGGTTTTCCGGCCAGGGGTGACGTGGATAACGGCCACGCATTTCCTTGCGCACCTCGGGATAGGCTTGTTGCCAGAAGGTTTGCAAGTTGGTGGTAATAGCCAGCGGGCTGCCATTGGGTGAGAGCAAATGAATTTTTAAAGGGATCTTGCCATCGCCCAGTTGCAATTGTTCGCAGCCAAAAAATTCCTGCAGCTTGGCCGAGATTTGCGCACTGCCTTCGCTGGTAAATTCGATGGCAACACTGCGGCCGCTGGGCAAATTAATCTTATCGGGCAAGAGCTGTGCTATTTTTTGGCAGTGCTCATAGCCCACATAAAATGCCAGCGCTTCACGCAGAGGCAAGTGCTCCAATTGCGTGGACTCCGTTAAGTATGGCGCTAGCCATTGCGGCATAGTATTAATCAGCGAAGCATCATCGAGCGCAGGTAAATCCAACACTGCCTGTGTTGCCAATAACCGTGCACGTTCCAGCAAGGCGCGGGCACTGTCGCTCCAGGACAAGTGTGATACCGTTTTTTCGCGAGCAATCTGCTGGATGTGTGCAACCAGCTTTGCCCCCAAGGCTGCACTGGCTATCGGCTGGAATTGTTCATCAATCACCACGCCGCCCATAGTCCAACAACTGTGTTCCTGCCAGCGCTGCTGTTTGAAAACCAGAGCTTGACTGAGCGCACTCAATTCACGCTGCTGCGCTTGTGCAAGTTGCAACGCCATGCCAATGCCGGAATGACTTTTGGGTTTGGTATTGATGAGCAAAAACACCGCCCAATTGGATTCCAATTTTCCCTGGGGCTCCACACTCATGCCCGAATTCAAACGATAGCGCCCCGATTCCTGTTTAAAACCGATGCGATCGCTAAACGCACGCGCAATCAATAATGGATCTATAGCGATGCCTTCTTCGCGCAGCGACAACACCGACAACCACCGCTTTTGTTGTCGCTGCCAGTGGCGATTGCGTTTTAATTCTTGCTCGGCATCGGCAAGCCATTGCGTCAGATCCTGATCGCCCGCCAATTCAAAATGCAATGCCAGCGCCAGCAATAATGCTGGCGTGGCAATGGTATTTTTGTGTTGCAACAAAAAAGCGGCAATGCGCGGATGGGTGCCCAGCGCACTGACTTTTTCACCCGCAGAAGTAATTGCACCCTGTTCATCCAGCAGCTGCATTTTTTGCAATTGTTGCTGCGCAAAACTTAATGCCAGCGCATTCGGTGCTTCAAGCCAAGGCAAGGATTGGGCGGGGCTGCCCCAATGGGCAATACGCAACGCGAGCGGCACATAATCCGTCGCGCGAATTTCCGGTAAATCGGCGGCGGCAAGCGGCTGATCCTGTGACCAGAGGCGAATGCAATGCCCCGCTTGCACACGCCCTGCACGACCGCGCCGCTGTTCAGCACTGGCCATGCTGATGCGCGCCGTGCGCAACCGACTGATGCCAGTACGTTGCTCATAATCGGCGCGGCGTGCCAACCCTGAATCAATCACCAAGGTGACATCGGCAATGGTCAGTGAAGTTTCCGCAATATTGGTCGCCAAAATAATGCGCGGCCCTTGAGCAGGATCGAGAGCCATAAGCTGCTCAGCCGCGCCAACACGGCTGTGCAAGCGACAGATTTTTTGCGTGGGGAAGTGTTTGACAAGCAGTTGCGCGCAGTCTTCTATCTCGCGCCAGCCGGGCAAAAATACCAGGCAACAACTGGATTGCCACATCGGATACGACTGCAACGCGCGCAGCAATTGTTCATCCACTTTTTCAGGAAAACCACGCGCGTTTTGTTTGGCGGGTTGATACTGCACCGTAACGGGAAAACAGCGGCCGGGTGCAAAAATCCGTTGGGAAATTTGTTGCTGCAACGCAGGGTCGGGCGTTGCGCTCATCAAAACAAGCTGCAAATCATCGCGCAGGATTTGCACTTCTTGTAAAAATGCCCACGCCAGATCCTGATTCACACTGCGCTCGTGAATTTCATCGAGCATCACGCAGGCAACACCATCAAGCGTAGGGTTTTGCAATAAATGCTGCAGCAAAATTCCCGGCGTCATTAAGACTAAACGTGTATCGGCACTCATGCGTGAATCGTAAGGAACCTGATACCCCACTTGCTGCCCCGGCGCCTCACCCAATAACTGCGCAAGCCGTTGCGCAAGTGCTTGTGCGGCTAATACGCGCGGCTGCACCAACCACACTTGTTGCCCTGCAGGTGCTTGCTGCAAAACCCACAAGGGCGCAAGCGTGGATTTACCCGCGCCCGGCTCCGCTTCTAACAGTAGCGGCGTTGTGGCCAGTGCAGCAAGAAAGTCACTGTGTAATGCACTGAGGGGTAAGTCGGGCAACTGCATAAACGTCCGGATAAAAATTAATGAAAAGTATGGGTTAACTTAAGGCCCGCAGAAAAATTACGCCCCAACGCCGGTTCAAATGCGCGGCCATTGGCCTGATTTACTACCACAGAACCAACATAATTTTCATCGCTGAGGTTGGCGACGTTGAGCCACCAGCCAAGGTTTAGTTGATTGAATAGATAATCACCTTGGGCGCTCAGGTTCAGAGTGCGATAGGCCGGTGCGTAAATCGTATTGTCGTCTGCCGTAAATACCCGTGCCCGTTGCTGGACACTGGCACCCAGCATCAGGGCATCGCTGGCGAAGGGACGCCATTGTAGCCCGAGTTGATATTGCTCGCGCGCTACGCCGGGCAATTGTTTACCGTCCAACCCGCCGGTGGAATAGACCGCCTCGATAAATTGTGCGCTGGCGTGCAGGCGCCACTGATCGCCCAGAGAGTAGCGACCCAGCACTTCCACGCCATCGCGCGCTGTTGCCGCCGCATTGCGGTAGCTGGTGCGGCCACCAATCGATTGATCGACAACCAACTCGTTTTCACTGTCGATTGTAAATTGCGTGAGCACCCATTCAGCATCCACCATTGGGCGATAATAAATGCCCCACTCCTGTTGGCGATTCAGTGCTGCTGCCAAGGCGATATTTAATCCATCGCCCTCACGGCGATAAGCCATTTCGGTAAGCGTTGGGGTTTCGTAACCGCGCCCGCGGCTGGCAAATAACTCCCACTGATCGCTGAGCTGATAATTTGCACCAAACGCATAGGCGTTTTCGCGATAGGCGCGCGCACCGCTGTCATCGGGGTTGCCTGCAACCACAAAATAATCGTCCACTGTCATATCCAATCGGCTTTGGCGCACACCGGTATAGAACGACAGATCGGCGGTAGGTGCCAGTTGCAGCAAGGCGTAGCTATCGCGGCTTTCTACTTTGCCCAGCTCATTGCGGCGCATATCACCCGCCGTGCCGCCGTTGTTTACAAAACCGCGGCGACGGTCTTCGGTTTGCGCCAACTCAATCCCGACACTGATATCCGCCGGCATAGCCAGTACATTGAATTCACGGGTGAGTGTCGCACTGGCTCCAGCGAAGTCACGCATCAAGTCAACTACGCCACCGCTGCCTGAAATACCATCACCACTAAAACCGAGGTATTGGGTGATGGCGCGCTCACCCTGCCACAACGCGGTTTGCCAGCGGGTTGCGCCGTGATTGTCGCGCACACTGATAGAGGTCTGCTCATGCGCAACGGATTTGCGGGTATTGAAGTCCTCGGCGGCCTGATTGGTTTGGCGCGGGTTAGCGCGCCACTCTTCTGGCCGTAGGGATAATGGGTCCTGCAACAGCGGGTCATCACTGCGCTCATGTTTGACGCTCACGTCCAACTGATGGCGGGTGGTGTAGTAAAACTGGGCAGCACCCTGCTGACGTTCGGCGCTGGCGTGAGGTCGCTCGCCATCCACCGTCATATTGGCCAACTGCACCCGCGCCGCCACAGCGCCCTGGCGCCAATCGCCTTGCAAGGTCTGGCGCTGCAAACCGGGGTCGCCTCCCATCACCCCCACACTCACACTTTTCGCCTGGGGCGCCGCTGTTTGCAGCGCAATCACGCCACCAGCACCATTGCCATAAAGCGCGGCAATGGGCCCACGCAGCACTTGCACGCTGTCGATGTTGTCCAGCATGACACTGGCCAGTTGCCCTTGACCATCAGGCGTGGACATGGGAATGCCATCCACTTGCAGATCAATACCGCGCACGCCAAATGCGGAACGGGCGCCAAAACCGCGCAGACTGATGCGGGTATCCTGGGCGTAGTTGCTGCGCGAATCCACCTGTACCCCGGGCAGGGTTTGCAATAATTCAGCGGGATCAAGCCGGGCACCGGGCGGGAAATCTGCCGCGCGGTTTAGCATCACATGGGATGACAACGCCGGTGCTAAACGCTCGCCGCTCACGACCAGCGTCTCTAATACCTCTTGCGCTTGCGCCGATAACACCAGGGCAGATGACATAAGGCTCGCGTAGCCAAGGCGGGGGAAACAGCGGTTTAATCGACTCATCATTAGCAATAAATCTCTCGGTATGGCGCATTGAGTAACGGGGAGCCATTGTGCGCAAAGCCCGTCCAAGTCTCATCCGTTAAAACGATTTTTTACACCTGCCTCCACCTGCGCTGCTACAGGGCGCGCTACACCACACTTTGCGCAACAGCTTCTATACTGGAGGGAAGAAAAATGGATCTCACTTATGACGCAAGAATTTCGTAACCAGCTTGAAGCCCTGCGCCAGCGTTTTATTACCAGCCTGCCCGAGCGTGCGCGGCACCTGGATAATATCTGGGGCTATCTGCGCCATATGAATTGGAGCCTGCAAGGCTTTGCGGCGCTGCAGCAATTCGTCCAGAAACAAGGTGAAGCTGGCGCCAGTTACGGCTTGCCGGAATTGCGCGCGGCAGCGACCCAGTTGGAGGACTTCCTCGCCGAATTGCATGCGCTGGAACGCAGTTTTGGTGGGCAGGAATACGCCCGCCTGGAGGAGCATGTCAAACACCTGAGTCAGGTGATGATGGCGACCGCCCAAGGCATCGCGGCAAAAGATAGCCTCCCCGCCCCCATCGAAAAACACGCCTACCCCGATGCAGACGGCAAGCTACTATTTTTAATCGACCCGGATCGCACACTCGCCGCGCTGTGCAGCGCCTATTTGCGCCGCGTTGGTTTTAGCGTTGAGTATTTTGAGACACCGCAACAATGTATGCAGCGGCTGTATCAGGAATCGCCCGATGCTATTTTGCTAGACCCGGATTTTGAGCGCGCCGGCTTACAAGCGCTGGGCAGCCTGCATCAAATTAAAGAGCTGGTTCCCCCCAATACACCCATTGTGCTCATGTCCGGGCGCACCGATGTAAATGCCAAATTGCGCGCCCTGCGTGCGGGCAGCAGCGACTATTTAATCAAACCGCTGGACATGAACCGGCTGATTGACCGGTTATTGCAAATCATCACCCAACACAATCGCACCTATAAAGTGATGATTGTGGATGACGACCCCGACATGGCCGCGCTGGAGAGCGAAATATTGCGCTACGCCGGTATGGATGTGATTAGCGTCCATCAACCACTGCAAAGCTTGCAGCAGGCCGCACAATTCAATCCGGATTTAGTGATTCTGGATATGCACATGCCCGATATAAACGGTATGGAGCTGGCAGTCCTGTTGCGACAAGACCCTCAATTTTTACTCCTGCCCATTGTGTTTGTCACTGCCGATACCGACACCCGGTTGCACAACACGATTAAAGCCTTGGGCGTTAATGCAATCCTGACCAAACCCTTTGAAGCGACTGAACTTATTCGTATTTGCGAGCAGGCCTTAACCCAAACTTCCGCACTCAAAAGTCGTGTCGCCCGGGTCACACAACATACCCAACTGCCGCAGAAAATTAATCGCAGCTATTTCTTTTCTGCGCTGGAAGATGAAATCAACAGCAGCGCACAAGGTGAATATACCAGCGCCCTCTATTACATCAGTATCGACAAACTGACCGAACTGAGCCAGCAATTGGGAATGGTTGAACTCATTACACTGCATGATCAATTTTGCCAGCGGTTGGATGAGTCCATCGGCAGCGACGAACAATGGATTGACCTGTCCAACATGGTGACCTGTATCCTGGCGGGAAAACGCAGCACAGAATTTCACCGGCAACGCTGCGAGCAGTTGCGCCGCCATTTGAATGCACAACCCTACACTGCCCACAACCAGCCCATCGCACTGACCGTCAACACCGGTATTGTTTTGTTAACGCCGCTATTGGGCAGCGCCAATCAAGCCTTGCTCTGTGCCGAACAAGTCTTTGAAGCAAACCTTGCATCGCAAGAGCCACAAAACCTACCCGACAGCGAGCTGGAATCGGCAATTCCGGTGCTCACAAAAGTCGAACCGGATTTTTCCCAGATAGTATTCAGCCGCGATTTGTCCCTCGCCTTCCAACCCATCATTAGCCTGGAAGATTCCCGCATCGAACACTTCTCGGTATTGCTGCGCCTGCAAGGTGAAGGCGGCGAAGCGATTGCCGCCAAACAATTCCTTAGCCGTATCAACAAACCGGTACAGCGCATCGAACTGGATCGCTGGGTATTGCAGCAAGCGGTCAGCGCTATTGCCAACAACAGTGCCACACGGGAACAGGCGACCCTCTTTATCCATCTGGCCGAAGACACCTTGCAGCAGAGCACCTTTTTCTCCTTCACCGCTAACGTATTGCGCTCATCGCGCCTGCGCGGTGCCGAGCGACTGGTATTTATGCTGGAGGAAAACTGGGTGCTCAACCACCTGCATCAAACCCGCGAAATTGCCCGCGCACTGCACGATATCCAGTGCGGCATTTGCCTGACACGCGCCGGCGAAAACCCGGCTATTGTTGATGTCATGGATAAGCTGGCGCTGGACTATCTGCGACTATCACCCAGCCTCACCAACACCGGCAATAATGCTGCCTTGCTGGAAAGCCTGATCAGCGCCGCAACCCAGCGCGGCACCAAGGTCATTGCCACCCAGATTGAAAACTCGCGCAACCTGTCCAGCCTGTGGCTGCAAGGTGTGCGTTTGTTTGAAGGCTTTTTTATCCAACCGCCCGATGAAGGGTTTCACTTGCAAAACGATATTATCTTTGCCAAGGAGTTTGTGCAGGGCAACGGCTTCAGCAGCCAATAAGCCCCTGCGCTGCACGGCATTAAAGCGCCACATAAATGGGCAAATTTGCCAATAATCGCAATAACTTATATATTTGCCGTCTATTTTTGCTGCGCGCCGTTGGCGCACCCACTGCGCCGTTCCGGCTCGCCGTGTTGATTTAGCGAAAAATCCCCTTAATGAATAACCCGCCAGCCCGCGCTCGATAGGCTGTGCCGGTTTCGTTTTTTCAGCTATCGGGAACTGACCTTTTTTAAAGCCTCGGCTTTGTTTTGTGGAGAACACCATGTCCAGTTTGATGAACACTTACGGCGCAAGAACCCTGACCCTGACCAAGGGCGCAGGCAGCCGCGTGTGGGATGATCAGGGCAACTCCTATATCGATGCGATTGCCGGTATTGCCGTGTGCGGTTTGGGTCACTCACATCCCGCCCTGACCAAAGCTATTTCGGAACAGGCAGCGACCTTGCTGCACGTATCCAACCTGTACAACATTCCCCAGCAACAGCGTTTGGGGGATTTGCTGATTCAAGTCTCAGGTATGGACAAGGTGTTTTTCTCCAACTCCGGCGCCGAAGCCAATGAAGCCGCGATCAAAATTGCGCGGAAATACGGCAACGAAAAAGGTGTGAAAAATCCCGCTGTGATTGTCATGGCCAACAGTTTCCACGGCAGAACCCTCGCCACCTTGAGTGCCACCGGTAACGTCAAAGTACAAATTGGTTTTGAACCGCTGGTAGAAGGTTTTATCCGCGTGCCTTACGACGATGTAGCCGCCGTAAAAGCAGCCATCGCCGAACACAAAAATATAGTCGCTATTCTGGTTGAACCCGTACAGGGTGAAGGCGGAGTGCGGGTTCCAGCAGCGGATTACCTGAACCATCTACGCAACCTGTGCGATGAACACGATCTGCTGCTGATGACCGATGAAATCCAAACCGGCAATGGCCGTACCGGCACTTTCTTCGCCTACCAACACAACGGCATACTGCCCGACGTAGTCACCACAGCCAAAGGCCTTGGCAATGGCATGCCGATTGGCGCCTGTCTGGCGCGTGGCAAAGCCGCTGAGGTATTTCAGCCCGGCAACCATGGCACCACCTTTGGTGGTAACCCCTTGGCGTGCAGCGCAGGTATTGCGGTTATTGAAACCCTGCAGGCAGACAAGCTCATTGACCGTGTGACTGTATTGGGCAACAGAATACTGAATGGATTCAAAGAAGCATTGAGCCATAACACCAAGGTAGTGGATATTCGCGGCAAAGGCTTAATGATTGGTATTGAGCTCAATGCCCCTTGCGCCGAACTGGTTCAAAAAGGTCGCGACTTGGGAATACTGATCAACGTAACTGCAATGAACACCATTCGTCTGCTACCGACCTTCATCCTTAGCGATGCAGAAGCCGACGAGTTGGTCAGCAAAGTGGTACAACTAGTGACAGAGTTTTAACAAGTGCGCGCAATAAAGCGCGCACTGCAATAAAAGAGCATCGATTATGGTTCCCTCAAAGGCACCGAGACATTTCCTGACTCTCAACGATATTAACCGCGCCGAACTGCAACAGATTATTACGCGCGCCATCGAACTCAAAGCCATGTTGCGCCAGGGCACAGCCCCTGAGCCATTTAACAACAAAGTGCTGGCGATGATTTTTGAGAAAAACTCCACCCGCACCCGCGTCTCTTTTGAATCCGGCATGGCCAAATTGGGCGGTCACGCCATTTTCCTGTCCACCAAGGATTCCCAATTAGGCCGCGGCGAACCGATTGAAGACGCCGCACGCTGCATTGCCAGCATGGTGGATATGGTCATGATCCGCACCTATGCTCACAGCACCGTACAACGCTTTGCCGAATACTCTCGCGTACCGGTTATCAATGGCCTGACCGATGAATACCACCCCTGCCAATTGCTGGCAGACATTCAGACCTACGTTGAACAGCGCGGCTCACTCGCCGGTAAAACGGTAGCCTGGGTTGGCGATGGCAACAACATGTGCAACAGCTACATTCAAGCCGCTGAGTTGTGCGACTTTGAGCTGCGCATAGCCACTCCCAAAGGCTTTGAGCCGGAAGATGAATTTGTCACACCCTATAAAGACCGCGTCAGCCTGAGCAATGACCCGCGTGCAGCCGTTGCCGGTGCAGACCTCGTTGTTACCGATACCTGGGCATCCATGGGCCAGGAAGATGAAAAGAAACAGCGCGAAAAAATCTTCAGCGGTTATCAAGTCAATAAAGACCTGATGAGTCTCGCCAATAGCGACGCCTTATTTATGCATTGCTTGCCCGCCTATCGCGGCAAAGAAGTCAGCGCCGACATTCTTGATGCACCCGACGCCGTAGTCTGGGAAGAAGCAGAAAATCGCATGCACGCACAAAATGCGTTAATGGAGTTCTTGTTTAACCAATAACCCTATTCTTGACGCGTAAAAAAAGCCGCTGGCGCATTGCACCAGCGGCTTTTTTACACCGTTAAATTCACTTCCTGCACTACTCCGACTTTCCCGTCCTCCGTGAGATAAACGCCAGCATTTGCCACTTCACCCAGCGACTGATTGCCCGGATCTTTTAATTGAAAGGGCGTGGACACGTGGCCCAGATAAATCGCTCCGATATTTTTGTCGCCCAGCGCCACCAATTGGCTCGAACCATCCTCATTCATCATCCAAATACGCAATTGGTGATAGATGCTGTCAGCCTCGTCGATAAAATTGTTGCCATCTTCATCATAGGCGGCCAGTTCGGCAAATCCGCGACCGGTGGTTGGGCCAAACAATTCACTGCCGTTATTGATCTGGCCATCGCCATTGCGATCCAACGCCAGATAGCCATTGCCCGGGCGCAAGCTCGCAATTTGCTCCTCCGTGCCATCGCTATCGAGATCGAACGCAAACCGGGTTTGGCTAAGACCAACCCCCAGACCATCAAAATTAATCACTAAGGGGTCGATCTTGTTCGCACTGCCGGCACGAATTTCCAAATGAGACTCTTCTACAAACTGCCGGCTCATGGTGAGTGCAACAGAGAAATCAATCCTGCGGCCATCGGCGGTGTGCACCACCCCAACCGCCTGAAAACTTGAGGTCTCTTGCTCGACATACCGCTCATGGCGCTGATAAATCAATCCCGGGCCAGCCGCGCGCGCCAACACTTGTGCGGGAGGCGTCCCATCAACCGGGAGGGATTGCGCACCCGCCGCTGAGACCTGCAAATCCCCGGGCGCTGTCAGTTGCATCTCCCTGCCGGTAATGGCCTTGTACATTGCCTCCAGAATCATCAAATTCAGCCGCGACCGGGAATCCATTGTGGGCGATAAATCCAGTACCTGCCGTTTACGATGCAAGGCTAATACTGATCCCGCCGAGGATAAATCCACTCGCACCGCTGAGGACTCTGGCGCCGCTTCAGCCTCGGGGGCAGGTGCAACATTTCTCCCACCCGGTAAAAACGTCAGCCGCTCGCTCAATTGATGTTCTTCGCGGTAATCGTGTTGGGCAGCCATCTGAATGTGTGAATTGGCAATAATCATAGCGTCGCCTGCATAGGATTAAGGGATACAAACCCTATAGCGGCAAAAACGCGCAGATTTTGAGCGAAATTTTCAGAAAAGATTAGACCGTATGGCTATAAGCGTTCAGTTGCTCGCCAATGCCAATTGGGTTTTGTAGCGTTGATGCAGGATGTTGACGCGAAAAACGTAGGTTTTGGTTTCATCAAAAGGCGGTACACCACCGTATTTTTCGACAGCACCGGGACCCGCGTTGTAGGCGGCAGTCGCGCGGGTGATATCGCCATTAAAACGCTTGAGCAGCCACGCCAAATACTTCACGCCGCCGTCGATATTTTGGGCGGCATTGTAGGCGTCACCCACACCCATATCCTTGGCTGTGCCGGGCATTAATTGCATCAGTCCCATGGCACCTTTGCGCGAGCGCGCAAGCGGGTTGAAATTGGATTCCGCGTGAATCACCGCGCGTACCAGCGATGGATCTACGCCGTGGCGCGCAGCTGCCTGGGTGATGGAGTAAGTGAATTGCGACAGGTAGAGACGAGTAACTCGCCAATCCACCGTGGACAGCGGGTTACAAGCGAAACAGGAGTTGTAAACAATAACCTGATAATCCGTTTTTCGTGGCTGGCGATCGGAATAGGCGACAGTGCCATCCTTGCGGTATTTAAAAAAAGTGAGCTGTTTGGATTTATTCGCCTGCGCAGCAGCTTCCTGCTCCAAACGTTCTTGCTCCTTACGTGCCTTTTCTTCAGCGGCGGTGCGCTCGGCTACGCGGCGCACATGGGCTTCAAAATCGGCAAGGCTGGACTCCTGATGCGTCTGTTCAGGCGGTGCGGCTTCCGCTTGTGGTGTGAGTGAAGATGTAGCCACCTCCGGCGTCAGGGGCTGCACAGTGCCAGTTTCAGCCAATAGGCCGCCACTGGAGAATCCCAGAAGCAGAACACCCATGACAAAGGAACACTTGCGCACGATCAGAACTCATCTCACTCAATTAAACGGTATTCAGCGCACCAGAGTCCTAGCCTGACTGGCACGTCGGGAGACTAAGTGTAGCTCAGCTAAGGCACGCGACGTGGCACCAGAATCTATTTCCGTGATCTACTACCACTTGGTATAGGCTCACGACTCAAGCCAAACATCACGCGCCCAATGCCATACCGAAGGCCAGGTTTCATCGGTCAACTCGCCATCGCGCCAAAATACGACTTCACCATCTTGCTCCACGCAGTAATAGCTGCCATCCACTTCGCACAGGGGCATTAAATAACGCGGCACACCCTGCTCCCAGGCAACGGCCGTGACTTCTGGCAAATAGGTGTGGGAGTAAGGATCGGCGGCGGTGACGGGTTCAATCGAGCCGTAAATCACATCGCTGGCTTCCAACAAAAAGCTGCGCATTTCACGCGGGATTGGCAATAGCAGCTCTTCTTCAATCTCGACCAACCGGTCTTCATCGGGCAATTCCAGAGGTACTGGGACGGGTTCATTGTGCTCGCGCAGTAAATCGAGAACTTCATCGATATCATCGGACATGACACTACCTGAAAATCAATAAGGGAACGGGACTATAGCCCGAAGGTCTGTGCTGAACAAGCCACGCCCAGCCAGCATCAACCGAACAAGGAGAGCTGTTGATCGACCAACTGGGTGAGCGACTCATCAAGGAAATGTAGAATGCTGTCGGCGACCGGCGAAAGTTGTTTCTCGATGTAATGCCGGTAATCAATGGGACTTTGCAGTAATGCCAGATCTACCTCATAACTGCCTACCGGTTCAGGGCCGCTGGTAGTAATCAGATAGCTGATCCAATCGCCACGACGCAAGGTTTCACCCGTCAGCTGCGCATATTTGCGCGCGGCCTGCACATGGGGAGGTACATTTTTTTGATACTCATGTAAATGCCGGCGCAAACGCTTGCGATAAATTAAATCCATGTCGCACTGCCCGGCCAATACACGATCGTTGGTAGCGCGCACGAAATCCAGATAATCCTCACCGTTAAAAATTTTCCGATAGAGTTCAGACTGAAATTCTTTGGCCAGCAAGGTCCAATCTGTGCGCACATTTTCCAGGCCTTTAAACACCATCTCGCGCGCGCCATTAACGTCAATCAAACCGGCGTAGCGTTTTTTAGTCCCTAATTCCGAACCGCGAATCGTCGGCATCAAAAAACGTAAATAATGCGTTTCGTATTGAATTTCCAATGCGCTCTGGATATTAAATTCTTCGCGCAATGTTTTTTGCCACCACAGGTTTAATTCCCTGGCGAGCCGCTTACCAATAAGGTCGCATTGCGATGGCGTTTTGGGCGGATATCCCTGGCAATTATTTTCCAGCCAAACAAACAGCGAATCCGTATCACCATAAATAACCGCATAACCTTGTTGCTCAATCCAATCGCGACTGCGTTGGATAATCTCATGCCCGCGCAAGGTAATAGAACTGCATACCCGTGGATCAAAAAACCGGCAGCCGGTTGAACCCAGCACACCGTAAAATGAATTCATAATAATTTTAATAGCATGGGACAGCGGTGCATTTTTATGTTGTTTGGCGCGGTCGCGCGCTGCCGACAACTGCTCAATGACAGTGGGTAAAATGTGCCCTTCCCGCGCAAAATAAGCCTCATTAAAACCGGGCACAGTTTCTTCATCCGGCAAATGATTGTGCTGCGCCAGCCAAAATGCACAGGGATCGATTAAAAATGTCCGCATAATACTTGGGTACAGACTTTTAAAATCCAGCACCAGCACATTGTCATAAATACCGG
>JACCDS012404778.1_pt1 | contig 20467 bp, 25 predicted proteins | sample 7446441 | NCBI WGS metagenome assembly JACCDS01 (sample SAMN15323445, study PRJNA562643) | freshwater metagenome | isolation source: river surface water | place: USA:Blue River Watershed | collected 2017-08-17
GGCCAACGCCCTGCGCCGGCTCGACACCCAGGACGAGCGCCAGGCCAAACTCTTCATCGGCCACATCGTGCGCATGCAGGAAGAGATCGGCACGGGCGGTGCGGGCTTCCGTTTCCTCTACGCCGCCTTCCTGCAGGAAGCCACCCAGCTCAGCGGCATCGCGGCCCTGGGCACACTCGCGGGTGAACTGCTGGATATCGGCGACGCCTGGCGCGAATTCGCCCTGGTGGCCGCGCGCATGGTGCGCGGACGCGAGCCCCTGGCCACCGAGCGCCTGGCTGCCCTGCTGGACCAGCTGGCCGAACGCGAACGCGCTTTCTTCCTGCGCCTCAAGCAGGCCATTGCATGAACTCGTCCGCAGCCTTGGTCACCGTCGACCAGCTGGCCTACCAGTACCGGCGCAGCCACACACCCTCGCTGGCTGGCGTCTCGCTGCAGATCACACGCGGCCAGATCTTCGGCCTGCTCGGCCCCAACGGCGCCGGCAAGACCACCCTGATCTCCCTGCTCGCCGGCCTGCTGCCGCTACAACAGGGCCGCATCACCTTCGATGGCCAGCCCCTGGCCGAGGCCCGCCGTGCCAGCCCGACAGCGGTGGCCCTGGTGCCGCAGGAGAACGCGGTCTACCCCATGCTCACCGTGCTGGAGAACCTGCAGTTCTTCGCCGGCGTGCAGCACATCGCCGGCGCGCTGCGTACGCAGCGCATCGAGGAAGCGCTGGCCTTCTGCCGTCTCGAACAGGTCATCTACAAACCGGCCGCCCAGCTCTCCGGCGGTCTGCGCCGGCGCCTGAACCTGGCCATCGGCCTGCTCGGTGACCCGCAACTGCTGCTGCTCGACGAACCCACGGTCGGCGTCGATCCGCAGTCGCGCCATTTCCTCTTGGACTCCATCGCCACACTACGCGGCGCCGGCAAGACGGTCGTCTACACCAGCCATTACATGGACGAAGTGCAGACCCTCTGTGACACCGTGGCCATCATCGACCAGGGCCAGGTGCTGGTACAGGGCAGCCTGGCCGAGATCGCCAGCAGCGGGCGCGAGCAGCTGGAGTTCAGCCTGCGCGCGCCCCTGCCCGCGGCGCTGCAAGCCAATCTGCAGGCGCGCATCCAGCTGCAGGCCACCGGCCCCGCGCGCTACATGGGCGTGCTGCCCATCGCCGATCTGCCATCCCTGCTCACAGAACTCCAGACTCAGGGTTGTGAACTGCTGAGCCTGGCCCACGGTCAGCAGAACCTCGAACAAACCTTCATGCGCCTGACCAAGCGCTCCTTGCGAGACTAGCCATGCACGCTTTACTTGCTCTCTGGCGCAAAGAATGGCTGGCCCTGATGCGCGACAAACACGGCCTCGCGGCCCTGTTTGTCATGCCGGCCGTCTTCATCCTCATCATGTCCCTGGCCCTGCAGGACAGCTTCTCGCCGGCCGCGCCGCTGGAGCTCGGTTATGTGGTCGTCGACCTCGACCAGAGCAACAGCTCCAAGGCCCTGGTGCAGCGCCTGCAGGCCCAGGCCACGCTGCAGGACCATGGCACGCGCGTCGACGAGGCCCAGGCCCGTGACGAGATCCGCCAGGGCCAGCATGCCTTCGCGCTGCTGATCCCCGCCGGTTTCGGCCGCGGCCTCCAGAAGGACGAGGACTCGGCCGCGCACAAGCTGCGCCTGCTGGCCGACCCCACCGTACCCAAGGGCGTGGAGCTGTCCTTCCGCAACCAGGCCCTGGCCGCGCTGGGCACCCAGCGCGCCAACGAGGTCGTCAAGCGCCTGCAGCAGACGCCCCTGGGCGGCCGCGTCAAGGAAATCCGCATCGAGGACTGGCAGAAGCAGATGGAGACCGTGGCCGTACAGGCCGACACGGCCGCCGCCGATGCGGCCCTGCCCTCGGCCGTGCAGCAGAGCGTGCCGGCCTGGCTGATCTTCTCGATGTTTTTTGTCGTCGTGCCCATGTCGGCCATCTTCATCACCGAACGGCAGCACGGCACGCTGCAGCGCCTGCGCACCCAGCACGTGTCCTATGCACTGATCCTGGCCGGCAAGTTGCTGCCCTTTTTCATCGTGAACCAGATCCAGGCCCTGCTGATGATCGCGGTCGGGCGTTATCTGGTGCCGCTTTTCGGTGGCGACGCGCTGGTGCTGCCCACGGGCGTGGCCCAGATCGCCGGCCTGTGGTGCATGGCCGCGGCCGCCAGCCTGGCCGCCGTGGCCTGGGCCCTGTTCATCGCCAGCCTGGTCCGCACCTCGGAGCAGGCCACCGTGATCGGCGGTGTCGGCAACATTCTCATGGGTGCGGTGGGCGGCATCATGGTGCCCAAGTTCATCATGCCCGCGCAGATGCAGGGCCTGACCCAGCTCTCGCCCATGGCCTGGGCGCTCGACGGCTTCCACGAGATCATGCTGCGTTCGGGCAGTGTGGCCGACGTGCTGCCTTATGCCGGTGCCCTGCTGCTGTTCGCCGCCGTGGCCCTGCTCCTTGCCATCCTTGCCAGCGCACTTGCCCTGCGCTACCGCTCATGAACACCGCCCTCCGACGCGAACTCAAGCAGCTCATCATCGAAGCCTGCGACAAACAGGTCGAGCCCGACAGCATCGGCGACGAGGACCTGCTCTTCGGTCCCGATGCGGTCCTGGGCCTGGACTCGCTCGACGCCCTGCAGATCTCGATGGCGATCCAGAAGCGTTATGGCCTGCGTCTGAGCGACAGCAAGGAAACGCGGCGCCTGCTGAGCTGCGTGGCCCATCTGGCGGATCACCTGGACAAACTCGCCGCGTCGCCGGTCTCACCCTGAAACGCATGCGACCGATCTACATCGCGGCGCAGGCACACATCACGGCGCGCGGCGTCGGCCTGGCGGGCGCGCGCGCCGTGCTCGACGGTGCGGTGGCCAGCGAACGGCGCGCCCTCAACAGCGATACGCTGCCCTATTTCCGCCTGCCCTTGTCGGGCCCCTGGCAGTCCCGCGCGCAAAGCGCCGTGGCGCACTGCGCGCAGGCCCTGGGCCGCCCCGGCACACTGCCGGTGTTTGTCGCCAGTTCCTCCTTCCAGGCCGGGCGCCTGGAAGAGGAATTCCACACCCACCCCATCGATACCGAGCGACTGGACCTGGGCGGTTTCGCCAGCGAGCTGTCGGGCTGGCTCGGTGGCCAGGGAGCGCCCTGGTGTTTCTCCACCGCCTGCACCTCCGCCCTCACCGCGCTGCAGGCGGCCACCATGCTCCTGCGCCACGGCAGCCTGAACCAGGCCCTGGTCGTCGCCACCGAGCTGGAGAACCAGTTGAGCGGCAGCGGCTTCCACAGCCTGGGCCTCCTGTCCGCCACGCAGCCCAAACCCTTCGCCGCCGATCGTGATGGACTGGTGCTGGGTGAAGCCGTGGCTGCGGTGCACCTGAGCACCGATGCGGCCTTGTGCCCGGACCACGGCTGGTGCATCGCCGCCTGTGAACTCGAACTCGACGCCTTTTCGCTGACCGGCATCAACCCCGATGGTTCGGTGGTGGCCCGGGTCATCGAACGCGCCCTGCAGCGCGCCGGGCTCGGCCCGCACGCCATTGATCTGGTGAAGGTGCATGCCGCCGGTGCCGGTGTCACCGACGAGGCCGAAGCCCGGGCCCTGCAGCAGGTCTTCGGTGCGACCATGCCGCCCCTGCTGTCCCTCAAGCCCTGCATCGGCCATACCCTGGGTGCCAGCGGCCTGGCCGAGCTGGCCCTGCTGCTGGACTGCCTGGCCCTGGGCGCCCTGCCCGGCGTGACGGGGCCGGCGACACAGCCCGACCCCGCGATCCCGCTGCGCCTGAGCGGGCCGCAGGCCCATGCGGCACCCCGGTGCATCCTGCTGATCAGCATCGGCTTTGGCGGCAGCATCGGGGCACTGGTGCTGACGAGGACCGCCGCATGCAACTGAAGCTGCTCGCCGCCGACGTCCTGGACATCGACCGCGCGGCCCTGCCCGCCGAATTCCAGCAGGCCACCGGGCGGGCGCTGCGCCGCACCGGCGGCCTCGCCGCCCTGGCCCTGCTGGCCTGCCTGCGCTGCAAACAGCGCGAAACCTGGGCAAGGGAAAACGCACGCAGCGAGCTGCCCACGGTCCTGCTGTGGCACACCCGCTCGGTCATCGCCGAGGAAGCCTCACGGCTGCTGAGCATGATGCTGCAGGCGCGCGAGGCCATCATGCCCTTCGACTTCCTGGCCAGCCAGCCCGCCCTGGTGGGCGTGACCCTGCATCCGCATTTCCCCGAACTCAGCCAGGCCATCTGCCTGCCCTGGGTCGATGAGACCGGTGGGGACATCTGGCCCCGTTCCCTGCAGCTGGCTGCGCACTGGCTGCACGACCAGGCCTGCCAGCGCGTGATCTGCGTGCAGCTGGGCCGCGCGCCCGATCGCCTGCAGGCCCATGCCCTGAGCCTGTCCATGGGCGAGCGCGGCCCGCAGGCCATCGCCACCCTGCAGATCGGCACGACCGGCGCCACACGCGGTCCCGCCCCTGCCCGGGACTTTGTGCCCCGCCTGAGCAACTGGCTGCAAGCCTCGGGCCAGGCCCCCTTGCACCTCGATGGCACGGACATCAGTGTGCGGGCCTCGCTAGAATTGCCCCTCTGATCGCCCCTGCACCTTTCTTCATGCTGCCCTTGCACCTTGCCGCCTACACCATGACCAGCGCCCTGGGCGCCGGCCTCGGTCCGACGCTGGAGGCCCTGCGTGCGCAGCGCAGCGGCGTGCAGGCCACACGCTGGGAAACAGTGGATCTGGAAACCTGCCTGGGCGAGGTGAGCGGACTCGACGCACTGGACTGGCCCGAGTCGCTGGCGCCCTTCGACTGCCGCAACAATCGCCTGGCGGAACTCGGCCTGATGCAGGATGGGTTTGCGCAGGCCGTGCAGACCGCCATCCAGCGCCATGGGGCGCGGCGCATCGGCGTCTTCCTGGGCACGAGCACCTCGGGCATCCACACGTCGGAGCTGGCCTTCCGTCAGCGCAATCCGGCCGACGGCAGCCTGCCGGACACCCTGGACTACCGACGCACCCACAACACCTATTCCGTCGCCGATTACGTGCGCACGCGTTTCGGGCTCACGGGCCCGGCCGTCGTGGTGTCCACCGCCTGCTCCTCGAGCGCCAAGGTCTTCGGCAATGCCCAGCGCATGATGGCCTGCGGCCTGATCGACGCAGCCATCGTGGGTGGTGTCGATTCGCTCTGCCTGACCACCTTCTATGGGTTCAACTCGCTGCAGCTGGTCTCGAAGCGGCCCTGCCGTCCCTACGACGCCGCGCGCGACGGCATCTCCATCGGCGAGGCGGCCGCCTTCGTGCTCTTGGAACGCGGCGAGCAGGCCCCGGCCGGTGCCATCGTCATGAGCGGCATCGGCGAGTCCAGCGATGCGCACCACATGTCCGCCCCGCACCCACAGGGCCTGGGCGCGCGCTTGGCCATGCAGGCCGCGCTCGACATGGCGGGCCTCACGCCCGCGCAGATCGGCTACATCAATCTGCACGGCACGGCCACGCCCAGCAACGACGCGGCCGAAGGCCAGGCCGTGCACGAACTCTTCGGCCCCGGCACCCCCTGCAGCTCGACCAAGGGCCACACCGGCCACACCCTGGGCGCGGCCGGCGGCGTCGAAGCCATCCTCTGCGCCCTGGCCCTGCGGCACGGCATCGCACCGGGCGGCTGCGGCACCGAGACGCTGGACCCGGCCCTGCACATCAACTACCTGCTGCGCAACCAGGAAGCGCCCTTGCAGCATGCCCTGAGCAACTCCTTCGGTTTCGGCGGCAGCAACTGCAGCATGGTGCTGAGCAGGGTGACCGCATGAGCGCCTTGCAAGTCCATCTCCAGGGCATCGGCATCTACGGACCCGGCTTGTCCGGCTGGTCGCAGACCGCCGACGTGCTGGCAGGACGCGCGCCGCTGCAGCTGGCGCCGTTGCAACTGCCACCGATCGAGGCGCTGCCCGCCGCCGAACGGCGCCGTGCCGGCCTGCCGATCAAGCTGGCTTTTGCCACCGGCTTCGAGGCCATCGCGCAGGCCGGTGCCGAGGCCGCGACCCTGCGCACCGTCTTCAGCTCCAGCGCGGCGGATGGCGACAACTGCCACGCCATCCTCGAGACCCTGGCCACGCCGGATCGTGCGGTGTCCCCGACCCGCTTCCACAACTCGGTGCACAACGCGCCCTCGGGTTACTGGAGCATCGCCACGGCCTGCCGCGCCCCCTCCACCAGCCTGTGCGCCTATGACGGCTCCTTCGCGGCCGGCCTGCTCGAAGCCGCCACCCAGGCCATCCAGGCCGGCAGGCCCTGTCTGCTGCTGGCCTATGACACACCCTATCCGGAACCCCTGGCCCGTCTGCGCCCCATCACCCATGCACTGGGTGTGGCCCTGCTGCTGAGCCCCCGGCCGACGGCCGGGGCACAGGCCACGCTGAACCTGAGCCTGGGCGACGCAGCACCCACTCCCATGACCGAGCCCGCACTCGAATCCCTGCGCCTGGGCAATCCGGCCGCGCGTTGCCTGCCCCTGCTCCAAGGCCTGGCCCGGGGCCAGGCCGGTGCCCTGACGCTCGAATACCTGGACGCACTGACCCTCCATGTCGCCTTCCAGCCTTCTGCCTGACCACGCCTGGATCGCCGCGCGCATCCCGCACGCGGGCCGCATGTGCCTGCTCGAACGCGTGCTGCACTGGGATGCCGGGCGCATCCATTGCCTGGCCCTCAGCCACACCACGGCCGGACACCCGCTGGCCGTCGACGGCGGACTCGGCATGGTCAACGGCATCGAATACGCAGCCCAGGCCATGGCCGTGCACGGCGCCTTGCTCGCGGGCAGCGAAACAGCGCCGGCCGCAGGTTTCCTGACCAGCGTGCGCGATGTGCAGTGGCAGCGTCCACGGCTCGACGATCTGCCGGCTGATCTGCAGGTTCATGCCGAACGCCTGTCGGGCAACGGCAACACCATCCTCTACCATTTCCACCTTGAGGCCGGCGGCGCCACCGTGCTGTCTGGCCGTGCCAGCGTCATGCTCGACGCCGCCAGTGCCTGAAACCCTGACTTTCCTCATTCCTCGACCTGCATGAAACACGCACTCGTCACCGGCGGCAGCGGCGCCATCGGCGCGGCCATCTGCCGCCAGCTGGCCGCCGACGGCCTGCACGTCATCGTCCACGCCAACCGCAATGTGGCCGCGGCCGAACAGCTGCGTGCCGAGATCAGCGCCGCTGGCGGCTCGGCCAGCACCGTGGTCTTCGACGTGGCCGACGAAGCCGCGACGCGCGCCGTCCTGGAACCACTGGTGGCGCAGCAGCCCATCCAGGTGCTGGTGAACAACGCCGGCATCCACGACGACGCCGTCTTCCCCGGCATGAGCAGCGCGCAGTGGCACCGGGTGATCGACGTCACGCTCAACAGCTTCTTCCACGTGACGCAGCCGCTGACCATGCCCATGATCCGCACGCGCTGGGGCCGCATCATCACGATCACCTCCATCGCCGGCATCACCGGCAATCGTGGGCAGACCAACTATGCCGCGGCCAAAAGCGGGCTGCATGCCGCCAGCAAGTCCCTGGCGCTGGAGCTGGCCAGCCGGGGCATCACGGTCAACGCGATCGCGCCGGGCATCATCACCTCGGACATGAGCAAGGACGCTTTCGACGCCGAGGACATCGGCCGCATGGTGCCGATGAAGCGCGCGGGGCGCCCCGAGGAGGTCGCCGCGCTCGTGGGTTTCCTGGCCTCGGAACCCGCGTCCTACATCACGGGCCAGGTGATCTCGGTCAACGGCGGCATGATCTAGGGCTTGAGCCGCCCGAACGCACCGAAGCAGCGCCGGTAAGCCGCCAGGGCCAGCCAGGCCCCCAGGCCGCCCAGCAGCGTGCCGCCCAGCACATCGAGCAGCACATGCTGCTTGGTCGCCAGCGTCGAATAGACGATGAGCAGGCACCAGCCCCAGTTGACCCCATGCCAGCCCGGTCCGGCGCCCACGCCGCGCAGCTGGGCCTGCAACCAGAGCGCGGAATACACCGCGATGGCCACATGCAGCGACGGGAAGGCATTGCCCGCCGTGTCCACGCCATCAAGAAAGGCCAGCGCGGTGCCTGGCGGCCGCTCGAAGTGCGGGATGGCCGTGGGCCAGAGGTAGAAGCACAGCAGCCCCAGCAGGCAGACCATGGCCGCGGCCAGGCCGTAATAGAGCAGCGGACGCAGGCCGGGTGTGAGGGCCGGCGGCAGACCGGTGTAGACCCAGAGCGAGAGGTATGGCATCCAGGCCCACCACTGCATGGGAAGAGCGGTGTCCAGCCAGCTCAGCGGCATGGTGATCACATGCGCATGCGGATAACGCAGCAGGAAAAAATAGGCCTCGAAAAATACCCAGACGAAAAGCGTCGTTCCAGGTGCTTTGAGCCACCAGAGACGCCAGAACAGACGGTTCAATTCGCGCGCCGGCGACTTGGGGGAAGAAGGCATGGTCAATAATTGCTGTCTGGTGAAAATGGTACCAACTGTCTATGCAAACGCGACGTTCCGGCAATCCACTGTGGCGACTCTACGAGATTTTCGTGATGGTTTTCGGACTGGGCCTGCTCGCGCTGATCTGCCTGCTGTCGATTCCGCTGTTCCTGCCGCTTTACGTCGTGCTGCCGCGTCGCTGGCACAGGCCGGTTTCTCGCCACATCGTCCGTTACGCCTTTCAGGCCTATCTCGCGACCCTGCACTGGGTCTGCCAGATACGCACCGACCTGCATGAGCTGGCAGGCCTGCAGGAGGAAGGGCCGCTGATCATCATCGCCAACCACCCTTCCCTGCTCGACGCGGTCATGCTGCTGAGCTGCTCGCCCAAGGGGAGCTGCGTGCTCAAGGCCAGCCTGCTGCACAACCCCCTGTACGGTGTCGGCGCGCGCATGGCCAGGTACGTGAGCAACGAGGACCCGCGCCGGATGATCGAAGGCGCCTGCCGGGAACTGCAGCATGGCGCACATTTCATCCTGTTTCCGGAAGGCGGGCGCAGCCGGGAGCTTCCCATCAGCAGCCTCTCGAGCGCCTGCATCCTGCTCTCAAAGCAGAGCCGGGTCCCCATACAGACGGTCATCCTCGAATTTTCCACGCCCTACCTGGGCAAGCACTGGGGCTTGTTCACGCCCCCCGTGCTGCCGCTCACCATCCGGGCCCGCCTGGGCCGGCGCTTCGAGCCGCCGGAAATCACCGCGAAGGCCCTGAGCGAGCTGGACAGCTATTTTCGCGACGAACTTCGGTCGCGCTGAGGCGGCACACCGCTGCGGGCTCAGGCCATCCGGCTCATCAGCGTGGCCAGCCCCTCCTCGACGGCCTGGCGCGGGGAATTGATGACCAGGATCTCCACCTGCGCCGCCTCCTCGCCACCCACGGTCAGCAGGGCCGACACCGCGGCCGCCGTTTCCGACATGGGACGTGTGCGCACATCCACCACGACGGTTTCGCGCGGCAGCACCGGGCGCTTGAAGCTGCACTTGCGGATGCTCGCCAGCATGCCCAGGTGGTCATCGCCCAGGCGACGCGCCGCCGGCGATCCCGCCCGCATGCCTGCGCCTGCGACCTGCGCCACCAGCTCGACCAGCATGACGCCGGGCACCAGGGGCAGGCCGGGAAAGTGGCCACGCAGGATGGCGCCGTCAGGCGACCATTGCGCGCTGGCCTGGTAGTGGTCATGGTCCAGCACCGTCAGGGCGTGGATCAATTGCATGTCGCCGCGATGCGGCAGCAGACGGTAGACAGCGTCGGCATCGAGCTGGATGGGATAACGCAGCGACTCGCTCATGCGTACTGGCGCGCGATCAGCGAAACATTGCTGCCACCGAAGGCGAAGGAGTTCGACATGACGGCCCGCAGGGACTGGCCATGGCGCGCCTGCCTGGGCACGTAGTCCAGGGTGCAGCGCGGATCGGGCTTGTCGAGAAAAGCCGTCGGCGGGATGACACCGCTTTGCATGGCCAGCAGGCTGATGGCGAATTCCGTGGCGCCAGCGGCGCCGATCAGATGGCCGTGCTGGGCTTTGGTGGAGCTGACCGGCAGACGATCGGCATGGTCGCCGAAGGCCTGGCGTATGGTCTCGCTTTCCACCACATCACCCGCCTCGGTGGCGGTGCCGTGGGCATTCAGGTAATGGATGCCGGCCGGCGCGATGCCGGATTCGGCCAGGGCCATGCGGATGGCTCGGTATTGGCCTTCGCTGGACGGCAGGGTCAGGTGCTGGGCATCGCTGCTGCTGCCATAACCGCAGATCTCGCCGTAGATCCTTGCCCCGCGGCGCAAGGCGGACTCGGCGGTCTCCAGCACCAGGGCGGCAGCCCCCTCTGCCAGCACAAAACCGCTGCGCTCCTGGTCGAAGGGCCGGCAGCTGGCGGCCGGCTGGTCGGGATAAGGCTTGGCCATCACGCGCAGCGCGTTCCAGGCCATGAAGACGCCCGGCACGTTCATGGCCTCGGCACCGACGACCACGATGGCGTCGGCATACCCATGGCGGATGCTGCGATAGGCCTCGCCGACCGCTATCGCCGAAGAGGAACAGGCCACGCTGTAGGTGTGGGTCGGGCCACGGAACTGCTGGGCCATCGAGATGGCCGCCGTGGCCGCGTTGGGCATGAGCCGCGGCACGGAAAGCGGGTGCACCACCGTCGGGTTGCGGCCGGCCTGCAGTTGTTCGTGAAAACGGTTGTAGAGGGCTTCGCCCGTGGTCGCGCCCCCCAGGCCGATGCCGGCAAAAACACCGACGCGGTCGGCATCGAGATCCCATTCGGCAGCGCGGGCGTCGGCCAGGGCCTCGCGGCTGGCCAGCACGGCAAACTGCGTGGCGCGGTCCAGACCCTGTTCGTTGCGGTCAAGTGACTGGGCAAAGGCGGGATCGACATCGGCCGCCAGCGCCTGGGGCAGCCAGCGGGTGATCTCAGGCGCGGCGGGGCGGATGGCGCTGACGCCCTGGATCAGGCGGTCGAAGCTGGCGGCGCGCGTCAGGCCCAGCGGGCCGAGCATGCCGATACCGGTGACGACAACGCGCTGCACGAGAGGGACCGCAGACATGGGCCGTGGCCAGCGTCGCTTGTCAACGACTCAGGCCTTGGAGGCCAGCACCGGAATCTGGCCGTTGTTGGCGGCCCGGATGGTGGCCTCCATGTCGGCCACCATTTCGTCAAAGCTCATGCCGCTGTAGCGCGCCGGATCGTTGACCTGGAAGCCATACATATCCTCGACCTCGAACAGCATTTCGACCACACCCAGCGAATCGAGGCCGAGATCGGCGACCATCAACCCAGGCTTGTCGAAAGTGGCTGGATCGACGTTGAATTGTTGGATAACGAAATCCTTGATGATTTGATGCAGCATGCTGGCTCGAAGTCCTCTTGGGCTCCCTCGGTCTGTCAGGAGGCACCCGTACGCTGAACGGCCGGGCCATCACAACTGGCAGACACCCCTGGGTATTTGTTGTCGCTTGTTTCTCAATTGCCAGCCGGAAGGTGAAGCTTCCGGCCGTGGCCAGCCAAACCGCTGTACGGACGGATGTGCCGACACAAATTTTAACCAGTTTTTTGTTCAGGGTATTCCTGGCCGGGGCAGGCCCGCCGGAGCAGCCGCCTCAGCGGGGACGACCGCGAAAACGCCATGCCAGCAGCAAGGGCAGGCGCAGCAGGAAACCCAGCATCAGGCGCGTGTGCATCCAGGTCAGCAGCGCATTGTCACGCAGGTAGTTGAAGTGTGAAACGCCGCCCTCCTGCGCCTGCAGGTACTTGACCGGCGCGTCGAGGTTGACCGGCCAGATGCCGCGCCAGCACAGGCGCACGGCGGCCTCGATGTCGAAATCAAAGCGTCGCATCCAGCGCTGGCCATGCATGATCTTGAGCAACGGTGCCACCGGATAGACGCGAAAGCCGTAGAGCGAATCGCCGATGCCCATCCACAGGGTTTCCAGGTTGGCCCAGGCGTTGGAGATCTTGCGCCCCTGCACGCGCAGCGCCGGCGCGCTGGCGTCGAACACCGGCTTGCCGAGGATCATGCAATCCGGCCGGTCTTGCGAAGCCTGCATGAAGGGCGGAATCAGCCGGGCCGGGTGCTGGCCGTCGGAATCCATGGTCAGCACATGGGTGTAACCGGCCGCCTCGGCCAGCGCCAGCCCGTGCATGACGGCCGCGCCCTTGCCCTGGTTGTACGCCAGCACCTCGACCCTGAGTTGCGGCTCGCGCAGCGCCAGCGCCTGCAAGGGCAGCTCGCTGCCATCGGTGCTGCCATCCACCACCACCCAGACCGGCGCCCAGTGGCGCAGGGCCTCCTGGACGGTTTCCAGCACCTTGGCACCGGCGTTATAGGTGGGGATCAGGACCAGATGGGTGGGGGAAGGCATGGCGCCGGTGGCAGAGGACATGGGCGTGGATTATCGCAAAGGGCCCCCTGTGCGCCGGGGGCACCGTCAAGCGGCCGTCGTCACGCACCAGGGGGCGGTGTCATGCACCAGCCCCATCCACAGCGCCCAGGCTGAACTGGCCGCCAGCGCCAGCCCGGCCAGGCGCACGCCCCAGTCCCCCTGGCCAGCTCCGCGCAAACGCAGCCAGAGCCAGGGGCCCAGCACCATGGACACCGCCGTGCCCAGCGCGAACAGGGCCATGACGGCGGCCCCCTCGAATGCCTGGCCGGTCATGGCCGCCACCAGCAGGGCCGAGTACAGCAGGCCGCAGGGCAACAGGGCCCACAGCATGCCCACCACCAGCGGCAGCCCACGGCCGCGCCCGGCGGCCAGGGCACGGGCGCCGTGCCAGAGATGGCGCGCCGTGCCCTCCAGCCAGACCGGCTGCCGCGCGCGCAGCAGCAGCAGCAGACCGAGCAACAAGGCGGCGACGTGAAACAGGGTCCAGACCGGGCGCAGCGCGGCCGACTGGATGGTCAGCCAGCCCAGGCCCTGGATGGAAGCGGCCGCCAGGCCGCCCAGCACGGCATAACCGGCCACACGGCCCAGCTGGAAAGCCCAGAGGGCTTCATTGCGGCGTTCACCCGCCGCCTGGCCCAGGCCGGCACAGGCGGCGCCGCACATGGCGATGCAATGCGGGCCGCCGGCCAGGCCCATCAGCAATGCAGTGACAGCCAGTGAAGTTTGCATGGACAGGGCCGGGCGCCGCGTGATGGAAGGCTGCGTTGGCCCGGCGCAGGTTCAGCGCAGCGGCTTGCGGGCCACGGCATTGACCAGCGTTTCCTCGCGCTGCCGGGCCAAGGGCAGGCCCAGCAGTTCCAGCAGCCCCAGATCGGGCCGGCTCCACCAGAGGTAGGGCATGGACACGCGCTCCTGCGGCACCTCGAAACCCGCCGCACGGATCATCGCCAGGTATTCCTCGGCCGTCCTTTGCACGTCCATGGGGTGACGGAACAGCAGCTTGATCGGCAGGGAGTGGATGAAACGCCGCGTGGATTCGGCAAACAGCAGGAACCCACCCGGCTTCAGGATACGGAAAAACTCGGCCATGGCCGCTTCCTGTTCGACGATGTGGTGATAGGTCTGGTGGCACAGGACCAGATCAAACTCGTCCGACGGCAGGTCGATGTGCGCCGCGTTGGCACGGTGCAGGCGCACCGGCGTCTCACAGGCATCGGCCGCCTGGCGCGCATGCGCCTGCATGGCCGGATCGGCATCCATGCCGACGATCAGGTCCGGCGCAAAACGCCGGGACAATTCCGCAAAAGAATGGCCGAAGCCGCAACCGATGTCGATCACTTTCGGATACCGCGCCACCCCTGCCGGCAGCATGCGGCTCAAGTCGTCGAGCGCCGAGCGAACGACGCTGAGTTTCCAGGTTCTGGTTTTGAGAAACCAGTTTCCGAAGGCGGTTTCTTCGATGAAGGGGGAGTTCGTCGTCATCACTGTGTCAATTATCTGCAGACTGAAATGTACCGGATGCCGCCCCCGGGTCTTGCAAGCCGGCGGCGGGCCTCTGCCTTCCCGAAATGATACTCAAATGATCTTGGAGAAGCGGGCGCGGTTGCGATCGGCCTGCAGGTAGCGGTCGAAGCCCATGGCCACCGCGCGCACGAAGTACCAGCCCATGGCCGTGACCTGGAGACCGCTGTCGTCCCGCGTGACCAGGCCCTGGTCGACCAGTTCCTGCATGACCTCCAGTTCGGAGGCGAAGTAGGCCTTGAAGTCGATCAGGTAGGCCAGGTTGACCGACTCGAACAGCAGCTGGCCCTGGCACATCAGGGCCATGATGACGGCGCGACGCACCAGGTCGTCGCGCGAGAGCGCCAGGCCGCGCACCACGGCAAAGCGTCCGTGGTCGATGGCGTCGTAATAATCTTCCAGCGTCTTGGCGTTCTGGCTGTAAGTGGCGCCGATGCGGCCGATGGAGGACACGCCCAGGCCGATCAGGTCGCAGTCGGGCTGGGTGCTGTAACCCTGGAAATTTCGGTGCAGACGGCCCTGGCGCTTGGCCACGGCCAACGCGTCGTTGGGCAGGGCGAAGTGGTCCATGCCCACGTAGACATACCCCGCGCCCATGAAACGCGCCAGCGCATTCGAGAGCATGGACAGCTTGGCGGCGGCACCGGGCAGCTCGACGCCGGCGATGCGGCGCTGCGGCTTGAAGCGCTCGGGCAGATGGGCGTAGGCATACAGGGCGATGCGGTCCGGGCGCAGATCGGTGACCTGCTGCAGGGTGCGGGCGAAGGACTCGGGGGTCTGCTGCGGCAGACCGTAGATCAGGTCGAGGTTGATCGAGTCGAAACCGCGCTCGCGCGCGGCCTGCACCAGGGCAAAGACCTGCTCGGCCGGCTGCACCCGGTGCACCGCCTTCTGCACGGCGGGATCGAAGTCCTGCACGCCGAAACTCAGACGGTTGAAACCGAGTTCGGCCAGGGTGTCGAGCCGGCCGGCATCGATGGTGCGCGGGTCGACCTCGATCGAGTATTCCCCACCGGGCGCCAGCGTGAAGCTGCGCTTGAGCATGGCCATGAGCTCGCGCAGCTCCGCATCGCTCAGGAAAGTCGGCGTGCCGCCCCCCAGGTGCAGCTGGCTCACGGTCTGGCCCAGGCCCAGCTGGGCGGTGTGCAGGTCCACCTCGCGGCTCAGATAACGCAGGTACCCGGCCGCGCGGTCATGGTGCTTGGTGATGATCTTGTTGCAGGCGCAGTAGTAGCACAGCGATTCGCAGAACGGGATGTGAACGTAAAGCGAGAGCGGCAGCACCAGCGCCGCCGCGCCCGAGCGGCGTTGCTGCAAGGCGCGCAGGTAATCGTCGGGACCGAAGGCTTCGACGAAACGGTCCGCCGTCGGATAGGAGGTGTAGCGAGGTCCGGCCACGTCGTGGCGACGCAGCAGTTCGGCGGAAACGGGCTCGACGGTATCGGCATTCATGGCTGCACTGTGCCGGGAACGCGCGAAATTCGTCTTGATGTGCATCAAATGCTGCTAAGGTAGGGGCTGCAAGCACAACATTGCAATGGAGGGCTCCCATGTCCAATGTCAAAATACAGAGCATGAATCCACAAACGATCAAAGTGGCCTGCTCCAACTGCAATCTGCGCGAGCTGTGCATGCCCGTGGGCCTGAGCATCGAGGAAATCGACCGTCTGGACCACATGGTGGCCAACCGCCGCAAGATCAAGCGCGGTGAATCCCTCTTCCGCAATGGCGAGAAGTTCACCTCGCTCTACGCCATCCGCACGGGCTTCTTCAAGACCTGCGTGGCCTCCGAGGACGGCCGCGACCAGGTGACCGGATTCCAGATGGCCGGCGAGATCATCGGCCTGGACGGCATCGTCAGCGATCACCACAGCTGCGACGCGGTGGCCCTGGAAGACGCCGAGGTCTGCGTCATGCCCTTCGACCGCATCGAGGACCTGTCGCGCGAGATCAACGGCCTGCAGCGCCACGTGCACAAGATCATGAGCCGCGAGATCGTGCGCGAGCACGGTGTCATGCTGCTGCTGGGCAGCATGCGGGCCGAGGAACGGCTGGCGGCTTTCCTGCTGAACCTGGTGCAGCGCCTGCACGCGCGGGGTTTCTCGCAGTCCGAACTGATCCTGCGCATGACACGCGAGGAGATCGGCAGCTATCTGGGCCTGAAACTGGAGACCGTCAGCCGCACTTTTTCGAAGTTCGTGGAGGACGGCATGGTCGAAGTCAAGCAGCGCCATGTGCGCATCCTCGACACCGAGGCCCTGAGCCGTCTGGTCAACCACCAGACCGAATGCCACTGAGCGAACGCCCCGGGCTCCGCCGCATGGCCCCTGGCCATTTCAGCTGCAGCCCTCCTGCTTGGGGCAGCCCTCGGGCCGCTCGTCCCGGGGCAGCGGGCACTGGTTGAGCTCGAAGGGCGACAGGGCCAGCAGCGTCGTGAGCGCGCTGGACAGCATGGTGATGCCCCAGAAGACAAAAAAGGCGATGGTGTAGATGCCTTGGCGTGACAGTTCAACCGGCTGGCCGAACCAGTGCAGGTCCTGCGGATCGACCATGGCGAACATCAGCATTTCCAGCAGGCCGGCGACCAGAAAGGCCGGCCAGGCGATCCACATGAGCTTTTGCAGTTTCATCGTGCCCTCCTCATACGCGCCCCTTCAAGGCTGGCTGGGCGGCTGAACCGCTGGTGGCGCACCGGTGGCTGCGTGGTTGCGCCCCTGCACGGCCGGCGCCAGGCTGGCCGCAGGGGCTTGCTCCAGGGTCTTGTTGATCTCGATGCCCTGGCGGTAGTAGTCCGGCGTCACCACGGGGTCGGGCGTGCGGATGGCCAGCCAGAGCGTGACGAATCCGGCGATCACCACGATCACCGGACCGGCCAGGACCAGCCAGACATGGCCGAACGTCCACCAGGGGGGGGATGGCGTCGCAGGCTGTGTGTCGTTCATGGGCAAGCTTTCTCAACGGGGAACCAGGAACACCGACTTCTCGCGCAACTGCCGGGCGCTGTCACGGGCGGTGATCTCGAAATGAATGGCATGGCTGCCAGGCGTCGCGGCCTCGTAGGGCAACTGCAGACGCACCGCAACCCAACGCGACTCGGCGGAGGCCACCGTGACCTCCTCCTCGGATCTCACCGCCAGCCCCGGCAGGCCGGCGGCCGTGATGCGGTAGACCTGCTCGGACTCCATGGCGTTCATGATCTGCAGGCGGTAGACGTTCTCGATCATGCCGCCAGCCACGATGCGCGCGAGCACGCCACGGTCTCGCACCACGTCCACCTTGAAGGGCGTGCGCAAGGCCAGGCTGGTCAGCATGGCGATGCAAACGCCCGCCAGGATGGCGCTGTAGACCAGCACGCGCGGACGGAACACGTGTCGCCAGGTCTGGACCTGGCTCCAGCCCTTCTGCAGCGCGTTCTGTGTCGTGTAGCGGATGAGCCCGCGCGGGTAGTTCATCTTGTCCATGACGTCGTCGCAGACGTCGATGCAGGCCGCGCAGCTGATGCACTCGTACTGCAGGCCCTTGCGGATGTCGATGCCCGTGGGGCAGACCTGCACGCACAGGGTGCAGTCGATGCACGAACCCAACCCAAGGGTCTGGGGATCGGCCTTGCGCGAGCGCGCGCCACGCGGCTCGCCGCGCCGCTCGTCGTAGCTCACGATGAGCGTGTCGCGGTCGAACATGGCGCTCTGGAAACGCGCATAGGGACACATGTACTTGCAGACCTGCTCGCGCAGGAAACCGGCGTTGCCGTAGGTGGCGAAGCCGTAGAAGATGACCCAGAAAACCTCCCAGGAGCTCATGCGCGCCTGCAGCACCTCCAGGCCCAGTTCGTGGATGGGCGTGAAGTAACCGACAAAGGTGTAACCCGTCCACAGGGACAGCAGGATCCAGGCTCCGTGCTTGCCGCCTTTGCGCAGCAAGCTGTTGAAACTCCAGGGCCCCTGGTCCAGGCGCATGCGCGCCGAACGGTCGCCCTCGATCCTGTGCTCGATCCAGAGGAAGATCTCGGTGTAGACCGTCTGCGGACAGGCGTAGCCGCACCACTGGCGCCCCGCCACCGCCGTGAACAGGAACAGCAGCAGCGCCGAGATGACCAGCAGGCCGGTCAGGTAGATGAAGTCCTGCGGATACAGGACCAGGCCAAAGATATAAAAGCGGCGCGCGCCCAGATCGAAGAGCACCGCCTGACGCTGGCCCCATTCCAGCCAGGGCAGGCCGTAGAACACCAGCTGGGTCAGCCAGACAAAGACCCAGCGCCAGCGGCTGAACAGGCCGCTGACGCTGCGGGGATAGATCTTCTTGTGGGCCTCGTACAGGGAAACCATCACCTCATCGTCGGCAGTAAGCTGCGGGGTCGCGGCAGGCACTTGCGCAACGATGGGGATGATCTTCTGGCCCGATGGATCGGGATCGGTCAACTCAACTCCAGGTCTGAACCGTCATTACTTGGCCGCCACCTTGGTCCCGCCGGAACGGCTCCAGACATAGGCCGACAGCACATGGATCTGGGCGGCGCTGAGCTTGCCTTCCTGCGCCGGCATCTGATTGACCTTGCCGTTGTTGATCATGGTGACGATGGCACCCTCTCCCCAGCCATGCAGCCAGGTGTCGTCCGTCAGATTGGGCGCGCCCAGCGCCGTGTTGCCCTTGCCGTCCATGCCATGGCAGGCCGCGCAGGCGCCGAACTTGGCCTTGCCCAGGGCGGCACGCAGCGAATCGTGCGGGCTGTTGGAAAGGCTCAGCACATAGTGCGCAACGTTCTTCACGTCGTCCGGGGTACCCACGGCGGCGGCCATGGGGGGCATATTGCCGATGCGGCCCTTGGCGAGGGTTTCCTTGATCTGCTCGGGCGACCCGCCCCACAGCCAGTCGCCATCACTCAGGTTGGGGAAACCCTTGCTGCCGCGGGCGTCGGAACCATGACACTGCGCGCAGTTGTTCATGAACACACGCTCGCCGATGGCCATGGCCTGCGGATCGCGCGCCATGTCCTGCACGCTCATCGCTTCGAAGCGGGTGTACAGCGGGGCCACCTCCTTCTCGCCCCGGGCCATTTCGGTCTGGTACTGGCCCAGCTGGCTCCAGCCCAGCCGGCCCGGGCTGCTGCCCAGACCCGGGTACATGAAGAGGTAGAGCAGGCTGAAAACCACGGTGATGATGAAAAGCCAGACCCACCAGCGCGGCAGGGGGTTGTTCATCTCGCGCAGGTCGCCGTCCCAGACGTGACCGGTGGTGTTGTCGTTGGCGGTCATGGCCTTGGCCTTGCCGCTGATCCAGAGGAGGATCAGGCAGGCAATGATGCCGACGATGGTCATCACCGTGACGAAGATCGACCAGAAGTTGCTTGTGAAATCGCTCATGGTTCTTCCTTGGAATCAGTCCTGCTCGAAGGGCAGCCGGGCGGCCTGCTCAAAATCGGCCGCATTGCGACCGGACCAGGCCCACAGCACGATGCCGATGAAGCAGACCAGACCCGCGACGGTCACGGCGGAACGAAGGGTGTTGATGTCCATGCTGAAATCTCCGTCTTATTTGAGGGCCGTGCCCAGCACCTGCAGATAGGCGATCACGGCGTCCATTTCGGTCTTGCCCTTGACCTCTTCGCCGGCCTTGGCGATCTGCTCGTCGGTATAGGGCACGCCCACCACGCGCAGCGCCTTCATGTGCGTCGGCAGGGCGGCGGCATCGACCATGTCCCGGGCCAGCCAGGGATAGGCCGGCATATTGGACTCGGGCACCAGATCACGCGGATTGATCAGGTGGATGCGGTGCCATTCGTCGCTGTAACGGCCGCCCACGCGGGCCAGGTCCGGCCCGGTGCGCTTGCTGCCCCACTGGAAGGGATGGTCGTAGACCGACTCGCCGGCCACCGAGTAGTGGCCGTAGCGCAGGGTCTCGGCGCGGAAGGGGCGGATCATCTGCGAATGGCAGTTGTAGCAGCCCTCGCGGATGTAGACGTCGCGCCCGGCCAGCTGCAGCGCGGTATAGGGCTGGATGCCCTTGATCGGCTCGGTGGTGGACTTCTGGAAAAACAGCGGGACGATCTCGACCAGACCGCCGACCAGCAGCACCAGCAGGATGAGCACGATCATCAGAAAGTTGTTGGTCTCGATCTTCTCGTGCGAGATGCCGCCGGAATTTGTGTTGTTAGCCATGGTGTATTCCTTCTCAGGCGTGGACAGCGGCGGCAGGGATGGTGACCTGGGCCGCACGGCCGGCGGTGGCGGTCTTGATCACGTTCCACAGCATCAGGCACATGCCGCCCAGGTAGAGCAGACCACCCAGCAGGCGCAGCACGTAGAACGGGTAGGTGGCCTTGACCGACTCGACGAAGGTGTAGGTCAGGGTGCCGTCGGCGTTGATGGCGCGCCACATCAGGCCCTGCATCACGCCGGCGATCCACATGGCGGCGATGTAGATCACGATGCCGATGGTGGCGGTCCAGAAGTGGACCTCGATGGCCTTCACGCTGTACATCTGCTTCTGGCCGAAGAGGCGCGGGATCAGGTAGTACATGGAACCCATGGTGACCAGGCCGACCCAGCCCAGGGCGCCCGAGTGCACGTGGCCCAC
>JACCDS010525002.1_pt1 | contig 20466 bp, 17 predicted proteins | sample 7446441 | NCBI WGS metagenome assembly JACCDS01 (sample SAMN15323445, study PRJNA562643) | freshwater metagenome | isolation source: river surface water | place: USA:Blue River Watershed | collected 2017-08-17
GATTTCTGCGTGTGTTGTAGCACCGGGCGTTTGTGTCCCTGCTCGTCGATTGCCACATACACATATTCACCTTGGGTGACTTGCAGTATCTGGTGGGTGAGGAAATCCTTGATCCAGACCTCCACCTTGACGCGGATGGAGGTGTTGCCGATACGCAGGGTGCTGGTGTAGCAACTGATGATGGCGCCAACGGGCACCGGGCGCATAAACACCATGCTGCCAACGGCGACAGTCGCCACGCGGCCGTGGGAGATTTCATTAGCGTGGATGGCACCGGCGATATCCATTTGCGCCATTACCCAGCCGCCAAAAATATCGCCAAAAGGATTGGTATCGGCGGGCATGGTAATGGTTTGTAGGGTGAGTGTGCCGCTAGGTTCACTGGCAAAGGACTGCATCGCATTTTTCTCCGGCTTGGAGCTTGCAGTATAGCCAGTCTCCACACAAAAACGGCTCCCGAAGGAGCCGTTGGTGATAAGAGAGAGTTAGTCCGGTTCGGTGGTGATGTAAATCATGCCGTTTACATCGTTCCAGGTTTTACCCAAGCCGTCGACCAGGTTGACGCTCACGGGAAGGTAGCTATCTGTTGGCAAGTCCCGGGTGAAGGTTTGGGTGCCCAGGAAGTAGAAGGGCTGTTCCTCGTCGTCTGATTGGGCATCGACATTAATGCGGGTGGTGATGGTATCCACTACCGCGCCGCTCTCCAGACGTTTGATGGTGATGGTGGCATCCATGGGGAAGGCGTCGTAGTTGCCGTAAGCCATCAGGATCAGTTGCTTGCTGGCAGGGTCATAGCTGCCCATGATCAGTGGTGCACTGTGCTTGATGGTTTGGGTTTTCATCACCACCTGTGCACCATCGTCACTCTGCTCATCGGCATCAAGGTTGCCGTCGATACGTGTCTGCTGCCATTGCGCCTGGGTGTTGGAGAGGATGGAGGCGAAGTTGTAGATGTCGTAGTGGCCACCACAGGGTAAATTCAGGCGGTAATTGCCCTGTGCATTGCTGTAGGTGAAATCAAACCCATAGACCGCGTTTGCTGTCTGGCTGCTAAGGCCATAAACCAGGTTGCGGGTGACTGGCTGGCCGTTTTCGAAGAGGAACTTGCCGCTGACTTCACAGAGTTGCGGGCGGCTCAATTCGATAACTTGTAGCGGCGGGTTGGTGCAGTTGCTCGACAGGGTGATCGGATGGGTGACATAGCCAAAATCGCTATTGCTGAAGAAAAAGACCTCGGCGTCCAGGTCGGGGTTCAGGCTCGATTGGGCGATGCGGATATGGGCGGTGCCATCCTCGCCGCTGGTGAACAGGGTGGAGGCGAAGTTAAAGGTGTCGTCGTTGTCCATGACATAACCGTTAATACCGCTGAGCACTTGTCCCTCGGTATTTTTCAGCTGTACCCGGGCGCAATAATCGGTGGGTTGGTTAAAGGCCAGTGGGTAATCCAGGTTCCACCACTCGCGCTGGAAGATTTCATTGGTCACCAGAATTTCCAGGGTGAAGGTGGCGCTATCGCAATTAAATAGGGTTTGGGTGGCGGGCACTTGCTGGCCTGCTGCGTTGTACAGGGTGCCCTGACCGATCAAATCCCACAGGCCTGCACCGCTGTTGTAGGTGTAAACCGGCACCTGGAATCCCGCCATGTCTGGCGCGCTGTCACCGAGGCTTTCGAGCAGTCTGCAGCTCTGCGGCGGGATTTGGTAATTGATGGTGACAGGCTCTTCCGCAAGGGTCTTTTGGGCGCCGCCCAGTTTGGCCAGCTTTTGTTGGCGCGCCTTGCGCATGGCGACGGCGACAGGTTCGTTGGCGCTGGTTTTGATCTCGGCAAAGTTAAAACCGACGGAGGCGAGTTCATTGCCATCCGAGTCCGCATAGGCGCCGGGGAAAAACTCGGCATCGTTGGGTTCGTTGGGGTCAAAGGTGCGCACGGCCACTTCCAGTGAGCTGGTATCCTCGGGCAATAGCGATTGCGGGATGTTGATCAACAGACCGTTACTTTGCTGTTCATCGTTGCCGCTGACCTGAATGTTAAAGCCATCCAGGCTGACGCCGGAGGCGGTGGTCGCCGTGCCGGGAACAACGGTTTGTACCGGTACGGCTTGCAGTTTTGCATCCACATTGATTTTGCTTTCCGGTGGCAACTTGCGTGCATAACTGGTGTGCCCCGGGGCACTGATATACAGCGCAAGGCTGGTGGCACCAGTGGCGCTCAGGTCGGCACTGAAACGCAGTTCGGTGGAGTTGTTGTAGTCGCTGGCGATAGGGGCAGCGTTGGCTAGCGGTTGCTCATTGGCATCGAGCAGCACCAATTCGACGTTGACCTGTGATTTATCCAAAGTGGTGCTCTGGCCCGATTCATCAAAACCATTGATGGTGCCGTTGATTTTTACCGTGACCAGATTCGCGGCAGATGAACTGCTGGATGATGACAGTGCGCTTGATGTGGTCGAACTGGACGAGGCCTGAGGGGAGGATGAGCTGCTGGATAGCGCTTGGCTGGTTGCAGACGAGCTACTGGCGGGCTTGTCGCTACCACCTCCGCCACCGCAGGCAGCGAGGCTGAGTGCTGCCATGGCAGCGGTTAAACGAATAATCGATAACATAAAAATCTCCTTGTAATGGATGTAAAAAATCCCTGTTTAGTGCAGCAACGGCGACTAAATCTGATGACGGGAAACGCGGTGCATTCTAGCGGCTTGGCGCTTAAAACACTTATTGGATTGATAGCTCTGGGAGGCGGTTCACACTCCCTGTGAAACCTTATGGTTGCACAGGGAATGCTGTGGAAGCTGTTAAAAAATGTGAGGGTTATTAAAGCTGTGACGGCAGCCAGGTTACGAGGCTGGGCCAGAGCGCCATGATGCAGAGCAAGGCGAGTTGCAGGCCGATAAAGGGCAGTACGCCGCGATAGATTTCGCTGGTTTTAATGCTGGCAGGAGCCACGCCACGCAGGTAAAACAAAGCAAAACCAAAAGGCGGTGTGAGGAATGAGGTTTGCAAATTGACGGCGATCATAATGCCGAGCCAAATCGGATCTACTCCCATGGCGAGCAGCACCGGTGCAACAATTGGCACTACCACAAAAATAATTTCAATAAAGTCGAGAATAAAACCGAGAATAAACATCGCCAGCATCACCAGCGCAATGGCGGTGTAAACGCCGCCGGGCAAACTGCTGAAAAACTGATGCACCAACTCTTCGCCGCCAAAGCCGCGAAACACCAGTGAAAATAAGGAAGCACCGATCAGGATCATAAAAATCATGGCGCTGATTTGTGTGGTGGAGCGAGAGACATCGCGCAGGCGCGCCCAGCTCAATTGTTTTTTACACAATGCCAGAATACAGGCTCCGAGTGCGCCGACACCGGCCGCTTCGGTGGGTGTGGCAGCGCCAATTAAAATCGAGCCGAGCAGCAGGCTGATTAACAGCAACACCGGTAGCAAGCTGGCGAATAAGCGCCAGAGAGATACCTTGTCATCATCGTTAATTTCCACGCGCGGAATAATGTTGGGACGCAGCCACGCGGTGAAAAATACATAGAGGATATACAGCAACACCAGCGCCAAACCGGGCAGCATGGCGGCGATAAATAAATCGCCCACGGAAATGGTTTTGGGGTTGAAGATGCCCATTTTTAATTGCGCTTGTTGATAGGCGCTGGAAAGTACATCGCCGAGCAATACCAGCACGATGGAGGGCGGGATAATTTGCCCCAGAGTGCCGGTCGCGCAAATGGTGCCGCAGGCAAAACTGGGGGCATAGCCGCGCTTGAGCATGAGCGGCAGCGACATCAGCCCCATGGTCACCACAGTGGCGCCCACAATGCCGGTGCTGGCCGCGAGCATGGAGCCAACCAGCACTACCGAAATGCCCAGACCGCCGGGCAGGCGCCCGCAGGCTTTGGACATATTGGCCAGCAGGTCTTCGGCGAGGCGCGACTTTTCCAAAATGCCGCCCATAAACACAAACAGCGGCACCGCCACCAGGGTGTAGTTATTCATAATGCCGTAGAGGCGCGCGGGAAAACTTTTTAATAAATTGGGATCAAACACGCCGCCCAGAATGCCCAGCCCGGCAAATGCCAGGGCAACGCCCGCGAGGGTGAAGGCAACCGGGTAGCCGAACATTAAAAAGAGGCAGATGGCGGCAAACATCAGCAGCGGGATTAATTCGATCAGCATGATGAATCCTCCGCGGCGGATGCTGACGGGAAAGGAGCCAGGTTCATCAGTGCCAGCAGATTGCGCAGCAGTTCGGCAATCGCCTGCAAGCTCAGGCTCACCGCCATCACTGGCAGCAGGGTTTTGAGTAAATAGACGCCACCGATACCGCCGGAATCGGTCGAGCCTTCATGGATGCGCCAACTCTCGCGCACGAATTCCAGGCTGCCCCAGCCAATCAATACCATCACCGGCAAGGTGAACAATAAACTGCCCAATACCTCTACCCAGGCGCGAGTCGATGGCGACATTTTTTTGTGCAGTATATCCACGCGCACATGGCCATCGTTTTTCAGGGTATAGGCCGCGCCCAGCATAAAGACGGCGGCGTGCATATAGGTCACCGACTCTTGCAGACCAATGGAGCCAATATTAAACAGATGACGCAAACCCACGACGACGGAAGCGATGATGACCATCAGGCCAGTGAGCCAAGCCGTTGTGGTGCCGGTAATCTCGGCGATGGTATCGAGCAGGGTGACAATTCTGTGCGGGGTGGCAGCGGTAGCTGAGTGGTTCATGGTGTGGTGGTTATCGTTATTGGAATAATGAGGCGGCGATTATACGCAAAGCCGTTATCGCCGCCGTCATTTTTTGCAGACATTATCTGCAAGGATTCAACAAATTATTGCAATTTCCCCAGCTGCCCTTTTGCCGCTTCGCCAATTTCACCGCCGCCTTCGGCTGCCTGCTGGAAATACTGCGCGGCTTGGGTGCGGTTGCCTTTGGCGAGTGCCACTTCACCCAGATAGTAAGTTGCTATCTGGGTTGGCAAATAACGCTGGCTGGTGGTCAGGTCTTTTTCCGCCATATCGTTTTTACCCAGTTGCTTGTAGGCGATGCCACGGAACACATAGGGTTTGAAATATTGCGGGTTGGCCTGAATGGCGCGATCCAACGCAACCACGGCGTCGTTGTCTTTTTTCTGTTGCAATAACAACTGGCCTTTCATCTCCCAGAACAGGTTTTCCTTGGGCTGTTGTTGGATGGATTGCTCAACATAGCTCATGGCATCGATGTATTTTTTCTCGCCGGCCAGCTTTTGCGCTTTTTGGTAATTCTCGTAGGCTTTTTTGTCTTTGTTTACCTGCGCCATGGCGCGCTGGAATTGTGCTTTGTTGCGCACACCGCCAGGGTATTGGGCTGCGTGTTTGCGATTGGCTTCTACCCGCGCTTGTGACGGCGGGTGACTGGCAAACAGGCCTTCAATGAAGCCGCTGTTGCGACCCTCGGAGAGCTTCACAAAAATCTCCTGCAATTCCACGGCCGCTTGCGCGTCGTATCCGGCTTTGGCCATGTACTTCATGCCGACTTCATCAGATTCCAGCTCGTGGCTGCGGCCATATTTGGCTTGCCATGCCTGGGAACCCACGGCCAGAGCACCCATGCCGAGCACGCCGTATTCCGGTTTTTTCTCGGCGATGGCCACACCCGCGAGCAATACCCCGGCGCCCATCAATACATTCTGGGTTTGTTGTTGTGCACCGTGGCGCGCGGCGGCGTGCACAATTTCGTGGCCCAGTACGGCCGCTAATTGGGCTTCATCTTCCAGATACACCAGCAGGCCGCGGTTAATGGCCAACTTGCCGCCGGGCATTGCCCAAGCGTTGGGCACATCATTATTCAGTACCACGAATTCATAGGGCAGGTTGGGGCGATCGCTCACGGCGGCCAATTTCTTGCCTACTTGCTGTACATAGGCTGTCAGTCCCGGATCTACAACGTATTGGCCACCCTGTGCCTGTTGGCCGGGGCCGTAGTTTTGGGTGCCGGTGGCGATCTCCTGTTCGGGAGACATAATCGACAGTTGGCTTTTGCCTGTGACCGGATTGACCACACAGCCCGTTAAGAGCGTGGTGAAGGCGATCAGGCCGAGTAAGTGCGAGAACAGTTTCATAGTGGGACTCCTTGTGACAGAGGTGGGTATAATGCCACAACTATTTTGACGATAAGATCTAAATGCAAGGTGAACAGGTGTCGATGAAAGCGTTACAAGTGATAGAACTTTTTGCCGGCGTGGGCGCGGATGGCAAGCCCATCGTCGAGCAACTCCATGTGCGTGAGCTGGAAGATGGCAATTTCCAACTGGTGCAGTCGCCCGCGTTTGCCAAAGGCCTCGCCAGTGGTGATGTAGTGAAAATGCTCAGCGATACACGGGAATTTGACCTGGTACAGCGCAGCGGCAACCTGAGTATCCGGGTGTTTAGTCGTAGCGATATCCAAGCCATCGCTGACCTCCTCACCCCCGAGCTGGAAAAACTGGGCGGTGAACTGGATCGCGAAACCCCGCGTATGCTGGTCTACTCCATTCATGTGAGCTGCGGGTTCAGTGCGATTGAAAATATCCTCAACGAGTTTGTCGGGCGCGACGGCCAAAGCGCGTGGATGTACGGCAATGTCTATGACCCCACCGACGGTCAGACACCGCTTAACTGGTGGCTGGATCTGCTCAAACCTGAATAGCCTTTTGCTGCGTCTTTAGTTGTTACGAGTTCACTCTATGCTGCATGTCATATCCCCGGCGAAAACCCTGGATTTTGAAACCCCATCACCCACGGCCATCCATACCCAGCCACAATTTCTGGATCAGGCTCAACTGCTGATTAACGACCTGCGTCGCCTGCCGCCTGCGCAGGTGTCCCAGCTCATGTCCATCAGCGAAAAACTGGGCCAGCTCAACGCCCAGCGTTTTTTGGAGTGGCAACCGCCCTTTACCCCGCACAATGCCAAACAGGCCGTTGTTGCGTTCAAGGGCGATGTTTACACCGGCATGGCTGCAGAGACCTACAGCGCCAGCGACTTTGAGTTTGCCCAGCAGCACCTGCGAATCCTCAGTGGTCTCTATGGCTTGCTGCGCCCGCTGGATTTGATCCAGCCGTATCGCCTGGAAATGGGCACCGGTTTTGCCAACCCGCGCGGTAAAAATCTCTATCACTTTTGGGGCGATATCATCACCGATCAGCTCAATGCCGAGTTGGAACGTCAGCGCGAGCGAGTGCTGGTGAACCTCGCCTCCACCGAATACTGGGGCGCGGTGAATCCCAAAAAACTGCATGCCGACGTGATTACGCCAGTGTTTAAGGATCAGAAAAACGGCAAATACAAAATCATCAGCTTTTTTGCCAAAAAAGCGCGCGGCATGATGAGTGCATACATAGTGCAAAACCAGTTGACCCAGGTGGAGCAGATCAAAGGGTTTGATACGGCAGGCTATGCCTACAACAAGGCGATGTCCTCGCCCACAGAGTGGGTGTTTACCCGCGCCGAGCTGCTATAGCCTGCGCTGGCGGGGCGCACGATTTTTATACGATTTTGAGCAATTAAGCGTTTTCTGGCGTCAAAAATTAAACTATGCTCTGCCGATGCCAAAAACCTGTGGAACTTGGCATCACTTTACCGCTGGATGCTGCCAAAAAACACGATAGGACATCGTCCCCATGAGCCTGAGTAACGCCTACCTTGACCATGTCATTGCCAGCCTGTCGCGCGTGGCAGAGGTAGCTTATCGCCGCATTTTTAATGGGGCGGCGGTTTACCATCATGGGGTTCAATTTGCGCTGATCGTGAATGATCGCCTCTATTTCCGCGCCGATGATTGCTCCCGCTCGCTCTATGAGCAGCAGGGGATGCACTCGCTGCAGCCGCGCGGCGTGACAGTGCAATCCGACTTTTACCAACTGCACGACAGCCTGCTCGATGAGCCCGATGAATTGCGCCACTGGGTGCGTATTGCCATCGATGCCTCCAGCGCCAACTATTCCCCCGAAGAAGACCCCAGCATTATCCCCCTGATGCCGCGCCGCGCTCGCGCTTAAGTCGTTGTCCTGTATACCTCTTTTTGTCAGCAGCCCCGCCAAACATAGTCTAGTCTCTAGTGACATATCGCTTGGGAGAGGGCAATGGCAATACGTATTTTGGTGGTGGACGATGCCACCTTTATTCGCGACATGATCAAGAAACAGTTGCGCGATAAGATCCCCGGAGTGGAAATTCTGGATGCGCCAGATGGCAATCGCGCCCTGGCACAATTGAAAAATCAATCGGTAGACCTGATTCTCTCGGATTGGGAAATGCCCAACATGACGGGCGCTGAACTGCTGACCGCGGTGCGCGCTATGCCTAATGCAGGCGCGGTGCCTTTTATTATGATTTCCAGTCGCGGCGACCGCAGTCACATAGTCAAAGCGATCCAGTTGGGGGTGTCGGATTATCTCTCCAAACCCTTTTCTGCCGAGGAGCTGCTTAAAAAGGTCTTCAAACAACTCAAACTGGCAGGCAAAGCCCCCGAGGCCAGCGCCCGCAGCGCGACCACTCAGGGCATTGCCTTTGCCTCGGTGGATGTACTCACTGGTGGCGCCAAGCCGGCGGCCGCGCCAGCTGCCAATCCCTTTGCCAACAACAGTGCCAGTGCGCTAGGGGCAAAACCGGCAGCCGCGCCTGCCCCTGCACCGGCCAAAACGGTTAAGGGCAAGGCGCAATTGCGTTTTGCGAACAATCGCCTTTTTGGCGTGGTGATTCGTGAAATGTCGCTGCAATTAATGAGTGGTTTAATGCAGCGCGCCGATAATTTGCCCGGCTTGTTTGAGCAGGCTGTGGTGGATATCGAAACCGGTGATGGCAGCAGCCTGGCGCGGGTGAACGGCTATGTGCACAGCATTCAGGCGGGCGAGAGTCGCCCGGATACCAATGTGGTGAAAATCGTTATCCGTTTTGTGGACAATGATGCCGAGAAATTTGAAGCGCTATCCAAATATATCGCCCAGATGTAACCCTCGCATTGCAATCATGCAGCCAGCGTTTGGCTGGCTATACTCAGGTCATTCTCTCTGCATTTGCCAGTAATGGCCTAACAGGTTCTGGTCATGTTCCGTCTCACCCTGCTCTCGTTTGTATCCGTCTGTGGGTTGCTGGCTCCGGCGCTGGCCTGCGCCAACGTCGAACACCGCTTTTCCGGTTTTGCTACGCTGGGATTGGTCTCCAATACCAATGAGGCGCTGGTATTTCGCCGCGATGTCTCCCAGGACGATGGTTCCTACGACGGCTCCATCGAATGGAAAAATGACAGCCTGATCGGTGCCCAATGGGATGGACGCTGGAACCATCAAATCGAGACCAGTGTGCAACTGGTTGCCAAGGAGCGCTTCAATAGCGGTATTGAAGAGTCGATAGAGTGGGCTTTTGTTCGCTACCGGCCATTTGATGGTGTCGATTTGCGCTTGGGGCGTATGGGCGCCGATATTTTTATGCTCTCCGACTATCGCCAAGTGGGTTACGCCTATCCTTGGGCTCGCCCGCCCCATGACTTTTATGGCTTGTTATCCATTTTTCATATCGATGGGGTGGATCTCGCCAAACGCATCGACTTGAACGGCACAACCCTGACCCTGCGCGGGTTTTATGGCAATCACGATCAGAAATTTCCCGTGGGGGTGCGTTCCGAGGCTCACAGCCGCCTCGACTTTAACGCTGGTGGCCTCAGCTTGATTGCCGAGCGCGACAACTGGAAGTTGCGTTACACCTATGCGGATATCAGGATCAACAACGATGCGACTGGAAGTCTGGTAATAGGGCTGGATTCCTTTGCGCCCTATTGGCCCGAGGCCGCCGCGCTGGCCGATATGGCCGCTACCTACAAACGGCATTTCAGCTATCACGACTTTGGTATCAGCTATGACAACAACACCTGGTGGGTGCAGGCGGAATACAGCAGCCTGAACAGTGAGATAGGTGTTGTTCCCCAAAGTGATCGGGCCTACCTCAGCATTGGTCGTCGGTTTGATCAGCTTTCCCTTTATGCCCTGACCGGACGCTCTACACCGCGCAATCGGCAAGTGGAGGTAGAGGTGCCTACCGGCTTGCCCGACCCTTGGACTGCGTATGCGGCGCAGTTGGCGCAAATCACCGAGGCGAGCTTGAACGGTGTTCGCATTAACCAATCCAGTGTTGGGGCCGGTGTGCGCTGGGATTTTGCGGCCAAAATGGCGCTCAAGTTGCAAGTTGAGGAATTTCGCATCGATGCTGATGGCACTAACTTATGGCTGCGGGCTGATCCGAGGGTACCCATTACCACTCGCCAGCAAGCCAGAGTGACCAGCCTTACCTGGGATATCTTGTTCTAATGGCCAAACTCGCCCTGATAATGGTGCTGTTGCTGACTGGCCCGGCACTGCGAGCAGAGATTCTGGTGATTGTGCATGCCAGTAATCCCAACGCCCAACTGCAGCAAAAGCAGGTGGTCGACTTATTCATGGGGCGTGTTTCCGCCTTTCCCGATGGTGCCCCGGCGCGCACCTTTGACTGGGTGGCTGGTGTGCCCTTGCGCGCTGCATTTTATAAATCCCTCACCGGTAAAAATGAAGCGCAGGTAGATGCCTACTGGGCGACCCTGGTGTTCGCCGGGCGCATGTCGCCACCCAAACAGTTCCCCGATGACCAATCTATTATTGCTGCTGTGGCCCAGGACCCTACGGCAATTGCCTATGTGAAATCCCAAGCCTTACCGGCAACAGTCAAGGCGGTTATGGAGCTACCTGGCGGCTGATGAATATCAAGAGTTTGCACATCAAAGTCTCCCTGAGTGTGGCGCTGGCGGCGCTGTTAGTGGTGGTTTTGTCCTCCCAGTATTTTTACCAGCGCAGCTACCAGCAGTCCTTTCACGACAGTGAGCGCTCGGTACAACAGCTGCTGGAAACCGTGCGTACCACCGCAGGCATCGCTGCCTATGTCGGCAATCGCGAACTGGCGCAACAGGTTGCGGATGGTCTCGCCCAAAACGACATAGTGACCGGCGCCAGAATTACGGCTGGCAAGGATGTGATTGGCCAGCAGGGGGTATTTGCTGGCACATCGCGTCGCGCATTGGTCTCCCTGACATTACTTGGCCCCTTTGATGAACAAGAGATTGTGGGCGAGCTGGTGGTCATGCCCAACAATGAGCTGATTGAATTGCGCGCGCGGGACTCCGCCATGGCGACTGCGATAGGCCTTGCCGCCCAGGCGGCAGTGGTGGCGCTGCTGGTGTTGATTCTGGTCTATTGGTTGATGACGCGCCCGCTGGCGCAGCTCTCTGGCCGTTTGCATCGCATCACCCCCGGCGATGGCCGGCGTATCCAGGTGGCTGGCCGGCATAACGGCGATGAAATTGGCCAACTGACTGGCGATATCAACGCACTCTTGCATACCGTTGAAGTCATGCTGGAAGAGGAGCGACAGTTACGCCGCCGCGTTGAGCAGTTGGAGACGCGCTTTCGCGGCATTTTTGAGGACAGTAGTGCGGGTATTTTTCTGGTGCGCGATGGCAGCCAGTTAATCACCGCCAATGCCGCCTTCTTCCGCCTGACAGGCTTGAGCGAACCCGGACTCGACGAACCGCACACCGACCTGATCAACGCCGTGTTTCTGGATGCTATCGCCGCTGCCTCCTTAATCCAACTGGCGCGAGTGACCGGACGTCCACACTCAACTGACCTGCGCCTCCTGCAGCGAGGGGAGGCAGGGCGCGAACGCTGGGTGCACTGTATTTTTTCGCCCGCCGGCAACACAGAGCAGTCAGCGACCGTGGAAGGGGTGATGTACGATGTGACCGAGCGTAAATACGCCGAGCAGCGCTCGCGTGAGCTGGCGGAGACTGATGTACTGACCGGCCTGAGTAATCGCCAGTCGGTAGAAAATGCACTCATGGAGCTGATCCGGCAGCGCGGCCCGGGGGAAAACCGTTTTGCGGTGTTGTTGATCGATCTGGATCGCTTCAAATTTATCAACGATACCTACGGCCATGATGCGGGCGACAAGGTACTTATTGCCATCGCCCAGCGGTTGCGCAAGCTGGTGCGTGACTCCGATGTAGTGGCGCGCATTGGCGGCGACGAGTTTTTGCTGCTGCTCAATCACGCAGGCAACTTGCAGATGGTGCAGCGCATCGCCCAAAAAATCCTCGATGCCCAACAAGTGCCCATTGAAGTCCAGCCTGGCGTGCTGGAGATAGTGGGAATGAGTATTGGCATCGCCCTCTACCCCGAACATGGCGACAATCCCTTGAGCCTGCGCAAACATGCCGACCAGGCGATGTACCAGGTGAAGCGCAGCGGTAAAAACCGTTTTGCAATTTACGATCCCGACCATACCGAACCTGCCGATGAAGGCGAATAAATACGACAAAATGTAAACGGTTACATTTTTTAATGGTAATGATTTGAAACGTTTACACACAAAAATTGCATTTATTTAGGATTAAAAGTCCAAATAAATGGCTTTTTGAACAAAATATCTCCTTTCTCGGCTTGCTCGATTTCATTCCGCTGTGTAGCATTTTCCTTATGGATAGCGCCTGATAATGTCAGGTCGCTATCGCGCCGTATCGCCCTCAGCCGGGCACTGGTCTTTTTCCGGATTACCACTATGAAACAACGTAAACCAATCGTGATCGCCAATTGGAAGCTCAATGGCGGCCTCGATCTTATCTGCACGTCGGTCGCGTCTTTTATTGGCAAACACTTTGCAGCACAAATTGCGATCTGCCCACCCTATCTGTACATGCGCGACATGATGACTTTCTTGCAGTACTCCGAATTGCAAATCGGCAGCCAGAACGTCAGCCGCTACGAATCGGGTGCCTACACCGGTGAGACCTCGGCACAGATGCTGAAACAAGCGGGCTGTTCGCTCTGCCTGATCGGCCACTCTGAACGCCGCGCCATGTTTGCAGAGAACAACGAAGGCTGCAAAATCAAAGTGAACACTGCACTCAATCACGGTTTGTTGCCGGTGTTGTGTGTGGGCGAGAATCGCGAAGAGCGCGAAGCCAATATCACCGAGCAAGTGCTCTACAAGCAGCTCAGCGAAGGTCTGGGTGGGTTGGATCTGGCCGGTAAGGATTTATGCATCGCCTATGAACCTGTGTGGGCGATTGGCACCGGCCTGGCCGCTACGCCAGCCATTGCGCAGCAGGTCCATCAATACATCCGGGCTGAAGTCACGCGCCTGTTCGATCAGGACACCGCCAGCCGTGTGCGCATTTTGTACGGCGGCAGCGTGACCAAAGCCAATGCCAGCGAGCTGCTGCAACAACCGGACATCGACGGCCTGTTAGTGGGCGGCGCAAGCCTGGACCCAGGCCACTTTGTGGCCATCTGTGAGCAGGCATCGGAATTAGCGGAAACGCACTAAAACAGAAAGGTTCCACCCCGGGCCGGTAATAAGCCCGGGCAACATACTAAAAATTGTTTAACAAAACATTCAGAAGAAAAACAAGAAAATAGAATCGGCGGCAGTTTCGGTCATCCACAATCAACCACACCCCTCGCGGGCTAATTTCGGGAATTTGTGATGAACAATCTTGCCAGTCTTGTTGCTCCCGGCGTCGCTACCGGCGATGCTCTCAATCAATTATTTGCTGCCGCCAAAGCGGGCGGTTTTGCCTACCCGGCGGTCAACGTCTGCAACACCAATACGATTAACGCCACACTGGAAGCTGCGCGTAATGTGAATTCGCCGGTGATTGTGCAGTTGTCCCAAGGTGGATCAGCATTTTTCCTGGGTAAAAGCATCAAGCTCGATGGCCAGGGCAGTTCTATTTTAGGCTCCATCGCCGCCGCCAAATATATTCACGCGGTTGCGGAAGCCTATGGTGTGCCCGTTATTTTGCACACCGATCACGCGGCTAAAAAATTATTGCCCTGGATCGATGGTTTGTTAGCGGCGAGTGAAGCCCACTTTGCACAAACCGGTAAGCCCTTATTCAGTTCGCACATGATCGACCTGTCGGAAGAATCGCTGCAGGAAAACATTGAAATTTCAGCCGAGTATCTGGCACGCATGAAAAAAATAGATGTCACCCTGGAGATTGAGTTGGGCTGTACCGGTGGTGAGGAAGACGGCGTAGACAATACCAACCTGGACAATTCCGCGCTCTATACCCAGCCGGAAGATGTGGCCTATGCCTACGAAAAACTCAGCGCTATCAGCGAAAAATTTACCATTGCCGCCTCCTTCGGCAATGTGCACGGTGTATACAAACCCGGCAATGTGCAGCTCACGCCTTCCATTTTGAAAAACTCACAAACTTACGTGAGCGAAAAATTTGGTTTGCCGCATAACAGTTTGAATTTTGTATTCCACGGTGGTTCGGGTTCTGCTGCCAGTGAGATTGCCGAAGCAATCAGTTATGGCGTAATCAAAATGAACATAGACACAGATACCCAATGGGCTTTCTGGCAAGGTACTATGGATTATTACAAAACCAATGAAGCCTATTTGCAGGGCCAGATTGGCAACCCCGAAGGCGACGATAAGCCCAACAAAAAATTCTATGATCCGCGCGTTTGGCTGCGTCAAAGCGAAGAGGTAATGGTAAAGCGGTTGGAGCAATCCTTTGCCGATTTAAATTGCATCAATCGCTATCGATAAATGCACACCGTTTATTAACGAGTCACAGCATGAAAAATTTATTCAGTGTATTGCGCAGCGACCAGGTGGCCGATGACCTGATCCAGGTCATTGAAACCATCGTCGATGCGAGTAAAGAAATTGCATTCCGTGTGCGCCAGGGCGCATTGGCTGGTGTGTTGGGTTCAACCCAGGATGAAAACATCCAGGGCGAAACCCAAAAACATCTGGATATTATTTCCAACCAATTGCTAAAAGATTTATTGCTGGCGTGTCCGGCAGTAGCAGCTATCGCCTCGGAAGAGGAGGACACTGTTGTTGCGGGCACTAGCACCGGTCAATACCTGGTTGCTTTTGATCCACTTGATGGCTCATCTAACATCGATATCAACGGGCAAATAGGTACTATTTTCAGTATTTATCGCTCGCAGGATTTAATTCCGCACAGCAGCGAATTGCAATTCCAGCAAGCAGGCAGCCAACAAGTGTGCGCCGGTTATGTGCTCTATGGACCATCCACTTTGCTCGCCATTACCACAGGCAAAGGTACTCGTTGCTTTACGCTAGATTCCACCCAAGGCAATTTTTTGCTCACCACTGATCTGATCCAACTCGCTCCACAGACGCAAGAGTTTGCTATTAATACCAGCAATGCGCGGTTCTGGAGCGAAGACATGCGCGCGTATATTGATGATTTGGTACTCGGTGAAACTGGCCCGCGACAAAAGCGTTTTAACATGCGCTGGAACGCGGCCATGGTGGGCGATGTGCATCGCGTGTTAACGCGCAGCGGTATATTTTTATACCCATCAGATTCGCGCAACCCCAAGCAACCTGCCAAATTGCGCTTGCTGTATGAAGCCAATCCCATGGCGTTGCTGATTGAAAATGCAGGCGGTAAAGCCTGGAGCGAAAGTCAGCGAATTTTGGATATCCAACCGCAACAGTTACATGAACGGGTCGCGGTGATTCTTGGTTCTGCTGATGAAGTGGATGAGTGCCTGAGTTATTTGCGTCGCTGATTAGCGACGCTGCTCAAAACGCACGACATTTGCCGCTGCCATCACGCGATTGGCCAGTGCATTGCGCTTTCCTCGGTAGTGATTATGATAATTTGATTACATTCAGGTGAGGCTGATGTGTTGTTTAGGCTCAAGATTAAAACATTAGGCGCAAAATGGTTTCACTTGAATTGTTTTGTAAGGCGCTTACCGAGCCGCCATGTGCTTGCATAATTTGCTTTACCAAAAACAGACCTACACCTGTGCCATCCTGTTTTGAGGTATAAAAAGGTACAAAGATTTGCTCACGCCTTCCAGCGGGAATTCCCTCACCATTATCAATAATATCGATTAATAAATTACCCGCCTGTCCAATATAAGATTTCATATGAATATGTCCGGCTGATTTCTCCACCAGGGCATCCATTGAATTCCTGAGTAAGTTGATCAGTGCTTGCTCTAACTGTACCGGATCGGCGACAAGTGTGAGATTCGTCGGCTCGGTGGAGCAAGTAATCTCTATATTCCGTTCACTGGCCTGTTCCCTAAACAATAGGCATACCGCTTCCAGTAAATCCGTTATCACAACAGTCGTTGTCTGCAGCGGAGGAGGGTTGGCTATACGCCGATAGGCTTGCACAAAATGCATCAAATGCTCAGCGCGACGGGCTACAGCATGGATTGCCTGCTGTGCATCTTGTAGGGATTCGTCGGCGTCGGGTTGTTGCGCCAATTGTGTGAGCAATAGACTGTTAGCTGTTTTGCTGAGTGATGTTATCGGTGTCATGGAGTTCATGATTTCGTGAGTAAAAACTTGCACCAAATTTTGCCAGGCAGAAATTTCCTGTTTATCCAACGCTCGCTGGATGGGTTGAATGCTAACTACCTTTTTGTTACCACTGTGCAATTGGATCGTTGCTGCCGACAGAGCGACAGCAGTGGTGACCTGATCCGTGACTAGTTGAGAACTACGCTGTTCGCCTGAGATTATTTGCTGAATATCTTCAGCTAAATCGCTGCCGTATTGCACTAGGTGTTGCATCTTTAATGGTGAGCTTTGTTTGAATAATTGTTGCGCGGCTGAATTAACCAATTCAATTTTTTCACCCTCAACTACCACTAATGCAACCGGTACTTTCTCCAATAGTAAGCTGTAGTAACGCATTAACTCTTCATTTTTTTGCCGCAGTTGCTGTAATTGTGATTGTATATCCTGCCAGTGCATTTTCAGCTTTTGGCTTTGTTTGAATCGGGTGTGAATTCGACGTGCGCCATCTCCATAGCGTACGGCGTCAAAAAAGCTTTCCATTTCTAATTGCGTTGACTGCATGTAACTGAACAGACAATAAATTTGTAGCGATAAGACCATGATGCCGCCAAATAAACTAAATATCAGCGGATCTTCATGTTGGTAAATAAGAACTAACCCTAACAGGGTACAGAGAATTAATGCCAAGCGAAGGAGTATATTGATACGAAAATCCGTTAACCCTGACCTGATTAGCTGCATAGTATTAGAGATCATGCTTTTCCATCCTGCGATAGAGTGCCATACGCGTCAATCCCAATTCCCGAGCTGCTTGTGAAATGTTGCCTGCATGTTTTTTTAGCGCCAGTTCAACTGCATTGCGTTCTAATATTTCCAAATTCAAGCTATTACTTTGTACGGAATCAGGTTGAGGGTTTTCAGCAACAGAGCTGAGCGAAAAATCGTCTGCCTGCAATATATCTTTATCACCTAATATCAGTGCGCGTTCTATAGCGTGATTCAATGCACGCACATTGCCTGGCCATGAATAGGCTTGTAATACAGCAAGTGCTTTGTGGCTTAGTAGCGGTTTTTGGCGCTGGTATTTTTGCGCATAAAAGTGGAGAAAATGATCGGCCAATAAGGGAATGTCGTCTTTGCGCTCACGCAGTGGTGGCAGATTCAGCTCGACTGTATTCAGGCGATACAATAAATCCTGCCGAAACTGACGCTCATCAGTTAGCTGCCCGTAGCTGGCATTTGTCGCCGCGATAATACGTACATTAAGCTCGATGGGTTTTTCATCACCCACCGGCGTTACCTGGCGCTGTTCCAGCACTCGCAATAATTTAACTTGTAAATGCAGTGCAAGGTTGGCGATTTCATCGAGAAATAAAGTCCCACCATTCGCAGCGACCAACTTCCCTATACGATTTTCATTGGCGCCGGTAAAGGCTCCTTTTTTATAACCGAACAATTCTGCTTCAAATAAATTTTCCGGAATCGCCCCCATATCAATAGCCATGAAAATATGGTTGGCGCGTTTGGATCTGGCGTGAATTTCACGCGCGAGCAGCTCTTTGCCTGAGCCATTTTCTCCCAGTATTAATACATTGGCTTCGGTTGGTGCACAGAGGCTCAATTTGCGCAGCAGCTCGCGCATGCTGGCAGTTTCACCAATAAAACAGGCAGATATTGTGGGTTGTGATGAGTGGTGCACCGAGCTTAATTTAACAGAATAGTTTTCTTCTGGTTCTTGAGTGGACGCGCGACTAAGAGCAAGCGAAAAGGCACACTCTACAGTATTGATTAATTTTTCATTGCTCCAGGGTTTGATTACAAAATCAGCTGCTCCTGCCTTGATCGCCTTTACTGCTAACTCAATACCGGCATAGGCTGTCATCACCACCACTACAATCTGTGGATGATGGGTTTGTAAATAGTTGAGCCATTCAAAGCCATCGCGGCCAGAATTATCGCCAAGCGTAAAATTCATATCCAGTAGCACCACCTCGACAGGGTGATGTGCTAGAAATTCTGGTAGTTCGGTCGCTTGCGACAAGCAGCTCAATGTTTTGATTTGACGTTTGAGTAGCAGGCGCGCTGATAATAAAACATCTTCATCGTCATCAACTACTAGCAAGTGTCCAGCGATGGCACTCATGATAAATATCCTTGCAACATTATTTTTCTACAGCATGCACACAGTTTAGGTTGTTCGCATGCGGACAACAAGCGTTCGAAATCGAACAGGTCTATGGTCTCTAATAGTGATTGATGTTGCATAACTAATTGAATTAATTGTTATTTTTTCGTTGGCATAATATCTGCTCTAATTTAGACACATAAGAGCGGCACTGGATAACAACGGCATAATGAAATTAATTTATGGATAAGCCTTTGCAAAAGAATTTCTGGCAAAAGTGGCGAATAACCATCAGTAGCTTAGTGTTGTTTGTAATAATTGTGGCGTTATGGGTGGTGGCAGCACCAGATAATGACCGCACTTTGCGTGTTGATAAAAATACGTTAAGTATTGCAGTAGTCACCCAGGGGATTTTTGAAGATGTTATTCCTCTGCGTGGCGAGGTAATGCCGTTACGCACGCTATATTTGGATGCAATTGACGGCGGGCGCGTTGAAAAGATCCACCTGGAAGATGGTGCAAGGGTTGCCGTTGGTGATGCCATTGTGGATATTTCCAATACTCGCCTGCAACTGGAGTCAATCACCCGTGAGGCGCAAGTGAGCGAGCAAATTAATTTACTGCAAACCCAGGAGTTGAATCTGGCGCGCAACGAACTTGAACATAAACGCAACTTGAATGAACTGGAACATCAAATAAACGTGGAAAGCCAACGAGTAGGGCGTATGCGCCCGCTAATCAAGCAGCAATTAATTTCCATGGCAGAATTAAAAGACGCAGAAGATAATCTGGCCTACTTAAAAAAGCGCCAGCAATTAATTAGCGAGGCGCGCGAAGTCGATCTGGCATTGCAAGCGGCGCAAATGAAACAGCTTCGCGATTCAGTTGCATCGCTTAATAACAACTTAACCTTTGCGCGCACTAATGTAGCGAGTCTGAATGTGAAAGCACCCATTGCGGGCCGCCTGACAGCATTTAATCTGGAGCCGGGGCAATCATTAATGCCAGGCGAACGTTTTGGTCAAATTGATGACCCGGATCATTTCAAACTAATGGCTCAGGTGGACGAGTTTTATATGAACCGCACGCGGGTAGATCAAACTGCACTGGCAAAAATCAATCAGCAAGAATTTCCATTGCGGATTAAAAAGATTTATCCGCAGGTTATTAATGGCCAGTTCCGTGTCGATCTGGTGTTTAGCGGTGAGCAGCCCGCAAATATAAGCCGTGGTCAAACCTTGCAGTTGCGCTTGCAGATGGGCGCCAATGAACCGGCGCAATTAATTCCCAACAATTCGTTTTTTCAAGACACGGGTGGGCATTGGATTTTTGTTGTATCTGACGATGGAAAGCATGCACAGCGACGTGAAATAAAGCTGGGGCGTCGCAATAGCCAGTTTATTGAGGTGCTTTCAGGTCTGGATCTGAATGAGCAAGTTATCGTCAGTCCTTATACCCTTTATAAAGATATTGATTCCCTGAAAATTTATTAATCAGCCAACATAAAGACAACAAGGAGAAGAAAATGATACGCCTTAATAATATCGACAAGATATTCCGCACTGAAGCTATAGAAACCAAGGCGCTAGGCAATGTCAGCCTGGAAATCAAGCAGGGCGAATTTGTCGCTATTATGGGGCCATCGGGTTGCGGAAAATCGACGCTACTTAACATCTTGGGTATGTTAGATAGTCCGGATCAGGGAGACTATTTTTTTAATGGCGAGAATATAGCGCGTTATGCCGAATCAAAATTAAGCGAGATACGCAAACACAATATAGGTTTTATTTTCCAGAGTTTTAATCTGATTGATGAGCTCAGTGTGTTTGAGAATATCGAGCTGGCACTGCTCTATCACAAAATCCCTGCTGCTGAACGCCGCGCACGTGTGCAAGCGGTTATCGAAAAAATGGAAATAGCCCATCGCACGCATCATATGCCCAATCAACTTTCTGGTGGACAGCAGC
>JACCDS012007572.1_pt1 | contig 20463 bp, 21 predicted proteins | sample 7446441 | NCBI WGS metagenome assembly JACCDS01 (sample SAMN15323445, study PRJNA562643) | freshwater metagenome | isolation source: river surface water | place: USA:Blue River Watershed | collected 2017-08-17
CGGCTGTTGCCTATGCGCTGTGGAAGCTGCAGGATCGCGGCCGCATGTTCGTCAGCCACAACGATCCGGTGTACGAGGGCATGATCATCGGCATCCACTCGCGCGACAATGATCTCGTGGTCAACCCGATCAAGGGCAAGCAGCTGACCAACGTTCGTGCTTCGGGCACCGACGAAGCAGTGCGCCTCGTGCCGCCGATCGAGCTGTCGCTGGAATACGCGGTCGAGTTCATCGAGGATGACGAGCTGGTCGAGATCACGCCGAAGAGCATCCGCCTGCGCAAGCGCCACCTGAAGGAGCATGAGCGCAAGCGTGCTTCGCGCGAGGAAGCGGCGTAATCAAAAGCCGCCGCCAGAAAAAGCGCCTCATGGCGCTTTTTCTTTTTTCGACTTCGATACAATCGCCATAGCCAGACTCCTCTCCCTATCGTGAGTAAGCACCGCAACAATCTTCCGTCGCGCCGCCTGTCCGTCGCACCCATGCTCGACTGGACCGATCGCCACTGCCGCTATTTTCACCGGCAGCTGACAAGGCACACCTGGCTGTACACCGAGATGGTGACGACAGGTTCCGTCATCCACGGCGACGCGCCGCGCCAGCTGGACTTCAACGACGAAGAGCATCCGGTTGCGCTGCAGCTCGGCGGCAGCGAGCCGGACGAACTGGCGAAATGCGCGAAGCTCGGCCAGCAGTGGGGCTATGACGAAATCAACCTGAATTGCGGCTGCCCGTCCGAGCGTGTGCAGCGCGGCGCATTCGGGGCCAGCCTGATGCGCGAGCCGCAGCTGGTGGCTGATAGCGTAAAGGCGATGCGCGACGTGGTCGACATTGACGTCACCGTCAAGCACCGCGTCGGCATTGATGACGTGGAGTCATATGACTTCGTGCGCGACTTCGTCGGCACGATTGCTGACGCCGGCTGCAGGACTTTCATCGTCCATGCGCGCAACGCGATCCTGAAAGGCCTGTCGCCGAAAGAAAACCGCGAGATCCCGCCGCTGAAGTACGACTATGCGTATCGCCTGAAAAAAGATTTTCCGGAGCTGGAAATCATCGTCAATGGCGGCATCCGGACGCTGGAGGAAATCGACGAACATCTGAAGCATCTCGATGGCGTGATGATCGGCCGCGAGGCTTATCACAATCCCTGGCTGCTGTCGGCGTTCGACCAGCGCTACTATGCCGATGAAGCGTTCAGCAAGACGAGATTGCAGGTGGTCGAGGCGATGCTGCCGTATATCGCAGCGCAACTGGCCACCGGCGGCCCGCGCATGAATTCCATCGTGCGCCACATGCTCGGCCTGATGATGGGTTTGCGCGGCGCGCGTGAATTCCGGCAGAAAATGTCGGATGCGAAAGCGCTGGCTTGTGGCGATCCGCTGCTGCTGTTGCAGGCGGCACGGGCGTTGCCGGAGGCGGGCGGCGCTTGAGGGCTTGGTAGGTTTCGTGTCTCCGCTTCAATAGTCCTTCAACCGGTTGTACAGCGTCTTGACGCTGATGCCCAGCACTGACGCCGTCATCCGCTTGTTTCCGGCGCAGTGCTGCAGGGTAGCGAAGATCAGGTCACGCTGCGCGTCAGCCAGTGGCGTGCCGACCGGGAAGTTCAGCGTCCCGTTCGCCAGCACCGGCCGCGACTGCGCGCGCGGCGCCGGCTCCTCGATATGCACGATATCCGAAGAAAGGATATAGGCGCGATGCATCAGGTTTTTCAATTCCCGCACATTGCCGGGCCACGGATGAGCGTTCAGTCGCTCCGGTGACAGCGGCGACAATTGCTTGTGTGTTCCGGCCTGCTGGTTCAGCTGCTGCAGGAAGTGGTGTGCCAGCAGTTCGATATCCTTGCCGCGCTCGCGCAGCGGCGGCACGCGTACCGGAAAGACCGCGAGCCGGTACATCAGATCCTGACGCAAGCTGCCTTCCTGCACCGCCAGTTGCAGCGAGCGGTTGGTTGCTGCCACCAGTCGCACGTCTACCCGCACCGGCTCGCTGCCGCCGACCCGATGAAAGCTGCCGCATTCGAGTACGCGCAGCAGCTTCACCTGCATGTCGCAGGGCATTTCGGTGATCTCGTCGAGGAACAGCGTACCGCCGCAGGCATGTTCGAAGTAGCCCGATTGCTTCCTGAGCGCGCCGGTGAAGCTGCCCTTCTCATGGCCGAACAGCGCAGCCTCGATCAGGTGTGGCGGTATCGCGCCGCAATTGACTGCAACGAAATGCTTGTCTGCACGCTGGCTGCGCAGATGAACGGTCTTTGCGATCAGTTCCTTGCCGGTACCGCTCTCGCCTTCCAGCAGCACGGTCGCCTCCGTAGCTGCAACGCGCTCCAGCTGGCGATACATCGCTTCCATGGCGGGCGAACTGCCAAACAGCAGTCCAAAGCGCTTCAAAGGCTTGGCAGGTGACATTGACAAGTGCCGTCTGAAACAGCGCTTGGACAGCGGCAAATCAAATCTGCGGCACGCAAGGCCCGGCGCCCTGCCTGAAATCAAACCTGGCTCGCGCTGTCGGCGCACTATCGCGCAGGCCATGAGGCAGCCCTGCCACGATGCGTTTGCTGCCACGCAGACCGCACCCGACAGGGTTGAAACTTATGCAGCATGCCTCAGTCAAGATTAGAGGCGACTTCATCCTCAGTAGAAAGGAAAGGCAATGAATCGAAAATTGCATGCTTCACGGGCTCTGATCGTGCTGGGTCTGCTCTCCCTCAGCATCACCGCCTGCAATCGCGGCGGTGGCGAGCAGGGCGGCGGCACCACGGGTACCACGGGCGGCACCAGCAGCACGACACCAAGCTCCTCGGCGCCTGCGACGACCACGCCACCTTCCGAAACGACCCAGACCCCCGCCGCACCGCCCTCGACAGCCCCAAGCGGAACCGGCGGCATGTCGCAGCCGGGTGCCGACCAATCGTCGGGCAGCAGCTCAGGTGCCAGTAGTCCGGGTGCGACGGATGCATACGGTACCTCGGGCAATCCCGGCACCGAGGGCACAACCTCGCCAGGCTCGACATCGAAATAGCCCGGTCGGATTGAACCACGCGGGGACGGCCTGCCGGCGCAGCGGCCGCCCCGTCTGCCTCGCGCCGGCGCAATCATTTCATTCCATGCCCCCATGCCACATGTACTGATCGTCGATGCTGACGCCAGCGTCACCGCGTCGCTGCGCGACTGGGTCAGCGAAGAGGGCTGCAGCTGCACCGTGACCGCTCTGCTGAAGCAGGCCATTGTCCAGCTATCACTGCAACAGCCCGACTGGATACTGGCGGCACAAGACCTGCCCGACGGCAGCGGCATTGAGCTGCTCGACGAACTGGCCAGTGGCGATCCGATTGGCCTGGCCATCATCGCCGCGCGGCCCGATGTCGAACAGGCCGTACAGGCTTTCCGGCGCGGCGCGATCGATTACCTGAGCACGCCGCTCGACCGCAAGCGCATTGCCTACCTGCTGGCCTCGCGGCAGCTGGCAGCGCGTGGCGAGGTGCCACGCAGCGTGAGCGCGCCTGACTTGCTCGGCGAATCGCCGGTGATGCAGACGCTGCGCGAACACATATCGCGCGTCGCCCCCACCGAGGCCAGCGTGCTGCTGCTGGGTGAAAGCGGCACCGGAAAAGAACTGGTTGCGCAGAGCATTCATGCGCATTCGCCGCGCCAGCGCCACCCCTTCCTGCCGGTCAACTGCGGCGCAATCTCGCCGCAACTGATCGAGAGCGAAATCTTTGGTCATGAGAAGGGCAGCTTCACCGGCGCCGACCGCCAGCACAAGGGCTATTTCGAGCGAGCATCCGGCGGCACCTTGTTTCTCGATGAAGTCATCGAGATGCCCATCGAGTTGCAGGTCAAACTGTTGCGTGTACTCGAGACCGGCACTTTCATGCGCATAGGCAGCAACCAGGAACTGCACACCGACGTACGCATCGTCGCGGCAAGCAATCGCGATCCCGATGAAGCCATCGCCGGAGGCAAGCTGAGGCTGGACCTGTTTCACCGGCTGAACGTGTTTCCGCTGAAAATCCCGCCGCTGCGCGAACGCGGCAAGGATGTGGAACTGCTGGCACGTCACTTCCTCGACGAATTCAATGCGGCACACGGCGCCGCCAAGCAACTGTCGGCACGCACGCTGTCTTCGCTCGCCGGCTACCACTGGCCCGGCAACGTGCGCGAGCTGCGAAATTTCATGCAGCGCGCCTACATCCTGTCCGACCAGCTGATCGACACCGATGCGCTGGCGCCGGAATCAGCGCAATGCACGGCGACTGCCCTGACGCTGGCCGTGCCGGTCGGCAGTTCGCTGGCCGACGTCGATCGCAAGCTGATTTTCGCGACGCTGGAACTGTGCGGCGGCGTGAAGAAGCGTGCCGCCGATCTGCTCGGCATCAGCCTCAAGACGCTGTACAACCGGCTCGAAGAATACGGCAACGAGGAACGCGCCGCGACGCTCGCCAGATCGATGCTGACGGAGCGGCGCATCAGCCTGATCGGGGACGAACGAGGCCTGCTGAATTAACCGCTTGCGGCATAGTCGAACAAGCACACGCATTGTGCGTGGAACGATTCCAATGAAAGGACGCAAGATGAGCCTCTCTTCCAATATTCCGCAGGGCGGGTCCGGGCAGCAGGGTGCCCGCATCATGCAGCACGGCGGACCGGGTCCGGATGTGATGGCCGCCGACACCTTGCAGGGTGACGACGTGATCAATCTGCAGGGCGACAAACTCGGCAGCATCGAGGACATCATGCTTGATGTCGCCAGCGGACGCGTCGCCTATGCGGTGCTGTCGTTCGGCGGCATCCTCGGCATGGGGGACAAATTGTTCGCCATCCCCTGGAGTGCGCTGGCGCTCGACGCCGATCGCAAATGCTTTGTCCTCGACGTGTCCAAGGACAGGCTGGAAAAGGCGCCCGGCTTCGACAAGGACCACTGGCCATCGATGGCTGACCAGAACTGGGCTTCGCAGGTCTATGCGTACTATAACCAGCAGCCTTACTGGCAATGATCGAGCGTGCGGGCATGTTTGCTGCTACCGCTTGCTTGTGAATCATCCTGCGCATTCGCGCCAATAAGGAGAGCAGCATGAGAACCAGCAAGCTTCTATTGCCGTTGGCATTGACGGCGGCGCTCGGCGCCGGTTGCCAGAACATGGGGGCCGATCTGTTCGGTACGTCGCCGGGCTCGCAGCCGATTGCGGCGAACGTCAATGGCACCGGGACAATACAGTCGGTCGACGTGGTGCCACGCTCGCAGGGACTGGGTCTGGGCACGCTGGCCGGCGCGGCGGTCGGCGGCATCCTCGGCAATCAGATGGGCGGCGGTACCGGTCGCACGGTGGCCACCGCCGCAGGCGCGGCCGGTGGCGCTTATGTCGGCCACGAGATGGAAAAGCGTCGCAATGCGGGTGAAATTTACAAGGTGACGATCAGGATGGATGACGGCAGCACGCAGTCCTTCGCGCAGGAGGCGGCGCCCGCAGTGAAGAGCGGCGACCGCGTGAAGATCACCAACGGTGTGCTGAGCAAGCTGTAGCCGCTTGATCCCCCGGCGCGTCATCGCCGCTGTTGATGCGCGCCAAAGCGGCGGGAGGATTCGCCGCACCCGTACTCCAACCGGTTGAGCTAATCGAAGCAAGGAGAACGCAGATGGCCACCATACACCTCGACACCGGTACCAACTATCCGGGCGGTACCCTGATCTCGCAGGAAAACATTGTCCGGCGACCGCTGTTCCCCGCCATACGCTGGGGCGCGGTACTGGCCGGCGTGGCGGTCGGCATATCGGTGCAGCTGGTGCTGACCCTGCTGGGCATCGCCAGCGGACTGTCGATGACCAGCGTGCAGCAGGGCGAAGCGCCGGGCATGGGCACGCTGGTCTGGGCCGGCATCTCGATGCTGCTGTCCGCATTGATCGGTGCGTATGTCGCAGGCCGCATGTCGGGCCTGAAGCGCAAGACCGATGGCATCCTGCACGGCGTCGTGTCGTGGGCGGTGACGACGCTGCTGTTCGTCGTCCTCGCCACCTCAGCCGGCGGATCGCTGCTGTCGGGCTTGTTCTCCGGGGTCGGGCAGAGTGCGACGGCCATGGTGCAGAGCGGCGTCAGTCCCGGCGGACTGGCTGGTCTGCTGAATCGCCAGCTCGGCACCAATGTGAGCGCCGAATCGATGCGCACGCTGCAGCAATACATCGCCAGCGGCCAGCGTGACCAGGCGATTGACTACATGAGCAGCAACATGGGCGTTCGCCGTGATCGCGCCGCCAGCGTGGTTGATCAGGCGCTGATCTTGTCCGGATCGCCGGAGCAGGCATCGCCGCAGGGACGTGCAGCCGCGGATCGAGCGATCCAGGGCGCCAGTACCACCGCATGGGTCGTGTTCGGCGCGGTCGCGCTGTCGCTCGTGCTGTCCTTCATTGGCGGCGCGCTGGGCGCCATCGGGGCGCGCCGCACCACCTGGGCCGAATCCGGCGAAGAGGCTGCCGCAAGCGCAAGGGCCGATCTCGGCCGGTCGTAAAGAGCAAGCCGGCATGACACAGCGCGCGACGCGTGAACTCGCTTGCAATGCGGCGGGTCGAAGCCTACACATCGGGGAGCGCTTCATGCTGAAAAATTTCGAGGGTGGCAGCGGTGCCGTGAAGGCACAGCGCCGGCGATTCGCTTGCATGAACGCGGGCCAGTCCTCGGCGACGCAATTGCTGCGCGCGTGTCCGGTCGTGACAGCGACCGGACAGATGATGGGACGCGTGAAGTCGGTGCTGGTCGATGTGCGCAGCCGCCAGCTGCGCTTCGTCATCGTTACACCGCAGGGCGGCAAGGCGCCCGTGGTGATACCGTGGCAGGCGCTGTATTTCGATTCGGCGCTGGTGCGTCTGGTCTATTACACTTTTTCCTGAGCGTGACAGGGAATCGCCCTCTGCAGGTCCGTCCCGTTTTCTGGCTCATGTTGCTGCTGGCATTGCTTGCCAGTGGCGGTATCAGGCTGCTGGCCTCGCAACTGAGGCAAGGCGCCCATCCCGACCTGCAGATCGCGCTTTACCGCTACCCGGCCGATGCGATGCCGGAGTGCGAGCAGTTGCTCGGCCCTGCTGCCGTGCCCGATAACACGGTCGATGCCGGTACGATGTGGATGAGAATGCAGCTGTCGCCGCTGGCAGAAATCGCCAGCGGCGCCTGTCGCCGGTCGGTGCCGGTGGCGATGTAAAGAGCCTGCTACTTGCTACGGTGCCGTCACATCTTTTTCTGCGTGTCGGTCGCGGCACCTTCCACTTTCTCTCCGCCGCGCTGCACATCCTGGCCGAGGCCGCGCATGGTGTTGCATCCGACAAGTACGAGGCTCAGCGCCAGTACGCCGGCCCATTGGATCAGTTGTTTCATGGTTCCTCCTTGGAAGTGCGGGGCTCAGTGAAGCCGGTGGGTGCTGGAATTGGACGGTGTAGCAGCGCGTCGCCGCTGCAACCACTGCCATGCGGTTTGCGCGATGCGTGCAGCGGCGCGTGCGCGGGCCGGATCGCGCAGCAGCAAGGCAGCTGCCGTCAGCAGCGCTCGCAGCGTGCCGCCCTGCGTGCGTGGTGGTTCAGGTTCGGGATGCCGTCGCGCGCGTGCTGCACGTTTGCCGGCACCGATCACCCGCGGCGCCAGCAGTACCAGCAGGGCGACGCCACCGGCAACCCAAAGCGGGTGTTCCGTCATCCACTGCAGCGTACGCTGGCCGGCTGCTGCGATGCGTTGACGCGGCGGTGCATGATGCGGCGGCGCATGATGCGACGGCCATCGGCTTGCGACGCCTGGTTCCGGTTCGTCTGACAGCATGCGCCGATATACCGCACGACTGGCTTCGATCTGTTCCAGCAGCGCGCGGCGTTCGTCTTCCAGCGAAGGCTTCATAGGCTTTCCCTGACCAGCGCAGCATCGCGTCTGATTTCTTCACGCAGCGTGTTCAGCCCGGCGACGGTGCCGGTATGACGCCGTGCGAGCGACACGCCGGCATAGACGCCGATCGCGTACAGCGCGACCACGCCCCATGCGGCCAGCCCGCGATAACCGCTGTCCCAGAAGCTGACGACGATCGCAATTCCCAGAAAGAGTAGCGCAAACACGGAGCACAAGGCCGCCGCGGCATAGCCGGCGACCTGCGTACCGATCTCGCGCCCCTGCATCTTCATCTCGATGCGCAGCAGCGCCAGGTAGTCGCCGAGGCGGTCGAGCGCGATCACGGACAACTGCTTCGATTTTTTCAGCGTTTCGAACACGCGCAAGTCCTCAGGCCGGATCAGCCGCGCCGCATCAGCGCGCCAAGCACCAAGCCGACGCCGGCCGCGATCGCCACCGACTGCAGCGGCTTGTCGCGCACATAGTCGACCGTCATCTCGCGGCCCTGGCTGATCTGGCGACCCGCCTGGTCGGCGATGCCGCGCGCGGCATAACGCATTGACGAGAAGCGCGCGAGGATGCGGTCGCGCGCTTCCCGCAGTTCGTTTTCATTCAGCGTCGACGCATGCGACAGCAGCGCATCGAGGTCGCTCTTCAGGTTCGACAAGTCATCGCGCAGGCGCGTGGCCTTGCCGCCCAGGCCACCGGCGCTGGCCGTGCTGGCGCTGCTGTCCCTGTCCTTGTGCAGGCCGGTGGTCTCGCTGCCGCTCGAGGGATAATTCGTTTCCATTGTCGTCTTCTCCTGTGTCGCGATTGAGGATGCGCAAGAGCCCCGCCATCCAGCCGGCGGTGCCAGTGGTAGTGAATAGGCAAGCCGTTCGCGAACAAGTTCATGCATTTGATCCTTGTCGGCAGCGCCGTCTTTGCGCGATTCGATGTCATGCCGAGCCGAACGGCGCGAAGATCGCGGTGCGTTGCCGGACGGATCCTGCGTGGGTGCCATGCTAAGATTTGCCGGTCTGATGGTTCACATCTGAACGAATAACAAAGGAGACCGAATTGAAGCTCAGGATGCTTTCGCTGTCCGTCATGCTTGCATGCGTCGCCGTTCCGGCGGCTCATGCGCAGATCTCGAACGACACGATCAAGATAGGTTTCATCACCGACATGTCCGGCCTGTATGCCGACGTGGACGGCCCGGCCGGCGCCGATGCGATCAAGATGGCGATTGCGGATTTCGGCGGCACGCTCAATGGCAAGAAGATCGAGTTCGTGACAGCCGACCATCAGAACAAGGCTGACATTGCCGCATCGCGCGCGCGCGAATGGTTCGACCAACAGGGCGTGGATATGCTGATCGGCGGCACCAACTCGGCGACCAACCTCGCGATGGCGAAAGTGGCGGCCGACAAGAAGAAGCCCTTCATCGCGATCGGCGCCGGCAGCTCGCGGCTGACCAACGAAGAATGCACGCCATATACGGTTCACTACGCATACGACACCGCGTCTATGGCGCGTGGCACCGCCGCGGCGCTGACTAAGCAGGGCAGCAAGGACTGGTTCTTCCTGACCGCCGACTACGTGTTCGGCATGTCACTGGAAGGCGATGCGGCGCAGGTCGTGAAGGCCAACGGCGGCCGCGTGCTCGGTTCGGTGCGTCATCCGCTGGCGGCGTCCGACTTCTCGTCCTTCCTGCTGCAGGCACAGGCATCGAAGGCGCAGGTGCTGGGTCTGGCGAATGCCGGCGGCGACACGGTCAACTCGATCAAGGCTGCCGCCGAGTTCGGCATCAACAAGAAGATGAAGCTGGCCGGCCTGCTGATGTTCGTCAATGACGTGCACGCGATCGGCCTGCCCACTGCGCAGGGCATGTACCTGACCGATGGCTGGTACTGGGATACCAATGACGAGACGCGCGCCTGGGCCAAGAAATTCATGGCCCGCAACAAGAAGGCGCCATCCATGCTGCATGCCGCCGATTACTCGGCAACCGCCTTCTACCTGAACGCAGTGAAGGCCGCCGGCAGCGACGATGGCGACAAGGTGATGGCGAAGATGAAGGCCACCCGGGTCAACGACATGTTCGCGAAAAACGGCGAGGTGCGACCCGACGGCCGCATGGTGCATGACATGACTCTGATGCAGGTGAAGTCGCCCGCCGAGTCGAAGTATGCGTGGGACTATTACAAGGTGGTGCAGGTGATTCCCGGCGACCAGGCCTTCATGACCAAGGCCGAATCGAAGTGCGCGCTTTGGAAATGAAGCGGCACTGAACCGACGAACGGCGCGGCATCCCGCGCCGTTTTTCTTTGCAAAAATGTTTCTCCAATGGAACTTTGATAAACAGTCACTCTCTTGCATAATAGAAATATATCGAACTAAAACGAATCATGAACCGACAGCTGGGGGCAAGTCGCTGCCCGGTCCGAATTTCTAAAAACATGCAGAAATGGCTGCGTCAGTCGGAGCGGGCGGTGCGCCGGGCCAACCTGAAAATAGGTTCGGTCTGGGGCACTGCGTGCGTGCTCTTGCTTGCCATGGTCTGGGCCGCGACCGAGCTAAAGATCGATCGTGACGAGCAGCAGTTGATCGACAAGCTCAGGATCGATACCGCGCATCGCGCACGCACCCATGCCGAGCAAATGCTGCGCGCCGTATCGCAGGTCGACCAGCTGTCGATGGCGATCAAGTATCAGTGGGAACGCCATGCCACGCCGCTCGATCTGGAGGAGCAGTTCAAGCGCGGCGTCTACCGCGAATCGCTGTACCCGGTGGCGCTGGACGCGAATGGCTATGCGCTGACTAGTACGCGCAATCTCGCGCGCGGCAGTTACCTGGGTGACCTCGACTTCTTCCGCCGAACGCGTGACACCCGCGGCGCGGGCCTCTTGATCGCGCCGCCGACCGAGGGGCGCGGCGGTTTTGCCGGCAAGCAGGTTATCCGTTTCACCCGCCGCATTGACAAGGCCGACGGCTCGTTCGCCGGGCTGGTGCTGATTGCGGTCGAGGCGGGCTTTCTGGTGTCCTTTCCTGACCTGATCGATCTTCCTGCCGGCGACTTCGTGTCGGTGCGCTTCGTCGAGGGTGGCGTGGTCGCGTCCCGCGGCGGCAGCGATGGCCGCGCGTCCTATTACAGCGCACAGGTCCGTTTCGACGGCAACGAAGGCTCGCGGCTGGAACCGCCGGAGCAGTTCGCCGACCGGCAGGCGCGCATGGTCAGCTGGAAGCGCGTCGAGGATTATCCGCTGGTGCTGGTCGAGGCCTCGAGCGTGATGAACGCGCTTGCGCCTTACGAGTCCACGCGATCCACCTATCAGCTGATCGCCGGCATGGTCAGCGCGCTGGTGCTGGCCGCTAGTCTGTTTGGCGCCGGCATGCAGATGCGCAACGCCGGTCAGCGGCGGCATCAGGCCCAGGTGCAGGCCACCTTCCGGCTCGCGGTCGATGCAGCGCGCGAGGCGTTTTACATGATCCGGCCGCTCGAGTCAGGCAAGGACGGATGGATCATTGAAGATTGCAACGAGCGTGCGGCCGAGATGCAGCATCGCGCGCGCAGCGACCTGATCGGCCATACGCTGTCCGAGCTGTTCGACGGACGTGACTTCGAGATCCTGGACGCATTCTGCCGCCATGTGCTGACCCAGGGCTTCCGCGAAGACGAATTCCACGTACGGTATGGCAGCCAGCATGTGCCCGGCTGGTTCCAGCGCCGCGGGGTGCGCTCGGGCGCGGGCATTGCGGTCACGGTGCGTGACGTATCCGATGCGCGCCAGCAGGCCGAGACGCTGGCGACCATGGCACGCACCGATGCGCTGACAGGGCTGCCCAACCGGCACTGGCTCAATGAGCACCTGCCCGACGTGCTCGACAAGATTGCGCGCTCCGGCGGGCAGCTCGCGCTGTTGTACATCGATCTCGATAACTTCAAGCATATCAATGACACACTCGGCCACCGGGCCGGCGACGATGTGCTGGTGGCTATCGCACGCACCTTGCGCGAAGTACTGAAAGAGCGCGACTATCTGGCGCGCATCGGCGGCGACGAATTCACCGTGTTGCTCGAAGAGCTAGGGCCGGACGCGCGGCGCGACGCCGGTGCTGTCGCCGACCGGCTGATTGCGGCGATCGGGCACATGAGCGCCGGCAGCGCCTGGCGCGCGTTCAACCTGAAGGCATCAATCGGCATCAGCCTGTTTCCGGATGACGGCCGCGACATCGATGCGCTGATGCTGGCTGCGGATATCGCTATGTACGAGGCGAAGTCGGAGGGCAAGGCGCAATACCGGCATTACGATGAATCGTTCGCGCAGAAGATACGCGAACGGATCTCGACCGAGCATGCGCTGGAGCTGGCGATACGGCGCGATGAATTCGTCATCTATTACCAGCCGCGTGCCGACGCGCGCAGCGGCGTCATGACCGGTATGGAAGCGCTGATACGCTGGCGACATCCGGAGCGCGGCTTGCTGGCGCCACTGGAGTTCATCGGCGTGGCCGAGCAGACCGGTCTGATCGTGCCGATCGGCGAGCGCGTGATCCAGAAAGTCTGCGCGCAACTCGCTAGCTGGCGCAGCACCGGCCTGCAGGCCTGCCAGGTGTCGATCAATGTCTCTGCATTGCAGCTGAAAGGCGACGGCTTGCGGCAAGCGCTTGCGGCCAGTCTCGAAGCGAATGCCTTGCCGGCCTCGCTGATTGCGATCGAGCTGACCGAGTCGAGCATGCTAGATGAGGATGGGACGGCACAGGAGGAACTGAGCAAGCTGCGCGCGATGGGCATAGAACTCGAGATCGATGATTTCGGCACCGGCTATTCGTCGCTGTCGAAGCTGCAGAGCCTGGCCATCGATGTACTGAAAATAGACCAGTCTTTTGTGCGCAGCCTTGGCGTCGATTCGCAGGCCAGTGCGCTGTGCGAGACCATGGTGTCGATAGGGCGCAGCCTGAACATTGCCGTCGTCGCCGAGGGTGTCGAGACCAGGGAGCAGTTGCAACAGCTGCAGCGCATGGGCTGCGACCAGATTCAGGGCTATCTGATTTCGCCGCCGGTGCCGCCGGAGAAGCTGTGCCGGCTGTTCGGCACTCGCTTCTTCGAAACGACGACCGTCAGCGCCTGAGCAGCAGCTTTAGTCAAACAGCGCGCGCAGCCGGGTCGCGTTCGGCGCGCTCACCACGCCGCGCTCGGTAATCAGCGCCGTCACCAGCTCCGCCGGCGTTACGTCGAATGAGGGATTGCGCACCTTTACACCGGGCGCCGCCCATTGTGTGTCCCTGAAACCTGTCACTTCCAGCGCAGCGCGTTCCTCGATCGGTATCTCGCGTCCGCTGGCCAGCGACAGATCGATCGTCGACAGCGGGCAAGCCACATAAAACGGAATCCCGTGCCGCGCAGCGAGCACCGCGACCATGTAGGTGCCGATCTTGTTGGCGACATCGCCATTGGCAGCGACGCGGTCGGTGCCGACGATGACCGCATCGATCTCGCCATGCGCCATCAGGTGGCCGGCCATGTTGTCGGTAATCAGCGTCACCGGTATGTTTTCCTGCACCATCTCCCACGCAGTCAGCCGCGCGCCCTGCAGAAAGGGGCGGGTCTCGTCGGCGACCACGCTGATCTTCTTGCCGGCGGCGATAGCCGAGCGGATCACACCCAGCGCCGTGCCGTGTCCGGCCGTAGCCAGCGCGCCGGCATTGCAGTGCGTGAGTACGCGCGCTCCATCGGGCAGCAGCGCTGCGCCATGCGCGCCCATCTGGCGGTTGATGCGTATGTCTTCCAGATGGATGTCCATTGCCTCGGCCAGTAATGCCGAGGCAATGCGTTGATTGTCCTTGCCCGATTGCGCAGCGCGGCAGCGGCGCATGCGATCCAGCGCCCAGAACAAGTTGACTGCCGTCGGCCGGCTCGCCGCGAGCATGTCGAAACCGGCGTCGAGTGCGGCATCGAACGCCGGGCCTGCCTGCGACTGTACGCGCAAGGCTTCCAGCGCCACGCCGTAGGCGGCCGCCACGCCGATGGCCGGCGCGCCGCGCACCACCATCGTTCGTATGCCGTCGGCGACGCCGGCGGCCGAGTCATAGGACAGATAGTCGAACACGGCCGGCAGCCGCGTCTGGTCGATCATCTCCAGCCGGCCATGGCCGGGCGAGTCCCGCCAGCGCAGCGTGACTACGGCGCCTGCATCTGAGGCAGTCATCTCAGTCACCGTCGAACGCGCACAGCGTGTACACCGGCAGGCCCATCTTCTGCAGCTTTGCGCGGCCGCCGAGGTCTGGCAGGTCCACCACGAAAGCGCATTCGACGACCGTGCCGCCCAGTCCGCGCACCAGCATCACGGTTGCCTGCGCGGTGCCGCCGGTGGCCAGCAGATCATCGATCACCAGCACCTGGTCGCCGGCATCGATCGCATCGTCATGCATCTCGATGCGGTCGTGTCCGTACTCGAGCGCGTACTCGTGGCCGGTTGTCTTGCCGGGCAGCTTGCCTTTCTTGCGCACCGGCACGAAGCCGACGCCCAGTGCGTACGCCAGCGGCGCGCCGAACAGGAAGCCGCGTGCTTCGGTGCCGACCACCTTCGTGATGGCGCGGCCGCGATAGCGTTCAACCAGCTGGTCGATGGTGAAGCGGAATCCCTGCGGATCTTTCAGCAGCGTGGTGATGTCGCGAAACTGTATGCCGGGTTTTGGGTAATCGGGAATCGTGCGGATTAGCGATTGAATATTCATTGCTTCGTGATGTAGCCGGCATTTTTGCCATAGGTTTTGAATCGATCGATGACCTGCCGCATTTCTTCGTCTGACAGCAGGGTCGGCTTGCCGACCTGGCGTGCCAGCAGGTATTGCTGGCACAGAGATTCTACTTCGACGGCGACTGCCATCGCCTCGTCGAGGTCGCGGCCCAGCGTGATCATGCCGTGATTTGCCAGCAGACAGGCCTTGCGCCCGGCCAGCGCATCGACCGCGTGCTGCGACAAGGCATCCGTGCCGAACAGCGCGTACGGCGCGCAGCGTATCGTATCGCCGCCGGCCACGGCGATCATGTAGTGGAAAGGCGGGACGTCTTCGCGCAGGCAGGCGATGGCGGTCGCATGCGGCGCATGCGTGTGCACCACGGCATTGATCTCGGGCCTGGCCTTCAGGATGTCGCAGTGGAAGCGCCATTCGCTCGATGGCTTGCCGATGCCGAGCACCTTGCCTTCGTAATCCACGGCGACGATCTTCGACGGCGTGATTTCCTCGACCGGGATGCCGGTCGGCGTGATCAGGAAATGGTCGTTCTCGCGGCAGCTGACATTGCCCGAGGTGCCACGGTTCAGGCCGCTGTTTTCCAGTCGCTTGCAGGCGGCGACGATCTGTTCACGCACGAGTACGCTCATGGTTTCAGCATCCTTCCGGCGACTGCCGACAGTTTTTCCATCATCGCCGGGTCGCGTTCGTCGGGCGCGGTGATCAGCGCGTGTTGCAGCGCGCTGCGGCAGCTGCATCCGGCCGCATGGGCATCGGACTTCAGCTGCGGCACAACCTGTTTCACCAACTCGCGCCCCTTGTTCGCATTCGCAAGCAGCACGCCGATGATCTGGTCGACCGTCACATGATCGTGATCCGGGTGCCAGCAATCGTAGTCGGTCACCATCGCCACGCTGGCGTAGCAGATCTCCGCTTCGCGCGCGAGCTTGGCCTCGGGCATATTGGTCATGCCGATCACGTCGCAGCCCCACTGCCGGTACAGCTTCGATTCGGCGAGGCTCGAGAACTGCGGACCTTCCATTGCCAGATAGGTGCCGCCGCGCACGGCATCGATGCCGGCGGCCTGCGCGGCCTGCTGGAGCCAGTTGCCTAGCCGCGAGCAGACCGGATGCGCCATGGATACATGCGCGACCAGCCCGCGTCCGAAGAAGGATTTCTCGCGCGCGATGGTGCGGTCAATGAACTGGTCGACGATCACAAAGGTACCGGGCGCGAGATCTTCCCTGAGCGAGCCGACTGCGGACAGCGAAATGATGTCGGTCACGCCGAGCCGCTTCAGCGCGTCGACGTTGGCGCGATAGTTGACTTCAGACGGCGGGATCTTGTGCCCGCGCCCGTGGCGCGGCAGGAAAGCCATCGCTTGTCCGTACAGGGTGCCGCACAGGATGTCGTCAGAGGCTTCGCCGAAGGCCGAGTTCGCCTTGACCCACTGGCGGTCTTCGAGACCGTCGATGTCATAGATGCCACTGCCGCCGATGATGCCGATGACATTGCGCGCGGGTCTGGATTGCATGGTAGTTGAGTGAGGGAGTGGCTGCGAATGAGGCTACTGTACCAAATATCGCTGCGCAGCCAGAACCCGCTCAGGACTCAAGGCTCGTCATCCTCGCAGGCCATGTCCATACTCATTTCACCGAGCGTGTCGGCTCGAACCGGCTTCCACGGGCTCTCGAGCGTGCTGGAGAACAGCACGGCGCCCTGCGTCATGCGCTCGGAATGCGCCGTCAGGTAAAGGACGCGGTAATTCTTGTTGTCGCAATCGTACTCGGTATAGCTGCGCATCGAACGCACGCCGGACTTGTCTGGCACGGGGAGGTCATCCACCAACCACACCTGAGCCCATTGGCCATCGCGCTGCACGGAGTCGCGTTCGATATAGCGTTCGAATTCCTCGCTGCGTTCCACGAAAGTCCAGGCAGCGCTCGCTGGCAGGGACAGGGACAGCAGCAGCGGGGCGATCCAGAGGGATGTCTTCATGGCAGTTCTCCGGTGTTATTGAATTGATAACTTAGCAACTCTGTTTTTTGGAAAACCTGACAAAAATCAAGCGTATCGCGATTCGACTCGGCCTATTTACTGGGCGGAAAAGGATGGGTAGAATGATTGAAAATCATTCTCATTTGTATTCAGGCTGAATGTGACTTGCCGGTCATCGGCGCTGGGAGTACCTGTGGCCCGGCTTTCTTATTTTTTTGAAATGTATTGTCAGATCATGGTGAAAACGAAAAACACCCGTAGCGAAGTACTCAGGCTGACGCCCTTGTCACTTGGAGTTGCACTCGCCCTGTGTGCGGGACACCCCGCCATGGCGCTCGCACAGCAGACCGACGAGCGGCTTTTACCCCGAATTGACGTCGTCGGCGGTGACGAGCGCGAACTTGAAAAAATTCCGGGCTCCGTTGCGGTGATCAAGCGCGAAGATCTCGAGCGGTCCCGTCCGCTGTCGACCGAGGCTGCGCTCAAGGTGGTTCCCGGCGTGGTGATCAAGCCCGAGGAGGAGACAGCTGTCGTCGCAAACATCGGCCTCCGAGGCCTCAGCGCGGCTGACAACAAGTTGCTGATACTCGAGGATGGCGTGCCCGTATCACCCGGCGCATTTACAGGCAACGGCCGCTATTACAATCCGCGCATTCAGCGGATGGAAGGTATTGAAGTCCTCAAGGGAGCCAGCTCTCTGCGATACGGACCGAATACGATTGGCGGCGTCATCAATTACAAGACAAAGCAACCCGAAGATGGGGTGGCAGTCACGGGACAGGCCGGCTCATTCGGGTATCAGGAATACATGCTCGAAGCGGGCGGTAAAGCGCTGGATGGCAGGGCAATCGGCGGCATCAATGCCGTCACCGCAAGCAGCAATGGCTTCATGGGCAAAGGCTTCGAGATGCGGGACGTCATGTTAAAAGGCGGCATCGCACTGACTGAAGATCATTGGCTCAGCGCGAAATACACGCACTATCAGAACGACGCCAATATCTCGTACCGCGGGCTGCTGCTGGATGCCTATAACAGCCGAGCCAGATACAACCCCGCCCCTGACGATTATTTCCTGACGGCTCGCGATTCACTCGATCTTAACCACGAGTGGGCGATCGCTCCGCAAGTAAAGCTCAACACGCTGGTTTACTGGAGCCAGATGAACCGCGACTATTGGCGGTTTGATCTGGTGAGTGGCACACCGACCCTGAACGGACGTTGGAACTACAGCAACACCGTCAAAGGCAACAACCGCGATTTCGAGCGCCGGGGCATCGATTCCCGACTGAAGTTCAACCACGGCAGCTTCGGCATCCAGAACGAAACCGAACTTGGTGTTCGTATCGCTGACGAAACCATGAACAGTGAGGTGGTTACAGCAACGCGTGCAACGCCCCGTACAGGGACAGTTGGCAGCAAGGCTTATCAAAAGGCAGTCAATTCTGCGTTATTCGCAGAAAACAAATTCCTCGTGAATGAACGTTTTTCGATATCTCCCGGTATCCGCGTTGAGCATTACACGCTGGAGCGAACTGAGACAGCCGGTTCCGGAACATCATCGAACACCGAAGTAATGCCCGGACTGGGTTCGACTTATCGACTCAACCCGGACGATCAATTGTTTGGCGGGGTCTACAAGGCATTTGCGCCACCGCAGATTGCTGACGCCATCGACAGCACGGGTGGCGATCAGCAACTTGATGCCGAAAGATCGACGAACTATGAGATCGGCTTGCGAGGCAAGCGAGAAAAACTTCAGTACGAAGTTGCAGCGTTCATGATGGATTTCTCCAACCAGGTCGTACCGAGCAACAGCGGTGGATTTGTCAGGGCCAACGCAGGCAAGACTCTGCATAAAGGCGTCGAAGCCGGCGTCAAATACGACTTGGGCGAGGGCTTTGATATCAATGCCAATGTCACCTACATTCCGGTGGCCAAATTCGAGAGCGGCACTTACGCAGGCAACCGCGTCACCTACACGCCAGAGCTGGTGAGCAATTTCATTCTTGGCTACAAAAAGGACAAACTACGCAGCTCCCTGATCGTCAGCTATGTCGGATCCCAATACACGGACCAGGCAAATACTGAAGCCCTCACTGAAAGCACCTCGGGTTTCTTCACCGGAAAGACGGCTGCTTACACCGTAGTGGATCTGAACGCAAACTATGAAGTGAGCAAGAACTTGCTATTGTTCGGTTCGATCAAAAACCTTGCTGACACCAATTACATTGCGAGTTTGAGGCAGGGTATTTATGTGGGCACTTCGCGCAGCATCATGGCCGGATTGCGCTACAAGTTCTGACCGTGATGAGCATGCCTGGCGGCAGACACCCGATGCTGGCGATGCCGACGGGCGTTCAGAAAAACAAAAAACCCGGCGATGCCGGGTTTTTTTGATTCGGTGGGGTGACCGATGGGACTCGAACCCACGACGACCAGAATCACAATCTGGGACTCTACCAACTGAGCTACGGCCACCACTGAAACAAGCCCGTCATTATACAAAAATTTCGGGCCAAGGCCACGATTAATTCGTCGGCACGGCCGCCGCCACTTCCTCGACCGGCGGATCCAGTTGCAGCAGCTTGCCGAACGCATGCGACAGCGAACTGCGGCTGCCGGTTGTGTAGGCCGACAGCCGGCTTTCGCCCGGCGCCTGACGCAGCAGCGCATGCTGACGCAGCAGCCGCTCCAGCTGGCGCGCCACCGGCTCGCCTGTATCGACGATGCGAACCCCCGCGCCAGCAGCCGCGCGCACTAAAGGCTCGACAAAAGGGTAGTGGGTGCAGCCGAGCACCAGCGTGTCGGCCTGCTGCCCGACCAGCGGTGCGACGTAGCGCTGCACCAGCTGTTTCGTCTCACGGGAATTCAGTTCGCCCTTTTCGATCTGGCTGGCCAGCCCGTTGCAGGCCTGCAGGATAAAGTTCACCTGCGTCGCGTCCGTCACTTGCTGCCGCAGCTTCAGGAATTTGTCGCTGGCCAGGGTGCCGGTAGTGGCCAGCACGCCGACGGTGCCGCTTTCGGTCAGTGCGGCCGCGGGCTTGAGCCCGGGCTCGACGCCGACCACCTGTAATTGCGGATGCCGCGCGCGCAGCGCGGCGATCGCCGCAGCGGTTGCCGTATTGCAGGCCACGACGATGGCCTTGACCTTGAAGCGCAGCAGGAAGTCGGCAATGGCGAGCACTCGCTCGACGATGACGGATTCGGGCTTTTCGCCATACGGCGCGAAACCCGAATCCGCAAAGTACAGCAGCTCTTCATGCGGCAGCAGCGCATGCACATGGCGCAGCACCGACAGCCCGCCTATCCCCGAATCGAAGACGCCGATCGGAGAGTCAGCGCTCACCGAGGACACGGTCTCAGCCAAGCTTGACCGGAATGCCGGCGAAGTTGCCGGTGGCGATGCGCTCCTGCCATTCCTTCGGACCGGTGTTGTGCACCGAGGTGCCATTCGAATCGACCGCCACCGTTACCGGCATGTCCTTCACGTCGAACTCGTAGATCGCTTCCATGCCGAGGTCTTCGAAGCCGACCACCTTCGCCGACTTGATCGCCTTCGACACCAGGTAAGCGGCGCCGCCGACGGCCATCAGGTAAGCCGACTTGTGGTTCCTGATCGATTCGATCGCGACCGGGCCGCGCTCGGCCTTGCCGACCATCGCGATCAGGCCGGTCTTCTCGAGCATCATGTCGGTGAACTTGTCCATGCGGGTAGCGGTGGTGGGACCGGCCGGGCCGACCGCTTCGTCGCGCACCGGATCGACCGGGCCGACGTAGTAGATCACGCGGTTCCTGAAATCGACCGGCAGCGGCTCGCCCCTGGCCAGCATGTCCTGAATGCGCTTGTGCGCGGCATCGCGGCCGGTCAGCATCTTGCCGTTCAGGAGCAG
>JACCDS010794112.1_pt1 | contig 20449 bp, 21 predicted proteins | sample 7446441 | NCBI WGS metagenome assembly JACCDS01 (sample SAMN15323445, study PRJNA562643) | freshwater metagenome | isolation source: river surface water | place: USA:Blue River Watershed | collected 2017-08-17
TACACCGTCATTAATTTCAAAAATAGTATAGCCTTCATTTACCGAAGCGCCAATTCCTTGATCGGTTGTCATGTAAACTACATTGGTATCTAATGGGTCGCCATATACAGCGCCATCATTAGGATGTGTTTCAAATCCTGTTTGTCCGAACACAATCCAAGAACCTGCTGCACCTCTGTTGTTGCTTGCCGATTTTGTATAATACACATGATAATTTGTTGTATTTCCACTAAAAGAAATCACCTCGCCACCTACTCCATCAATGCCTGTGTTCACACTTGTCCAAGCAATATCATCATCAGAATACTCCATTCGTTTTGTAATCGGACCCGAGGTGTTTGCACCGGCAATAAATAATCTGCCATCGGGAGCAATGTTCATGGCTTTGTACTCATAACTAACCGATAAAGTTGTTGGAGTAATGTCGGTAAAAGTGGTGATGTTACTAAATGCATTATAAGCACTGGTCGATCTATATAATTTTAATGTTGAGCCTGTGCCCGAATAAAACAAATACACAAAATTATTCACCGGATCGCATGCAAAACTTGGCATGCCCATGCTAGGGCTTATTGTAATAGGTGAGCCTGCACTCGCCGAATAATTTCCCGAAGCATCTAATGTTCCAAAGTGTAATTGAGGACCATCTAAATACAACATCGTGTTTCCATAAATAAACGGAACAATCATTCCACCGGTTGCAACTTCTGTTGTTGATGTAGCAGTACAAGTGGTTTTATATAATTTATTGATGTTTGAAAAATAAATGGCTCCAGAACTTTGGTGCACTTGAAAATAACGAATTCCACCGCCATAGTTTTTTGTATTATCGGCAGAAGCGAGTTTTCTGAAAGCCGAAAAACTACTAGAGCCCGTGGCTGGCGTGCTCACATCAGCATAAAATAAAGAATTGGCACTCTCTGTAGAAATAATAATGCGAGAGGTATCAGTTTTATACGGGTATCCTGAAATATAATTTATTCTTCCCCCGTACACATTCTCTACTTCGGGTTTACCGAGTTGAGCATAAGATAAAGTTGATGTGCATAGAAACACCATCAACATTAATTTGCTTAATGTAAAAATTGGTTTCATAAAATTTGGTTTAGTTGTGTTGGTTTATATAAAGTTATGAATATTAATAGAATTCATTCATAATTTATTTTCTACCAGAGGCAAAATTGCGTAAGCTACGGTACATATCGATGTACGATTGTATCGAATCCTGCCCATCAGCCCAATAAACAGAATATATGGAAGTGTCTTTGCGAGCTGTAATACTAAAGGTAAGATTACCCGGTTTATTGTATTGTTTGTTAAATACTGTCGATTTGGCTAGTTTTTCAAAAATTGCATTCACCGAATCAACGGTGCTCAATCGGTAAAATTTCTGATTATAGCCTTTTCCGGGTGTATGATAGGTGAGGTAAATTTCTGCATTTTTCTGAATGAGAAATCCTGTGCTTGTACCTGTAAATCCACCGCTGTTTTTTACTTCCACTGCATCATACGTATCGAGGTAGTTCAGCTTTTTTATTTTAGGCGAACATGAGATTGTAAAAAAGAAAAGGGCAATGAATATTTTTTTCATTACCCTAATGTACAAATTTTTTAAATTAATTATTGTTTATAAATTTCATCGACTTTTCTGCACCATCAGCATTTACCTTTAAAACATACACGCCTTTTTGCAAAGCCGAAACATTAAGCTCTACTGATTTTGCATTTGATCGTTTTTCAGATATTACTTTTTTCCCTTCGATGGTGTAGATATCAAATGTGATGTTTTGATATGTATTATCGAATGTGATGTTTAATTTATCGGTGCTTGGGTTCGGATAAATTTTTGCCGATATTTTTTCCAAATTCATTCCGGTACTAAAGCCTGCAAAATGTGTAGCAGCAATTTGATGTAATGTATCTGTAGCTCTAATTAATTTTGCCACGGAACCTCTGTTTGCACCTGTATCACTTTGTGCCCATACAGTAGCCATTATTACTTGGTTAGATGCCCCAGGCAATAAAACCGTTGGACCCATACCTGTAACAATTCTTCGATCTCCTGGAGGAGCCGACTCTTTCCATGAGTTTAAATCGTATAAATTACCAGGGAAAGCATAGTTGGTTGGTGTAACACCTCCTCTACCTGTAGGCGTACCGTATGTCAATGGTTGTCCATCGGCCCAATATGATCTTAAATATCTATACAACTCTGTTGCATTTCTTGGATCAGCGTTTACTCCCATCTGTGATTCATTGGTAAAAAACATATAACTCGTAACTGGCACATTGTTACCATTATCATCTTTTAATGTTCTTAAGAAAGTAAGTCCTACAGCTGGTGGTTTGTTTCCATAATCCCCATCAGTAGCACTTGAATTATAACAATAAAAAAGGGGGTTCATAGAAGCAACGTTACATCCAATGTAATCGTCGTTAGCCCCACCCAAATCTGGATCAGCAAAAAAACCAAAATAAAAATCGTAAACCGGACTTGTAGATTTGTTTGTAATTTTAAATCGGTACATGGTCGTGTTGTTTACTATTTCAGAACTATTGCTTGGGTAGGCAAAAGCGGTGGTTTGTATTTCTACACCAATTGGTAATCCGCCCGGATAAGCAGTATGCGTACCACCTACATCATTTATTACCCACCACACCATTTCACCAGGAATATTACTTAACACATTAGGGTCATATACTGGATAATCTCCCGCATTGGGTTCATAAATATTATTTCCATTTGCATCGAAATACGGCGCGTGACTACCTGGCCAATCTAAGATGGATGCATTCGGAGTATTCCCATTTTTTGCACTAATAATATCTGAACCTTTAACAGAAAACATTCTATCCCATGCTTTACATGTGCTCGAATCTACTTGGCCTGAATTATCTAATACACCTGGCCAAAAATCCAGTCCTCGTTGTCTGTATGTTTGCCCTGCGCTTAATAAATTACCTCCCGCATCTACCCCTGCCATCCATATGGCTCCTGTAAACATAGAGTGTTTTCCAGAACCTTTAGGTATTTCATACGATGCATTATTATTGCCGAAAATATTCCACCACATGTCGCCACCATTTAACAATCGTGCACGAACGTTATTTATTTCAATGATTGTTTGAGCACTGGGTGGGTCGCAATTCGCTACTTGAGCAATGCTTACATTACTTGACAGTACTATACCAGCAAATAATAGTTTGGTAAAAGTTTTCATAGTCATTTCGTTTATACTATGAATTTACACAATTGATTAATTACTAAGAAGTAGTAAAAATTAATATGATTTTAAAATGACAGTGTGAAATTATTGAAAACATTCTACAAGTCCAGCATCACAGCTGGCCCATACCATGTATGGATGTGAGTCTTGGTGGTAAATATTTCCTTCTTTATCAATGGCAATGGCTCCTGCAAAACCATCGTATTCTTTTAATTCAAAAAACGATTTTTCAAACGCTTTCTCAATTGCAAAACCATCGCTAATTCGAGTAACAATTTTTGTGGCTAATGATGCACTTACAATATCTTCGCCAACTCCCGTACAAGAAACGCCTGCGAAATTATTCGCATAATTTCCTGCAGTAGTTGCCGAATCGGAAATTCTACCAACGAGCTCAAAGCCTTTGCCACCGGTAGATGTAGCAGCTGCAATTTTCCCTTCTTTATCTAAAGCTACACAACCCACTGTTCCTAATCCTTTCGATGCTAGCTTTGCTTCATACTCTGCTCTTCGTTGTGGTAATTCGGGATTATAAAATGGAATGTTTTTTTCTGAAGCATATTTATTTGCTCCCTCTGCACCTAACACCCTGTCGTCTTCTTGCATTAACATCTCTGCTAATACAATGGGGTTTTGTACGTTTTGAATATTAATTACTCCTGAGAATTTTTTAGTATCACCATCCATCAACGATGCACTCATCCTTATTTTTCCGTCGCTTTGAATTTGTGAACCCAAACCTGCATTAAACAATTCGTTGTCTTCTAATAATCGAACTGCAAATACCACTGTTTCTAGAGCAGTATGATTTTTTAAATACTCATAACTTTCTGTAGCAATTTTTTTTAAGGCTTCTTGCTTGGCAACTTTAACTGCTAAACTGGTATTCGATTCGGAAAAAAATCCTCCGTGTATGATGAGTTTCATCGGTCAATTTTTGCGTATTTGTCGTAGTCTTGTTTTCTGTTTTTATTGATGACCATTTTATGGTTCTCTAAATCGAATAAATCATTCATCGCCATTACATGCACTACTAAATGTTCAATTGAAATAGGAGTACCAATAGCCACATCGGTTATGTTAGTGTCTTTAATTGATCTTCCGTCAACCAATATCACAAGTCCCGAACCTATGGCTTCCATCTCGTGACCATTCTTAATTAACAAGCCTGTATCTTCACCTAATCCAACCCCTAAAATCATTGGATTGCTCACTACTGCTTGGAACAAACGACCTATACGTCCGCGATGCACAAAATGTGTGTCAATAATAACATCATTTATTAATCCTAAGCCTCCGGTAATTTTCACTTCTCCTTTGAGCAATGCTTCTGAGCTCGAACCTTGGTATATCATGTTGTTCGAACATGCCGCAGCACCAGCAGAAGTTCCCGAAATAACGAAACTACTTTCTTGGTATTTTTTAATTAATAATTTATGAAATTCTGTACCACCTAAGATAGAGGTTAAACGTAATTGATCGCCACCTGTAAACATCACTACATCGGCATCGTTTAATCTCTTAACATTTTCTTCGTTGTTAGCTTCTTCACGATGTGTGATATTCATCACTCCAACATTGTTCGCTCCCAAATATGAAAATGCTTTAACGTATTCTTCACCTACTGCTTCTGGTATTTGCGAAGCGGTAGTGATAACTTCTATTCTCGACTGTTCGAGATTTGCTGATTCGAGAATGATTCTTTTTAGAATTCCTTTTTCAAAAAAATTAAGATTACTTTCTATGTTCTCTTTGTAATTTTTTTCGGTAAAGCTACCGGTATCAACTGCCCCCCCAATAATGATCAGTTTACCTGTGGGTTTCATATAAAATTTGTGTTAGTAGAATATTAAATCTAAAAAACAATGATAATAATATATTTTTAAATATCTACCCACTTCATTTGGTTTTAAAAACTTTATTTTCTTAAATTACGAATCGAACTAAACTTACGTTTATGAAAATATTGAGCATACAAGCACTCAGAGGCCCAAACATTTGGAGCGTGCGCAGAAAGAAACTTATACAAATGCGATTAGATTTAGAGGAGATGGAGCAGCGACCTAGCAATTTGGTAGATGGTTTCGCCGAGCGTTTAGAGGCCATGTTTCCGAGTATGTATGAGCATCGTTGTTCCGAAGGTGTACCTGGAGGATTCTTTACTCGTGTGCGAAGAGGCACTTGGATGGGACATGTTATTGAACACATCGCCCTCGAAATACAAACCTTGGCTGGTATGGAAACCGGATTTGGTCGCACGCGCGAAACTAAAACTCCCGGAATATATAATGTAGTGTTTAGTTATACCGAAGAAAGTGTTGGGATGTTTGCTGCAGAAGCATCTGTTCGAATTGCCGAAGCATTAATAACTGGTGATGATTACGATGTTGCTGCCGACATTCAAAGAATGCGCGAAATTAGAGAAGATGTTCGCTTGGGTCCAAGTACTGCCTCTCTGGTAGATGAAGCCGTAGCACGCGATATTCCTTGGATTCGTTTAGGAACAAACTCATTAATACAATTAGGATATGGTGTCAATCAAGTGCGCTTTCAAGCAACCATTACCGATAAAACATCGAACATTGCTGTAGACATTGCTTGCAATAAAGAGCTTACTAAAAAAATGTTGTACGATGCAGCAATTCCAGTAGCGAAAGGCGACATTGTGATCGACGAAGAAGATTTACAAAAATGCATCGACCGTATTAAATACCCCATTGTAATAAAACCATTGGATGGTAACCACGGTAAGGGTGCTTCCATTAATGTAACCAATTGGGAAGATGCCGTGGCTGGTTTAGCACACGCTAAAAAATATTCGCGCAAAGTAATTGTAGAACGTTTTATTACTGGTTACGATTTCCGTGTATTGGTAATAAACAATAAAATGGTGGCAGCCGCACAACGAGTGCCTGCACATGTAAAAGGCGATGGCACTAACTCTATCGAAAAATTAATCGAAATTGAAAACAAAGATCCTCGCAGAGGTTACGGACATGAAAACGTGTTAACAGAAATCACCATCGACCGCGACACCTTGGATTTACTGGAGAAAAAAGGATACACCCTCGAAACCGTTCCTGCAAAAGGAGAAATTGTTTACCTAAAATCTACGGCTAATTTATCTACTGGTGGTACCTCCATCGACGTTACCGACATGGTACATCCCGAAAATATTTTCTTAGCCGAACGTATATCGCGTGTTATCGGTTTAGATGTTTGTGGTATCGATATTATGGCCGAAAATTTAACACAGCCATTAAAAGAAAATGGTGGTGTAATTTTGGAAGTGAATGCTGCTCCGGGTTTCCGTATGCACTTAGCACCTGCCGAAGGTTTGCCTCGTAACGTGGCTGCACCAGTAATCGATATGTTGTACCCACCGGGTAAAGCATCGCGCATTCCAATTATGGCTGTTACAGGTACCAATGGTAAAACAACTACCACTCGTTTGTTAGCTCACATCGTTAAGAACATGGGCTACAGAGTTGGTTTTACTACTTCTGATGGTATCTATGTACAAAACCACATGCTCGAAAAAGGCGATACTACCGGACCATACTCTGCGGAATTTATATTGAAAGATCCAACCGTAGAATTTGCAGTGCTCGAAACAGCACGCGGTGGTATACTTCGCTCGGGTTTAGGATTCAGTCGTTGCGACATCGGTATCATCACCAATATTCAAGAAGATCATTTAGGATTAAACGATATTAATACACTCGAAGACATTGCACGTGTAAAATCGACGGTTGTAAAAAGTGTAAAAAAAGATGGATGGGCGGTGCTCAATGCAGAAGATGAACATTGTGTGAAAATTGCTGGCGAACTCGATTGTAATATTGCTTATTTCAGTTTAGATGAAAATCACCCGGTTATTAAAAAACATTGCAAGGCAGGTGGCGTTGCAGCAATTTATGAAAATGGATTCGTTACCATTAAAAAAGGCGATTGGAAAATACGTGTCGAAAAAGTAACCACTATTCCATTAACCTTAGGTGGTAAAGCAAAATTCATGATTGCAAACGTATTGGCAGCAACCCTTGCTGGATATTTATACGGTTTCAAAACCGAAGACATGCGCTTATCTTTAGAAACCTTCATTCCATCGGCAGCACAAACGCCAGGCCGAATGAACATCTTCAACTTTAAAGAATTTAAAGTGATGATTGACTTCGCACACAACCCTGCAGGTTATCGTGCGGTAGAAGATTACTTAAGCCAAGTAGATGCTCCATACAAGGTCGGAATTATTGCTGGTGTAGGCGATAGAAGAGATCAAGACATTACCGACTGCGGTGCCATAGCTGCACGCATGTTCGATCATATTATTATTCGCCAAGAAAAACATTTACGCGGAAGAACCGAAGAAGAAATCATCAACTTAATTTTAAAAGGAATTAATTCTGTAGACAAAAAAATTACCTACGAAATTATTCCGAAAGAAGTGGAAGCTATTAAACATGCCATTTCAACCGCACAACCAGGTACCTTCATTACTGCTTTAAGTGATGTTATTACCAATGCTATAGAAATTGTGCAAAGTTATTTAGATAAGGAAGCGGGGCTGTAGGCGAATTTGCGTCCCGATAGCTATCGGGATTGCGAATTAACGAACTAGCGAAATGGCGAACTAACGTCCCGACAGATATAGGATTGCGACGAGGGTTCACAGAGTTATTGTTATTTCTCTGTGAAACTCTGTGTCTTTGTGTTTAAGAACAATTTCAAAAAACTATTTTACCATTGAAAACATCAACTATTCTAATCGTAAGTTTTTTGTTTTCATCGATACTAATGACTTCTTGTTATTATGATTGCGACGAAAGTAAATTACCAAGAAATACATACCTACTTCCGAATGATGCTAAAGATGCCTTTGCTTATAATGGTAACGATACCATTCGTTTTCTTAAAAATAATAAAGATACTATTGTATTTATTGGAAGCGAAATAGATAGTTTTTATGTGGAAAGACCTAGAATACTGGAATGTGATGGAGAAATAGCTATTTATGAAGAATACGAAATTATTTTCACTTCACTAGAAACATCACAAATAAAAATTAACCTGCAATATCCAAAATTCGCTAAAACAGGTGTATCTATTGAATATGGTCTTTCACCATTTATATTTTTTCTTTCCACCGAGAAATCTAATAGTTTACCTGATTTTGATTCTTTAAAGATAAATGGAAAATATCATTACGATATCTTTATGCTTTCTGATTTCAATGCAACACTTTATTATACTAAAGAAAATGGTATTATTAAAATTATAACAAATACAGAAAAATTAGAGATTCTATAACTTCATAGTTATCAAGATGTGCATTATCAGCGTGCTTTGTACACACGATAGTACCCAAAGTGAAACTCTGTGCTCTCTGTGTCTCTGTGTTTAAGAAAAAACATTCTGTACCTTTGTGTGTACTTCGAGTACTTTGTGACCAAAAAATATGCGTAAATCAGTTATCATCAGCGGTGCAGGTTCGGGAATTGGTAGAGCCATTGCCATTCGTTTAAGCGAATTAAATTTCGATTGTTATTTGTTAGGGCGAAATGCCGTGCATCTGCAAAAAACATTAATTGCGTTAAAAGATGGCGACCACTATTTAATGAGCGCCGACATTTGCAACAAAGATAGTTTAGCAAACACGCTACATATATTACGTCGTCCAGTAGATGCATTAGTAGCCAATGCAGGCATTGGTGGCGAAAATAATTGGGGACCAAACGATCGTTGGTCGGAAATTATAAACACCAATCTTACTGGAACGTATAACTTCATCAACACTTATTTACCAAGCCTCCAATCAGCATCATCAACCTATAAAAATATTGTCATCACCTCATCGGTACTCGCTCGCTTAGGCGTAGCCAATTACTCTGCTTACTGTGCATCAAAAGCTGGTTTGCTCGGACTCATGCGTTCACTTGCCATTGAATTGGCGCCAAGTAAAATTTTGGTTAATGCCATTTGTCCAGGTTGGGTAAATACACAAATGTCGCAAGAAGGTATGCAAGGAATTGCTAAAGGAATTGGTGTGAGTGTAGAAGAATTTTATGATATGGCCATGCAATCTGTGCCCTTAAGAAAAATGTCGGAACCATCGGAAATTGCCGACTTAGTGGCGTACTTATTACATCAGCATAGTGTAACCGGACAAACGTTTGATATTAACAACGGTGCTATTATGAATTCTTAACACATAAATCGGCAAGTTCTTCGCCGGTTATGGAGCCAATGGCTATGCCCATTCCGTTGCATCGTGCTGCACAAAAAATACGAGTTGATGTTTGTGTAATGATGGGAGAAAGTTCCTTACCAAAAGCCATTATTCCACTCCACTCCATTTCGTACTCCCATGTTGTATCGGGTAAAATTACTTCGTTTAATAAACGTGTAATTTCATTTTTTACTTCAGGTGTGATTCCGTATTCGGTGGTTTTTTCATTTTCGAAATTTATATTTCTACCACCACCAATGAGCACTCTGTTGTTTATGTTTCTGAAATAAAAATATCCGGCATCGTAATGAAAATTTCCTTTTACTTTTAAATTTTCAATTTCTTTGGTAATAAAAACTTGTCCTCTACCTGGCTCCAAATCGAGCTGGGGCAGTAGTTTGCGCGAGAAAGCATTCGTGCATATTAATAATTTTTTTGCATGGAGTGTTGCGTGCGATAGCTGCACGTTTACTCCGTTTTTTTCTTCTTCAAAATTGATAAGCTCCGCACCAAAAAAAATCTGCACACCTGCGCTTCTCGTTTTTTCTATCAGAGCCTGCATCATTTTTCCCGAATGTATTTGCGCTTCGTAGGGGGTGTAAATTAAATGTTCAACATTTTTAAAGTTTAATATGGATGATTGTTCGTCGGCAATTTTAAATACTTCATCGGCATTAAAAACATCTTTCAATAAATCATTAAAGTAGGATATTTCACTCATGCACTCTTCCCAAACTGGTTTATCTTTTGAGCTAAACATTTCATACCCGCCATAACTTTTATACTCAATAGCATCATCGCCTAGGGTAGCTCTTAATTTGTTTAATCCTCTCCATCGTTTAGCAACCAACTCTTTTAGTTCGAGCTCAGAACTTCTTTTCTTTTGAGCAATGAGTTCCGATAAACTACCAAAACAGGCGAAGCCTGCGTTTTTTGTACTCGCACCATCGGGAATGACCGAACGCTCCAACACACAAATGTTCGATTCGGGTGTTAATTCTTTTAAGCGTAAAGCGGCAAAAAGGCCTACGATTCCTGCACCTACAACGCAGTAGTCGTAATCCTTAAAAAATGACGTTCTTTCCCAATACGATAGGTTCATACGATACTAATTTCGTAAATTTGACGTAAGATAGTACGAAATGTCAGTATTTTTATGTTGGCATCTGATTTGACATTAACATTTTAAAAAAATATAGAATATGGGATTCATGTATATTATTATGATCGGTTTGTTAATCCTAAGCTTTGTGATTAGCATGCGATTTAAATCGAAATTTAAAGAGTACTCGGAGCAAATGTTACACATTGGTTTGTCGGGTAAAGAAATTGCAGAAAAAATGTTGAGAGATCATGGCATCAGTGATGTGAAAGTAATCTCTGTAGAAGGTTCCTTAACCGACCACTACAATCCACAAGATAAAACAGTGAACTTAAGTCCGGATGTTTACCACGGTCGTTCGGTAGCAGCAGCAGCTGTGGCGGCACACGAATGTGGTCACGCGGTGCAACACGCTACTGCTTACTCATGGTTACAGTTCCGTTCGGCAATGGTTCCTGCCTTATCGGTGAGCTCTCGTTACATGCACTGGATTTTGTTAATTGGTATCATCACCCTAAATACATTTCCAACTTTGTTATTTATAGGTATTGCCATGTTAGCATTAACTACGGTATTTAGTTTTGTTACTTTACCAGTGGAGTTCGATGCAAGTAACCGCGCCATCGCTTGGTTAGAAACGAATAGAATTACACAAACGGGCGAAACAGAAACCGCAAAAAGTGCATTAAAGTGGGCAGCTAGTACATACGTAATTGCAGCCTTGAGTTCATTGGCTACGCTGGTGTATTATGTTATGATTTTTATGAGTAGAAGAGACTAATTATTGGGTTAATAAGTTAATAAGTTATTAGGTTATTGGGTTAATAGGTTATTAAGTTAATAGGTTATTGGGGTGAGTAGAGAGTAGTGTAAAATATTCTAGGGATTTTGTGAGGGGGATAAAAGATGAAAAGTTTTGAAGAGTTGGAGTGCTGGAAAATAGGTGCTGAAATTAGAAGAGAGGTTTCCAGATTAGTAAAAAAAATACCGTCGCAAGAAAAATTTGCTTTAATAAGTCAGATGTTGCGATGTTCGCGTTCAGTAACAAATAATATTGCAGAAGGATATGGGCGTTTTCATTATCAAGAAAACGCTCAATTTTGCAGGCATGCTAGAGGTTCTCTCTACGAATTAATTGATCATTTAATCATTTGTTTTGAAGAACAATATATTGATCAAACTCTATTCGAAAATTTAAAATCAAAATGTTTTAATTGTATAAAAATCCTTAATGGATATATCAAATACTTGCTCGAAGCAAAAATAAACCAACAAAAGTCTTAATAACTTAATAACTCAATAACCTATTAACTTATTAACCTATTAACCTAATTCAACTTAAACGAGCAAAGTAATTCAAATTCTGGAATCTGAACTTCGAATAGTTGTTCATCGACGAGACGTTTGAAAGTATAGGTTCCCCACATTTTGCCCATTTCAGTTTTTAGATTACAACCCGATACATACTCGTGATTTTCTCCGGGTTCTAGTACGGGTTGTACTCCTATCACTCCTTCTCCTTCTACTTCTCTGTGAGTACCATTCGAATCGAAGATATACCAATGTCTGCTTAATAATTGCACGGTATAATCCGATAAGTTTTCGATGTTTATTTTATAAGAAAACATAAAGTGCGAATTAGCAGGATTCGAATACTCTGGCTGATAAGCCGTATCCACTGTTATTTTCACACCGTCTGTAATTTTGGTAGCCATGTTTTTCTTTTGATGGAATAAATATAAAAGTTTAAACAGAAATGCAAAAAATTAAACTTCCAACATTTCTCCCATGGAAGCAATTTCTTCAAATATTTCGTTGATCTCGGCCACTGCATTTGCAGAAACTAATCGCATCCTGTACTCTTTGCTGTTGCGAAGTCCTTTGAAATAATTCGCGTAATGTCTTCTCATTTCAAATATTCCGGTTTTCTCGCCTTTCCATTCAATCGATTTGTCGAAATGTGTTTTACAACTTTCTACTCGTTCTTGAATAGTAGGACCATCGAGCTTTTGTCCGGTATGGTAAAAATGTTTTACTTCTCTAAATATCCATGGGTAACCTATAGATGCTCTGCCGATCATAATGCCATCCACTTCGTATTCCTTCATCCAAAGCATTGCTTTTTCCGGCGAATCAACATCTCCATTCCCAAAAATTGGAATGCGCATCCTCGGATTTTTTTTCACATCGCGGATGAGTGTCCAGTCGGCGTGACCTTTATACATTTGCGAACGTGTTCTGCCGTGTATAGTTAAGGCTTGTATGCCTACATCTTGTAAACGTTCTGCCACTTCTACCACGTTTTTTGTATCGTCGTCCCAACCCAAGCGCGTTTTTACAGTTACCGGCAAGTTGGTTGCTTTTACCACCGCATCGGTCATGCGCACCATTTTATCAATGTCTTGCAATAAACTAGCGCCGGCACCTCTGCATGCCACGTTTTTTACTGGGCATCCGTAGTTAATATCTATTAAATCGGGTTTAGCCAAGGTGGCTATTTCAGTAGCTTCTCGCATAGAGTCGATATTGCTACCAAATATTTGAATGCCTATGGGGCGTTCGTATTCGAAAATATCGAGTTTTGCCTTGCTTTTAGCAGCATCACGTATTAAGCCTTCCGACGATATAAACTCCGTATACATCATATCGACCCCATTTTGCTTACACACAAAACGGAAGGGAGGATCGCTCACATCTTCCATGGGTGCCAACAATAATGGGAACTCGCCTAATTCAATATTTCCTATCTTTACCATAAATTACACGCAAAAATAAAACAATTCATTCAAATTGAATCATTAAAATGCCACCTAAAACTTTCTTACAGAAATTAATACGTTTATTATTACTCTTTATTGGCTTCAACTTTATTGGCTCTATTGTTAGTTTAATTCTAATCAATATGGTGTTTAATGTTGATGTGAGCGCTGTATTCAACATATTAAAGAATATCGACAGTTTAGATTATAACAGCATTAACACTTTAAAGTTTATGCAGTTTATTCAAGTAATTTTTTCTTTTGTAATACCTGCACAAATTTTTGCTAAATCAGAATCGCAAAATAATTTGAGCGAATATTTTCAAATGAACAGTGCTCCTTGGAAACATTTTTTAATTGCTGTATTAATTATATTTTCTATATCTCCACTGGTTTCTTACTTAGCCGAGTTAAACACACAGATTCAGTTTCCAGCCTTTTTATCCGGACTAGAAAGTTATTTTAAAACACAACAAGTACAAACAGAAAAGCTGACTCAAATTTTCTTAAGAGATAATACAGGCATTGATTTAATACTCAACTTATTTATCGTTGGAGTATTAGCAGCTTTTGCGGAGGAATTGTTTTTTAGAGGTGTATTACAAAAAATACTGATTGAAAAAGTTAAGAATATACATCTTGCCATCTTCGTTTGTTCGGTTTTGTTTAGTGCATTACATCAAGAGTTTTATACTTTAATTCCTAGAGTTTTATTAGGTATGTTGTTGGGTTATGCATATGTATTATCTAAATCTATATGGGTGCCAATATTAATTCATTTTATAAATAATGCCAGTGCTGTTGTATTAGATTCACTTTATAAACAAGGCTATACCTCACTAAACCCTAATGAAAACGAATATTTTGGAATAATTGGTGTTTTATTTTCATTAATACTAAGTATTAGCTTATTTTGGTATTGGAATAAACATAAATCCATGAGCAGCTAATACAATGGAGAAAGAGTGGGTTAAAATTTATACTTCAAGTAATACATTTCAAGCGGCATTAGTAGCCAGTGTGTTAAAAGATCATCAAATTGATGTGGTGGAGTTAAATAAAAAAGATTCCAGTTATTTGAATTTTGGAGAGGTTGAATTATACATACACCCTCAACATTTTGATGAAGCCATTGAAATTATTATAAAAAACGAACTATGAATAATTTTTTTACCCGAAGCATTACCGCCCTCTTTTTTGGTGCAGCTTGTATAAGCTGTATTTATTTCCCTGGATATATTCATTTATTGTTTTTTATTTTTTCTGTACTTGCATTCAAAGAGTACTTACATATTAATGGTCCTAAAAAAAGAAAATCACTCGACTATCTTTACCTAAGTATCGCAGTTGTTTTATCGGCTAGTTTTGCTCTCATTCAAATGGGTTTGTTAGCCGAAAAATTTTTATGGATCAATGTGTTTACCATGGCGAGTATCTTTTTTATCGAGTTATATCAAAAGAATACTTTGCCCTTTGATCAAATTGCAAAACTTATCCTTGGATATGTATATGTAATACTCCCTTTCGCTTTTTTTACAGCTTTGGGTTATATGTTCAGCACAGAATATTCTTTCGAAATTCCATTAGGCTTTTTGTTTTTATTGTGGGCAAATGATAGTGGGGCTTATGTGTTTGGAATTACCTTGGGTAAAAACCGATTGTTCGAACGCATTTCACCTAAAAAATCGTGGGAAGGCTTTTTCGGAGGTTTAATTATTGCCTTTATTATGGCCTATGTGCTTTCTATATACTTCAACAGCATTGAACTACAGCATTGGTTTGCTTTAGCACTCATCATAGTAGTGTTTGGCACCCTCGGCGATTTAGTAGAATCGATGTTAAAACGTAGCAAAGACATCAAAGATTCGGGCACCATTTTACCAGGACACGGCGGTGTACTCGACCGTTTCGACGGTTTATTACTTGCTGCGCCTATAGTATACGCCTATCTTCGTCTTTTTTTATAGATTTGTCTTTTTAACTAAACACCATGACTTTACACAAAGAAGGAACAGCCTCTATTTTACTGGCTATATTATTTGGGGCTATTGTTAATTTTAGCACCTATTATTTTGCACCTAACACCACATGGTTGCAAATATTCGGTATCGTATTAAGTGCATTTATATTAATCATCATTCTTCAGTTTTTTAGAAAACCACTTTTCGATGTTCAACAAAACGATGCTATATTATTAGCTCCTGCCGATGGTAAGGTGGTAGTTATTGAAGAGGTAGAAGAAACCGAGTACTTTAAAGACAAAAGAATTCAAGTGTCAATCTTTATGTCGCCATTTAACGTACATATTAATCGTAACCCGGTTTCTGGTATAGTGAAGTATGCTAAATACCACCCAGGATTGTATTTAGTAGCATGGCATCCTAAATCGTCGACAGAGAACGAAAGAACAACGGTAGTGTACGAAAGCTCAAAAGGTGTTCAGTTGCTTATGCGTCAGATTGCAGGGGCTCTAGCACGCCGTATCGTGTATTATGTAAAAGAAGGAGATAGGGTTGAGCAAGGTTCAGAAATGGGATTCATTAAATTTGGTTCAAGGGTCGATTTGTTTTTGCCTTTGGGAACTAAAATTGATGTAAAACTAAATGATGTAGTTAAAGGAGGCAAAACGAGCATCGCTAGCTTCTAAAATAATTTGTTTTGTGCAACAATTTATCTTAACTTGCGTTATACAAAATATTGAAACACACGTATATTAAACATTTAAAATAAATCGATATGAAAAAAGTAATGTTAATGTTATCGCTAGTAGCTGCAACTTCATTTGTTGCTTTAGCACATGGTGATGATAAATGCAAAGACAGCAAAAAGTCAGCTTCATGCTGCTCTAAAGATGCTAAGAAAGAAGCAAGTGCTGCAAAATCATGCTGCTCTAAAGATGGTGCTAAAACTGCATCATTAAGCAAAGAAGCTAAAACAGAAAAAGCTGCTGCAGCTCCAAAAGAATCAGCTCCTAAGAAATAATAAAACTTAGTAACATAAAAAAAGCCCCGATGAAAAATTTCATCGGGGCTTTTTTTATGCTTTTTAAATCTTATTTATTTTACTAAAAACTTAGTTGTACCTAACACTTCGTTGTTGTTCGAAATTTTCATCAAATACATTCCCTTCTCAAGGTTGTTTAAGTTAATCTTAACTTGTAAATCAAGATTAATAATTTCGTTTTCATTTAATGTATAAATTAACTTTCCTGTTAAGTCGTAAATTTCTAATTGATTAAATGCAATGCTATTATCATTTTTAACATAAATAGCGTTCGATGCTGGGTTTGGATAAACTGTAAAACCTAATTGCGATAATTCATCTTTGTTAATACCAACTCCGGCTACTTTTTCTTTTACAACAAATGTAGTTTTGAAAATACTATCGCCAGTTGTTCCACCATTTCCATTTGCATGGTTAAATGCTCCGTAAAACGTAACATCACCTGTACCTGATGCAGGAGCAGTCCAGTCAAACGACCACGATTTTACTCCACCAGTTCCTGTTAATCCAGAAGTTGTATGAGTAAGGTATTTACCTCCACCTGTTAATTTTGTAGCAGAACTAGTATTGGTCATTGTACCAACTAAAGCTCCTGCAGTTGTTTGTGGCGATAGTTGGAAACCAAATGTATTTCTATTTGAACTTGATCTTGCTGTAGCAGTAATAGTATATTTTGTTCCCGGAGTATATCCTTCTGCTGGAATATTTGATGTAAACACATTGGTTTTTGTTCCTACAGCAATTCCTGTATGGCATCCCGAAATGGCACATGTATTCCCACCATCACCAGGAGAACCTGTTCTCGAATTAGGGGAACCATCGGGGTTAGTGTGTGCGTTATTATACACCGAACCAACAAATATGGTGGAGAGTGTTACTAAGAATGTAAGGGTAAGTACTTTTTTTCTCATAATTAATTGGTTTTTATATGTTGCGACAAATAATAACAATAATTATTCCGAAATTTCACTTAATCAACAAAATCTGAATTTTCTTTTTGGTGAATAATTGTTCTGGTAGGATAGGCAAAGTTTGAATTGTATTTTTCGATGATTTTTACGATTTCATAATTGGTTGCCTCTTTAATTCTAAGGTATTCGTAATAATCCATCATTTCTATAAAATATAGCACCATCAGATTTAATGAAAACTCACCCATTTCCTCAAATACTGCCACACCTTCTTCATTCATATTTGGATGATTGTTGATGTAATGATTAATTTCATCTACAATCTTTTTCATTGTAGCGGCATTAGTATTATACGTAAGGCCAATGGTAAACTTAACTCTTCTGAAATTTCTAAGTGTTAAATTTTCCAAAGCATTATCAATCATTTTTTTGTTTGGAACTGTAATTATACTTCTATCGATGCTTCTAATTTGAGTACTTCTAAAACCAACCTTTTCTACCGTCCCTTCAATTCCATCAACTTTAACTAAATCACCAACTATAAATGGTTTATCAATAAAAATGGTGAAGGATCCAAACAAGTTTTCTAAGCTATCTTTCGCCGCTAATGCAACAGCAATACCTCCGATACCCAAACCTGTAATTAATGTTAATACATTAATTTCAAATACCGCACCTAACAAGACGAACAAGCCAACAATTACAATCAGAATTTTCACAAGCTCTCGCACAAACAATACTAATTGATCATCGGATTTTGTATCGGTTAAGCTTGCTTTGTATTCGAACACTAATGCAATAAAATCAACTACGCGTAATAGCATCCAAAAAACAGATACTATTAAAAAGAACACATATAGTTTATCGATTATATCAAATAAGCTTACATCAAAATTTTTTCGTTGAAATAAAATTTCGTGTAATGGATAGGAGATTTGATGTAATGCAGTAAAAATAATAGTAGATAATAATAACATCTCTACTGGTTTTACCAACAGCTCAACAAACTTTTCAATTTTTACTTCTGCAGAAAATCGTTGAAAAAGTTTAAATAACATTCTGCTAAAAAACCTAGAAAAAAATCGAAGGAAAATAAATCCTAACAATAATATTCCTGCAAACCATAAATATTGTTTTACAGTATTTCCAAAGTAAACTTGAGCTAAAATATTATCAGTACTAAACATTATACTAATTGTTTTAATGCAATTTCAAATGATGTTTTTGCAATGTTTGTTTTTGACGAATTTGCTTTGTGAGATTTTTCAATAGCACTTTTTATAATGTTTGAGGTATCTCCAAAAATTGCTTCATCACTCATTGAAACTCCTTTGTGCATAAGATAAGCAAATACTCTTGCCATTCCACAATTCGAAATAAAATCAGGAATAACACTTAAGTTTTCATCTGCAAATTCACCAGTAGGACCAAAGAAAATTTCTGGATCAGCAAATGGAACATTCGCTCCACAAGCAATAACTTCCATACCCGCATTTTTCATGCGCGCCACTTGGTCTTTTGTTACTAAGCGTGATGCTGCTGCAGGAATAAATACTTGCGCATTCATGTCCCAAATTTTTGCATTCACTTCCTCGAATGAAATTAATTCTTCACTTACCAAGGTGTTTCCTTTTCTGTTGATGAACAATGTTTTTATTTCTTCGAACGTAAAACCATTTTCATTGATTAACCCGCCTACTCTGTCAATTATACCAACTACTTTAGCGCCTGCTTGAGTTAAGTAAAACGCTGCTGCTGCACCTACGTTTCCAAAACCTTGAACAATAACTTTTTTCCCTTCTATGTTGCCACCATAAATTGAATAATAATGACGAACCGATTCTGATACACCATAACCAGTTATCATATCAGCTACTACATATTTTCTTTCTAATGAAGGTGAATATTTTTCATCTTCCAATACTTTAGAAACACCAAAACGTAACTGACCAATTTGTTGAATTTTTTCGTTTTCGTGAGCTTTGAAATGACCATTGATAACTCCTTCTTGTGGATGCCACAAACCGTTAGCTTCTGTCATCGGGATTACTTCATGGATTTCATCCACATTTAAATCGCCACCCGTACCATAATAGTTTTTAAGCAATGGAATAACTGCTTTGTACCATCTTTCTAACACACCTTTTTTACGAGGATCGGCAGGATCGAAATTGATACCCGATTTTGCACCACCAATTGCTGGTCCGGAAACAGTGAATTTAACCTCCATCGTTTTTGCTAAAGATTCCACTTCACGTTTATCTAATCCTTTGCGCATACGTGTACCTCCACCAGCTGCTCCACCACGAAGTGAATTAATAACTACCCAACCTTCTGCTTCAGTTTCTGCATCTTTCCATTCGAACACAATTTCTGGTCTTTTCTCTTCGTATTTTTTTAGTAGGTCTTTCATTTTAATATTGTTAGAATTAATTGTTGTAAACAAAAAACCCCCAGACTATAGTTGTATAGCGCTGAGGGTTTCTATTTTGTGAAAAGAGATTAATATGAACCTCTTTTTTCTTTGATTCTTGCTTTCTTACCTGTTAAGCTACGTAAGTAGAATAATTTTGCTCTACGTACTGCACCTCTAGAATTCACCTCTACCTTTTCGATGTTTGGTGAGTTTACAGGGAAAATTCTTTCTACTCCAATTGAGTTAGAAATTTTACGAACAGTAAACGTTTCTGTTACACCTGTTCCATTGCGTTGAATAACAACACCTTGGTATTGCTGAATACGCTCTTTGTTTCCTTCTTTAATTTTATAATGAACAGTAACTGTATCACCAGAGTTAAACGTTGGTAATTCATTTTTAGGGTTCTGCTCGTTTACAAATTTTACTAAATCCATGATATTAAGCCTTTAAATCGATTTTTAGCCCGTAAAAATCGGATTGCAAGTATAGGGATAATTTTATCAACAAAAAAATAAAATGTCAAAAAAATCAAGTACTTCCGACAATCTATGTGTTAATAAACACTATAATAGGTCGGGGCGACGCTCCTTAGTACGCTGTAATGCTTGCTCAAACCTCCATTTTTCAATTTCTGGCGTATTACCACCAATTAATATGTCTGGAACTTTTATTCCTCTAAAATCGGCAGGTCTTGTGTAAACTGGTGCACTTAATAACCCATCTTGAAACGAATCGGTTAAGGCTGAAGTTTCATCGTTTAATACTCCAGGGATTAACCTCACCACACTGTCTACTAATA
>JACCDS010870485.1_pt1 | contig 20443 bp, 17 predicted proteins | sample 7446441 | NCBI WGS metagenome assembly JACCDS01 (sample SAMN15323445, study PRJNA562643) | freshwater metagenome | isolation source: river surface water | place: USA:Blue River Watershed | collected 2017-08-17
CCCTCGGCGTGACGATATCGACCCTCGACGAGGTGTTCGCGCTGTCCGACTACATCACCGTCCACATGCCCCTCTTTGAGAAGGGCAAGCAGGGCGCGACCGAAGGCATGGTCGACGATGCCGCCTTCGCCAAGATGAAGAAAGGCGTGAAGATCGTGAACTGCGCCCGCGGCGGCATCGTCGACGAGGCCGCCCTCGCGGCCGCGCTCGCTTCCGGCAAGTGCGGCGGCTGCGGCTTCGACGTGTTCGTCGAGGAACCCCTCGCCAAGGACCACCCGCTCCGCTCCCTCCCCAAGGCCCACCTCTCCCCGCACCTCGGCGCCTCGACCGCCGAAGCGCAGGAGAACGTCGGCGTCGAAGTCGCCGAAGCGGCCATCACCGTGCTCGGCGGCGGCTCGCCCGCCAACGCGGTCAACCTGCCCTCCGTCGACTCGCAGACCCTCGCCGCGATCAAGCCGTTCCTCTCCCTCGCCCAGAAGCTCGGCTCCATCGCGCGCCAGCTGGCCGCCCCCGGCCGCATCGAATCCCTCCGCCTGACCACCTTCGGCACCGGTTCCGACCAGGGCGCGAACGCCATCGCCCGCGCCATCCAGCGGGGCTACCTCCGCGGCATCGTCGAAGGCGTCACCGACGTCAACGCGCCGGGCAAGCTCAAGGCCCTCGGCGTCGAGGTCCAGACGGTCCGCTCCTCCGCCGAAGCCGACTACAAGGAACTCATCCTCGTCGAAGCCCAGCTCGCGGGCGGCAAGTCCGTCTCCGTCGCCGGCACCGTCATCGGCAAGGCCCAGTCGCCGCGCATCGTCTCGATCAACGGGCGCACGCTCGAGTTCATCCCCGAAGGCAAACTGCTGCTGATCGAGAACCAGGACCAGCCCGGCATCATCGGCGCCCTCGGCACCCTGCTCGCCAAGGAACGCGTGAACATCGCCAACATGGCCCTGAGCCGTTCCGGCGGCGCCAACGCCCTCGCCGTCTACCAGCTCGACACCGCCCCCGGCGAAACCGCCATCGCGGAGATCCTCCGTAACCCGGCGATCGTCAGCGCCAAGCTGATCGAAGCCTAAGCGATGCTCGCGGCCATCGGGATCTTCGCCCTGCTCGGATACCTCATCGGTTCCGTCAACTTCGCCGTGCTCGTGGCGAAGAAGCACGGCGTCGACATCCTCAAGGAAGGCTCCGGCAACCCCGGGGCCACCAACGTCAAACGCGTCCTCGGCAAGGGGCCCGGCAACCTCGTCTTCGCCCTCGACGCCCTGAAGGGCTTCGTCGGGGCCGGCCTGCCTCACCTGCTCCTCCACGCCGAACTGCCGGACGCCGACGCCCGCGCCGTCCTGTTCGTCGCCTGCGTCGCCGGCTTCGTCGGCACCCTGCTCGGCCACTGCTTCTCCTGCTTCCTGAAGTTCAAGGGCGGCAAGGGCGTCGCCTCCACGATCGGCGGCCTGCTGGTCCTCCTCCCGGTCCCGATCCTCATCGGCGCCGCCGTCTGGGGCCTGGTCTTCACGGTCTCCCGTTACGTCTCCCTCGCCTCACTCGCCCTCGGCGTCTCGCTGCCGCTGTCGTGCTGGCTCCTGCCGCAGTTCACCTCGCTGCGCTACGGCCAGGCGGAATTCTGGTTCGCCGCGGCCATCGCCCTCTTCAACGTCTGGACGCATCGCTCCAACATCCTCCGCCTGCTCGCCGGCACGGAGAACCGCTTCGTCAAGCAAGCCTGACCCTTTCGCAATGACCGCCCCTCGCACCATCGGCATCGGCATCCTCGGCTTCGGCACCGTCGGCCAAGGCGTCTGGAAGCACCTCCACGACAAGCAGGCCGACCTCGAATCCCGCCTTGGCGTGAAGCTCGACCTCCGCCGCGCCTCCGTCCGCGACCTCAAGAAGAAGCGTGCGGTCAGGATCGCGGCCGCCAAGCTCACGACCAATCCGCACGAGATCATCGACGACCCCAAGGTCCATGTCGTCTGCGAACTCATCGGCGGCACCACCAAGGCGCGTGAACTCACCCTGCGGGCCCTGCGCCTCGGCAAGGTCGTCGTCTCCGCCAACAAGGCCCTGCTGTGCGAACACGGCCCGGAGATCTTCCAGGCCGTCCGCGCCCATGGCGGCCAGTTCCTCTTCGAGGCCAGCGTCGCCGGCGGCATCCCGATCATCAAGGCCATCCGCGAAGGCCTCGTCGCCAACCGGTTCGAACTCATCGTCGGCATCCTCAACGGCACCTGCAACCACATCCTCACCCGCATGGGCGAGGACGGCCTGTCGTTCGCGGACGCCCTCAAGGAGGCCCAGGAGCTCGGCTACGCCGAAGCGGACCCGACGCTCGACGTCGACGGCATCGACGCCTTCCACAAGGCCTCCATCCTGGCCTGGCTGGCGCACGGCAAATGGGCGCCCGCCTCGCGGACGCTCGTCGAAGGCATCCGCAAGATCGGGCCGGCCGACATCGACTTCGCGCGCCGGTTCGGCTTCGCGCTCAAGCATCTCGCGGTGATCCGCCGCGACTTCCGGTCCAACTGGATGACCGTCGGCGTCTACCCTTCGCTCGTGCCGAACCGCGACATCCTCGCCCGCGTCTCGGGCGTCAACAACGGCATCACCCTCCGCGGCGACGTCGTCGGCGCCACCACGCTCACCGGCCGGGGCGCCGGCGGCGACGCCACCGCCTCCGCGGTCATCGGCGACATCGTGGACGCGATCGCGGCCCTCACCGGCGCCATCCCGCAGGCCCTTTCGCCCGAAGCCCTGGCCGCGCGCGAGAAAGCCGGCCGCGCCCTCCGGATGGCCTCGATCGACGAGATCGTGTCGCCCTTCTACCTCCGCCTCTCGTTGCTCGACAAGGCCGGCGTGTCCGAAGGCGTCTACCGTATCTTCTCCAAGCACAAGGTGTCCATCGCCCGCGTCATCCAATACGAGCACCCGAACCAAGGCCGCGGCACCGTCACCCTGTCGACCTACCCCGTCAGCGAACGGAAGATGTCCGCGGTCTTGACAGAATTGCGCCGCCTTAAGACCGTGCTCGAGGAGCCGGTCGTGCTCCGCATCTTCTCCCCCGAATCCTGATCCACCGGTGGCCCTCATCGTCCAGAAATACGGCGGCACTTCCGTCGGCAACGTCGACCGCATCCAGAACGTCGCCGCCAAGATCAAGGAACAGTGGTCGAAGGGCAACCGCATCGTCGTCGTGGTCTCCGCGCGCAGCGGGGTGACCAACGACCTCATCGCCCGCGCCAAGGCCCTCTCCAAGCTGCCGGACGAACGCGAGATGGACGTCCTGATGGCCGTGGGCGAGCAGGAGACCATCGCGCTGACCGTCATGGCCCTGCATGCGATCGGCGTCCCGGCCGTCTCCCGCACGGGCGCGCAGGCGGGCATCTTCACGGACGACGTCCACACCCGCGCGCGCATCACCCGCATCACCGGCGGGGACCTCCTGGCGCGTCTCGACGAAGGCAAGGTCGTCGTGGTCGCCGGGTTCCAAGGCTGCACCGAGGCCGGCGAAGTCACCACCCTCGGCCGCGGCGGCTCGGACCTCACCGCCATCGCGGTCGCCGCCTCCATCAAGGCCGACCTCTGCCAGATCTACACCGACGTCGACGGCGTCTACACCGCCGACCCCCGCATCGTGCTCAACGCGAGCAAGCTGCCCGAGATCTCCTACGAAGAGATGCTCGAGCTGGCGTCCAGCGGCTCCAAGGTCATGCAGTCGCGCTCGGTCGAATTCGCCCAGAAATACAACGTGCCCTTCGAGGTGCGTTCCTCCTTCAACGACCAACCCGGCACCATCGTGAAAGCCATCGACAAAACCCTTGAAGACGCGGCCATCGCCGGCGTCGCCCTCGACCGCCTGCAGACCCGCGTGACGGTGAGCGACCTCCCCGACCACCCCCAGGCGCTTTCCGCCCTCTTCGACGACCTCGGCGAAGCCGGCCTCAGCGTCGACATGATCATCAAGAACCTCGGCAAGGACGGCAAAGCCAACCTGACGTTCTCCGTGACCACCGACCAGTTCTCCCGCGTGGAAGCCGTCGTCGGTCAGACGCTCAAGAAGCTGGGCTCCGGCTCCGTCCGCTCCGCCGGCGAGATCTCCAAGCTGTCCATCGTCGGCGTCGGCATGATCTCGCACCCCGGCGTCGCCGGCACCCTCTTCAAAGCCCTGGCCTCCGTCGGCGTGAACAGCGAGCTGATCACGACCTCCGAGATCAAGATCTCGGTCGCCCTCGAGCCCTCCAAGGCCGATGCGGCCGTGCGCGCGGTCCATACCGCGTTCGGCCTCGACAAGGCCTGAGCCGGCACTCGCCTCTTGCCCGCCGGCCCGCCCCGACCATAGTCGGGGCGATGCTGCGGTTAACCTTGGCCACCCTCCTCGCCCTCGGCGTCCTGTCGCCGCGGAAGGTCGCCTCACAGGAACTGCCGCCCAGCCTGCTGACGGCCCAACCTGCGCCGAGCGCCGGCGAACGGCCGGATTTCCGCGCCCGCCAGCACCTCGCGGACCAGGCGCTGGCCGCGGGACTTTCCTCCACCGCGGCCGGACTCTACGCCCAATCCTTGGCCGACCCCAAGCTCAGCGAGTCGGACCGCGAGCTGGCCGGCCTCGGGCTCACGGCGGCCTACCTCGAGCGCACCCGCGTCGCGGAGGCCAAGGCGGCGATGCGCTTCCTGCCCAAGTCTCCCCGCAAGACCCTCCGCGAAGGCCTCCTGGCCCTGCTTGAGAACGACGCCGTCGCCGCCAAGTCCTTCGCGGCTGAACTGGACCTGACGGCCCTGCCGGCCGGAGAGATCAGCTGGGCGCACGGGCTGCGCTGGATGATCGCGGCCGCCGACGGCGACAACCTCAACGCCACCCTCAACCAGGAAGCCGTGACGCGGACGGCCGTCTCCGAAGAACAGCGGCAGCGCATCGAGTTGCTCGGCTACCGTGCGGCCATCCTCGCGGGCAAGGTCGACCCACGCACCTTGGACACCTTGCGCGGACTCGCCGAAAACGCGCGAGGCACGCCGCTGGCCTTCGCGTATGCGCGCAACCTGGCCCTCGCCCTCGCGCGGACCGGCGACCTGCGCGCCGCCGCCGCGGCGCTCGGCGAAGTCGGCGGACTTCCGCCCGCGCGGCGCGCGGAGGCCGACCTGCTCGCGGGTCTCATCCTGGGCGGCGCCAGCGCCGAAGGCCGGGCCCGGCTCCAGGCGGCCGCCCGCAATCCGGCCAACCTCGCCGTCCGGCTCACCGCGTTACGCGCCTTGGTCGCCGCCGCCGATCCGCGGGCGGAGAACGCCGCCGGCACCGAAATCGATTATCGGGCGATCGCCAACGAGGGGAACGACTTCCTCCTCCGACGCCGGCCCGGCCAGCTCGCCTTTGACTGCCCACGCGACCCGCAGGTACTCGACGCGATCCACCTCGCTCGCGCGCAGTTGATGTTGTTCGCGGGGAACCGCGAGAAAGCCCGCCAAGCCGCGGAGGAACTGCTCAAGGACGTCCCGGCCAGCCCGCTGACACGTGAGGCCGTACGTACGCTGGCCATCGCCGCCTGGGGGGACGGCTCCTACCGGCTCGCCGCCACCCACCTGACCACCCTCGCCGACGGCAGCGTCGAGCCCGAACGGTCGCAGCTCCGCGTCGCCGCCGCCGACTGCCTCTTCCTCGCCAAGGACTTCGCTCTCGCGGAAAAAGCCTACGCCGGGCTTCAGCAGGACGCGCCGGACGGCAAGCTCGCCGAAGCCGCCTTCCATCAGCGCGTGCTCTGCCTCCTCGAGACGGCGGACGACCGCGCGGCCTGGGAGTCCGCGGCCAAGACGATCGAAGACAGCGCCAGTGCCTTGCGTAAGCCCTCAGCGCAGGCGGTGTGGTCCGCCATCTGGAGCCTCGGGGAAGATGCGCGCAAGGCCGGCCGGCCGGCCGACGCGAGCCGGATCCTCGACCGCCTGACGCCGCTCACCGTCGGAGCGCGCACCGACCACGCCCTGCGCCTCGAATGGCAGCGCGCCCTCCTGGCCATCGCCGAGGGACGCCCCGCGGCGGCCGTCGGTCTGGCCGACGCGATCATCCGCCGGCTCGAGGACATTCCCGGCGGAGCGGAGCTGGAACCCTTGCGGCAGGCCGTCCCCGAACTGCGCGGACACGCCGCGCTGCTGAAAGCCCGGACAGCCCTGAACCTCGGCTCCGCCCGCGGCCTCGAGGAACTCGTCGAACTAAGACGGCGCTTCGGCAAGGTGCCCGCCGCGGCGGCCTCGTACCTGGTCGAAGGAAGACACCTCGCCGCCAACGGCCGGCACGCCGAAGCCCAGGCGCGCTTCGAGGCCTTGGCGAAGGAGTTCGCCGATGACAAGGCCTTGGGGGACTTCGCCGCGCTCGGCCTCTATGAGGCCGCCGAACAAGCCGCCGTCCAGGCTCCGACCGGCGGCGAAGCCAAGCTCAAGGACGCCGTCGAACTCCTCGAACGTTTCGCCGAGGCTCACCCGCAGCATCCTCTGTTCTTCCGGGTCTCGCTCCGGCGGGCGGAGATCCTGCGTTCGCTGGGGCAGTTCGACAAGGCGCTGCTCGTGCTCGAAGCCCTGATCCGCGACCGGCCGACCGACTCCTCCCGCGCGCAGGCCGAAATGGCGCGCGCCGACACGTTGTTCGGCCTCGCCCAGCTGCGAAGGGACCGTAACGGCCAGCTCGACCGGCAACGCGTCTCACGCGCCGCCGCCGCGTACGAACGCATCGCCGAGGCCTGGACCAAGGACGCGCCGGACGCCCAGGTGGAAGCGTGGTACAAATGGGCGCTGTCCCTCCATGAAAGGTCCAAGGCGGAATCAGGCGGCGAGGCCAAGGCCAGTCGTCAGGAAGCCCGCCGGATCCTGCTGCGACCGCTGGCCGCCCTCCGCGGGGCCGAAGCCAAGGCGGCCGCCGAAGAAACCGCGCGTCTGTCCGGCGAAGGCCGGCTCTGGCTGGCCCGCGCCATCCTGCTCACCGGCGAACTCTGCGAGCTCGACGGCGACCTGGGCGAGGCCGCCGCGGCCTATGCCATCATCCCCACGGTGAACCAAGGCCAGCCGACCGACCAGGTCCGCCTTCCCGGCCAAGCTTCGGCCGAAAGCAAACTTGCGGCCCTGCGGCGTTCCACCTCCACTCACCGCTGAGCCCCATGCACCGCCTCTGCTTCTCCTTTCCGTTCGACGCCGGCCCGTTCGTCTGGCTCCTGCTGGGGCTGGCCTTCCTGTCGCTCGTGTTCACGGTCGAGCGCGCCCTCTTCCTGCACCGCGGCCTGGTGCTGTCTTCCGACTTCATCGAAGGCGTCCGCAACAACCTCCGCGCCGGACGGCCGTTGGAAGCCCTGGCGGCCTGCGAAGAGTCCCCGGGACCGGTGCCGCGCGTCGTGAAGGCGGCGCTGCTTCGTTCCGCCGGCGGCGAAGAAGCCATGCGCGCCGCCGCGACCGAAGCGGCCCTCCTGGAACTGCCCGTGCTCGAACGCCGCCTCGGGACCATCGCCGCGATCGGCCGCATCGCCCCCTTGCTCGGCCTGGCCGGCGCGATCTTCGCGGGCTTCGACCTCGCGAGCGCCTTGCGCGACGGGAGCGTGTACGCTTCGGCCGACGGCCTGCTCCGGCAGGTCCAGGCCGCGCTCGCCACGGCGGGCTTCGCGATGGTCATCGCGGCGGCCTGCGCGCTGGCCCACCACTTCCTGGTCGGACGCGTCCGCTCCATCGTGACGGAGATGGAGATCGCGGCCCACTCGATCATCACCTTCGTGCGCCACGAGCTGCCGGAGGAGAAACCCCGTCAGGGCTGAGATGCGCACGCCCCTCGGAGTCCTCGCCAAGGTCCGGCCTGCGGAACACGGGATAGGCTTCACCCCCTTGGCCTTGGCGCTGGCCTGCGCCGCCCTCCTCTACGCCCTTTCCGCGGAGTTCGTCTTCGCCCCGGGCCTCTACGTCGGCTTCGACCAGCGTAATCCTGCCGTGGCCTCGCTGGTGACGCCGACGCTGCCGCGCCCTGACCTGGCCCGGACTTCCCTGACCGTGACGCTGGTCTCGGCCCGCGGCACCGGCATGTTCGTGGTGGCGGGACGGGTCGTCGACCGCGGCGGCCTGGACGCGGAGCTCCGCCGGGTGGCGGCGGCCGGCGGCTCGAACCGGCCCGTGCTGGTGAAAGCCGACGCGTCCCTGACCATGCAGACCTTCCTCGACGTCTGCGCCCTCGCCCGTCAGGCCGGGTTCCCGGGCGTCATGGTGGCCGCGGACGAGCGTTGATTCACGATTGCCAGAAGAGCGGCGGGTCGAACAGTCTCGACGCGAGTGACGACCCCTTCGCCCATCCCCTCCGCTAATCCCATGCCCCCGCGCCACATCGGGATCATCATGGACGGCAACGGACGATGGGCCTCGGCGAAGGGCCTTCCGCGGCTCGAAGGCCACCGTCGAGGGGCGGAACGCCTCATCGAAGTCATCGACGCCTGCATCGACCTGGGGGTAGGCACCCTGACCGTCTTCGCCTTTTCGGCCGAGAACTGGAAGCGCCCCATGGAAGAGGTCAGCGGACTTTTCAAACTAGGCGAATGGATCCTGCGGGCGCACCTCGCCCGGCTCGAAAAACGTAACGTCCGCCTGCGCGTCATCGGCGACCTGTCCGCCCTCCCCGACTTCGTGCGCGGCCCCTTGGAAGACGTCATCCGGTCCAGCCGGGACAACACCGCTTTCACCTTGGTCGTCGCCTTGAACTATGGCGCCCGCCAGGAGATCGTGGCCGCGGCGAGGTCCATCGCCGCCGATGTCGCCGCCGGCCGGCTGCCGCCCGAGTCCGTCGACTGGTCGGCCGTCGAAGCCCGCCTGCAGACCGCGGGCATGCCCGACCCCGACCTGATCATCCGCACCTCCGGCGAATTCCGCCTGAGCAACTTCCTGCTGCTCCAGTCCGCCTACGCCGAGATCGTCTTCGCTTCGGTGTTCTGGCCCGACTTCGACAAGGCCCAGCTGCACCTCGCCCTGGCCGAATACGCCAAGCGCGAACGCCGCTTCGGCCAGACCCGCGAACAGCTCCAGCCTTCCGCCCAGCGATGAAAGACCGCGCCCTCAGCACCATCGGCCTCTGGGTCGTCGTCGGACTCGTCATCTGGGTCGGCGGTTTCTTCTCCGTCGCGGAGCAGGCCTCCTTCGGGCTGCTGGCGCTCATCATCGCCGCCGCCCAATATGAATTCTACCAGCTCGCCCGGGCCATCCCCGGCGTCGGGCGTCCGAATGTCTCCGGGATCGTCGCCGGTTTCGCCCTGCACTTCGGCTTGTTCTTCCTCGCCGCGGAAGAAGCCCGCGCCAACTACCTGCTGACCGGCGGAGCCCTCCTGGTCGGGCTGCACCTCCTTTCCTTGCTCCGCCGTCCGGGCGAGGTCCCGACGCTCCTGCGCCGCTTCCCGACGCTGTACGGCTTCGCCTACCTGCCCTTCATGCTGGCCTCGCTCATCGCCATCGCGCGCATGAAGGACGGCCACCTGCTCACGGCGAAGTCGGTGGGGCTGTATTACGTGGTCTGGGTGTTCGTCGCCACGAAGTTCACCGACGTCGGCGGCCTGCTCATCGGCGTGCCGTTCGGGAAACACAAGCTGGCCCCGACCATCAGCCCGGCCAAGAGCTGGGAAGGTTGCGCCGGCGGGCTCGTCGCATCGGCCGCCGCCTCCGCGTTCTTCGCCTGGCTGCTCCGCGACGTCTTCGGCGTCGCCTTCATGGTGCCCTGGAAGGCCGCCGTCCTCGCCCTGCCCATCGCGGTGCTCAGCATCCCGTCCGACCTCGTCGAATCGGTCTTCAAACGCCTGGCCGGCGCCAAGGATTCCGGCGCGACGATCCCGGGCATCGGCGGCGCGCTCGACCTGATCGACAGCATGGTGCTCACTTCTCCCGTCGCCCTGCTCCTGCTGTCCTACTTCCTCGAGTGGGCCAAGCGAGGCTGATGACCGCCCCCGCGCCAGCCATCCACGTGCTGACGGGGCCGACCGCCGTCGGCAAGACGGAGGCCGCGCTGCGCTGGGCCGAGTCCCACGACGCCGAGATCATCTCCTGCGATTCGGTCTGCGTGTATCGCGGCATGGACGTCGGCTCGGCCAAGCCCACGGCGGCGGAACAACGCCGCGTCCGTCATCACGGCCTCGACCTCGTCGACCCGAGCGAACGCTATTCGGTGTCGCAATACGTCGAGATGGCGCGCGCGGCGATCGCCGGCGCCCACGGACGCGGCCGACGCATCCTCGTCACGGGAGGCAGCGGATTCTACCTGGCGGCCTTCTTCGGACCGGTGACCGACGAATTGGAGATCCCGCCGGCGGTCGCCGAGGAAGTCCGGACGCTTCACCGCCAAGGCCTCGCCTCCCTGCTGTTGCGCCTGCGCGAGCTCGAAGGGGCGCAGCTCCCCGACTGGCTCGACGTCCAGAATCCGATCCGGGTCGCCAAGGCGCTGGAGCGACGCCTGGCGTCCGGACGCAGCCTGGATTCCCTGCGCGATGAATTCCTGACCCGTAAAGGGCCGTTCTCCGACCATCCGGTGACCTTTGAACTGATGGAGCGGCCGGATGCCGAACTGAAGCAGCGGATCGCCGCGCGGACGGAGCTGATGCTCGCCCAAGGCATCATCGAGGAAGCCGAACGCCTCCTGACCATGGGACTGGACCCCGAGCTCACTTCTTCCCGTGCCGTGGGCTATCGGGCCGTCATGGACTGGCTGGAGGGCGGGAAACGCGTGGCCATGAGCGGTCTGGCCGAAAGGATCAACTTGGACACCTGGGCCCTCGTCCGGAAGCAGCGCAAATGGTTCCGGCGCCTTGGCTTGGCCAAAGACCCCGAATAAACCGTTTTAGAGGGGTTTTTTGGTCATAAAACGGCCGAGGGGTGTCAAAAAAGGCACTTTTACACCAAATTACCGCCTCCATCCTTGCCAGGCCCTGTTTTTTGACCAATTTCACGGCCGAACCCCCACCCACCCTAACCATGCCCCTCAAACTTGGCCAGCCTCTCCCTGAAATCTCCCTCAAGCAGAAGACCGATGCCGGCCTGGTGGACGTCAGCCTGCGCCGCAACGTCGGCAAGGGTAAGACCGTGATTCTCTTCGTCCCGCTGGCCTTCACGGGCGTCTGCACCGACGAACTCTGCAAAGTCACCGGTTTGCTCGACGAATACAAGAAGCTCGGCGCCGACGTCATCGCCATCTCCGTCGACTCCCCCTTCGCCCAGGAAGCCTGGGCCAAGCAGGCCGGCATCAGCCTCACCCTCGTCTCCGACTTCAACCGCGTCGCCGTCAAGGCCTTCAAGGTCAAGGACACCCGCGTGATCCCCGAGAAGACCGGCCTCCTCAACGTCGCCAAGCGCTCCGTCTTCGTGGCGGACAAGGCCGGCAACGTGATCCACTCCGAAGTGAAGCGCGACCCCAGCTCGATGCCCAACTTCGCCAAGATCAAGAAGGCCGTCGAAGCCTAAGCCCAAGGCGGACTTATATCGAAGGCGGTCGGGCTTGCCCCGACCGCCTTCTTTGCTTTTGGCTACGTCACCCGGCCGGCCGCGCACGGACGGCCCTCCCTTTCCAACCCAACATCATGGCCCTCAAAGATCCCTTCAAAGCCCTCCGCCCCTTCAACGCCGGCGGCAAATCCGGGCAGATCTACTCCGTGCCCGCCCTTGAGCAGGCCGGCCTCGGCAAGGTCTCGCGCCTGCCGGTCTCGATCCGCCTCGTCCTCGAATCCGTCCTGCGCAACTGCGACGGCGTCGCGGTCACCGAGAACGACGTGAAGACCCTCGCCGCGTGGAACGCCGCGAAGCCGGTCGACACCGAGATCCCGTTCGTCGTCGCGCGCATCGTGCTGCAGGACTTCACCGGCGTCCCCCTCCTCGTCGACCTCGCCGCCATGCGCGAAGCCGTCGCGAAGCTCGGCAAGGACTCCGCCGTCATCGAGCCGCTGGTCCCCGTGGACCTCGTCGTCGACCACTCCGTCCAGGTCGACCGCGCCGGCTCCGCCTCCTCTTTCCTCGAGAACCTGCGCCAGGAATTCGGCCGCAACACCGAACGCTACGAGTTCCTCAAGTGGGGCATGCAGGCCTTCAAGACCTTCGGCGTCGTCCCCCCGGCGATCGGCATCGTCCACCAGGTCAACCTCGAGCACCTCGCCAAGCTCGTCTTCCAGAAGGACGGCGTGTTCTACCCGGACACCCTCGTCGGCACCGACTCCCACACCACGATGATCAACGGCATCGGCGTCGTGGGCTGGGGCGTGGGCGGCATCGAAGCCGAAGCCGGCATGCTCGGCCAGCCGGTCTACTTCCAGACGCCCGAGGTCATCGGCGTCAACCTCACCGGCCGCCTCCGCGAAGGCGTCACCGCGACCGACCTCACCCTCCGCCTCACGGAAATCCTCCGCAAGGCCAAGGTCGTCGGCAAGTTCGTCGAATTCTACGGCGAAGGCACCGAGGCCCTCTCGCTCGCCGACCGCGCCACGATCGCCAACATGGCCCCGGAATACGGCGCCACGATGGGCTTCTTCCCCGTCGACGACAAGTCCCTCGACTACCTCCGTCAGACCGGCCGCGACGAGGCGCACATCGAGCTGGTGAAGGAATACTACAAGGCCCAGGGCCTCTTCGGCATCCCGAAGGCCGGCAGCATCGACTACACCCAGACCATCGACCTCGACATCGGCACGGTCGTCCCCTGCGTCTCCGGCCCGAAGCGCCCCCAGGACCGCATCGACCTCCCGAAGATCAAGGAGACCTTCAACACGCTCTTCACCGCGCCGAAGGACAAGAACGGCTTCGGCAAGGCCGCGGCCGACCGCGCCGCCTCCGCGCCCGTCGGCGCCACCGGCCGCTCGCTCCAGCACGGCTCCGTCGTGATCGCCGCGATCACCTCCTGCACCAACACCTCCAACCCCTCCGTGATGGTGGCCGCCGGCCTCGTGGCCAAGAAGGCCGTCGAGAAGGGCCTCAAGGTGAATCCGAACGTGAAGTGCTCGTTGGCTCCCGGCTCCCGCGTGGTCACCGACTACCTCAATGAAATCCAGCTCTCCGGATACCTGGACCAGCTCGGCTTCAACCTCGTCGGCTACGGCTGCACGACCTGCATCGGCAACTCCGGCCCCCTCGACGCCGACATCGAAGGCGCCATCAAGCAAGGCGACCTCGTCACGGCCTCCGTGCTGTCCGGCAACCGCAATTTCGAAGCGCGCGTCCACGGCGCGGTCCGCTCGAACTTCCTGATGTCCCCGCCCCTCGTCGTCGCCTTCGCCCTCGCCGGCCGCGTCGACATCGACCTCGACGCCGAGCCCCTCGGCACGGGCAAGGACGGCAAGCCCGTGTTCCTCAAGGACGTCTGGCCCTCCCAGGCGGAAGTCGCCGACCACGTCGCCCGCGGCCTCAAGCCCGCGATGTTCAAGTCGAAGTACGCCGCGGACTCCCTCGCCAACGCCACCGCCGAGTGGAAGGGCGTCCAGGGCGGCACCGGCGCCCGCTTCAGCTGGAAGGAATCCTCCACGTACATCCAGGAGCCGCCCTTCTTCAAGGGCTTCTCGATGACGCCGCCCCCGGCGCCCTCCCTCGCGAAGCTCCGCCCGCTGGCCATCCTCGGCGACTCCGTCACCACCGACCACATCTCCCCCGCCGGCGCCTTCAAGGAAGAGACCCCGGCCGGCAAGTTCCTCCTCGCCGCGGGCGTGGCGAAGAAGGACTTCAACTCGTACGGCTCGCGTCGCGGCAACGACCGCATCATGACCCGCGGCACCTTCGCCAACACCCAGGTGAAGAACGCCATGGCCGACGGCAAGGAAGGCGGCTTCACCAAGGTCCAGCCCGAAGGCCGGATCGAGGCGATCTATGACGCCTGCCAGACCTACGCGCAGCGCGGCGAGGGCATGATCGTCTTCGGCGGCGTCGACTACGGCATGGGCTCCTCCCGCGACTGGGCGGCGAAGGGCACCGCCCTCCTCGGCATCCGCGCCGTCGTCGCGCAGTCCTTCGAGCGCATCCACCGCTCCAACCTCATCGGCATGGGCGTGCTGCCCCTCGAATTCGCCGACGGCAAGAACGCCGCCTCCTACGGACTCGACGGCACCGAGACCTTCGACCTCGAAGGCCTCGCCAGCCCGATCAAGCCGAAGACGCCCGTGACGCTCGTCATCCGTCGCGCCAACGGCTCGGTCGACAAGGCTCCCCTCGTCGCCCGCATCGACACCGCGATCGAAGGCGAATACTACCGCCACGGGGGCATCCTGCCCTACGTCCTGCGCCAGATCCTGAAGTAAGGACGCCGGCAGGCGTGACGAGGGCGGCTCCGCGCGGAGCCGCCCTTTTTCATATCTTGCCCCGCGGCGGGTCTGCGTTTAGTCATCGGGCATGGAAATCGGCGTCATCAACGGCCCCAACCTCGACCGGCTCGGCAAGCGCGAGCCGGAGGTCTACGGCACCCAGACGCTCGGCGACCTGGAGAAGCGCATCGAGAAGCACGCCAAGGCCGCCGGCGCGAAGACGCGTTTCTTCCAGTCCAACCACGAAGGGGAGATCATCGACACGATCGCGAAGTGGGCCGACAAGGGCGTGAAGTTCCTGGTCATCAATCCGGGCGGCCACACCCACGTCTCGGTCGCCCTCCGCGACTCCATCGCGGGCAGCGGCATGCGCGCGGTCGAGGTGCACATCTCGAACATCTACAAGCGCGAGGAGTTCCGCCACAAGTCCGTCACGGCCTCGGCCTGCGAAGGCGTGATCACCGGACTGGGCTTCGAAGGCTACCTGCTCGCGGTCGACTTCCTGGTCGCCAAGGCCGCGGCCAAGCCGGCCAAGGCCGCCAAAGCGAAGAAGAAGTAAGCGACGGAGTTGAGGGCCGGATGGAGGACTGCGTCGAGGCCTGCATGGAGGGCTGAGTGGAGGGCATGTCCAAGCCTGCCTGCAGGCAGCTGCGGATCAGACAACCGACTCAATCCGAGGAACCTCAGCCAGCGAAGGCGAAACGAGCGAGATTGCACTCAGGACGAAGCGACCCGCCTTCGCAGAGGTATGCGGCCATCTCGTCGGCCATGAGCGGAGCCCAGACGGTACCGCGCGGGCCGAGACCGCCGAACAAGTGCGTGCGCGGTTGTCGCGGATGCGTGCCCATGAAGGGATGGTTGTCGGAGGTGCACGGACGGACGCCGGCGACGTGCGCGGTGACTTCGACCTGCGCATCCTGGGCGAAATAGCCGCGGAAGCGGCGGATAAGCTTCTCCTTCTGCGGCTCGGTCGGGGCCTCGTCCAGCTGGTCCCATTGCCAATTGGTCCCGGTCCGCCAGACGCCCCGCCCCAGCGGCAAGGCCCAGCCTTCGCGGTTCAGGATGTAAGGCTTGTCGGCGACGGAGGCGCGCAAGGTCAGGGCCTCACCCTTGGCCGGCTGCCAGGGGAGATACTTGAACGGCCCGCGCTGAGCCGACTTATACCCGTCGCAATAGATGATGCCGCCGGCGCGGATGGAGCGCCACGCGACCCCTTCGGCGTCGGTCGCGGCCTCGGCCGGATCGAAAGCCGCTTCGGTGAAGCTGCCGTCGGCCAGGAGTTCGGCGCGGACATCCGCCAGGAGCTTAGGCAGGTCGACCCAGGCGCCGTTCATCAGCGCCCCGCCGAACGCATCGGTGAGACCGGCGTCGAGTTCACCCTGCGCGGAGGTCACGCGTTCGATGAAAGGCCGGCAGCTCCGGCACTCGGCGCGCTTCAGCCCCTTGCCCCGCTGCTCCTCGTCGACGAACATCCGGTAGACTTGGGCCGGCCGGAAGACGCCCAGCTCCGTCAGACGTTCCTTGGCCGCGGCGAAGAGTTCGGGGTAATCCTTGGTCAGGGTGAAACGACGTCCGGTCAGCGGGGTCATCAGACCGGCGGCGACCTGCGAAGCGGAGGATTTCCAGCCGTCGTCGACGACGTGGACCTTGCGGCCACGAAGACGGAGGCTCCGGGCGAGCAATGAGCCCGCGAGGCCCTGGCCGACGATCAAAAAATCAACCTGCATCACCGGAGGGAGACGCAGGCCGAGGGAAGGTCAAATGGCGGCGGCAGATTATCAGAAGCCGACGGCGTTCTTGGTGCCCTGCTTGGTGACGATCTTCTCTTCCTGCCAGACCGTCACGCCACGTTCGGCGTCGACCAAGGCCAGCTGGAAGACGAACGAGCTCTGGCGGGTGCTTCCGGCGTTGGAACGGTCTTCCAGGATCTTGCCCTTGAGCACGAACTCGGCCGAAGGACGACGGGAGGCGTCAGGGATGGGCTCACCGTCGAGCAGCGTCACACGGCCGGCATTCACCAGCGGGACGGTGATCTTGGAGAGGAGCAGTCCGGTGTCGAAATTGTCGGCGGTGTCGTTGGTGACCGTGCCGAGCCGGAGCACCGGCGCGCCCTTGGAGAAGGACGGCGACGAGACCATCGACTGGAGCATCTGCGAACCCGCCGTGGCGAAGTCCTGGATGTTCACCTTGTCGAGGCTGACCACGAGTTCGCGGCCACTGGGGTCCTTGTAGGTCGCGGGCGTGCCGCAGCCGGCGATCAGGACGGCGCAGGCGAGGAGGAAGAGCTTGTTCATGGGAGGCGGGTTCAGCGGGTGATGAGACGGAGGCGGCACTCGGCGGACGAAGGCTTGAGAGCGGTCGCGGTGATGGTGGTGAGGGCGCCGGGCTCGAGCGGGGTGACGATCCAGTTCGGCTGGCTTTCGGTCACGGTGCCGTCGGCGGCGAGCCACTCGAAGCTGACATTGATGGTCTGCCGCAGGTACGAGCCGTTGCGGAGGTCGAACTGGACGCGGGCGTACCCGCCGTCGGTCTTGGACTTACGCGCGGCGAGCAGCTCGATCTTGTTCCCGATGCGGGCGTCGTTGAGCAGCGTGGTGAAACCGCCCTCGGGACGCGTGGTGGCGTAGTTGACGGCGTCGGGCGGCGTCAGGCCGCGCTCCAGGCGGTCGCCGGTCTTCAGGATCGTGGAGCAGCCGGCGAGGAAGCCGAGCGCGAGAAGAGGCAGGAAGGTTTTCATGGGACGAGAGGGGTGCAGCGCAGGACGACCGGGAGATTTTCCTGCGTGGACTTGATGCTTACAAGCAGAACCTTGCCCGCGGGCAGCGTCAGGGAGGCGCCCGGACGTCCGGCGACGCTCAGTTTCTGCCCCGGCTTGGCCTCGAAGCGGGCGACCGAGAAACGGGCCGGCAACGCGGACCAGTTACGCAGGTCGGCCTTGGCCGTACCCACGGCATAGACGGCGGTGCCGACCTTGGTCGCCAGCGACCAGAGGCCGGCGCCGGCGCCTGCGCCGGGGCGCTGGGCGGCTTCTTCGGTCGAACGGTTGATCAGGTAGCTGGCGGTGGCCTTCACCGCCGCCGAAGTGAAAGCCTGGGCCTTGATGCCCGGCAAAGCGGCTTCGAAATGCTTGGCGATGAGGCCGTCCGGACGGCTCGCCGGCGCCAGCAGGATGTCCTTCGTTTCCAATTTCAGAGTGAGATTGTAATCCAGCCCGGACGGGCGGAGCGCCGGCAAGGCGACGCTGACGTACGGCACCCGGGAAGAGACGACGAAGAGCGGGATGTCGACGCGTTGCTCGTACCATTCCGGACACATCCCCGTCTCGACGACGACATAGACGGTCGTCCCCGACTCTTCGGACGGAGGCGACTCGGCGTCCAGGAGATCACGGCGGAAGGCTTCGTTGGCGGGATTGAGCCGGGTCGCCGCGAGCAACTCCTTGCGCGCCCGCTCCCGGTCCGCGGGGTCCCGTCCCAGCCGGAGGAAGAACACGCCTTGCAGCCAATGGCTGAAGGCGTCGTCGTAGGCTCCGGCGGCGGCCAGCGGCGCGAGGTTCTCGGCGATCAGGCCCAGTCCTTCGCGGGTGGCCTGGTCGGCGGAGGCCTTGGCGACGTCGTAGCGGCCGCCTTCGGCCTTTGGTCGGACATAGAGCTCGCCGTTGCCGAAAGCCTGCTGGACGAAGCGCAGGCGGGCTATCGCCACGCGCGCCCCGTTGAGGTCGCCGGTTTCGATCCGGTTCAAGGCCTGGTAAGTCGAGGCATAGATGCGATCCGCCGGGCGCGGCCGATAAGCCTCGGCGTATCCGTTGGTGAACGCGGCAGCCGTGGCGTCGCCCACCGAAAACCCCGGACGCTCTTCCTCGGCCCGCAGGTCCGCCTCGACCTGTTCGAACAGCGCGGCGCTTTCCTTGAGCTTACCCTGGGCTCGCAGGGCCGCGGCGGCCTCGAGCCTCCATAGCAGGGCGTCCTTGGGTTCGTCCTCGGCGAAATTCCGCGCCACGTTCGCCGCGGTCTCGTAATCCGCTTCTTCCACCGCCGCGCGCACCCGCGGACCTCGGTCCACATAGGACGCGCAACCGGCAAGGGAGAGCATCAGGGTGACGAAGAGCGGACGCACGGGCGGAGGAAACGGATACTACCCGCGCCGGCGGGCAAGTAAAGGACGCTCAGGCGAGACGCAGCCACCGGGCGCCCAGCCAGAGCCAGACGGGCGTGACCAGAGGGCAGCACAGCATCGTGATGACCGAGCAACGCAGGGCGACCATCACCTCGCCCTTGAACATCTCCACGATCAGGAAGGTGAAGATCCCGCAAGGCATGGCGGCCTGGACGAGCATCACCTTACGCAGTGAGTCGTCGGTCACCAACCAGGCGGCCGCGGCCAGCACCGTCAGCGGCATCAGCAACCAGCGGACCGCCATCACGCCGAAGGAGACCGGCGCGTCGGCGGCCAGCCGGAAGTCCTTGATGACCTCATGGAGGTAGATGCCCGTGAGCAAGGTGCCGAGCGGGATCGCGCACTCGCCGACCGCATGGCAGAGGTCGCCCGCGAAGACGATCGGGGCGGCCTTGCCGAGCCCGGCGAAATTCAGCGCCAGCGCCACGAAGAGCGCGACGGTCATCGGCTGCAGGAGCTTCTTGAGGCCGCGGCGCAGGGACTCCCCGGAAAGCATCGCCACGCCGACCGTCCAGATCGCCGCTTCGACCCCGACGTTATGCACCAACAGCACGCCCACGACGTCGTGGTCGAACAGGGCCGCGGTGACCGGAATGCCCAGGTAGCCGAAGTTATTGACCCCGGCGGAAAAGGCGAAGGTGCGGCGGGCCGCGCCGGCGGGGACCTTGCACAGGACGCCGACGCCCTTCGCGACGGCATAGCCGGTCACGATCATCAGGAAGCCCGCGCCAAGGTAGAGCAAGGCCTGCGAGCCCGAGGCGATCAGGGGGTTGCCGCTGACCCGCGAGAAGATCATCGCCGGGAAGAAGACCCAGATGACCATGCGCATCAGAGGCTGCCGGGCATGCGGTCCCACCCAACCCCGCCGAGCCATGAACCAGCCGAGCAGGACCAACAGGCCGAGACGGGTCATGGCCAAGGCGACATCGGCGGAGAAGACATTCATGGACGAAACTGACTATCCCCAGCGCGACGCACGGGGAAAGAGAAATTTCGGGTCAAAGCGGCCGCTGACTAGCGGCCGGGAAACGACCTCGCGCCCCCTCCTCCCTTGCTTTGACCATTCATCTTACATCTTCGGTCTTTCATCCTCCATCGCGGCAAACGCCGCCGCTTCCTTGACTTCCCGGCCGGCCCGTGGATAGTGGATGACGTTCCTTCTCAGTCGGATCCCGCCAATGACCGACGTATCATTTCGGGGGTGTTCCGGATTCGATTCCCGCCAAGATATCGCGACGGCATGCAGAGGGTAGTCGGTGACCTCTTAAATCCCACCGGCAGCACAATAACTGCTAAAAACACCATCACGTTCGAGAACGACAACGTTCTCGCGCTCGCTGCCTAAGTACAGCGACGAGCCCCAGGGCGCGCCTGCAGTCCTGGATCAGCTCGGTTAACGTGGGCGATCCCCTCCTTTAGCTGTTATCTCCGGGGTAAGTGAGAATACAGATAGGTCGCACGGGTGCTCATCCCCAAACGCGATCGAGATCAATGATGAAGCTACGCATGTAGAAGTTACGACGTAAGGGTAGGAAGACGTGGGTTCGACTCCCACCACCTCCACCATCTGAGAAGCGACAGCCTGCGACCACCCGGTCGCAGGCTTCTTTCGTTGGCTCAGCGCTTGCGGTACACCTCGAGACGGCAGTCATAGCCGCCGAGGTCGACGGTGCGGCTGGACTCCAGACGCAAGGTCGGATCGACGGACGACAGGCGCAGGGGGTTGATGAAGACCAGGCGGCCGTTGGGCCGCAGGACTTCCGAGGCGACCTTGAAGAGGTCGGCGAAGAGCCCATGCATGTTCGGCACCCGTACGCGGCGGCCGAGCGGCGGATTCGAGATGACGAGGGAGACTTTGCCGCGGTCCAGCTCCGGGATGCGGATGATGTCGCGGAAATCGCAGGCATGGAAGGCGGCCTTGGTGCCGGGCAGCTTGGCGGCCTTGAAGTTGGCCTCGGCGATGGCGATCGCCGCCGGGTCGATGTCGGTGCCGACGACCTGCCCCACCCCGCCGGCCAGGGCCGACTCGA
>JACCDS010247533.1_pt1 | contig 20441 bp, 21 predicted proteins | sample 7446441 | NCBI WGS metagenome assembly JACCDS01 (sample SAMN15323445, study PRJNA562643) | freshwater metagenome | isolation source: river surface water | place: USA:Blue River Watershed | collected 2017-08-17
CGGTCGTGCAAGGCCGCTCGGCCGTGCGCGAACTCGCGATGGACCTGCCCCGGCCGGCCGCCGCCGCCACGGTCGACATCGACCTGACGCGCTGGTTCAACAAGCTCCAGGCCGCCGGCGTCGACCGCGTCAGCCAGCTGGCCGTGGCCGCCGCCGATCTGGCGGTGCGCGACGCCGGCGGCATCGACCATGTCGCGCCCGAGCGCATCGGCATCTACGTCGGTTGCGGCATGGGCGGTGCGGCCGCGCTGGATGCCGCCTACCGCTCGACCACCGGGCGGGTCTCGCCGCTGACCATCCCCGCCTTCATGCCCAACGCGCCGGCCGCCCACGTGGCGATGCGCCTGGGCGCGCACGGTCCCGTGCTCACCTATGCCGTGGCCTGTGCCTCGTCATCGGTCGCCATCGCCGAGGCCGCCAAGGCGGTGCGTTGCGGCGAGGTCGACATCGCCATCGCCGGTGGCACCGAATCGCTGATCGTGCCCGGTGTCGTGCTGACCTGGCAGGCGATGCAGACGCTGGCCGGCTTCACCCCCGGCGACGGCTCGGCGGCCCATTGCTGCCGGCCCTTCTCGGCCGATCGCAGCGGCTTCGTGCTCGGTGAGGGCGCGGCCTTCCTGGTGCTCGAGAACGCCGGTCGCGCCGCCGCCCGGCAGGCGCCGAACCGCCATGCCGAACTGGCCGGCTGGGGCCTGAGCTGCGATGCCAGCCACCTGACCAAGCCCGATGCGCAGGGCCAGCAGCGCGCGCTGCGCGCGGCGCTGAGCCTGGCCGGCCTGAGCCCGTCGCAGGTCGGCTACGTCAATGCCCACGGCACGGCCACCAAGGCCGGTGACGCGGTCGAGTGCGAGGCCATCCGTGCGGTCTGGGGCGACGCCCTGGCCGACCTGCGGGTCAGCTCGACCAAGGCGCTGCACGGGCACCTGCTGGGTGCTGCCGGCGCACTGGAGGCGGTCATCACCATCCTGGCGCTGCAGCGCCAGCAACTGCCGCCGCAGGCCCATTGCGACACGCCCGACCCGCTGTGCGAGGTGCCGCTGGCGCGTGCCGGCGAGCCGCTGGTGCGCGCGCTCGATGCCGCACTGAGCAGTTCCTTCGCCTTCGGCGGAACCAACTCGTCGCTGGTCTTCAAGCGGGTCTGACCGACCCGTCGATCAGGCCTGGGCGCGCAGCGCGGCAACGCTCAGCTGCAGCACCCGGGCATCGGCGCTGGCGCGGTGGCGCTGCAGCGCGACGTCGCGCCGGACCCGGTCGCGCACGGCGTCGAAGCGGTCCAGCTCGTCGGGTGCCAGCAGCTCGCGCAGGTCACGCAGCCGGAAGGCCGGCGTCTGGTCGGCGGCATCGAACAGGCGCGCCAGCCAGACGTAGTCGTGCGCCCAGGCGTCGCAATAGACCTGCTGACCGGCCAGCGCGCGGTTGAGCATCTCGGCCACCACCCGCACCGGCTTGCCATGCTGGAGCAGCACGTCCCGGTCGATGCCGTGCACGCGCGCGGCGGCCGGGTCCCAGCCGGTCCAGTCGGGTTGCGGGTGGATGAGGGTGCAGCCGATCTCGCTGGCCGGACCGACGTAGCCGACCTCGATGGGGTAGCTGCCGCGGCCGAAGCCGGATGCCTCGACGTCCAGCACCCAGGGCAAGGCCACGGCGATGCGCCTCAGCTCGCCGGGCCGGCGGCGCTGGCCGATGCCGCCTCGGGCACCGGTTCACCGCCCGATGCGCTGGGCACCCGAACCACGGTGACGGTGCACTCGGCCTGCGCCACGACCTCGGAGGACACGCTGCCCAGATAGCGCCGCAGCGCCGAGTTGCCGCGTGCGCCCATGACGATGTGGTCGACCTGCGTGCGGCGGGCGAACTCGATGATCGCGCTGGCCGCATCGGGCGCCTCCAGCACGTGGAAGGTCAGCCGGTTGTCGGCCAGCCCGAGCGCCTGCGACAGCGGCCGGGCCCAGTGCTTGAGGCCCACCAGCTGCTTGACGTGCAGGCTGTTGCCCTGCTTGTCGGTCAGCTCGTCCATCCCGATGCGGTTGGTCTTCATGACGCTGACGCATGCAAGACGCGCGCCCTGTTCGGTGATGACGATGCGCCGCACCGTCTCGCGCAGCAGGTCCAGCAGGTCATCGGTCGCGCCGTTGACGTCGACCGCGGCCATGACGATGGGCGCGCGCTTGAGCTGCTCGGACACGCCCGGGCGATCGACCGGCTCGGCGCCCAGCGCCTTGAACCAGCGGCTCAGGCGCTGCAGCTGGCTGCCGGTGTCGCGCTGGCGGGCACGCTCGGTCAGCGGCACCTCGGCGGGATTGGCCAGGTCCTGGGCCAGGTGCGCGGCGCTCGGGTGGCGCTTGTCGGCCTGCACCTCCAGGCAGCGCAGGATGATCTCCTGCAGCCAGCCGGGACAGTCCGGACGCAGGTTGATCGGCGGCACCGGACGCACGTAGAGGCGCTCGCGCAGCCCGCGCACGCTGGTGGGCGCACCAAAGGGGCGCGCGCCGGTCACCAGGTGGTAGAGCATGACGCCCAGCGCGAACAGGTCCGACCGCGGCTCGCTGCGCACGAACTGGACCTGCTCGGGCGACATGTAGGGGCCGGTGCCCATGGGCAGGTTGAATTCCTCGTCGAGCAGGTCGGGCAGGTGGTCGTGACGGCTCAGGCCGAAGTCGACCAGCACCGCCTCGCCGCTCGGGCGGAACAGGATGTTGCTGGGCTTGATGTCCAGGTGGATGACGTGCTGGCGGTGCAGCTCGTGCAGCGCGGTGGCCACCCGGATGCCGATGCTGACGACCTCGTCGATCGGCAGCGGTGCCCGGTCCAGACGCGGGCGCAGCGACTCGCCGGCGATCTGCTCCATCACGATGTAGGGCCGGGTGATGAAGTCGCCGCGGGCGTAGAAGCGCGGCACGTGCACGCCGCGCAGGGTCGGCAGGATCATCTGCTCGACCTCGAAGCCGACGATGGTCGCCGGGTCCTCGCCGCCCTTGATGCGCGGCACCTTCATCAGCAGCGAGCTGCCATGTTCCGGATGGCTGACGCGCCACAGGTTGGCCATGCCGCCCTGGTGCAGTCGCTCCATCAGCTCGAAGCCGTCGATCACGTCGCCGGCGTTGAGCGGCGATTGGCTGGTGGTGTCGTCGATCACGTGCTCGTCCTCCCTCGGGGTGCCCGGCCTGGGGCGATGGCGGGGCCTCAGGTGCCGTCGACCAGACGCGTGGCCAGCGTGCGCGGCAGACCGGCGGCGACGATCTTGGCGCCGGTCGTCTCGTGGTCGTAGGGCACGCGGTGGAAGGTCAGCGTGGCGCGCGCGTTGTCGAACATGGCCCAGCACGCGGCCGGGTTGCCGTCGCGCGGCTGGCCGGTCGAGCCGGGAATCGCGAGCCACTGTCGATGTCCGGGCACCGGCACCGCGACGCCGGGCACCGGCTTGAAGTCGGCGATCTTGCCGGTGCTGGACATGTGATAGAGCGTCGGGTGGTGCACATGGCCACAGAAGGTGTGACGGCAGTCGGTGGCGTGCATGCTGCGCACCGCCTCGCTGCGGCCGGTGATGTATTCCCAGCCCGTCGGCGCGTGGGCATTGGCATGCACGAACAGGCAGCCGCTGTCCTCGACCTTGTAGGGCAGGCTGGCGAGGAACTCGATCTGCGCCGGGCTGAGCTGGTCGCGGGTCCAGGCGATGGCGCGGCGGGCGTCCTCCACCAGGTTCGGACTCGGGCCGAGCACGATCGCGTCGTCGTGGTTGCCGCGCACGGCGATGGCGCCCTGCGCGACAAGGTCCTGCACACGTTCGACCACCCAGGCCGGGTCGGCGCCGTAGCCGACGAAATCGCCCAGCAGCGCGATGCGCTCGGCGCCATGCAGATGGGCCTGTTCGAGCACGGCCTCGAAGGCCTCCCGGTTGGCGTGGATGTCGGTGATGAGGGCGAGCTTCATGGTGGTTCTGGGACACGGCGGCGGGGTCGCCAGCCAGCGGCGCGAGGATAGCCTCGCACCGTCTTCCGACCGGGTTGACGACGGGTGAACAGCGTGGCGCGCCGGGCTGACGCCGGCCTGTCCGACAGGACCGGCCACGCCACGGTGGCCCCGTAAGATGTCGGGTTCCTGCCGATGGCACCCGTGCCTCACCCTGCAACGCCACGCCACGTCAGGCCATTCCACGACATGCCCGAGCCGTACCGCATCCCCGATCCCCTGACGCCCCGCCCGTTCACGGGCGTGAACCCGCAAACGCTCACGGGCGTGAACCCGCAAACGCTCGCGGGCGCGACCCCGCAGCCGCTGTCGCCCGCCCGCCCCCTGGCGCAGCCCTGGTGGTCGACGGCCCCGGTGACACATGGCGAGCGGCATGACGCGCGCGCCAGCCTGGTCTGGTCCTGCGACGGCGACTGGCTGCACGCCGGCATCACGGTCGATGAATCGGCCCACGCCGACGGCCTGCAAGGCGCCGCCCGACACGCCTATGCCACGCTGTTCGCGCTGATGGACGAGCAGGGCCTGACGCAGCCGGCGCGCTTCTGGAACTACCTCGCCGACATCAACGCCGTGACCGACAGCCCGGCCGGCCGGCTGGAGCGCTATCGGCAGTTCAACATCGGCCGCCAGCAGGCCTTCATGGCCGCCGGCCAGGCCGCCTTCGACGGTGCGCCGGCCGCCTGCGCGCTGGGCACCGAGGGCGGCGCGCTGAGCGTCTGGCTGCTGGCCGGTCGCGTCGCGCCGCATCCGATCGAGAACCCGCGACAGGTCAGCGCCTACCGCTACCCGAACGAACACGGCCCCGTCAGCCCGACCTTCTCGCGCGCGGCCGTGCTGCAGCTGTCGCAGCAGCGCAGCCTGCTGTTCATCTCCGGCACCGCCAGCATCGTCGGCCACGCCAGCGTCCATCCGGGCGACGTGGCCGAGCAGACGCGCGAGTCGCTGCGCAACATCGACGTGCTGCTGGCCCAGGTCGAGGCCGATGCGGCCCGCCTGCGCCCCCGGCTGGACCTGACGCTGTACCTGCGCCACGCGCAGGACCTGGCCGTCGTGCAGCCGATCGTCGCCCACTGGCTGGACCACGATGCCGCCGCGATGGCGCGCGCCATCTGGCTGCGCGCGGACGTGTGCCGCGCCGAACTGCTCGTCGAGATCGAGGCCCAGGCCGAACTGGCCGCCCCGTCATTCCCCCAACACCGCTGACCCCACGGAGCCCCCGCATGACCCAACGCCCACGAGGCCACCTGATCGCCGGCCTCGTCGCCGCCCTCGCCCTGTCGGTCGCCGGCACCGCCCGGTCGGCCGACAGCGCCGACGCGATGACGCCCGACGCACCGGCCCGCCCGGTCATGAAGTCGCTGCCGCTGTGGGAACTGGGCGCCGGCCTGAGCCTGATCCGCCTGCCCGACTACCGCGGTGCCGACAGCTACCGCGGCTATGCGCTGCCGCTGCCGTTCCTGGTCTACCGGGGCAACTTCCTGCGCGCCGACCGCGAAGGCGCGCGCGCCGTGCTGCTCGACACGACCGTCGCCGAGCTGGAGGTCAGCATCAACGCCAGCCCGCCGGTCTACACCGGCGACACCGGCGCGCGCGCGGGCATGCAGCGCGTGCCGGCCACCTTCGAGATCGGCCCCAAGCTGCGCAGCACGCTGGTGCGCACGCCCGGCATGCGCCTGAACCTGGAGGTGCCGGTGCGCGCGGTGCTGACGCTGGAGTCCTCGCCGCGCCACGTCGGCAACGTCTTCACGCCCAACCTGGACCTGTCGGTCAGCACCGGCACGCCGTGGCGACTGGGCTTCGTGGCCGGGCCGATGTTTGCCTCGCAAGGCGTCAACCAGCGCATCTACGGGGTCAGCGCGGCCGAGGCCATCGCTGGCCGTCCGGCCTACGAGGCGCGCGGCGGCTACGGCGGCTGGCAGGCGCTGGTGGGCACCTCGCGGCGCTTCGAGCGCCACTGGTTCGGCGCCTTCCTGCGCTACGACCACGTCGGCGGCTCGGTGTTCGGCGACAGCCCGCTGGTGCGCTCGCGCAACAACCTCAGCGGCGGGGTGGCGATGTCGTGGATCTTCGCGACCTCGTCCGAACAGGTCACGCGGGCCGACTGACGCCGTGCCGCAAGCCCTGGCCCCACGCGTCGGACCGCTGCGCCTGCTGCTGGTCGTCTGGCTGTGGGTGCTGGTGGCCTGGCTGGGCGTCCTGTCGCTGACCTGGTCGCTGCTGGCGATGCTGCTCAAGCCCGTCCTGCCGGCCGCCTTCGGCCAGCGCCTGGGTCGGGCGGTGATCGCCTGGGGCTACCGCTTCTACTGGGTCTGCGGTCGGGCCAGCGGGCTGATGCGCATCGACGCGCGCGCGCTGGACGTGCTGGCCGACCAGCCCGGCGGCCTGATCGTCGCGGCCAACCACCCGTGCATGGCCGATGCCATGCTGATCGTCGCGCGCCTGCCGCGCAGCGTGTGCATCATGAAGGCAGGGCTGCAGCGCAACATCTTCCTCGGTGCCGGCGCCCGGCTGGCGCGATACATCGCCAACGACACGCCGCACCTGATGGTGCGCCACGCCGTCGACGAGCTGAAGGCGGGCGCGCAGCTGGTGCTGTTTCCCGAGGGCACGCGCACCGAAGGCGGACGGCTCCAGCCCCTGCGCGGCGGCATCGCGCTGATCGCCCAACGCGCCCAGGTGCCGGTGCAGACGGTGATCATCGAGACCGACTCGCCCTTCCTCGCCAAGGGCTGGCCGATCTGGCGCCTGCCGCCCGTGCCCATGCACTACCGCCTGCGCCTGGGCCAGCGCTTCGCACCGCCTGCGGCCGACGACCCGGACGCGGTCGCCGCGCTGATGCAGGCGTTGAAGTCCCACCTCGAACACGAGCTCACGCGATGAGCCACCCCATGCCAGCGAACACGCCCCACCCCACCCACGCCCTGCTGATCCCCAGCTACGACACGGGCCCCAAGGTCTACGAGACGGTGCGTGCCGCACGCGCGCAATGGGCGCCCGTCTGGGTCGTCGTCGACGGCAGCACCGACGGCACCGCCGAGGGCCTGCAGGCCATGGCCGCCGAAGACCCGCTGCTCAAGGTGCTGGTGCTGCCGCACAACCAGGGCAAGGGCGCCGCCGTGCTGCACGGTCTGCAGGCTGCGCGTGCGGCCGGCCACACGCATGTGCTGGCGATGGATTCGGACGGCCAGCATCCGGCCGAGCTGATCGGCGCCTTCATGGCCACCTCGATCGCCCATCCGGACGCGATGGTGCTGGGCGAGCCGGTGTTCGACGCTTCCGCACCGCTGCTGCGGGTGCGCGGGCGGCGCGTCTCCAATGGCTGGACCAACCTCGAGACGCTGGGGGCGGGCATCCACGATTCGCTATACGGCTTTCGCGTCTACCCGATCGAGCCGCTGATCGCGGTGATGCGCAGCCAGCCCTGGATGCGCCGCTTCGACTTCGACACCGAGGCCGTCGTGCGACTGGCCTGGCGCGGCGTCGCGCCGATCAACCGCAAGGCACCGGTGAAGTACCTCAGTGCCGAGGAAGGCGGCGTCTCGCACTTCAACTACGTGCGCGACAACGTCCTGCTGACGTGGATGCACACGCGGTTGATGGTCGAGTTCGCGCTGCGCCTGCCGCTGCTGCTGGTCAGGAGGTTGCTGAAGCGCCCGCCGTTCCAGTACCTGGGGCGGAACTCGGACTGAGCTCGCGGCCGGCCAGCACGGCATCGCCGCGCAGCGCCGGCAGCCAGCGCCGCAGCATCGGCGTGGTGACGATGGTCGAGAAGACCGCCATCAGCACCAGCATCGTGAAGACCTCGCGCGAGATCACGCCCAGGTCGTAGCCGACGTTGATGATGATCAGCTCCATCAGCGCGCGCGTGTTCATCAGGATGCCCACCAGCCGCGCCGCTGGCGACGACAGGCCGGCCGCCCGCGCGGCCAGCGAGCAGGCGCCGTACTTGCCCAGCGTGGCCAGGAAGATCAGCAGCGCGCACCAGCCCCAGGCGCTCGCGCCCGACAGCGAGCCGATGTCGGTGCGCAGCCCCGTGTAGGTGAAGAAGATCGGCAGGAAGAAGACCTGCACGAAGCCGCCCACCCGCGCCTGCCAGGCCTGCGCGAACGTGTGCTGGCGATGCAGCAGCACGCCGGCCATGAAGCCGCCGAAGATCGCGAAGATGCCGAGCTGGTAGGTGCACATGCCCATCGCGAAGATCAGCGCGATGACCACGCCCATGGCGGTCGGACCGAGCTCGCCGCCATCGGCCTTCAGGCGCCAGGCGACAAAGCGCTCCATCGGCGGGCGCAGCAGGAACCAGCTGGCCAGGCCGAAGGCCAGCACGCCGGCGACCTCGCGGCCGAAGGCGCCGGCCGAGAACGCCGCCGTCGACAGCGCGGTGACCAGCGCCAGCAGCAGCCAGCCGACCACGTCGTTGATCGCCGCCGCGCTGATCGTGATGACGCCCAGCGGCGTGCGCGACAGGCCGAACTCCATCAGGATGCGCCCGAGAATGGGCAGCGCGGTGATCGAGAAGGCCGTGCCCACGAACAGCGCGAAGGCATGGCGCGGCGCGGCCGTCATCAGGCTGTCGGGCATGACCCAGCCCAGCGCCAGTCCGAGGCTGAACGGCGCCACCAGCCCGGCCAGCGCGACCCACCAGACCGCCCGGCGGTTGCGCCGTTCGGACAGGTGGCCGAAGTCGAAGGCCAGACCGATCTGGAACATCAGCAGCAGCAGGCCGATCTGCGACAGGATGGTCAGCGTCTGCGGCCCGACCGAACGAAACACGTAGGTGAACAGCTCCGGCGCCAGCGCGCCGAACAGCGACGGGCCGAGCATCAGCCCCACCACGATCTCGCCGACTGCCGTCGACTGGCCCAAGCGCTGAGCCAGTGCCCCGCCGAGCCGGCCGGCCAGCACGATCACCACCAGCTGCAGCAGCACCGCGAACAGCAGCGCCTCGCTGGCATGGACGCCTGCGGCGGTGCTGCTCACGCCATGCCCCCGTTGATCGACACGACCTGGCCGGAGATGTAGCCCGCCTCGTCGCTGCACAGGAAGCCGACCAGCGCGGCCACCTCGTCGGGCCGGCCGGCGCGCTTGGCGGGCACCAGGTTGGCGATCAGCTTGTCGTCGAACACCGCGTCGGCCATGGCCGAGGCGATGATGCCCGGCGCCACCGCGTTGACCGTCACGCCCCGGCTGGCCAGCTCCATCGACAGCGCCTTGGTCGCGCTGTGCAGCGCGCCCTTGGCCGCCGCGTAGTTGACCTGGCCGCGGTTGCCGGTGATGCCGGCCACCGAGCCGATGTTGACGATGCGGCCCCAGCGGGTGCGCAGCATCGGCAGGGTCAGCGGCTGGGTGACGTTGAAGAAGCCGTTGACCGACACGTCGATGACGCGGTCCCACTGGTCCGGCCGCAGCCCCGGGAACACGGCGTCGTCGTGGATGCCGGCGTTGTTGACCAGGATCTGGATCGGCCCGTCCTTGAGCAGCGCCTCGATGGCGGTGGCGCTGGCAGCGCGGTCGGTGACGTCAAAGGCGACCGGCTCGGCGCTGAGGCCCTCCGCGCGCAGCGCATCGGCCAGCGCCTGCGCGGCCGACAGGCGGCTGTTGGCATGCACGATGACATGGGCGCCAGCCTGCGCCAGCCGGCGCGCGATGGCGCTGCCCAGGTCGCCGCTGGCACCGGTCACGAGGGCGCGGCGGGCGGGGTTCTTCACGGGGTCGGTCATGGTGCTTTCGTTCGGGTTCAGGTCGGCGTGACTCAGGTCGGCGTGACGGGGGTGTTCAGCACCACCGCCGCCCGACCGCTGGCCAGCGTCTGGTCGCCGTGGCGCACGCTGAACTGGTAGAGGATCTGTTGCGCATCGCCGGCCTGGCGGACCACCTCGATGCGCAGCGGGCCGGCCAGGTCGTCAAGCCGCCAGCGGCTGAAGTCGACGCCGCGTGCGCTGGCGAGGAAGCCCGGCTTGGGTGGCTCAGTCGATGAGCCAGCCGCGCTGGCCGCGAGCCGTTCGCCCAGCAGGGCGCCGTGCAGGGCCATGGCCTGGGCGGCGTATTCGATGGCGGCCCCGACCAGCAGGCCGCTGGCGCTGCGCAGCGGGTGGTCGGGCGAGCGGTGGCTGTCGGCCTCGCAGGTGATGCGCGCATCGTCCCAGGCGATCAGGCGGTCGAGCAGGCACATCGTGCCGGCATGCGGAATGCGCGCGGCGATGCCATCGCGGCCCATCAGCGGCGCGGCCGTCATGCCCGATCCACGCGGATGCGCACGGCCGGTCCGGCCGGCCAGGCGAGCAGCACCTCGGCCGGGGCACGTCGCGCGATGGCTTCGAGCAGCGGCAAGGCTCGCGCCGCCGGCACCTGTGTGCGCAAGGCTTCGAGGCCGGCGTCGTGGCAGGGCGTCTCGACGACACCGGAGCCGGGCAGCAGGTCGACCGTCAGCCGGGCCAGATCCAGCCCCGCCGCGTCGGCCGGAGCGGGCGACAGGATCAGCGCCACGCCGACCACGTCGGCCATCGGCCGGCAGGCCTGCAGCGGTTCCGGGTAGGGGCTGTCGCTGGCCACCAGCAGGATGGGCTGGCGGCGCGCGCGCACCAGGCCGATCGCCTCGACCAGCCCGGCAACGAAGCTGCCGTCGTGCGCGCACAGGCTGGTCGATGCCTCGCGCCCGCTGACCGCGATGTGCCAGTAGCCGGCCGGCGCGTTGTGGACCGAGTTGGTGAAGCGCGTCGGCGAGACCAGCCGCTGCGGCAGGGCCAGCGCCTCGCACAGCGCGTGGCAGTTGGCGCCGTCGCCGTTGGAGGAGGTGTAGACCGAGGCCAGCGTGGCCGGGTCGATGCCGGACTGGGCGATGACCTGCTCGGCCGTCACCAGCGCCACCTTGACGGCCGCGCCGGCCCGGCGACGTTCGGCCGGCGGCAGACGCTGCGGCGCGCCCAGCGCGGTCGGCGCGTGGGTCCAGGGCTCGGCGCCGGTGAGCACGGGTTGCGCGGCCGTCCAGTCGATCAGGCCGGGGCCGATCAGCGCAACGGCGCGCACGAAGACAGGCTGCGGCGCGCTCATGGCTGGCCTCCGAAGACGAGACTGGCGTTCGAGCCGCCGAAGCCGAAGGAATTGCTCAGCACCCGGCGCACCGGCGCGCGGCGGTTCTCGCCCAGGTAGGCGATGTGCAGGTCCGGGTCGGGCACCTGGCGGTGCAGGCCGCCGGGCATCAGGCCCTCGCGGATCGCCAGCAGGCTCAGGCTGGCCTCGACGCCACCGGCGGCGCCCAGCGTGTGGCCGGTCGCGCCCTTGGTCGAACTGCCGGGCACCCGGTCGCCGAAGACGGCCATGACCGCGCGGTCCTCGGCCGCATCGTTGCCCGGCGTGGCGGTGCCGTGCAGGTTGATGTAGTCGATGTCGTCGGGCGCCAGACCCGCATCGGCCAGCGCCATGCGCATCGCGGCGACGGCGCCCAGGCCTTCGGGATGGGGCGAGCTCATGTGGTGGCCGTCGCTGGTCTCGCCACAGCCCAGCAGCCAGCCGGCGGGCCTGCCGTCCGGGGCGCCGGCGGCGTCGCGCTGGACCAGGCCGTAGGCGGCGGCCTCGCCCAGCGACAGCCCGCTGCGGTTCGCGTCCCAGGGTCGGCAGATCTCGGGCGAGAACAGCTCCAGCGCGTTGAAGCCGTACAGCGTCGTCAGGCACAGGCTGTCGACGCCGCCGACCACCGCCGCGTCGATCCAGCCGGCCTCGATCAGGCGTTGCGCCGACGCGTAGACCTTGGCGCTGGACGAGCAGGCGGTCGACACCACCCAGGTCGGTCCGGCCAGGTCCAGCGCGGCGGCGACGAAACGCCCGAGCGCGCCGTTGTTGTGCGTCAGCCCGTAGTGGAAGGCGGCCGGCAAGGCGCCGGTGCCAGGGCCGGCCGGGCCGTCATCACGGCGCCGGTAGGCCAGTTCGGTCTCGTAGATGCCGGAGGTGCTGGTGCCCAGCAGCACGCCCACGCGGTGGGCGCCCCAGCGGGCCCGGGCCTGCGCGACGGCATCTGCGAACCCGTCCTGCTGCAGCGCCAGCCAGGCCAGCCGGTGGTTGCGGCAGTTCCAGTCGGCCAGCGTCGCCGGCAAGGTCACGTCATCGAGGCCGCGCACCTGGCCGATCCAGCCGGGCAACGTGACGTCGGGGAAGTCGCAGGGCCGCAGGCCGCTGCGGCCTTCGTGCAGCGCGGCGGCGTGTTCGGCCAGCCCGAGGCCGAGGGCGGTGCTCAGCGTGTGGTGGGTGATCGGCAAGGGCGTCATGTCGGCCTCGTCAAGCGGCAGGCGATGAAACGGACGGCACCGGCGCTGCTGTCTCGCCCGGCTTGCGAGCGACCAGCAGCACGTTCGCAAAGGGCGTGCCCTGGCTCATCGGCCGGGCCTCGGCGACGAAACCCAGTCGTTCGAGCGTCGCCAGCCAGTCGCGCAGCGTTCGGCCCCAGGTCGGCGGCACGCGGTGGCCGCGGGTCCAGGTCACCAGCCGGTCGACCCACTGGCTGACGACGAAGCCGGCGCGCCGGTCGACGTCGCCGATGCGCAGCAGCAGCACGCCGCCGGGCACGAGCGCGGCGTGCACGCGCGCCAGCACGGCGTCCTGCGCGGCGATGTCGACGTAGTGCAGGACGTCCAGGATCACGACCGTGTCGCAGTCCGGGAACGGCACCTCGCACATGTCGCCGCACAGCACCCGGGCATCGTCACGGCCCGCCAGCGCGGCCTGGGCGCGGGCGACGTCGCGCGGCATCAGCTCGACACCGGTGTACTGCGCCAGCGCGGGCGCGGCGGCCCAGGCGGTCGGCCACTGGCCGGCGGCTTCGGCGCGATGGGATGCGGGCACCAGATGCGCCAGCAGCGCCTGGCCGCAGCCGATGTCCAGCACGCGGGCCGGTCGACGGATCAGGCCGCTTTCAAGCAGGTGGCGAAAGACCGGGTCGCGGCCGAGCTTGCCGCGCGCAAAGTGCCAAGCGAAGCGCCCGGCGCTGCGGTAGGGCGCGGTGGCCTCGTCGAGCAGGCGGCGCCAGACGGCGTCCGGGCGGATCGGCGGTGGTGCGCTGGCATGCGCCATGTTCGAGGTCGTCATCGGGTCTGGGGGATGGGTTCGTGGGCGGCGCTGCCGCAGGCCTCGCTCAGCGTGACGGCCTTCAGGCCCTGGGATTTCAGCCGGTCCAGCAGGGCGGGCAGCACGGCCAGCACGACCGGCACGCCGTCGGCGCTGCGGGCCGCGTGGCCGTCGTGCAGCAGCAGGATGTCGCCGACCGCGAGACCGCGCGTCAGGCGCGCCAGCACGCGATGCGGGTCGCGCTCGCGGGTGTCGTAGCCACGCCGCGTCCAGCTCGCGAGCGTCAAGCCCAGGCGGTGCAGTTGCGGGTCCAGGAAAGGGTTGCGCAAGCCGGCCGGGGCGCGGAAGAACCGGGGTGCGTGGCCGCTCAGGCGGGTCAGCACGGCCTGTGACGCGACCAGCTCCTGCGCGTAGCCACGCGGGCCGAGCAGCGAGAAGGTGTGGCGGTGCCGCAGGCTGTGGTTCTGCACCTCGTGGCCGCGCCGGACGATCTCGCGCAGCAGCGCCGGATGGCGCTCGGCCCGTTCGGCGATGCAGAAGAAGGTGGCGCGCGCGCCGGCCGCGTCCAGCAGGTCCAGCACGGCGGGCGTCAGCTCGGGGTCCGGGCCGTCGTCGATCGTCAGCGCGACCTCGCCACGCGCGGCGGCCGCCGGCGGCAGGCGGGTCAGGTTGGCGCCCAGCCAGTCGGCGCGTGGCCAGAGGCCGGCGAAGGTGATCACCGCATGGTCGAGCACCAGCGCCGCCAGCAGCCAGGGCCATGACGAAGGCCAGGCCAGCAGCAGCACCAGCGCCACGACATGCAGCGCCACGCTGGCGCGCAGCAGCGGCGGCCAGGTCCAGCGGGGCCGATCGATCGACAGCGCGGTCATTGACGCCGTGCTCAACGCGAGACCATCGCCGGCTCGATCTTCATGACCGAGCGGTCGCCGTCGGCCAGTTCGAGCACGATCTCCTGCACCTCGGCCTGGCGGCCGCTGACGCGGATCGCGGCGATCGTGCCGCGCAGCCTGGCGTCCAGCGGCTTGAGGTCGAGCGCCCAGCGTTCGGCCGCACCGGTGAGCTGGGTGCTGAAGTGCTTCTGCAGCGCCGCCTGGTTGCCGGTGAGGGTGCCGCGCACGGCCTCGACCATCACCTGCGCCTCGGGCACGGCATCGAGCGCGAGCGTGCGGCTGCGGCTGCCCTGGCTCATCGTCAGCGTGTTGCCGTTGACCTGCAGCGCCTCACGGCGCGGCTTGAGCGTGACGCGCTCGAAGCGGTCCGGCGCGGTGAAGCTGAGCCGGCCGGAGGACAGCAGCGGCTGGTCCAGCGACGAGACGGTGCGCCGTTCGGTGAAGCTCGCCTCGCCTTCCTTGACGCTGGCCAGCGTGCGCATCAGGTCCTCCAGGGCGAAGGCCCAGGCCGGAGCGGCGCCGCCCAGCAGCAGGCCGGCCAGCAGGGTGGCGGCGGCCGTGAAGGTGCGGCGACGGGTGATCGAGCGGTCAGCGCGCCGCATCGGAATCGGCATCGGCATGGGCCCAGAAGTCGAAGAAGTTGAACCAGTTGTACGGGGTCTCATGGCAGATGCCTTCCAGGATCTCGACATAACGCTGCACCGCCCGCTGCAGGACGACGTCGGACGACGCGCCGTCGGCAGGCTTCTGGCTGAAATCGGCGATCTCCAGGAAGCGCAGCTCGTAGTGGCGCCCGCCGTGGTACAGGCCGGCCATGAACAGCAGCGGCCGGCGCAGCATCATCGCCAGCCGGAACGGCCCGTCCGAGAACGACGCCGGCCGGCCCAGGAAATCGAGCACGTGCACGCCGCCCCGCTGCATCGCGGTGGCACCGGGCGCACGCAGCGTGCGATCGGCCAGCAGGCCGGCGACGCCGTTGCCGTCGATCCAGTTGCGCAGCTCCAGCATGGCCGACATGCGGCCCAGCGCGATCACGTGCAGGGGCGTGTCGGGCGCGATGGCGCGCAGCGCCGCGTTGATCTGGCGGGCGTTGTCCTCGAACATGAGCATCGCCACGCGCAGTGCCCGCTTGCCTTCGCCGAGCGAGCGCAGCACCTCGAAGCTGCCCAGGTGCGCACCGGCGAGCATGGCGCCACGCCCCTGCTCGACCTGGTTCATCAGCAGGTGGGGGTTGGTGACGGTGATGTCGAAGGCCTCGTAGCGACGCTGCAGCAGGTAGACCCGGTCCAGGATGGTCGCCGCGAAGTGGTGGATGTGGCGGTAACGCTCGATCCAGCGCGGCGCTCGGCCCAGCACCTGCGTCAGGTACTGGCGCGAGGCCCGTGTGGCCGCCCCACCGGTCAGCATGAAGTAGGCGGTGATCGGGTGCAGCACCAGCCGCGCCACCCGGCGGCCGAGCGCCATGGCGATCCAGCGCATCACCGCCAGCGCGAAGAGGTTGCTGCGTTCGCGCTGGCGGGTCCAGTCGGTCGACGGCTGCGGGCCGGTCGTCATGGCGCGGCCCCGGCAGACGACCGGACATCGAAATGCCCGGTGACGGCCAGCCGCCCGTCGGCATCGGGCAGGACGACGTCGAACGTCACGCGGTGGGGCGCGCAGGACCACGCGATGCGCAGCCTCGCACCCGGCCCGATCGGCGCCAGGAACTTCACCGCACCCAGCCGGGGCGACGGGCCGAGCAGCGCAGCCGCCTCGGCATCGGCGAGCAGGTGCTCGCTCACCTCGGCCAGCATGACGACGCCGGGAAGGATGGGGTGGCCGGGGAAGTGGCCGGCAAGGCTCGGGTGGTCGACGGGGACCTGGTGTTCGGCGTGGGGCATGGCAGGGACTCGGTCGTCAGCGCTTCAAGGCGGCGGCCAGTTCGGCCAGACGGGCCGAGGGCAGCTTGCCGGTCGGATCGCGCGGGAGGCTGTCGACGAAGACGATCGGACGAGGCAGGAAGGCCGCGTCGACCCGTTCGCGCAGCCGCGCCAGCAGCGTCTCGCGGCTCAGGCCGGGCTCGGGCACGACGAAGGCGGTCAGGCGCTGCACGGCTTCGACGCCGGCGGCGTCATCGACCGGCGGCAGCCAGACGGCGCCGTCGCGCACGCCGTCGATGCTGTTGAGGTGGAAGTTCAGGTGCGACAGCGAGCTGCGCTTGCCAGCGATGTTGATCAGGTCGTTCGAGCGGCCCAGCAGCCGGAAGCGCTGCGCATCGATGACCTCCAGCACGTCGGCCAGGGGGGTCGGCTGCTGGACGTGGCCGCCCTGGACGACCGATTCGGCACCGTCGCCGCTGAGGCTCAGGCCGTCGAAGGTGGTCCATTCGGGCCCGTCGGTGGTGCGGCGGGTGGCAACCTGACCGGCTTCGGTGCAGCCGTAGATCTCCATCAGCGGACCCTGCAGCGCGGCCTCCGCACGGGCGGCCATCTGCGGCGACAGCGGCGCGGTGGCGCTGACGATCAGGTCCACCGGCGGCAGCGCGATGCCCGCGTCCAGCAGGTTCTTGAGGTGAAAGGGCGTGGTCACCAGCACGCGCGGACGCGGCAACGCGGCCAGCACGTCGGCAATCTCGGCCGGGAAGAAGGGCCGCTCGGCCGCGAACGACGCGCCGCCGCGCATCGCCAGCAGCACCGTCGACTCGAAGCCGTACATGTGATGCGGCGGCACGGTGCCCACCAGCACGACGCCACGCAGATCCGGGCGGCCAAGCTGGTCGGCCACGCGGCGCGCCTCGGCGTCGATGTTGAGCACCAGCCGGTCCCAGAACTTGGGATGCGGCATCGGCGCACCGGTCGAACCGGAGGTCAGCACCTGCGCCACCACCGTGTCGGGTGGCAGCTCGATCGGCACGGGCATCGTCTCGGCCATGCCCCGTTCGATGGCGGCGTCCGCACCGAGCAGGTCCGCATAGTCCTGCGCCGGCATGCCGCCGATGCGGGCCTCGTCCAGGGCCGGTGCATCGGCCAGCGCGCAGGCTCCGGGGAACAGGCGCGTCAGCCGCGCGAGCATGTCGGGCGTGTGATTGGGCGGAAGCAGGCCGCTCTGGCCGTGCACCAGGCTGGCCCCGAGCGTCAGCGCAAAGCGGTAGCGATCGCCCGTGAGGGCCAGCACGGGTCCCCGGGGAAGCCAGCGACGGGCCAGTGCGGCCACGTCGACCAGGTACTGCCGCCGCGAGATCGGCTGGCCGGCCCGCCAGGCCAGAGGTGCGTCGAGCGTGTCGCCCGCCAGCAGGGACGGCGCGCGGTCGACGTCCCCCGCCATCAGCCGATGCGGCCGAGGAGCAGGTACTCCATCAGCGCCTTCTGCACATGCATGCGGTTCTCGGCCTCGTCCCAGACGACGCTCTGCGGGCCGTCGATGACGTCAGCGGTGACCTCTTCGCCACGATGGGCCGGCAGGCAATGCATGAACAGCGCATTGGGCCTGGCGCGCGACATCATGTCGGCATCGACGCACCACAGGGCGAAGGCTTTCTTGCGGGCCTCGTTCTCGGCCTCGTAGCCCATGCTGGTCCAGACATCGGTGGTGACCAGATCGGCACCGGCACAGGCCTCGCGTGGATCGTCGAAGACGCGGTAGCAGTTGCTGTCGCGCACGCCGGCCACGGCAGGATCGACCCCGTAGCCGCTGGGCGTGCTGACGTGGACCGTGAAGCCGAGCACCTCGGCGGCCTGCAGCCACGTGTTGGCCATGTTGTTGCCATCGCCCACCCAGGCCACGACCTTGCCCTTGAGCCCGCCCAGATCGACCCCGGCGGCGCTCAGCGTGCCGCGATGCTCCAGGAAGGTGTAGAGGTCGGCCAGGATCTGGCAGGGGTGGAACTCGTTGGTCAGGCCGTTGATGACCGGCACGCGCGAGTGGGCGGCGAACGCCTCGATCTTGCTGTGCTCGAAGGTGCGGATCATCACCAGGTCGACCATGCGGCTGATGACGCGAGCGGAGTCCTCGATCGGCTCGCTGCGGCCGAGCTGGCTGTCGCCGGTCGTCAGGTGCACGACCGATCCGCCCATCTGGTACATGCCGGCCTCGAAACTGACACGGGTCCGGGTGCTGGCCTTCTCGAAGATCATCGCCAGCGTGCGATCGACCAGCGGCGTGTACTTCTCGTAGTTCTTGAAGCGGGTCTTGATCAGGCGCGCGCGCTCGAAGAGGTAGGCATATTCCTCGGCCCGCAGGTCCTTGAACTGAAGGTAGTGCTTCATGAGGCTCATGCCCGGTTTCATGCGTCGTTGGCGCCAGAGGCGAGGAAGTTGCGGACCAGCGGCGCGAGTCGCGCGACGATCTCGTCGGCTTCCGCCACGGTGAGGATCAGCGGAGGCACCAGCCGCACGACGCGATCGGCGGTCACGCTCAGCAGCAGGCCGGCCTCCATCGCGCGGTTGAGGATCTCACCGCAGGGGCGATCCAGCTCGATGCCGATCATCAGGCCCGCGCCGCGGATCTCCACCACGCCGGGCAGTCCCGCGAAGGCATCGGCCAAGGCCTTCTGCAAGTGGGCGCCCACGTGAGCCGCATTGGCGAGCAGGCCTTCCTCTTCCATGATGCGCAGCGTCTCCACGCCCGCACGCATCGACAGCGGGTTGCCGCCAAAGGTGGTGCCGTGGTTGCCCGGCTGGAAGATGCCGGCCGCACGCGGACCGCAGACCACCGCGCCGATCGGCACGCCCGAGCCCAGTCCCTTGGCCAGCGGCATGACGTCCGGCACGATGCCGGCCCACTGGTGCGCGAACCACTTGCCGGTCCGTCCGATGCCGCACTGCACCTCATCGAGCATCAGCAGCCAGTCCTGACGATCACACAGTTCGCGCAGGCTGCGCAGGTAGTCCCAGCGAGCCGCGTTGATGCCGCCCTCGCCCTGGATGGTCTCCAGGAACACGGCGACGACGTTCGGGTTGGTGCGGGCGACATGTTCGACCGCCTCCAGGTCGTTCAGCGGGATCCGCACGAAGCCCTCGACCAACGGACCGAACCCGGCCTGGACCTTCGGGTTGCCCGTGGCCGACAAGGTCGCGATGGAGCGGCCGTGAAAGGCCTTCTCGTAGACGATCACCTCGGGGCGCTCGATGCCCTTGTCGTGCCCGAACTTGCGAGCCAGCTTCAGCGCCGCCTCGTTGGCCTCCAGGCCGGTGCTGCAGAAGAAGGCATTGGTCAGCCCGGACAACTCGGTGAGCTTGGCGGCCAGCGCCTCCTGTCCGGGCACGTGGTAGTAGTTGGAACAGTGGATCAGCTTGCCGACCTGCTCCTGCAGCGCCGCCACGAACTTCGGGTGCGCATGACCCAGCGTGTTGACCGCGATGCCACCCAGACCGTCGAGGTACTCGCGCCCGGCGGTGTCCCACACACGGCAGCCTCGGCCATGCGACAGCGCAATCGGCAGTCGGCCATAGGTCTTCATCACGTGCGGTTCGGACACGGGCACATCGGCAACGGCGGTCATCCCAGGATCTCCAGACGGAAGGCAAAAAAGAACGCACCGGCAGGGCGGCGCGTTGCACGATTGTAGGCAAGCAAGGGGGGTCATCGAGTGGACCTGGAGCCCCGCAACCTGATCGTCCGCAGGCGGTCGACAGGGCTCCACGGCAAGCCCGGCGACAGGCGGATGCGGGAAGATCACCGGAAGCCGGCCGCAGTCCGGCAGGGTCAGATGCAACGGCACGGCATCTGCTTGTGCGGTGCAGCACAATACCGGGTTGAGCGCCAGGTGGCACTTCCCTTGGGCGCGTAGAGGCCGCATGAGCACGACGAACAAACCCCGCGAGATCTTCATCCAAGGCATCACCCGCGACGGACGCACCTTCCGTCCGAGCGATTGGGCGGAGCGACTGGCGGGCGCAATGTCGGTCTTCCGTCCGGGCGGCATGGCCGGCGGCCGTTTCGCATCGATCGGTTATTCGCCCTACTGCGTCCCGACGGTCATCGGCAAGGTGAAATGCGTGGTCGTCAACGAAGCCCTGCGTGACCTGGAACCGATGGCCTGGGACTTCGTCATGAACTTCGCCCGGGACAACGACCTGCAGGTCAGCGAAGCCTGTCTGCTGCCCGATCCGCCCAGTCCTCGCTGAGTCGGCCGAACGTGTCGAGTGCGCTCGGGAGGGCGCACCTGCGCGGGGCCTGTCATCTCAAGATATCGGCAGTCATCAAGCCGAATAACTCCGGGGCGACAGTTGCGATTCCCCAAAGAACAAACCCCCTGCAGTTTTCACTGAGGGGGTTTGGGGATAGTAGCCTGACGATGACCTACTTTCACACGCGAATGCGCACTATCATCAGCGCTGAGGCGTTTCACTGTCCTGTTCGGGATGGGAAGGAGTGGGACCACCTCGCTATGGTCGTCAGGCATAACTTGTTGCTGGAGCGGGTCGCACCGAATGGATGCGATGGCTTCAGCCAATTCATAGAGTCGAATCTGTATTGATTGCGTATCAGAGAGTACGGTACTTTAAATACCACCTTGATGATCGAGACGATCTCAAAGTTATAGGGTCA
>JACCDS011378210.1_pt1 | contig 20428 bp, 23 predicted proteins | sample 7446441 | NCBI WGS metagenome assembly JACCDS01 (sample SAMN15323445, study PRJNA562643) | freshwater metagenome | isolation source: river surface water | place: USA:Blue River Watershed | collected 2017-08-17
ACTGGTCCTTGGCGCCGCACTTGGGGCACTCGCCCTTGATGAAGCGGTCGGGCAGGAACATGCCCTTTTCGGGGTCGAAGAACTGCTCGATGGCGCGCACCTCGATCAGGCCCTGGTCGCGCAGGGCGCGGTAGATGCTTTGCGCCAGCTCGTGGTTCTCCACGCCGTCGGTGGAGTGCCAGTTGTCGAAGCTGATGTGGAAGCCGTCGAGGTATTCCTTGCGGCCTGCGGCGATGTTGGCGACGAACTGCTGCGGCGTGATGCCCGCCTTTTCGGCCGCGATCATGATCGGCGCGCCGTGGGCGTCGTCGGCGCCGACGAAGTGCACCTGATGGCCCTGCATGCGCTGGAACCGCACCCAGATGTCGGCCTGGATGTACTCCATGATGTGGCCGATGTGGAACTTGCCGTTGGCGTAGGGCAGGGCGGTGGTGACAAAAAGCTGGCGGGTCATGGGCAGGGCAGTCGTTGGGCCGGACCGGTGATTTTAGGTGGCCCGGTTGATGACTGTGGGGGGTTACGATGGTCGGGCCATGCCGTCTCCCCTGGAATCTTTCATTCCCGCTCCGGCGGCCGCACTCGCGACTGCGACTGTGACTGCGACCACGCCTGCGGATCTCTGTGCGCAAAGGGTGATTGAGTCCGGGCTTGCCCCTGCGCAGGCTTGGCCTGTGCGTGTGGAGCCCCAGGGGATCGGGTGGTCGGCCAGAACGGACGAGGACCTGGTGCGCAGCGCCCAGGCCGCTGGCTGGCGTTTGCCGCGCTCGTGCCGCAACGGCACCTGCCGCACCTGTCGTTGCCGGCTGTTGCAGGGGCAGGTTGACCACGCGGTCGAATGGCCCGGCCTGAGCCGCGAGGAACTGGCCGACGGCTGGATCCTGCCGTGCGTGGCACGGCCCCTGTCCGCTCTGGTGCTCGACGTGGAGGTGACGGCCGGCGGGTGAGGGTTTCTTCGCTCGATCGTCTTGGGGCGGCCGCCTACGATGGCCTGCATCGCCGTTCATTTCTCGACGGTGAACCTGGATGAATGGAGGCCTCGCATGTCGGCAAGATGGGGTGGACGGATCGGGTCGGTGGTGGCTGCGGCGGTGCTGGCCGCATGTGGGGGTGGGGGTGACGACGGGGCGGCTACACCGGCCCGGGGAGCCCTGGTGGCGTCGGCCCGGCTGGCTCAGGTCTCTGCGGCGCAGATCGACACTGGCACGACGGCTTCCGGCCTGATGGGTCTGGCTGGCGCAGCTCAGTGTGGCGTGGACGTGCGGCTGGTGGACTACCAGAGCGTGGATCCCAGCGGAAAGTCGGTGCGGGGATCGGAAGGGGTTCTGGTGCCGACCGGCACCGCGGCGGCTTGCACCGGCAATCGTCCGGTGCTGCTCTATGCCCACGGCACCAGCACCGCCAAGGCCAAGAACATGGCCGACGTTGAAAACGACACAGAGGCCAAGCTGTTGATGGCGATGTATGCAGCCCAGGGTTTCATCGTCGTGGCGCCCAACTACCAGGGCTACGAGTCGTCGACGGCGTCTTTCCACCCGTACCTCAACGCCGAGTCCCAGGCGGTCGACATGATCGACGGCCTGCGGGCGGCCTTGACCGACGTGAAGAGGGCTGGGGGTGTGCAGCCTTCCGGCAAGTTGCTGGTCAGCGGCTATTCGCAGGGGGGGCATGTGGCCATGGCCACGCAGAAGGTGCTCGAGCGTGACCACGCGTCCGAGTTCACCGTCACGGCCCTGGGGGCCATGTCCGGGCCCTACAACCTGGTGGGTCTGACCGATGCCGCCGTCGCCGGAACGGTCAACGCCGGGGCCACGTTGTTCGTGCCGCTGCTGCTCACCAGCTATCAGAAATCCTACGGCGACATCTACACCCGCATGTCCGACGTGGCCCAGAGCCCCTACGCCGCGACCCTGGAGGGCCTGTTGCCGTCGACGTCCTCGGTGACGGACCTCATGGCGGCAGGCAAGTTGCCGGCCGATGCCACCTTCACGGCCTTGTGGGGCACCGGGGGGCTGTTGACGGATGCGTTCCGGGCGGGCTACACCACGTCGAATTTCCGTGCCGCCCTGCAGCGCAATACCCTGCTGGACTGGACACCGGTGGCGCCGGCGGCCCTGTGCGGCGGGGCCAACGACCCCACCGTGTTCTGGTCTGTGAACGCGCCGGTGGCCCAGGCCGCGTTTGCGAGCCGCGGCAAGACCGTGCCCGCGTGGAACCTGGAGGCAGCACCCGCCACGACGGATGCCACGTATCCGGTTTACGCCGCCTTTGCTCAGGCCAAGACCCGCACGGCGCAGGCGGCCGTGTCGGCCGGGGCCACGGATGGCGGAGCAGCGGCGGTGCAGTCGGCCTACCACGGCACCTTGGTTCCCCCGTTCTGCACGACGCTGGTCCGGGGTTATTTCCAGCAGGTGCTGGCCTTGGGCGGCTGACCTGGGACACCATCCGGGGCGAGGGGGCGTGTGCATTCGCAACGCGTCCCCGGCCGGCCTTGGCTAGACTGGCCGGCAACTCAGCCCAGGCGCTGCGGCGCCCCAGCCCACATGTCCCTCGATGAAGCCCAAGTGCGCGCCGCTCTGGCGGCCCTCCGTGACCCGATCGCCGGCACCGAACTGGTGTCGGCGCGCGCCCTCAAAACCCTGAACATCGACCGGTCGACCGGCGATGTGTCGATTCAGGTCACGCTCGGTTATCCCGCCCGCAGCGCTTGGCCGGAGTTCGAGCGCCTGATGTCGGACGCCCTGGCGGGGGTGCCGGGCATGGGCCGTCTCCATGCGGGCTTTGACACCGAGGTGGTGGCCCATGCTGTGCAGCGTGGGGTGCCCTTGCTGCCAGGGGTGCGCAACATCGTGGCCGTCGCGTCGGGCAAGGGGGGGGTCGGCAAGAGCACGACCACGGCCAACCTGGCGCTGGCGCTGGCCGCAGAGGGCGCCCGGGTCGGCATTCTGGATGCCGACATCTACGGCCCCAGCCAACCCACCATGATGGGGGTTTCCGGGCAGCCTGAGAGCCTGGACGGTCAGAGCATCGAGCCCATGCAGGCCCACGGCCTCCAGGTCATGTCCATTGGGTTCTTGGTGCCGGAAGATCAGGCCATGATCTGGCGCGGCCCCATGGCCACGCAGGCGCTGGATCAACTCCTGCGCCAGACCCGCTGGCAGGACCTTGATTACCTGCTCATCGACATGCCGCCAGGCACCGGCGACATCCAGCTCACGTTGGCCCAGAAGGTGCCCGTGACCGGGGCGGTCATCGTCACGACGCCGCAGGACATCGCGCTGCTGGACGCCCGCAAGGGCGTGAAGATGTTCGAGAAGGTGGGGGTGCCCATTCTGGGCGTGCTCGAGAACATGGCCGTCTACTGCTGCCCGAACTGTGGCCACACAGAGCACATCTTCGGCCAGGGCGGCGCGGCGCGCATGGCCGGGGATTTTGGGCTCGACACGCTGGGGGCGTTGCCGCTCAACCTGTCGATCCGTGAGCAGGCCGACGCTGGATGTCCCACCGTGGCCGCTGAGCCGAATGGCGAAATCGCCGCGCTGTACAAGGCGGCGGCGCGTCAGGTGGCACTCAAGGTCGCGCGTCAGTCCAAGGATTACTCGGCGCGTTTCCCGAACATCACGGTGTCGTCCCGCACTTGATGGTCATCTGGGGTGGTCGTCGGACCGCCTCTCGATGAGTGAGGGATCGATGACCCGGATGCGCTGCCAATAGGCCCGGGTCACCACACTGACGAGGCACGATCGGTCGTCCTTGCCGGTGGCCCGTTCTGTCGAGGGACGGGAGTCGACCGGCCAGTACAGGATGCCTCGAGACAGCAGCAGACCCTTGGCGGGGGACACCAGCTCCGTGACGTGCGAGGACGGCGGGGCGGCGTAGATGATGACCCGCTCACGGCTCCAGCGCACTTCACGTCCCGTGGTGGTGGCGGGATCCCGACCCGGCAGCACGCTGTCCCATTCGGCCTGGGAGTCGACGGCCAGGGCCTGGGCGCGTGGACCCGGCAACGGGCACAGACGGTGGAAGTGCGAGGCCAGCACACGCACATGGCGAGGCTGCGCGCGAGCGGTCTGCGCTGGCGCCTGCATGGGGGCACTCAGCACGGCTCCAACCAGTACGGCGACCCAGGCGGTGGAAGGCGGCCCGACCCGATGGCATCGGGCCACTGCGCCAGGCGGGGAGTGGATCATGGACAGGTGTGTACCACAGCAAAAAAGGCCTGCACTTTCGTGCAGGCCTTTTTGCAATGTTTGGCTCCCCGACCTGGGCTCGAACCAGGGACCTGCGGATTAACAGTCCGTCGCTCTACCGACTGAGCTATCGGGGAATCGAGCTTTGCATTCTATGGGCCTCGCGCGTTTTTCGTCAACCCCTTTGTGGTTCAGGCTCCGTTTCCAGTGCCGGCAGGTTCAAAATCTGGAGGGTCACGGTGCGGGCGTTCCTGCGCGCGCGCTGGGGGTCCAGCCATGGGCTTTGCGCTCGGCCGATCAGGGTGTGGAGCAGCCCGGACAGGTAGATGGTCAACTGCTCCACTGCGGCGCTCACCGCTGGTGGCACATCGGTATGCCCTGCCAGGGGGCCGCTGTGACCGAACCGGCGGGCGACCAGGCTGCGCAGGCGGGCCAGTCCGTGGGAATCGTTCCAGAACGTCAATTCGGCCTGGGCCTGAGGGTTGAGCGCAGGCTCGACGTAGATCATTCGGAAATGCTCCGGTCGTTCGAGCCAGAAGTCGATGTAGATGTCCAGTGCGTCCAGCGCCTGCCGTGACATCGGCAACGACGGGTCGAGCCGGCTCTCCAGGGTTTGGGCCAGGTCCAGGAACACGCTGTCCCACAGACGGCTCAGCAGCGTCATCTTGTTGGGAAAGTAGCGGTAGACCGCCATGGGGGACACGCCGGCCTGGCTGGCGATGGCCCGCATCGACACGGCGGCGGAACCCTCCTTCTCGAACAGCTGGCGGGCGATGTTGATCAGTTCTTCCTTGAAGCTTTCCTTGGCGTCGGCACTGCGACGGCGGGTGGTTCGGGTGCGGGGGTTCTCCTGCCGGGAGTCGGGACGGTTGTTTGTATTCATGTTTGGACTGCTTCATGCATCTGGATTTCTGACAGATGCTTTCTCATCATAAGGATTTTTCATTCTGGGAATGGCTGGCGCCCTCCTGACGCCTGGGGAGATTCTTCCCGGTGGGTCGTTCATCGCGCGTACCAGGCGTGCAATACCGCACTGGTCCTGCCGATCGCCTCACATTGCGACACATTCGATGGGGATGGCGTGAAGATACTTTCGGGGTGAATCCCACCCTGACCCCCCCCATTCGGGCGCTTCGAAAGCTGCGCTTCCCGCGTCCGTGTGTGGCGCGTCGGGCCCTTGCGTGCGCGGCTGGCCTTGCTGTGGCCGGCTGCTCCATCATTTCGCCCATGCCCACGCTGGAACTGGCCAAGGGGGTCGGTGTTGCGGTGAGTGCCGCGGTTGCGCACGGGGAGGGGGTGGCAGCGGACACGGTGCACCACGGCAGTCCGGTCGGGACGATGGTGTGCATCGCTCTGGACGCCGACAGCACGGTGGCCGACATCGTGCCCGCCCTTCAAGCCGAGCTCAAGGATCGGGGGGTGGACAGCCGGGTCTATGACGGGCCGGGTCCCCAGGGGCAGTGTCCCGTGTGGCTGAGCTATGCCGCGTCCATCGAGTGGGATGTGCCGACCTTTCAGTCGGTGCCACAGTCCTACATGAGCGCGGCTCAGCTGGTGCTGCGGCGCCCGGACGGCCAGGTGCTGTCCAGCAGCCGATATGTGGTGGGCACACTGGGCCTGAGCAAATGGTCCAGCACGCGGCGCAAGATCGGCCCGGTGGTGCAGGCGCTGCTCACCGGGTTTTCGCGCTGAGAGGAGGGGCTCACCAGACGGTGAGCGTGTCCGTCAGGACCTTCTGCAGCCAGGTGCGCGAGTTGGCATCGCGGATGTCGCCGCGGCCGACGTGTTCGAAACGGGCATCCACCACGTCGGTCGAGGACACGATGCCACCGGGCTGGATGTCCTTCGGGTTGACCACGCCCGAAAAGCGCAGGGTGCTCAGGTTGCCGTCAAAGGAGATCTGGCGCTCGCCAGCCACGACCAGGTTGCCGTTGGCCAGGACGTTGATGACCGAAGCGCCGATCTTGCCCTTGAGTTGGTTGGATTTCTCGCTCTTGCCCCCGCCCTTGAAAGAGTCGCTGCCCGCGGCCGTGGCGTCCATGTTCAGGATGCCCGACAGGAGGCCGTTGAGCGAGTCGTCCCCGCTGCCCGGTCCCTTGGACGAAACCTTGTTTTCCCGGCTGGTTTCGGTGTCGAGCTTGTTGCTCGCGGTGAGGCTTTCCGAGATGTCGATCTTGAGGGTGTCACCGATCCGGCGGGGCTTGTATTGATCGGCGAACAGCCAGGCCTGGCTGGTGCTGGCCTGGAAGATCGATCCGGTGTGCGCGCGTTCCACCTGCACCACGGGTGGGAGGGCTGGAACGTGCGTGGGGGTTTGCACGATGCTGGGTGGAGTGCCGCAACCCGCCAGCGCGCCCACCATCGACGCCCCCACCAGCCAGCGGCGCAGCGGCACGGACAGCAACGGAGCCGCGGAACGAGAGAAAGAGGGCAGGCGTGTCATGGGAGGACCGGTGTGGGGGCTCCAAGTGGAGCGATGGGAACCGATGGTCGGCTGCGCGCGCTGCAACTGTTTGGTGGCTTTGCAAACTTCTGTGTGCGCCATCTGGCGGAATGTGGAGACGGGTTCCGGGCTGGGGTGCCCACCCGGCGCGGGCCCGCGACGCCCTGTGTTTCCGCCCTGACACACGTGGGTCGAAGGCACGGTTGAGGGTTGTGTTCGAGGCGGCGGAAACATTGGTTCACACTGCTTGACAGGCCGTTTGAAAAGCGCTGTCAGGCTGGCTTTCTTGTCTCGCGCCGCCGTTTCACCCGCGCTCCGGAGTGCCTTCCATGACCACCATTCGCCCCCTGTCCCAGGCGTCCTACGCCCAGCAGGCTCAGACTCCCCACCGGACCCAACGCCCGCCGGAAACCGGGTTGGCGGCGCGGGTGAGCCAACTCGGGCCCACGCTGGGCACGGCTGTGGCCACCGTCGAGGCCGTGGGAGACGTGGCCGAAGCCACCTACACCGCGGCGTTGCAAGGGTGGAGCCGCTTGGGCCAGGCGGCCGACAGCTCGGTGAATGCCGTGAAGTCCGCCATCCAGACGGTCGGCGACGGTGCCGAGGACGCCGTGGAAGCCCTGGGGGACGCGGCCGAAGACGTGGGGGAGGTCCTTTCGGAGGCGGTCAGCACCGTCGGCGAAGCCGCCACGGCCACTGCAGAAAAATTCGCGTCCGGTGTGCAGGCCCTGGGCCGCCTAGTAGACTTGTCGGCCTAGGTCACGGTGGCGGAGTACGCGTAAAATTCCGTGTTTCATCAAAATAGACACGCGTTTTCGCCTCCGACGATGAGCATCAAGAGCGACAAGTGGATCCGGCGCATGGCCGAAGACCACGGCATGATCGAACCTTTCGAGCCCGGACAAGTGCGCCAGACCGCCGACGGGCAGAAGATCGTCAGCTACGGGACTTCGAGCTATGGGTACGACATCCGTTGCGCCCGTGAATTCAAGATCTTCACCAATGTCCATTCGACGGTGGTGGATCCCAAGAATTTCGACGAGAAGAGCTTCGTGGACTACGAGGGGGACGTGTGCATCATCCCCCCGAACAGCTTTGCGCTTGCCCGCACCGTCGAGTACTTCCGCATTCCGCGCAGTGTGCTGACGATCTGTCTGGGCAAGAGCACCTACGCCCGTTGCGGGATCATCGTCAACGTCACCCCGTTCGAGCCCGAATGGGAAGGTTACGTGACGCTGGAGTTCAGCAACACCACACCGCTGCCCGCCAAGATCTACGCGGGTGAGGGGTGTGCCCAGGTGCTGTTCTTCGAGAGCGACGAGACGTGTGAAACCAGTTACCGCGACCGCGGTGGCAAGTACCAGGGCCAGGTCGGGGTTACGCTGCCCAAGACCTGACGTCTTCCTTTTTCGACGCTAACGGAAGCCCGACACCGGAACACCGGGTTTCCATCCAGCCAGTCCCGTGAACCGTGCGGCCGGCGGCAGCTCCAATTCCCATGCAGTTTCGGGATCAAAGGCCAGTGCCATGCGCCATCTCATGCGTTCTTCCGCCCTCGTGGCGAACTATTTCGACACCCTCACGCCGCCTCAGGCCACCACGGCCCGGGCGATCCAGCAGGTGATTCGTGCTGCGGCCCCCGAGCTGACGCAGGCTGTGAAATGGGGCAACCTCACGTTCATGCTGGACGGGCGCAACCTGCTCTCGATCGTGGCGCACAAGGCGCACATCCAGCTGCAGCTGTTCGTCGGGCCACACCTGGTCGAACGGTTCCCTCAGCTGGAGGGGCAGGGCCGGGGGCTCAAGTCGGTCAAGCTGCGCTGCAGCCAGCCGGTGGATGTGGAACTGGTCGAAGACCTGACCCTGGCCTCGATGGCTGTGGCCCAGCGCCTGCAGCGCGAGAACGTGCCCGAGGACGACGAGCTCTGAGGCCTCAGCAGCCGTAGAAGCCGCGCACGCGGGCGGCTTCGCCTGAGTAGGGGGTCAAGGCAGCCGTGGGGGTCTGTTCAGGCATGAGCAGTTCGATGGCTCGGTCGAGCGCAAACGTGGCGCGGGCGAGGGATTCGCGTTGTGCCGCCACCTGTCCGCTGGCTCGGGCCAGACGGTTGCGCAGGGGAGAGGGGATGTTTCCCCCGGCACGGGCTTGGCGCGTGAAACCGTCCACTGCGTGCGCCAGGGCTTGGTGCAGGGCTTGGGCCTGGGATTCGATGGCCACGCTGTCGCGCAGCCGCAGGGCATCCCCCAGTCCGCTCAGACGGGAGTCCACGTCGTTGAGCAGCTCTTCCAGTGACGGACCGGTTTCGGGTCCGAGTCGTGCGGGAGTGGGGATGTTCATGGCGAGCCCCTGTTTCAGCCGGCGGAGCCGATCTTGCCCAGCAGGTCCTGTGCGTTGGAGATCAGCTTGTCGGCGATCGCCTCGGGATTGACCTGGTAGGTGCCACTGGAGATCGACTGGCGCACGCGGGCCACCTTCTCGGCGTCGAAGGTGCCTTCGGTGCCGCCCAGAAGCTCAGTGGCGGCGGAGGAAATTTTCACGGTGGTGCTCCCGTCCTTGCCGGTGGCCTGGACGGACGATGTGCCGGCCTTGGCGGTTTCGGCCGTTTCTCGGGGTGTGGAGGTGACGCCTCCCGTGGTGCCCATGGCCGGTGATGCACCCGTGTTTCCGATTTTCATGACTGACTCCTTGGACCCGATTCGGGGTCGCGACGAGAGAATTCCTGGCGGCGGATTGGCGACATTCTGCGGCACCGCGCGGCGGCCTCAGGAAGCATTTCGGACCGGCCCGTGCGAACTTGAGTGCTTCGTGAAGAAGAGATAAGCCGTTTCACTGCCTCAACTCCACCCGATTCTCGGCCACGGGCCAACCGAGCACGATGCGGCCGCTGTCGGTGCGCACCCGGACCACCTGGCCTTCCAGCCCCTGGCTGAGGGCCTGTCCGGTGGCCGACACCCCATAACCGGGGCCCGTGGCCACGAGAGTCACCTGTTCCCCGGACTGGAACCACGATCGGGTGCGCAGGTGCATGTCGCGCACCACCGTGCCCGGCGGGAGGGCCTGGGCCAACTGGCGGCCCAGCAGTTCCTGCTGTTCGCGGTGGGAAGGGCTCGGGTGCTCGGCCAGGTCTCCTTCGACGAGCACGAGGTCGTCGGCCTGCAGCACGGCGCCGGCCGCCATCGCGGAGCGGGTGGTCCACACGGGGGCCCAGACCTTCACCGTCACCGGCACATACACGTTCCAGGCCACGGGCCCTGAGGTGCAGCGCAGTCCCACCCGTGTGCGGCCCCAGGGGGGTGCACCTGCGGGCAAGTAGGGTTGGATCTTTTGACAGGGGGCGAGGCGCAGGCGGGCGTCCAGCGTGCCGGGGATGACCTCCAGCCGGGAGCGATCGGGCAAACGGCTTCCGCCGTCCTGCACCAGCTTCACGGCCGCCTGGACCGCTTCGGCCACCGTGGGGTCAGCCTCCGCCGCGACGGCGTGGGTGGCCGTGGCGAGTGCGATGAACACGGCGGTGAGTCCCGATCCCGCGTGGCGTGTCCGGTCTTGCGGTGCCCCGCCCCAAAGCACGGATCGCCCCACCGCGATGACGATGGCGACCACAAGACGCTGCCACGCGAGCCGACCCAGGCGGGCGCACGGGTGAGAGCGAAGACAGTTCGGCCATTTCATGCCGTGGACTCTATGGTGCCCCTCGTGATGGGGAGGGGCAGAGAAGGGGGGATTTCGGGTGGCTGATCCAGCGCTTGGTGTGGGGGGCGGGCGCCAAGAATTCACGTCATTCCCGCCACTCGGGCCTCAAGGTCGCCAGGTGGGAGACGACGCGGGGGACCCCCACATGCTCAATCGCCTCACCGACTCGCTGAATTTCCAAACCCAGGCCCTGCAGTTGAGGTCGGAGCGCCAGCGCCTGATCGCCAGCAACATCGCCAACGCGGACACGCCCGGCTATCAAGCCCGGGACTTCAACTTTGGTGCGGCCCTGCGGGAGGCCACGGGGTTGGCCGCGGGGCGTCCGGCCTTGGCTGCCACGAACGGGGGGCACATTCCGGTGTCCCACTCGCTCACCAGCGAGGCCCGCCTGGAGCATGCGCGGGCCAGCCAGACCAACCTGGACCAGAACACCGTCGACATGGACCGCGAGCGCGCCTCGTTTGCCGACAACGCCGTGAAGTACGAGGCCACGCTGCGGTTCATCAACGGCCAGGTGAAGACCCTCACCGATGCCATCAAGGGCCAATGACGCGGATTGATCCGCCGGGAGAGTCGCCATGTCGATGATGTCCATCTTCAACGTTTCAGGCAGCGCTGTGAGCGCGCAGAGCCAGCGACTGAACACGGTGGCCACCAACCTGGCCAACGCCGATACGGTGGCCGGCCCCGATGGCAAGGATTTCAAGGCCCGCCAGGTCATTTTCCAGACCGTCCCCATGGGGGATTCGGGCACCGCCGGCGTGCAGGTGGTGCAGATCCACGAAGACACGACGCCGGGCCGTCGGGTGCACGATCCCAAGCACCCCGGGGCCGACGAACAGGGGTATGTCACGTACAGCAACGTCAATCCGGTGGAGGAGATGGTCAACATGATCTCCGCCTCGCGTTCGTACCAGAACAACCTCGAGGTCATGAACACCGCCAAGACCCTCATTCTCAAGACCCTGCAGATGGGTCAGTCCTGAGTCCCGAAAGGAACGGAACCATGGCCACCACGTCCGCCACCTCTGCGTCGCCCGCCAGCTCGATCTACGCCCAGCTCAACGGCGCGTCGAACACGGCCACCAGCACTGCCCAGGAAACGTCCGATCGTTTCCTCAAGTTGCTCGTGGCGCAGATGAAGAACCAGGACCCGCTCAGTCCGATGGACAACGCGCAGGTCACCAGCCAGATGGCGCAGATCAACACCGTCACGGGCATCGAGAAGCTCAACACCTCGGTGGGGGCGCTCGGCACCCAGTTCATGCAGTCGCAGGTGCTCCAGGGGGCGGCGCTGATCGGCAAATCGGTCCAGGTCGAAGGCAACAAGCTGACGCTCGAAAGCGGCAAGGCCTCGGGCCGTTTCGAGCTGGCGTCGGCCGCCGATTCGGTCAAGGTGGAGGTGCTGTCCGCTTCGGGTCGGGTGGTCGACACGATCGATCTGGGGGCCGGCAGCAAGGGCGCCCAGGGATTTGCTTGGACCGCACCGGCTGCCCTGGCCAACGAGACCGGATTGAGCTTTCGCGTGAGCGCCACGCGGGGTGGGTCGGCCGTGACCGCCACCACCCAGATGCTGGACCAGGTCAAGTCCGTCAGCACCAGTGGCGGCGAGTTGTCGTTGACGCTCAAGAGCGGGACCACGGTCAGCTACGACAAGGTGTTGGGCATCTCGGCCTGAGCCGGCGCCGAGGCGTTGCCTCGCACCTTTCTTTCCGCATCCCTTCAGAACCACGCCAAGACGGCGGACCGACGACATCCCAGGAGCGCGTCATGAACTTTCAATCCGGCCTGTCGGGCCTGAACGCCACCAGCAAGAACCTCGACGTCATCGGCAACAACGTCGCCAATGCGGGCACCTATGGCGCCAAGTCGTCGCGCGCCGAATTCGCCGACATGTATGCCAACGCCATGAACGGGGCCGGCAACAACAAGATCGGCATCGGCGTGATGGTGCAGGAGGTGGCCCAGCAGTTCACGCAGGGCAACATCACCACGACCGAGAACCCGCTGGACCTGGCGATCAACGGCAACGGATTTTTCCAGGTGGCCGACACTTCGGGTTCGGTCATGTATTCACGCAATGGCCAGTTCAAGCTCGACAAGGACGGCTACATCGTCAACAACGCGGGCCAGCAGCTGATGGGATACGGCGCCACGGCGTCCGGGCAGATCAACCAAGGGGCGGCGGCCGCGCTGCAACTGCCGACTGCGCCGATCGCTCCGCAGCAGACCTCGGAACTGGGCATGGAGCTCAACCTCGATGCCAGCGCGTCGGTGACCGAGCCGTCGAGCGGCGCGTCCATCGATTTCGACGACCCCACCACCTACAACAACGCCACCTCCACCACGGTGTACGACCAGCAGGGCAAGGCCGTTCCGCTGACCTTCTACTATCAGAAGAGTGCCGCCAACGAGTGGAACGTCTACGTGACGGCCGACGGCAACCCGCTGTCGGGCACCGCCGCCAGTCCGACCCCGTACACCACGATGACCTTCGCGGCCAACGGCACGACGCCCACGTTTGGGGCGACCAATGCCGCAACGCCCCCGGACATCAACATTCCCGCCTCCGCGACTGGGGCCTACCAGGCCATCGGCAATGTGGCCTGGGACATGAGCAACACCACCCAGTACGGCGCGAAATTCAGCGTCACGGACCTGACCCAGAACGGCTATGCCCCGGGATCGCTCTCGCAGCTCACGTTCGGCAAGGACGGGGTCATCACCGCCACCTACTCCAACGGCCTGACCAAGTCGGCCGGGCAGATCGAGCTGGCGACCTTCCGCAACCCGCAGGGCCTGCAGCCGGTGGGCGGCAACTGCTGGGTGCAGACGAACGAGTCGGGCACGGCCATCAAGGGCCAGCCGTCGGCCGGACCCATGGGGGCCATCCAAGGGGGGGCGCTCGAAGAGTCCAACGTCGACCTCACCGCCGAGCTGGTCAACATGATCACCGCGCAACGCGCCTACCAGGCCAACGCGCAGACCATCAAGACGCAGGACTCCGTGTTGCAGACGCTGGTCACCCTGCGTTGACGTTTGCCTGAACCGCCCAGAACCGGAGCCGGACCATGGACCGTCGCATCTACCTCTCGATGGGGGGCGCCAAGGCCACCATGCAGCGCCAGGAGGTGCTGTCGAACAACCTGGCCAACGTCTCGACCACGGGTTTCCGCGCCGAGATGCAGGCCTTCCGCGCCGTGCCGGTGCGGGGCGACGGGGCGACCACCCGCGCCTACGCGCTCGAAACCACCACCGGCTACAACCCCGACGCCGGAGTCATCAACGCCACGGGCCGCAACCTGGACGTGGCCATGCGCGGCAACGCGTGGATGGCGGTGCAGGGCCTGGACGGCACCGAGGCCTACACCCGCAATGGTCATCTGGAGGTCGGCAACGACGGTACGCTGGTGACTTCGTCGGGCCTGCCGGCGCTGGGCGATGGCGGCCCCATCACCGTGCCGGCCAACGCCGAGGTGTTGATCGCGCCCGACGGCACCGTCAGTGCCAAGGTGGGCAACGGCCGACCCACGCCGGTGGGCCGCCTCAAGCTGGTGACGCCGGAAGAGCCCCTCAAACGCGGCGACGACGGGCAGTTCCGCTCTCTGCAAGGCGATCTGCCAGCCGATCCCAACGCCACGCTGCAGGACGGCGCGCTGGAGAGCTCGAACGTGAGTGCGGTCGAGACCATGGTGGCCATGATTTCGGCGGCTCGCCAGTTCGAGGCCCAGATGAAGTCCATCCAGACCAGCGAAAAAGACGAGCAGCAGGCCCAGCAACTGCTCTCCCTGAGCTGATCGGTGCACCGGCCTCAACCACCTGCGCCGCACTGAACCCCTGAATCACCGAAGGAGCCCCCGCCATGATGCGCGCCCTGTGGATCTCGAAGACCGGCATGGAAGCCCAGCAGAACCAGCTGGATGCCACCTCGCACAACCTCGCCAACGTGGCCACCAATGGCTACAAGAAGTCGCCCGTGGTGTTCGAGGACCTGATGTACCAGACCCTGCGCCAAGGGGGGGCGGCCAGCTCTGAGCAGACGCAGCTGCCCACCGGCCTGCAGGTGGGCCTGGGTGTGCGCACGGTGGCCAATTCGCGCGATTTCGCCCAGGGCAACCTGCAGCAGTCGAGCAACACCTTCGACGTGGCCATCAAGGGCAATGGCTTCTACAACATCCAGATGCCTGACGGCACGACCGGCTACACCCGCGACGGGGCCTTCCAGGTGAGCTCCACCGGCCAGCTTGTGACCAACAATGGCTACACGGTGCAGCCCGGCATCACCATCCCGGCCAATGCGCAGCAGGTCACGATCACCGCGGACGGCACGGTCAACGTGACGGTGCCCGGCTCTACGGCGCCGGTCGTGGCCGGCCAGCTGCAGCTTTCAAGCTTCATCAATCCCGCCGGCCTGGAAGCCCGCGGCCAGAACCTGTTCACGGAAACCGCCGCTTCGGGCACGCCCAACACCGGCACCCCCGGCAGCAACGGCCTGGGCTCGGTGCAGCAGGGGTTCCTGGAGACCTCCAACGTCAACGTCGTGGAGGAACTGGTCTCGATGATTCAGACCCAGCGGGCCTACGAGCTCAACTCCAAGGCCATTTCCACATCCGACCAGATGCTGGCCAAGCTGACGCAGCTGTGACGGCAACGATGATCCGATCGGTTGACGGGCTCATCGGCCACTCCTTGGCACCTGGCCTTTCCGGAGGTTCCACATGAAAGACGTGTCCCGCGTTCGGGTCCTGCCACTGCCGCGGGCGGTCGTGTCCGATCGGTCGCACTGGATGGCTCTGCCGGGCTGGCTCTGGCTGCTCGGTGCGGGCGCCTTGTCGGGCTGCAACGTCATGCCCACGGTGGCCGACGTGGAGGTCGTCAAGCCCACGGCCGTACGGCCCGTGCCCGTGGTGGCGCCCGCGCAGGCGGCCGTCAGCGGCTCGATCTTCCAGAACGGTCAGTACCGCCCGATGTTCGAGGACCACCGCGCCCGCATGGTGGGTGACATCGTGACCGTGCAGATCGTCGAGAGCGTGAGTGCGCGGGCCAACTCGACCAGTTCGGTCGAGAAGAACGGCTCCATCGAAGGTGCTGTCACCGCCTTTCCGCTGTTGCCCGTGAGTGCGCTGACCAAGCTCAGCGCCGGGGGATCGAGCAACAACACCTTCAAAGGCAAGGGCGGCACTGAAAACAGCAACACCTTCAACGGCACCATCACAGCCACCGTCGTCGAGGTGCTGCCCAACGGGCATTTCATCATCTCCGGCGAGAAGCAGATCGGTGTGAACGACAACGTCGACGTGCTGTTGTTCTCCGGCCAGGTCGATCCGCGCACGGTGCAGCCGGGCAACACGGTGGCGTCTTCCCAGATCGCCAACGTTCGCTTGCAGCAAAAGGGCCGGGGCGGGCAGGCCGATGCCCAGCAAATAGGCTGGTTGTCCCGCTTCTTTTTGACCCTCATGCCCATCTGATCCGCTCCGAGAATGGGGCATCCGACAGGAAGGATGGAAGGCCCCATGGATCTGCAGCAACGTGTACTCAAGCTGGCCTTGTGGCTGACGCTGGCCCTGGCCGGTACGGTCCTGTGGTGGCCCGCCGCGTCACATGCCGCGCGCCTCAAGGAGCTGGCCACGGTGCAGGGCGTGCGCCCCAACCAACTGGTGGGCTACGGGCTCATCGTGGGCCTGGACGGCACCGGTGACCAGACCACCCAGGCCCCGTTCACCTCACAGAGTCTGACGGCCATGCTCCAGCAATTGGGCGTGACCATTCCGGCCGGCACCAACATGCAGCTCAAGAACGTCGCGGCCGTCATGGTCACGGCGTCGCTGCCGCCGTTTGCGCAACCGGGCCAGACCATCGACGTCACGGTGTCCTCGTTGGGCAATGCCAAGAGCCTGCGTGGTGGCACGCTGGTGGCCACGCCGCTGCGCGGCGCCGACGGCCAGATCTACGCGCTCGCGCAAGGCCAGCTGCTCGTCGGTGGGGCAGGGGCTTCGGCCGGGGGCTCGAAGGTTCAGGTCAATCACCTGTCGGCGGGGCGCATCCCGGAGGGCGCCACCGTGGAGCGCTCGGTGCCCACGCCACTGGCGCAGGGCGAGTTCCTGCAGCTCGACCTCAAGAGCTCCGACTATTCGACCGCCCGCGACGTGGTCAAGGCCATCAACGAGCGTTTCGGCAGCGGCACCGCCCAAGCCCAGGACGGCCGCGTCGTGCGTGTGCGCATGCCCGCGACCCCGGATGCACGGGTGGCGTTCATGGCCGACATCGAAGACCTGCCCATCCAGCAGGGCATTCCCGCCGCCAAGATCATCTTCAATCCGCGCACCGGCTCCATCGTGATGAACCAGGCCGTGACGTTGAGTCCCTGTGCCGTGGCCCACGGCAACCTGTCGGTCACCATCTCCAGCACACCGCAGGTCAGCCAGCCGGGACCGTTGTCCGGTGGGCAGACCGTGGTCACCGAACGCACCGACATCCAGATGAAGCAAGGACCCGGGCACCTGATGGCCCTGCCGGCCAGCGCCAAGCTGGCCGATGTGGTCAAGGCGCTGAACTCGCTGGGTGCCACCTCCGCCGACCTGCTGGCGATCCTGCAGGCAATCAAGGCCGCCGGAGCCCTCAATGCCGAGCTGGAGGTGATCTGACGTGCAAGCCGCTTCCATGAATGGGCAATTGGCCGTCAACAGCGCATCGCTCGATGCGCTGCGTGGCACTGCGGCCAAGGATCCCAAGGGGGCGATCCGCGAAGCGGCCAAGCAGTTCGAAGCCTTGTTCATGCAAGAGCTGATGAAGAGCATGCGGGCCACCACGATGGACAGCGGCATGCTCAACAACAGCGGCACGGAACTGGGCACGAGCATGCTCGACCAGCAGTACGCGGTGCAGATGAGCGGCCGCAGCGGCGGTCTGGCCGATGCCATCGCGCGGCAGCTGGAACGACAGATGGGCGTGTCGGGACTGCCGGCGGGGGCGCCGGCGCCGGGCTCGAAGGAGGCCCTGTCGGCCGCCATGGCAGCGCGAAGCCAAGCGTCCAGCCTGGATCGCCTCAGCCTGGGTCTGGCCGAGTCGGGTCGGCCCGAGGTCAGCCTGCCGCGCATCGAGGTGCCCGATCCGGGGCCCGCCGTGTCGTCCACGGCTCCGGCGCTTCGCGGTGCCGAGCCGGTCCGCACAGGGCGGGGCGGGGCGGCGCAGAACTTCGTGGACCAGCATTCGCAGGCGGCCGTCAACGTCGCCGCCGAATCGGGCATTCCGGCCAAGTTCATGATCGCGCAGGCGGCCCACGAAACCGGTTGGGGCCGCAAGGAAATCCGGGGCGCCGACGGCACCAACTCGCACAACCTCTTTGGCATCAAGGCCGGCGCCGGCTGGAACGGCCCCACCGTGACCATCACCACCACCGAGGTCTACAACGGCCGGGCGCAGAAGGTCCAGGCCAAGTTCCGCGCCTACGATTCCTATGAAGACAGCTTCCGCGACTACGCCCGGCTGATCTCCACCAGCCCGCGCTATGCCGGGGTGATGCAGGCGGGCACGGACGCCCAGGCCTTCGCCCGGGGGCTGCAGCGCGCCGGCTACGCGACCGATCCCGCCTACGCGCAGAAGCTGGGCCGGATCATCCAGACCACCGAGCGGTTGCAGCAGGCCCCCGTGGCCTCGCAGGGCGCTGCAGGGCTGAACACCTGAGGCTGCACACGCCATGTCCATGACCTCCTTGCTGTCCCTGGGCGCGAACGCGATGTTCGCGGCGCAGACGCAGCTCCAGACCACGGGCCACAACATCGCCAACGCGTCCACGCCGGGCTACTCGCGGCAGGAGGCCTCGCTGTCGACGGTGCAGGGGCGATACACGGGCGCAGGATATGTCGGTCGGGGCGTGACGGTCCAGACCATCGAACGTGCGGTCGACAGTTTCAAGACCAATGAGGTGGCCATGACCGCCTCCGTGGCCGCGGCCGACAAGACGCGCATGACCCTGCTGTCCCAGTTGGAGGGGGCCGTCGGGACCGGTGCCAACGGCATCGGGCAGTCGGCCACGGACTTCTTCAATGCGCTGTCCGATGTGGCGGCAGCGCCCAACGATCCCTCGGCACGTCAGGTGGCTCTGGCCAAGGCCGATGACCTGGCGTCGATGTTTCGCTCGACCAGCGCGCAGATCGAGTCCCTGCAGTCTTCGGTCACCCAGGACGTGAAGTCGACCGTCGAAACCGTCAACAGCCTGTCGCAGCGCATCGCCCAGCTCAACGAGGCGATCGCCGGGACGAATGGCGGCAGCCACTCGGCCAACGATCTGCTGGATCAGCGCGATCAGCTTATCCAGGAACTCAGTGGCTACGTGCAGGTCACGCGCGTCGAACAGGACGACGGTTCGATGAACCTGTTCATCGGTGGCGGGCAGAGCCTGGTGCTGGGACGCCAGGCCAATCGGCTCGATGCCGAGCTCGACCCCTTCGACGCCACGCGCGTCAACGTGCACATCAACGTCGCCGGGGAAAGCCGGCTGTTGTCGCAGAACTCCCTGGTGGGAGGCAGTCTGGCCGGGCTCATGCAGTTCCAGGACGAAGACCTGGCGGCCATGCGCAACGGGCTCGGGCAGTTGGCGGCTGCGTTGACTGGCAAGGTCAACGAACAGCAGGAGTCGGGGTTCGACCTGTCCGGCGGGGCCGGTTCGGCCCTGTTCTCGACCCTGCAGGGCAACGTCATCGCCTCGCGTCTCAACGCGACCCCGGCGTTGGCGAGCCCGCAGGCGCTGATGACGGTGACGAACCCCTCGGCGCTGAAGGCCTCGGAGTACGTGCTCAAGGTGGAGTCTTCGGGGTCGTATTCGCTCACGCGCCAGTCGGACGGTCAGTCCTGGAACCTCAGCAACGCGACCGAAAAGGCGGCTGCGCAGACCGAGAACGGCTTTTCGGTGGACCTGACGCCGCTGGCGACGCAGGCGGCGGGCAACCGATTCCTGCTTCAGCCGGTGTCGCAGGTGGCGTCCGGTATGAAGATGGTCCTGACCGACCCCGCGGACCTGGCGGCGGCCAACAGCGTGGTGCTGCAGGGCGCCAGCGCCAACACGGGTTCGGCCACGGTCAAGTCTGTCATCCTGGACGGCAGTGCTTCTCCCACGGGCACGGTGATCCAGTTTGGCGCCGCCACGGCTTCGGGCGGGCGCAACTACACCGTCAATGGTGTGGCCAGCGCCACCCCCTGGACGCCGGGTGGCACGATCACCGCCAACGGCATGAGCGTCGTCTTCAACGGCGTCCCGGCCTCGGGCGACACCTTCACCGCCAACGCGACCACGCAGTGGGCGGCCAACAACGGCAACGCGCTGTCGCTTGCCGATCTGATGAACGGCAAGTTGGTGGACGGGGCGACCTTCACCGACGCCTACTCGCACATGCTGGCCGATCTGGGCGCGCGCGCGCAGTCGGCCGAGACGGCGTACGAGGTGTCCAGCGGCGTGGCTGCGCGGGCCAAGGAACAGTTGGGGGCCAGCACCGGTGTCAACCTCGACGAAGAAGCCGCCAAGCTGCTGCAGTACCAGCAGGCCTATCAGGCCGCATCCAAGATTCTCCAGGTGGCGCAGAAGGTGTTCGACACCGTGCTGTCCCTGGGCCAGTGACTGAAGGGGATCCGCCGTGAGAATCGCCACCGCCAACAGCTACGCCTCCACCGTCAGCAACCTCCAGAAGCGCCAGGAGGAGCTCAGCAACGTGCAGGAGCAGATGACCAGTGGCTTGCGCATCAGCAAGCCCAGCGACGACCCGGCTGGCATTTCCCGGGCCGAGCGGGCGCGGGTCGAGGTGTCCAAGGGCAAACAGTTGCTGCGCACGGTCGAGGCCAGTCGGGCCATGATGGCCCAGGGGGAAAGCGCCCTGGGCGACGCGGGCGATCTGGTCCAGAGCGCCCGCGAGGCCTTGGTGGCCGCCGGCAATGGCAGCTACTCGGCGTCCGACCGCAAGACCCTCGCCGACCAGCTGCGGCAGCTGCGGGGCCAGTTGCTGTCGGTGGCCAACCAGCAGGATGGCTCGGGTCACTACCTCTTCGGTGGCCAAGGTGCGACCACACCCCCTTTTGTGGACGGTGCCGGCACGGATCCCGATGGCGACGGCATCAACG
>JACCDS011173886.1_pt1 | contig 20414 bp, 11 predicted proteins | sample 7446441 | NCBI WGS metagenome assembly JACCDS01 (sample SAMN15323445, study PRJNA562643) | freshwater metagenome | isolation source: river surface water | place: USA:Blue River Watershed | collected 2017-08-17
ACGCCCATTGCTATTTCTATACATGAGGGCTTTATAGACGACCAAATCAAAACTGTTTGCTACACCGATCACCAAATTTTTCAACGATACCACAAATACAAGGTAAAGCAGGCTTACAATAAAAACAAAGCCATTACCCTCAAAACACTGCGCGATTTGCAGCCCGGCGATTTTGTTACCCACCTCGATCACGGTGTAGGCCGCTACAGTGGGTTGGAAAAAATGGAAATCAATGGAAAAGTACAAGAAGCCGTACGTATTGTATACAAAGACAGCGATATTTTGTACGTCAATATCAATTCCCTGCACAAAATAGCCAAATACACGGGCAAGGAAGGGTCTGTTCCAAAAATCAACAAATTGGGTAGCGATGTATGGAATAAGCTCAAAGAAAAAACCAAATCGAAAGTAAAAGAAGTAGCTTTTGACCTCATAAAACTGTACGCACAGCGCAAAGCACAGCAAGGTTTTGCCCATTCGCCCGATACCTATATGCAAACCGAATTGGAAGCAAGCTTTGTGTATGAAGACACGCCCGACCAAAGCAAAGCCACTGCCGATGTAAAACGCGATATGGAAAGCGAAAGTCCGATGGACAGATTGGTTTGTGGCGATGTTGGTTTTGGCAAAACCGAAGTAGCCATACGTGCCGCTTTTAAAAGCTGTACCGACGGTAAGCAAGCCGCCGTATTGGTGCCTACTACCATTTTGGCTTTTCAGCACTACAAAACATTTAAGGAACGATTGAAAGATTTTCCGGTAACCGTCGATTTTATCAATCGCTTTAAATCGCCCAAGGAAAAAAAAGAAACCCTACAAAAAGTAGCCGAAGGAAAAGTAGATATCTTAATAGGCACACACGGTATTTTGGGCAAGGAAGTGAAGTTTAAAAACCTCGGCATTATGATTATTGACGAGGAACAAAAATTTGGCGTTGGCCACAAAGAAAAACTCAAAACTCTCAAAACATCTGTTGATTGCCTTACCCTTACGGCCACACCTATACCCCGAACATTGCAGTTTAGCTTAATGGGTGCGCGCGATTTGAGCATCATCAATACTCCGCCACCTAACCGGCAGCCCATACAAACCGAAGCAAGGGTATTTAACGATGATTTTATTCGGGATGCCATTTATTATGAAACAGAGCGAGGCGGTCAAGTATTTTTTATACACAATCGGGTACAGGGCTTGAGCGAAATGTGTGCCCTGATTCAAGGGTTGTGCCCCGATTTAAGCATCGGCTTTGCACACGGTCAGTTGGAAGGCGACCAATTGGAAGAACGTATACTCGATTTTGTAGAGCGCAAATACGATGTATTGGTATGTACCAACATTGTAGAAAGTGGGGTAGATATTCCCAATGTAAACACCATTATTGTCAACAATGCCCACCATTTTGGCCTGAGCGATTTGCACCAACTGCGCGGAAGGGTAGGTCGAGGCAATAAAAAAGCCTTTTGTTATTTACTAGCCCCTATGGCTACCTTACCCACCGATAGCCGAAAGCGTTTGCAAACATTGGAACAATTTAGCGATTTGGGCAGTGGCTTTCAAATAGCGATGCGCGACTTAGATATTCGTGGTGCCGGTAACATGCTTGGTGGCGAACAAAGCGGCTTCATGGCCGAAATTGGCTTTGAAATGTACCAAAAAATACTCAACGAAGCCATTAGAGAACTGAAAAGAACCGAGTTTAAAGAACTGTTTAAAGAAGAAATTAGCAAGCAAGACGATTTTGTAAGCGATTGTACCATTGATACCGACTTAGAAATTTTGATACCCGATAGTTATGTAGACAGCATTACCGAACGTTTATCGCTCTACACCCGATTGGATAATTGCGAAACGGAAGACGATTTACAACAGTTTAAGGCCGAATTGATAGACCGTTTTGGGCCTATTCCGCAAACCGTAGATGATTTGTTTGTTACCATTCGCTGCCGCAAATTGGCTGTAGAACTAGGCTTTGAAAAAATGACGCTGAAAGACAATACATTACGCTGCTATTTCATCAATAAAAACGATTCGCCTTATTTTGAATCGGCCATATTTCAACAAATGTTGGCCTATTTACAAACCGAGGTTAACAATGCTACTTTAAAGCAAGTAGCCAAAAACTTCTTGTTGGTAGCTACCGGAATTAAAAGCATGGAAGCCATGCACCGCTTTTTACAACGCATGCACCAACAAATTGTAAAGTAACAACGTAGTTTTCATCATCACCCAAATTGTACGCATTAAAATATGCTTACCAAAAATTGCCCTGCGTTCTAAACTAAGTCAGGGCTTTTTTATGATTGCCCCCTACAGTTATTTTGGGCGCATACTTGCCAGTGTTGCCTAACTTTCAACTGCAATTGCAACATTAAAATATACAAATACACCCCTTTATTTATTTAGATATAGCTATCATTGCATGTGTATTATATTGCAATACGCCATTTCTTTATCATCATCTACATCAACTAATTATGTTACAACGAACATTGCTTGTTGCTTTTTTAATTTTTTGTCTATTCGATAGCTCCAAAGCACAGTCTTCGCTTGCCGATTATACACCCTTTTGGCAAGAAATAGACACCTTGATTTTGGCTAGAAAACAGCCTAAGACTGCTTTGGAAAAAGTAAACCAATTGTATTCCAAAACAAAATTGGAACAACAATCCGTTCAAACCATTCGTTGTTTGATATATCGCATGTATATCGAAGATCAAATACATGAAGAAAATCTTGTTCGTTCCGAAAAAACCATTCAAGCCGAAATTGCATCCACTACCGATATTGTGGCCAAAAGCATGTTGTACAGCGTAATAGCCCATCAGTATCAACAGTATTTTAACCAACATTCATGGCAAATTTCTAAAAGAAGTAAAACGGTTGGTATTGTAAAAAAAGATTTTAATACATGGAATGCAAATGATTTTGATAGCATAATTAGTTATTATTACACAAAAAGCATCGAAAATGCGCCTGTTTTGCAGCGCGAAGCAGTTATTCGGTATAGCCCGTTGTTAAAAAAAGGGGATGACCGTTATTTACGCCCTACATTATTTGACATATTGGTACACGAAGCACTTGATTATTTTAAAGAAGAGGCTGATTACTATGTAGTTAAGCCAATCAATGCATTTGAACTCACAGCCACTACGGCATTGAGCAATGTTAATCAGTTTATCCAAACCAAATTTGTATCTGCTGATAGCACTTCACACTTACTTAAAACATTACATCTGTTTCAACGGTTACTCGCCTTTCATGCAAATGATACAGAAAAGAGTGCGTTTGTAGATATTGATTTGGAAAGAATAGTATGGGTGAAGCAGCACTTAAAGCAAAGCTCCCCCAATTTGTATATTGATGCTCTACAACATGTAACGACCATAAATGCCAATAGAAGTGCACAAGCTTATTATTTATTGGCAAAATATTACGATGCAGAAGCACAATCGTATCGTCCATTTACGGATACTGCACATCGATACAGTAAAGTGAAAGCCATGAAAATTATTTCGGAAGGATTGGCCAAATACCAGCAATTTGATGAAGGTGTAACTAATTTGAAAAACTTGCAACAAGGTATTTTACGAGAGTCAATTGCCATTAATACAGAACCAGTCAACATACCAAACAAACCTTTCAGGGCTTTGGTAAGTTTTAAAAATGTAGATACACTTTACGGTCGAATAATACAACTGCCCGAAAAATATAGATTGCCGGATTACTTTCCAGTATTTACAAAAGCTGAATTTGCTCAAATGCCCATTGTGAAAACATTTGTACAACCGCTACCTAATTTAACAGATTATCAAGTGCATCATGTAGAAATTAAAATAGATGCCTTGCCTGTGGGTACCTATGCTTTACTGATTAGTGGCAATGAAAAGTTCGAAGACACACTCAATAAAATGGGCAAGCAAATATTGCAAGTGTCTAATATTAGTTACTTCAAAAATGGAAACGATTTTTTTGTATTGCATAGGGAAAGTGGGATGCCATTAGCAAACGTGCGGGCTACAATTACCACGAGTGAATGGAACAATAAAAAAAATGTTAGTGATACAGTTATAATAGCGAATATAATGAGTGATAAAAATGGTTTTTTTCACTTTGAGCCGAAAAAAAGAGGACAATCTGATTTTGACGTTGTATTCGAAACAGAGAATGATTATTTACAATTAAAACTAAATTCAGAATTCAACCAATCAAACGATAGTGAGGTCGATGACAATGATAGTGATGAAAAGAACGGCAATGTACCACGGGAAATAAAAATACAAAGAAAAAAAATGTCTAGGTACGAAAAGGTAAATACTCAAGTCCACTTTTTTACCGATAGGAGCATCTATCGTCCAGGACAAACTGTATTTTTTAAAGGAATTGTTGCCCAAAAGAATCTTACAAACAAAGAATTTCAGGTATTTAATAAGAAAGGGCCTATACTCCTTTATTTGTTGAAAAGGCAACGAAAATTAAAATCGCTTTATGTTAACACCAATGATTTTGGCTCGTTTTCAGGTCACTTTCGTTTACCTAGCGATGCTGCAACTGGCGAATACTATATTTCTTGTATTGATTATCAAAATTCTACAAAATTTTCTGTTGAAGAATATAAGGTTCCAAAGTTTCAAGTGTCTTTTAATTCAGTGAAGGGCGTGTTTCAATTACACGATTCAATTACCATGACCGGTATTGCAAAAGCCTATGCAGGCAATGCAATTGATGGCGCAAAAGTACGGTTCAATGTTCAGCGGTCGGCTCGATTTGTGTACAGTTGGTTATGGAATAATGGTGACAGACCAAATAGCAACAGTCAGCAAATAACTTTTGGAGAAACAACTACAGATGCTGAGGGAAAATTTTCTTTCACTTTCAAAGCTTTGTCCGATACTACGGTGGATGCATCAACGGAACCTATTTTTGATTTCGCAATTGCAGCCGATGTTACAGACAACAATGGCGAAACAAGAAGTGCCCAAAGCCAGGTGTCTATTGGTTACAAATCTTTGCAACTTCAATTGTCGGTACCCAAGTTGATAATGCGGGATAGTTTAAAAAAGCTTACGGTAAACACTATCAATTTGAATGGGGAAAAGGTGCCTGCCAACGTGCATTTTAGCATTTATGCTTTGCAAGGACCGAAACGTGCAACTCGCTCGCGATTGTGGAGAACGCCCGATGTGTATGTAATGAAGGAAGCTGATTTTCTTCAATATTTTCCTAATGATGAATATGCCGATGAATTCAATCAAGCATTCTGGCCAAAACAGCTTGTGCTGCAAGGTGACTTAAATACGGCTAATACAAATGACTTTATAATTCCTCAAAACAATTTAAAAGCCGGTATTTATAAAATAGAAGTTACCACTACCGACAAAGATGGCCATACAATAAAAGATGTAGCAGATGTTCAATTGTTCGATAAGAATGCCATGCATTTGCCTCTATACAATTTTTCCTATACTGTAAACAACCAAATTGAGCCCGGACAAACAGCTCATTTTTTAAGCGCTACTGTAGCAGAAAAAACATTTGTAGTTCAAAAAGTTTCCAGACCTCCTTTAGATGGGCAGCAACGTAATAGCTATCATTTTTTGTACAATAAAAAAGGATTTCGACCAATCACTTACACAGCCAACGAAACAGATAGGGGCAGAGTTTTCATTACTGAAGCATTTATACATAATAATCGCATTTATAAAAACGAATACGAAGTTGAAATACCAGTACAAAATACAGATTTGAAAATCCGGTTTTCCAGTTTCAGAAACAAAACTGAGCCAAGTAGTCACGAAACATGGACAATAGATATTACCGATTTTGAAGGAAAAAAAGCCGTTGCCGAACTTTTGACAAGCATGTATGATGCTAGTTTAGACCAATTTAAAGTGCATGTATGGAGGTTGCCACAATTCAAAAAAAACATCTATGTGCGTATGCCGACTTTTGGATCCGAAAAAGTATTAAGGATTAATTATCCCTATAGTTGTATTTCGGATGATTATCATTTGTATTCAGATTTTCAGCCTAATTATTCAGAATTATTGCGTTCTAGCAGTTTACTTCAAAGTCTTTATTATAATGCTTACCTGAAGCCATTAAGAATTGAAGAAGACTACAATCAATCTTTTCAGGGTCAAGTAGCTGGAGTTGTTGTACAGAAAGCAACCGGTCAACCAGGAGGTAGTGTAAGCGTTCAGGTAAGAGGGCTTGCTAATGTTGGTACTAGTGCAGAACCGATGTATATCATAGACGGTGTTATTGTAAGCCTAAATGTAGATAACCCATTGAGTAAAATATCACCAAACGATATTTTAAGTATAGAAGTTTTGAAAGATGCAGAAGTTATAAGCAAATATGGACATCAAGCAGCCAATGGGGTTGTATTAATTACCACCAAAACCGGTATGAATAAATATTCAGCTCAAAACCCCATCCAACCTCGCAAAAATTTCAACGAAACAGCATTCTTTTTCCCGCATATTTATGCCGATTCCAGTGGTCATTACAGCTTTAGTTTTACCATGCCCGAAGCCTTAACCCAATGGAAATGGCAAACGCTAGCCCATACCAAAGACCTGTCTTTTGGGTTAGCAAGTACCACCATTACCACTCAAAAAACCTTGATGGTGCAACCCAATGCACCACGCTTTGTTCGCGAAGGCGATAAACTAGAGTTAGTAGCCAAAATAGCCAACCTAAGCGACAAAGAATTAACCGGTCAGGTACGCCTAGAATTGCTCGATGCCGCCACCAATACTCCGGTAGACGGTTGGTTCCAAAATGTATTTCCCAATCAATATTTCACAGTAGCTGCCGGACAGAGCAGTTCGGTGAAATTTCCCATTCAAATCCCGTTTTCCTTCAACAAACCCCTTACATGGCGTGTGGTTGCACAAGCCGGTAATTATAGCGATGGCGAAGAAAATACCCTACCAGTTTTAAGTAATCGAATGCTCGTAACCGAAAGCCTACCCATGCTCATGAAAGGCAATACAGAGCAACGGTTTGTGCTAGAAAAATTGGTGAACAACCACAGCGAAACTTTAACCCATCAATCGCTAACGGTAGAATATACGCCCAATCCCATTTGGACGGCCTTGCAGGCTTTGCCCTACTTAATGGAATATCCCTACGAATGTGCAGAACAAACTTTTAACCGATATTTTGCCAATGCTTTAGCTGCGAATATTGTGGCAAAGCATCCAAACATTAAATCGGCATTTGAGCAATGGCAAAAAGATACCACAGCCTTACAATCCAACCTTGCAAAAAATGAGGAATTAAAGCAAGTGTTACTGCAAGAAACGCCTTGGGTGTTGCAATCAGCAAGCGAGGCGCAGCAACAAAAAAATATGGCCATATTGTTTGATGTGGTAAAAATGAGTAACGGAGTGCAACATGCTATTGCAAAACTGCAAAAAATGCAATTGTCTAATGGCGCATTTCCCTGGTTTAGTGGGGGGAATGAAGATCGTTACATCACCCATTACCTACTTTCAGGCATGGGTAAGTTGAAACAAATTGGTGCTTTCAACACAAACGATGCCCATAAAGTAGAAGCGTTAGTAACAAAGGCTTTGGAATATGCAGACAATGAATTGAAAAACGATTACGAGCGTTTGAAGCACAATAAAGCCGATTTACAAAAGCAACAAATTACGTCAACGCAAATTCAATATTTGTATCTACGTAGCTTTTTTAGTCAGCCAATCAAGGCTACTGAAGCCTATCAATATTACTACAATCAAGCAAAGCAATTTTGGAATGTTCAGAATATGTATCACACTGCCATGATTGGTTTGACCTTGTATCGCAATAACGATAAACACTTTGTAAATAAGAACATACTACCGGCTATTCTGCAAAATGCGGTGGAAGACACTGCTAAAGCTAGTGTGTATTGGAAAGATAGAAGCATCGGCTTTTGGTATGCCTCGCCTATCGAGCATCAAAGCATGATGCTACAACTGCTAGAAGAAGTGGCCAAGCAAGAGAATTTCGCCAATTTATCAGCCACCATTCAAGGGGCAAAAAATTGGTTATTACTCAACAAGCAAACCAATCATTGGCAAACTACAGTAGCTACAGCCGATGCTTGTTACGCTTTGATAAACAACAATAGTGCGTTGGTAAATAATCCACAAGTACGTATTCAATTAGGCAATATACCTGTAAAAATAAGTGCGTCGCAAGCAGGTACAGGCTATCTAAAAGCAACTTTTGAAGGCAGTAAAGTAACCCCACAAATGGGTAATGTAACTATCACGACCTCAACATCTAATCTTCCTCCCACTGTGGTACAAAAGGGGGCTATTTCTTACGGCAGTTTGTATTGGCAATATTTTGAAGACTTCGATAAAATCACAGCATCGACATCGCCATTGTCTATTACCAAGAAATTATTTGTAGAAAAAAATAGCGCCGCAGGCAAAATATTAACACCAGTAAATGATAATGAAGAATTAAAAGTAGGCGATAAAGTGGTGATACAATTGGTTTTAAAAACCGATAGAGACATGGATTATGTACATCTAAAAGATACACGTGCAGCCACCATGGAGCCCGTAAATGTATTGAGCGCGTACAAATACCAGGATGGCTTAGGCTATTACGAAGCCACCAAAGATGCAAGTACCAACTTCTTTTTTAGTCATGTACGCAAAGGCACATATGTGTTTGACTATCCTGTTTTTATTACACATTCTGGTAAGTTTAGTATCGGTACTGCGAGTTTGCAATGTATGTATGCACCAGAGTTTATGAGCCACAGCAACGGAGGAACTTTGCATGTAATAGCAGCGCAATAATTGCGTGACTTGAAAACAACTGCCCACATTACCTTAGAAAAAGTAACCTAATTCGTGTAATTGTAGTGCTGTTAGATATAACAATTACCGTTAACTATGCTCATCAATAGTTAACGGTAATTGTTGTTCAATTATTCCATTGTTGTGTTTTGGATGAAGGCTGTAGAATTGGTTTTCAAAGAATGGCTAAAGCGTTACTATGAGATTTATTTCATCGATTTGCTAACCATTTTTATAACCGGAACAATCATTTCTTCTAACGAGATGCCCCCGTGTTGAAAGGTGTTTCGATAGTAATTAACGTAATGATTGTAGTTGTTTGGATAGCACAAAAAACCATCTTCTTTTGCAAAGATGAATGAAGAATTTACGTTTGGTACCGGCAAGCCTGCTACGCGAGGATCCTTAAAGGCAAGTACATCTTTGTTGTCGTAATTTAAATTTCGACCATGTTTGTACCGCAAATTGGTAGTGGTTTGTTTATCGCCAACTACTTTATGTGGTGTTTTTACTCTAACAGTGCCGTGATCGGTGGCTACTACAATTTTTATTTTTTTATCGGCAATCTTTTTTAAGGCTTGGTGTAAAGCACTGTGTTCAAACCAACTTTTGGTAACACTACGGTAACTTACTTCATCGCCGGCAAGTTCTTTCAATACTTCCATTTCGGTACGGGCATGGCTAAGCATGTCTACAAAGTTGTACACAATAATGTTTAAATCGTTGCTGAGTAGGTTGTGTACGTTGTTTACCAAATTAACGCCATCGTGGTGGTGAATAACTTTGGTGTAGCTTACTTTGATGTTGTCTTTTTTCAAGCGTTTTAATTGCGCTCTGAAAAACACTTCTTCAAATAAATTTTTGCCACCCTCTTCCTCATCATTTTTCCATTCAAGCGGAAATTTCTTTTCTATTTCTATAGGCAGTAATCCGCTGAAAATGGCGTTTCGGCTATATTGTGTAGCTGTTGGGAGTATGGAATAAAAGGTATCTTCTTCAAGTATTCTAAAACTTTCAGCAAAAATTGGTTGTATGGTTTTCCATTGGTCTAACCGCAGGTTATCAATCAAAATGAAAAAAGTAGGAATGTCCTTTTCAACATGCGGCAATACTTTGTATTGAAGCAAATTATGACTCATAATAGGGGCATCTGCACTTTTTGGGTCAATCCACTTGGCATAATTTTTACTGACAAATTTAAAAAATTCGGTATTGGCTTCATCCTTTTGATTGGCAAGTACTTCGCGCATTTCGGGACTGTCGCTTTTTTCCATCTCTAACTCCCAATACACCAATTTTTTATACAAATCCATCCATTCGTTGTAGTCAGGATTGCTGTTGAGCGCCATAAACAACTCACGAAATTGTTGTTGGTACGAGGTGGTCGTTTTTTCGGCAACCAACCTTTTGTTGTCAATGATTTTTTTTAAGCTTAGCCAAACCTGATTGGGATTGACGGGCTTTATCAGATAGTCGGTTATTTGGCTCCCAATAGCTTCGTCCATCAAATTTTCCGTTTCATTTTTGGTTATCAGTACAACGGGTATTTGTTGGTTAATTTCTTTTATTTTGGCCAATGTTTCCAAGCCGGTTATGCCTGGCATGGTTTCGTCTAGCAAAACAACGTCTACAATATTGTCTTTTACATAGTCCAAAGCATCAAAGCCGTTGCTGAAGGTGGTTACTTGATATCCTTTATTTTCCAAAAATCTTTTTTGACTTTGCAGACTTTCCATTTCATCATCTACCCAAACAATTTTTACAACACTCATAGCTTCTTGTTTAATGACAATTGATTACAAAACGATATTCGGGTGCATGATACTCGAAATTTTTGCTTTAGCAATACTTTGGTAGGTTCAAATGCTGTTAAATTATTGGAAAAACTTGTAGGCAACTTAAGGTTGTTTTTTGGGGGTTGTTTTTTGGGCATAGCGCAAAATGGCTTCAATACTTTCATTGCTAGGCGATTGTGGTGCTTTTTGGGCTACAAATGCCAAGTATTCTTTGGTTGTGCGCAAAGCTTCTACTTCTTGCCTCAATACGGCATCGTCTTTCATGGCTGTATCTATAGCTGCTTTTAATAACGGCGAAGCCCCATCATCATCGTACAGGTAATGCATTAGCTGCTCCTGAGTGAATTTTTGCATGTTATTGCTTTAATAAAATGTGAAACAATAGCTGCTTCGCAAAGGGTAGGTAGGATGTTATAAAAACGGACAGATTGTTTTTTTATTGTGAAGAAATTTATTTTTTACTTAAACTATCTTCTACAATCAAATAGAGATCTTCTCCGTCTTTTTTCATTTTATATCGCTCCCTTGCAAATTTTTCTAATGCAGCACTATTATTTTCTAGACTAACCAATTCGTTTTGGGTTTCGGCTATTTGCTGTTGGTAGTAGGTTTTTTTTGCGGTTAATTCGGCCAATTTTTGTTTTTGTTGCAATGTAGATTTGAGGTCTCTTTCGTCAAAAAAACCAATCCATACAATAAATATGGCCAATGTTAAGATGTACCTATTGGTAACAATGGGTAATGCGGGTTTTATTTTGTTGAAAGTGTTAATAATGTTCATAATTGAAACAAAATTTCCGAAATTAATTTAACCGGTTTTGCCGGCAAAAGTTGAAAAAAGGTTGTTAAATATCCCAAAAAACAAATGGCGAATATAAAGGTATGCGTTACCTCTATTCGCCATTGTATTATTTTATTAACAAGTGTGCGGTAAACTGACTGCTATTGTAGCGTCAATTCATTCGACAACTTATTAGTAATTATTTGCCAAACTTAATTTTTCCGTTAGGGAAAAATGCAGTGCTTCCCAATTCTTCTTCTATACGAATCAATTGATTGTATTTTGCAATACGGTCTGTACGAGAAGCTGAACCAGTTTTAATTTGTCCGCAGTTAAGTGCTACAGCCAAATCAGCAATGGTAACATCTTCTGTTTCGCCGCTACGGTGGCTCATAATGGTATTGTAACCATTGTTTTGTGCCAAAGAAACTGCATTGATGGTTTCGGTAATGGTACCAATTTGGTTAACTTTTACCAACAAGCCATTCGCAATACCTTTGTCGATACCTTGTTCAAGGCGTTTTACGTTGGTAACAAACAAATCGTCGCCTACTAATTGACATTTACTGCCAATAGCTTGGGTAAGTGCTTTCCAACCTTCCCAATCGTCTTCAGCCATACCATCTTCAATAGAAATAATTGGATATTGGTTAACCCAGCTTTCCCAGAATTTTACTAGTTCATCGCTGCTAAGTTCTTTTCCGTTGCTTTTGTGGAATACATATTTGTTTTTATCGCCTTTCCACAATTCGCTGTTTGCGGCATCCATAGCTATTGCTACTTCGCTACCCAATTTGTAGCCGGCTGCTGTAATTGCTTCCAATACGGTTTCAATAGCTTCTTCGTTGCTTTGAATGTTTGGAGCAAAGCCACCTTCGTCGCCAACATTGGTGCTATATCCTTTTTTCTTTAATACACCTTTTAGGGTATGGAAAATTTCAACGCCCCAACGCAAGCTTTCGCTAAATGATGGTGCACCGATAGGCATTACCATAAATTCTTGAAAATCTATTTTGTTATCGGCATGTGCGCCACCGTTTAAGATGTTCATCATGGGGATAGGCAATGTTTTGGCATTAGTGCCACCAATGTACCTATACAATGGTAAACCGGCTTCTTCTGCGGCAGCTTTACTTACGGCCATACTTACCGCTAAAAGCGCATTAGCACCTAATTTACCTTTGTTTTCAGTACCGTCCAAAGCTATCATGGCAGCATCTATAGCAGCTTGTTGGCTTACATCGTAACCAATAATTGCTTCTGCAATTACGTCGTTCACATTTTTAACAGCACCCAATACGCCTTTTCCTACATATATTTTCTTGTCGTTATCTCTTAATTCTACTGCTTCGTGAATGCCGGTACTTGCACCACTTGGAACCGCTGCGCGACCTTTAGCTCCGCTATCGGTTAATACATCTACTTCTACTGTCGGATTGCCACGGCTATCCAAAATTTGACGGGCATGAACCTCAATAATGTAACTCATGTTGTTTAAATTTTAATGTTAAAAAATTATACTTATTTAATGTTTGTTTGTTTTTTGCAAATTAACACACTTTATGTTCAATTATGTATGATGTAAGTCATTACACAACTGTTAAGCTTTTGAAAATTTCTTCCAAACTGCTACCATCAGTTTGCAGCGATACAATGTTCAAATTGTGCTGTATAGCCAATTGTAGCAGTTGTTTGCGTATTTCATCGGGGGAGGTAGTTTGTATAGCAAACTGACCGTTGCCTATTGGTACACAAGCCTCTACCGGATGCAAATCTTGCAATAATTGTTGGGTTACCTCGCCATCAAAACGCACTTTCACCAATTGTTTCTGCTGATAGGTGGTTTGCAAATTTTTCAAGGTATTGTTGGCCACAATTTTACCCTTATTGATGATGATAACTCTATCGCAAATAGCTTCTACTTCCTGCAAAATGTGCGACGAAAACAAAATTGTTTTATCAACACTTTGCGCTTTGATAACGTTTCTAATTTCAATTATTTGATTGGGGTCCAAGCCGGTAGTGGGTTCGTCCAATATCAATACTTCGGGTTGATGAATTAAGGCTGCTGCAAGACCTACCCTTTGTTTGTAACCTTTGGATAATTGGGTAATTTTTTTATGCTTTTCAGGAGTTAAGCCCGTTAAAGCTACAGCATTAGCCACAGCCGAAGCTACCTGTTTTATTTGGTGAACACCTGCAATAAAATGGAGGTATTCGGTTACATACATATCTGTATACAAGGGGTTCGATTCGGGCAAATAACCAATTTTTTGTTTAATGGCAACTAAATGTTGCTGCACATTTAATCCGCCCACTGTTACGGTGCCACTATCTGGTGTTAAATAGCCGGTTATCATTTTGAGCGTAGTGCTTTTTCCGGCACCGTTTGGGCCAAGAAAGCCTACTATTTCGCCCTTGTTTAAGCTAAACGAAATAGAATCTACCGCCTTTTGTGTGCCATAATTCTTGGATAAACCGTTTACAACAATTGACATGCGCATTGCTATTTGCCCGAAAATAGCATTTTATACCGTAGTGAATGGTAAAAAAAGATAAAAATTATTACATAGTATAAAGTTACAATTTAATAAAAGTAATTTTACAATGGCAAATTTTCTTTGTATTACAATCGATATGAAGTGAAAAAAAATTAAGTTAATTCATCTGAATTTTCGGGCAAGTGGTCGTATTCGCCGCTGAAGGCATAGTAGCCAAAAATAACCAGCCCAAGTGCAATTGGTAAAAAAATGATCACAAAAACGCCCCATTGAATTTTAGTATCCAATTCAGGCTTCAATGCAATTTCGGAAGCCGCAATGCGAATTAAACAATACATGGCAAGATGCCCTGCAAGCATCCAAATAATGCCTGCCCATTTTTTAATTAAGTTCATCATCTATTTTTATTTAAGGTGGTTTAATCTTGTACGTTTTCGTCTATTTTGTTGTTAATATAAAGAGCACCAATCAATAAGCAAAGCAATGCTACGGCCATTGGATACATTAGGCCTGCTAGCGGATTGTTGGGAAAACTTGTGGTAAGTAGCGTTGCCACAAAAGGAGTTAGCCCTCCAAATACGCCATTGCCAATATGGTAGGGCAAACTCATAGAAGTATACCGTATTTTGGTTGGAAACAATTCTACCAAAAAAGCAGCTATAGGGCCATAAACCATGGTTACATATACAATCATTACAAATAAGAGGAGCACTATTTGCCAATAATCTGTATCGCCTAGTAGTTTGCTTGTTTTGATAACCGGTTTGGAGGTTGGTAAGGAGGTGCTGCTGTACACTGTATCGGTAGCAGTTTGCTGCACTTGCATTCCCGAAGTGTAAACCATTTTTGAGTGAATGGTGCGCAGGTGATTTGCGGTGCCTGTGATTAATGTACTAACCGTGTCGCTGCTACTTTTATTAGTAATGATGGTACTGCTATCGGGCTTGCTGATAGCTAGCATGCGTTTAAATAAGTAAGGGTAGGTTACCACTGCTAGCAGCATACCGCTGAGCATAATCCATTTGCGTCCTATTTTATCGCTCCAACTACCAAAAATTACAAACAAAGGAGTGCCAAAAAGAATGGCCCAAATGAGCATAGTACGCGATTGATCAAAATCAATTTTGCATACATTTTCCAAAAAGCTTTGCGCATAAAATTGACCGGTATACCAAACCACTCCCTGACCCATTGTAGCACCAAATAGTGCTACCAAAACCATTTTTAAGTTGGCTTTATGTCCAAAACTTTCTTTTAGTGGATTAACAGACGTTTTCCCTTCACTTTTCAATTTGCTAAACAAAGGCGATTCGCTCATTTTTAAGCGTATGTAAATAGATACGCCCACTAACAAAAGCGACATTAAAAAGGGAATACGCCAGCCCCAATCGTTAAACTTAGCAATTGATTTATTCAAATCGGGATCTAAAAAATGCCTAGTCATCAGGATAACTCCTAGCGAAATAAATAAGCCCAAAGTGGCCGTTGTTTGAATCCACGATGTAAAATAACCACGCCTGTTGGCAGGGGCATGTTCAGCAACATAGGTAGCTGCGCCGCCATATTCGCCACCAAGTGCCAAACCTTGTAATAAGCGAAGCAGTAAAACAATGATAGGTGCTGCAAAACCAATAGTTTCGTAATTGGGTACGCAGCCAATTGCAAAAGTAGAGCCACCCATCAGCACAAGAGTAAGTAAAAAGGTATATTTTCTTCCAATTAAGTCACCCAATCGCCCAAACACCAATGCGCCAAAAGGGCGAACAATAAATCCTGCGGCAAAGGTGGCGAGGGTAGAAAGTAAGGCAGCGGTGGGATTGGTTTTTGGAAAAAATTGACCTGCAATTACAGTAGCAAGGCTTCCAAAAATGTAAAAATCGTACCATTCAATCAATGTACCTAGTGAGGAGGCGCTGATAACCCTCCAAATTTTGTTGGTTTCGTTTTGGTTCATAAAGGCAATCGTTAATATTGGGTAAATTAATTGAAAAATGTATTCCCCAATTTGTTTTTTTGTGTCAATCCTTTATCTAATTGAATATTTTTTCTAAATAGCGGTGTACATATGTAGTATTACGCTTAAAATTGCATTTGTATTGATGATTGCTTGCTCGCATTGTAGGAATAACGTTAGTATACACGGTTAGTTATTCTTTATACTTGTAGTTGCCAATACTGTTTCTAAACTTTTCATTTATCAAACCCAACTTTATTGTCTTGCCATGCTGTTTCCATATCAAATTAAAAGCGAAGAGGCTTACCATCAAGCGTATAAACAGAGTATCGAAAATCCGCCTGCCTTTTGGAGTGCTATTGCAGAACATTTTACTTGGAAAAAAAAGTGGGACGATGTACTTACTTGGAATTTTTCCGAACCCAATGTGCAGTGGTTTAAAGGTGCGCAACTCAATATTACCGAAAATTTACTCGATAGGCATTTGCCTACAAAAGCTCACAGTCCTGCCATTATTTGGGAGCCGAACGATCCCGAGGAGCACCATCGTGTCATAACTTACCAGAAATTATACGAAAAGGTTTGTCAGTTTGCGCATGTACTCAATAACAATGGGGTAAAAAAAGGCGATCGAGTATGTATTTATATGGGAATGATTCCTGAACTAGCTATTGCTGTTTTGGCTTGTGCCCGTATAGGTGCCATACATTCGGTGGTTTTTGGTGGGTTTTCGGCACAAAGTATTGCCGACCGTTTGTACGATGCTCAAGCTGAGTACATTGTTACTTGCGACGGAGCTTATCGTGGGCAAAAAGATATCCCCTTAAAAAGTGTTATAGACGATGCTTTAATAGGTAACCGAACCATAAAAAAAGTAATTGTTTGTACCCGTACCCGAACACCGGTGAGTATGCTAAAAGGACGCGATGTATGGTGGGAAGATGAATTGAAAAAAGTGGAAACGCTCGGTTTGCACGATTTTCCGGCCGTTGCCATGGATGCGGAAGATCCGCTGTTCATTTTATATACATCGGGTAGCACCGGCAAACCCAAGGGGGTGGTGCATACCGTGGCAGGTTATATGCTCTATACGCATTATTCTTTCATTAACGTATTTCAATACCAACCGGAGCAAATTCACTTTTGTACAGCCGATATTGGTTGGATAACTGGCCATAGTTACATTATTTATGGTCCACTTAGTGCAGGTGCTACTACACTTATCTTTGAAGGGGTACCTACTTGGCCCGATGCCGGTAGGTTTTGGGAAATTGTAGATAAATACCGTGTTGATATACTGTATACCGCACCAACGGCTATTCGTAGCTTGATGGGCTTTGGTTTAGGTCCATTGCATGGAAAAAGCTTGGCTTCGCTCAAAGTGCTCGGAACGGTTGGCGAACCTATCAACGAAGAAGCATGGCATTGGTACAATGAAAAAGTGGGCAAGAAAAGATGCCCAATAGTGGATACTTGGTGGCAAACCGAAACAGGAGGTATACTTATTTCCAATTTGGCCGGCATTACCCCCTCCAAACCTAGTTGGGCTACGCTGCCTTTACCAGGTGTGCAACCTGTTTTGGTGGATGAAAAAGGAGAAGAAATTTTGGGTAATAATGTAAGCGGCAATTTGTGTATAAAAACGCCTTGGCCATCTGTTTTAAGAACTACCTATGGCGATCATGAGCGTTGCCGTACCAATTACTTTGCCACTTATCCTAATTTGTATTTTACCGGCGATGGCGCTATGCGCGATGAAAATGGTTTTTATAGAATCACCGGCAGGGTAGATGACGTACTAAATGTAAGCGGACACCGAATTGGCACAGCCGAAGTAGAAAATGCCATTAATATGCATGCCGGCGTGGTGGAAAGTGCGGTAGTAGGTTATCCGCACGATATTAAAGGGCAAGGTATTTATGCTTTTGTGATTTATAGCGGTGCACATGGTGATGAAACTTTGAGTAGAAAAGATATTCTTACTACCGTAACCCGTATTATTGGCGCTATTGCTAAACCCGATAAAATTCAATTTGTAAGCGGATTGCCTAAAACACGCAGTGGTAAAATTATGCGACGCATTTTGCGAAAAATAGCAGAGGGTGAAACAGAAAATATCGGCGATACATCTACCTTGCTCGATCCATCGGTAGTGGAAGAAATTAAAAGGGGCAAATTGTAAGGGCGTCTGAATCAAACACAACAACCATTAGTGTAAACGCTATTGGGTATTTGATAAAGCAAAGCGGCTGAAAAAGTACTTTTTCAGCCGCTTTGTCGTTTTTAGGAAGTAAGGATACACTAGTTCATCAAGGTTGCTTATGTATTTCGTTCTATCATTTAATGTGCTTTGTCACGGTCAAACTTCTTTTTCAAGTATTCTAAAACGGTAGGGTCTTCCAAGCCTTCAATATCGTTCAGTTCTAAATCGAGTGCTTTGGTGCTATGAGCAATTTCTATAAAAGAAAGCGTAAGCGATGCTACAAAACAAAGCAAACTGATAGCAAAAATCACATTGGCAGCAAGCATCCATTCCACATAAATAAAATACATAGAAAGAATACAGCCAATAAAGGTAAGTACGCCAAATGCTTGCATGTTTTTTATGAGCCGCACCCGATAACGGAGATTTTTGATTTGGCCGTGAATAACGTGCTTGTTGGTTTGCGACAGATATTTGTCGTGCAATTGGCGAATACGACTCGATAATGCCAAAAATCGGTTGGTGTAGGCAAGCATAATTAAGCTAATTGCCGGAAAAAGAAGTGCGGGCGTATTAATAGAAATGTCCATTGTAGCAAATTAGTAAACAAAACAGTGATGCACAAGAAATTTATTATTGTGGTGCAAGCAGCGGAACTATCCTTTCCACTTGCGCAGTTGCTGTAATAAGGCGCGCAAATCTTTTGGGGGAGTAGCCTCTAGGGTATAGTCTTGGTTGTGTAAAGTAAAGAGTAATTTGTTAGAATGTAGGGCCAATCGGTTCAGTAAAGGCTTTTCATCATCGTCTTTTAATGACAAATTGAATTTCTTTTTAAAAGACGACAATAGCACAGCTTTACCATCTCCATACAATTCATCACATACAATGCTATGGCCAATATGCTTCATATGCACCCTTATTTGGTGCGTTCGGCCTGTATGTATTTGAAATTGCATCCATGCATAATTTCTGAACTTTTCCAATACTTGGTAGTCGGTATGCGCTGCTTTCCCTTTTACATGCGTTATCATACTTCCATTTTTGGCAAAGTGTTCCATAATAGGCACTTCAATACTACCACTTTCGTTGTATGGATTGCCATGTACCAAGCCTAAATAGAACTTTTCTACCTCTCGGCCTTCAAACTGAGCCGAAAGTAATTTGTGGGCTTCCTCTGTTTTGGCAAATACAATTACACCGCTAGTGTCTTTATCTAAGCGGTGCACGGTGAAAATTTGCGCATATTTTTGTTGTAGCAATACTTTTAGCGATATTTCTTTGCCTAGTCGGTCGGGAATACTCAATAAGCCAGATGGTTTATTGATGGCAATAAATGCATCCGTTTCTAAAAGTATTTCAAGTGCCTGTTTTTCCATTGTACAATTTTGCCAATAGCTTTTTTACTAATTGTTCAAGCCACAGTGGTGCGGCTTTACGATTGTTTGCGTGATTTTTTGTTCTTTTTGGGTGTGGGCTGAACTTCCCAATCGGTAAGTTGGCTAATGTCTATGGGTGCAGCAGCGGGCTTTATTTGTTTGAGTAAACGAACTTCCTTTTCATTAAGCAAGCGCCATTTGCCCCGGTCGATATTTTTTTTGGTTAAGTTGGCAAATAGCACCCTATCCAAATTTTTAACATCGTAACCTAAATGTTCAAAAATGCGGCGTACGATTCTGTTTTTACCGCTGTGAATTTCTATGCCAATAATGCATTTGTCTTTTGGATCGGCGTAAGCCAAATTGTCGGCTTTGATAAAGCCATCTTCCAAATTGAAGCCTGTTAAAATGGTTTCAAAGTCGCTTTTGGTAAGCGGTTTATCTAATTTGGCTTCGTATATTTTTTTTATCTGATAGCTAGGATGTGTTAGTTGTTGTGCCAACTCGCCATCGTTGGTCAGTAACAGTAGTCCTGTTGTATTTCTATCTAAACGTCCCACGGGGTAAATGCGCTCGGTGGTAGCCGTTTTTACCAAATCGAGTACCGTTTTGCGGCCTTCAGGGTCGTTGGTGGTGGTTAAAAAATCTTTTGGTTTGTTGAGCAATACGTAAACCAAATGTTTTTGAACACTTAATTTTTGACCTTTTAATAAAATTTGGTCGGTGGGGGCTACTTTGTAACCCGGTTCAAAAACAACATCTCCGTTTACGGTAATCCAGCCTTGTTTAACCATTTCGGCTGCTTCGCGACGACCACACACACCTGAATGGGCAATGAATTTGTTCAGGGGCATTTGGTTTGCATTGCCTTCCGTATCCTCAGATTTTGGAGTAGCTGGTTTGAAATATTTGTCCGAATTGGAGCGTACATAATTTTTGCTGTACTTCTTCGCAGTTTGGGCTGTGGGAGCTTTATCGGAGGAAGTTGCAGTG